>Ga0182743_1000684_pt1 | contig 38617 bp, 32 predicted proteins | sample eDN3rd30CKraftOP_FD_128522 | JGI IMG/M metagenome (GOLD analysis project Ga0182743, IMG submission 128522) | Enriched Organic Plus compost microbial communities from Emeryville, California, USA - eDNA 3rd pass 30_C Kraft OP (version 2) (version 2) ... | reverse complement strand
GCCGTCACTGAGCGGCCAGCAGCCACCACCAGCTCGGCTGCCCGCCCTCGTGGAGTTCCAGTTCGACGGTGTCGGGACTGTGCGCCTCGATCTCGTCGAGCGGGATCGGCGCACCCTCGCCGGCGATCACAGTCACCAGCTCGGCGCCGTCCGAGATCCGTTCGAGGGTAGTGGCGAGTGCGGATCCCGCACCTCCCCAGGCGACGATCTCGCCGTCGATGAACCCGACCGCGTCACCGAGCCTGAACCGGCCCTGCGCGTCGTCGCGGGCCGCGGGAGCGATGCCGCCCACGGTGATTCCTTCGATGGCCTCGCCGAGACGCTTGCGGTTCGTGTCGATGTCCGCCTGCCCGTCGTACTCGACCAGGGCGAGGAGGCCCTCCTGCTGGGTCCTGGTCGGCAGTACCTCCGCCTTCTTCTCGGACAGCTCGCAGGCGCGTTCGGCGGCCATGATCACGTTCGACGAGTTCGGCAGCACGAGGACGACCTCGGTCGGGGCGTTCCGGATCCCGGCCAGGAGCTCGGCGGTCGAAGGATTCAGCGTTTCGCCGCCGGGTACCACGGTGGCGCCCATCTCGGCGAAGAGCCTTTCCAGTCCGTCACCGCTTCCGACCACGACCACGCCGGTCCTGTGCCCCGCGCTCATCCTCGCCTCGCGTTCGGCGATCTGCTTGCGCATGTCGGCGACGTCGAGGTTAGTCACCTCGCCGGCCCCTTCGAACACCCCCATTGCCGCCTCAGGGTCGTCCGTGTGGACGTGGACCTTCAGGGTGGCCTCGTCGCCCACGACGAGCACCGAGTCGCCGAGCTCCTCGAGCTTCGGGATGAAGGTGCGCGAGTTCAGGCCGGAACCTGAGACGATGAAGTTGGTGCAGTACTGGAAGCGGCTGTCCTCGTGGTGAGGATGGGTGATCTTCGCCGTGTTGTGGTGCTGGATCTCGGGCAGCTCCGCCTCCTCCCCCCGAAGCGCGGCCAGCACCCCGGCGAGGATCAGGACGAGCCCGTACCCACCGGCGTCGACGACCCCGGATTCGGCCAGGACGTCGAGCTGTTCGGGCGTCCGTTCCACCGCGGCCTGGCCGTCGGCGATCGCCTGCTCGAGCACGTCGGCAAGCAGCTGGTCCTGTTCCTCCGGCGTCGCGTCGGGCGAGAGTCGCTGGCGTTCCGGCTCGATGTGGGCGAGCTGCCTCGAGACCGAGTGGGCGATCTCGCGGAACACGGTGAGCATGGTGCCCTCGGCCGGGTTGCGGACCGAGGCATAGGCCGCGTCGGCGGCCTTGGCGAAGGCGGAGGCGACCAGGACAGGGTCCACGAGTTCACCGGGCCGGGACGCGAGCTCCTCCGCGGCCCCCCGCACGATCTGGCTGAGGATCACGCCGCTGTTGCCGCGGGCACCCATCAGGGCGGCCCGGGCCAGCGCGGACACGAGCTCGGTACGGCCGATCTCGTCTAGCGACTGGCCGTTGTCGAGCTGGTCCAGCTCCTCCATGACGGCCTTCATGGTCATCGCCATGTTGTCCCCCGTGTCGCCGTCGGCGACGGGGAAAACGTTCAGGTCGTTTACCTCCTGCCGCCTCGCCTCCAGCGAGCCGTAGGCGGAGGCGACCACCTTCTTGAAGCGTTCAATACTCGGATCGGACACGATCGTTGAGGCTATAGGACCAACCGGCGAGCGGGAGCCGACATTTGTCGGCCATTTCCACAAGAGCGCGGGAACGACGACGCTCCGCTGGCGAGGAATGAGCGAGCGAGGGACCGGAAAGCTTCAGCTGGTCGCGCACAGGGTGCTCCTGCGGGCGCCGGCGAGAAGCAAAGCTCGCGAACTGGCCGCGAAAGCGGATACGTGAGCTGCCGTTTACGGGCGCCGACGAAGCCGGGCGCGTTTGCCCGGATCCGGAGGCGTTAGGCGGCCTTGGTGACCTTGTTCGCCTTGAGGCAGCGGGTGCAGACGAGGACTCGCTTCTTGGCGCCATCCTCGAGGATGCGGACCTTCTGGAGGTTCGGGTCGAAACGGCGCCGGGTGGCGACCATCGAGTGGCTACGGGAGTTGCCGAAGCCGGGACCCTTACCGCAGGTGTGACATACGCGAGCCATAGGACGGAGCATGCTAGCCGATCGTGCGCGACGGCGACGTCTCGTCGACGCCGCGCACCGGAAGCGGCTCTCAGTCGGAGAGTTCCCTGCGGATCTCGTTCATCCGGAGCACGGCGCGGGCGGCATTGGCGCCCGAGTCGCGCTTCCCTCCCCCGCCGGCCCGGGCGAGCGCCTGGTCCATGTTGTCGACGGTGAGGACCCCGAATCCGCAGGGGACCCCGGTTTCGAGCTGGACGTTCTGGATCCCGCGCGCCGCCTCGTTGCAGACGAAGTCGTAGTGGTCGGTTTCCCCCCGGATCACGGCGCCGAGGCAGGCGACGCCGTCGTACCGTCCGGACGTGGCCGCGTACCGGGCCGCGAGCGGCAGTTCGAACGCGCCGGGAACCTCGAAGACGTCAATGTCGTTTTCGCCGATCCCGTCCTTGGCGAACTCCTCCTTCGCCCCGCCGACGAGCAGGTCGGCCAGGTCGCCGTAGAAGTTGCCGACCGCGATCGCGAACCGGCCCGTGAACTCAGGCACTTTCGCTCTTCTCGCTGTCGTGGATCTGCTCGTCGAGGATCATCTCCTCGTCGAGGGCGAGCCCCTGGTGGTGGAGGATGTGGCCCATCCGGTCCCGCTTGGTCCGCAGGTACGCCTCGTTGTGGAGGTTCGGCGGCGCCTCGATCTTGATCTGTTCGGTGACCTCGAGCCCGTGGCCCTCGAGACCGATGATCTTCTTCGGGTTGTTGGTGAGGATCTTGATCTTGCGCAGGCCCAGGTCGCGGAGGATCTGGGCGCCGATCCCGTAGTCGCGCAGGTCGGCGGGCAGGCCGAGCTTGAGGTTGGCGTCCACGGTGTCGAAGCCCTCCTCCTGGAGCTTGTAGGCGCGGAGCTTGTTGAGGAGCCCGATGCCGCGACCCTCCTGGGAGAGGTAGAGCAGGACGCCGCGTCCCTCCTCCTCGATCATGCCCATGGCAGCGGCGAGCTGCTCCCCGCAGTCGCAGCGCATGCTGTGGAACACGTCGCCGGTGAGACATTCCGAGTGGACCCGGACGAGCACCGGTTCACCGGTGTCGACTTCGCCCTTGACCATCGCGACGTGGTGCTTGTCGTCCACGAGGGAGCGGAAGCCGACGGCCCGGAAGTCACCGAAGCTGGTCGGCAGCGCCGTCGAGACGACCCGTTCGACGAGCTTTTCGTTCTCGCGGCGGTAGGCGATCAGATCGGCGATCGTGATCATCTTCAGGCCGTGCTTGCGCGAGTACTCGACCAGGTCGTCGACGCGGGCCATCGTGCCGTCCTCGTTCATGATCTCGCAGATCACGCCGGCCGGTGAGACCCCGGCGAGGCGCGCGAGGTCGACCGCGGCCTCGGTGTGACCGGTGCGCTCGAGGACTCCGCCGTCCTTGGCCTTGAGCGGGAACACGTGCCCCGGCACGACGATGTCGCGCGGCGTGGCGTCGGGGTCGATCGCGGTCTGGATGGTGTGGGCGCGGTCGTGGGCCGAGATGCCGGTGGTGACTCCCTCGGCCGCCTCGATCGAGACCGTGAACGCGGTCTCGAGCGGCGCCTCGTTCTTGGCGGTCATCAGCCGCAGCCCCAGCTGGTCGCAGCGCTGGGCGGTCAGAGAGAGGCAGATCAGTCCGCGCCCCTCCTTGGCCATGAAGTTGATCGCCTCCGGCGTGGCGAACTGGGCTGCCATGACCAGATCGCCCTCGTTCTCGCGATCCTCGTCGTCGGTCACGATGATCATGCGGCCGGCCCTGATCTCCTCCAGGGCCTCTTCGATGGTTGCGAAGGGGGTGTTCTCGGCGGCGCTCACGCTGCCGCTTTCTTCTTCGGTGGCCATGCTTGGTTCAAACTCGCTCTCTTGGGTCATTCGCCCGTGTGGCTTTCGGGCCCTCGAGCATATGGTGCCACCATGCGCTCGACGTATTTGGCGATTACGTCACACTCGAGATTCACGAGCGCCCCCACCTCGAGACCGCCGAGATTCGTGCGTTCCCTGGTTTCCGGGATCAGGGCGACCTCGGCCCAGCCGTCCCCGCACTCGGCGACGGTCAGGCTGACACCCTCGATCGTGATGGACCCCTGGGGGATCACGTAACGGGTGAGCCGTTCGGGAAGCGAAACGCGCAGCCTCAGCGAGAACCCGTCCTCGCTTCGTGAGATCACCTCGCCGGTGCCGTCCACGTGGCCCTGGACGATGTGGCCGCCGAGCCGCTGGTCGGCCCGGAGCGCCAACTCGAGGTTGACCGGGGTTCCCGCCTCGAGCGTGCCGAGGGAGGTCATGTCGAGCGTCTGCTGCATGGCGTCCGCGGTGAAGGCGCCGTCCTCGACGGTGGTGGCGGTGAGACAGCAGCCGTTCACGGCGACGGAGTCTCCGAGGCCGATCTCCGGGGTCAGGGCCGTCGAGATCCTGATCCGGGCCCCGTCCGTCCCCACTTCGATTTCCTCGACTCGGCCGAGGTCCTGCACCAGCCCGGAGAACATCACCAGGTCCTGATCGTCGCGCTCATGAGCACATCTTGACCTACTCGGCTCACGCGCACCTCGGGCACCCGCGTCGCGTCGGCGATCAGCTCCGGCCCGGGTCCGTCGGTCGCGGGGCGCCCGCCGCCGAGGATGAGCGGCGCGATGAAGACCTGGGTCCGGTCGACCTCCCCCGCACTCACGGCGACCCCCGCCAGACCGGGCCCTCCTTCGAGCAGGACGGACCCGATGCCGCGCGAGCCGAGCGCCTCCAGCCCCCGCCCGAGGCGCTCGCCGGGGTCGGTACCTCCCACCGGGAGGATCTCGGCGCCGGCGGCCTCGAGCGCCGCGGCCCGTTCCGGATCCGGGTCCGGGCCGGCGACGATCAGGACCGGTGCCTCGTCGATGTCCTCGAAAAGCGCGGCCCCGGGGGTCGTGACGAGGCCGGTGTCGAAGATGACCCTCGCCGGCTGACGCACGGGATCGCCCTCCACCTCGCGGGCGGTCAGCCTGGGATCGTCGGCGAGCTGGGTGCCGGAGCCGACCGCGACGGCGTCCATCTCGGCCCGCCAGCGGTGGACGAGGGCGCGGCTCTCGTCTCCGGAGATCCACTTCGAGTCGCCGCTCCGGGTGGCCACCTTGCCGTCGAGGGTCATGGCGGTCTTCAGGGTGACGAGGGGCTTGCCCGTGATCGCCCGCTTGCGGAAGTCCTGGACCAGCGCCCTGGCAAGGTCCGCGAAGGGCCCATCGGCCCAACGCACGGAGATGCCGGCCTCCTCGAGGCGGGATGGACCCTTGCCGCGTGTCTTCCCGGTCGGGTCTTCGGCCCCGATCACCACCTCGGCCACGCCGGCTTCGATCAGACCGTCGGCGCAGGGCGGCTGGCTGCCGGTGTGGGCGCACGGCTCGAGCGTGACGTAGGCCGTGGCCCCGGCGGGATCGTTGCCGCGCCGCCGGGCGTCGGCCAGGGCTTCGCGTTCGGCGTGGAGGTCACCGTGCCGCCGGTGCCATCCCTCGCCGATCACCCGCCCGTCCTTGACCAGCACGGCACCGACCGTCGGGTTCGGGCTGGTCCACCCCAGGCCCCGGCTCGCCAGCTGGATGGCCCTTTGCCAGATCTCGGCCTCGGATGTTCCACGCCCGTCGCTCATGGGAGAATCTTGACGACTGATGAAGGTAATCATCCAGATCCCCTGCCTGAACGAGGAGGAAACCCTCCCCGCGACGCTCGCCGACCTGCCCCGGACCATCCCCGGGGTCGACGAGGTGGAGACCCTGGTCATCGACGACGGTTCCACCGACCGGACGGTCGAGGTCGCGCAGGAATGCGGGGTCGACCACATCGTCAAGCTGCCGAACAACCGTGGGCTCGCGACCGGGTTCCAGGCGGGCCTCGACGCGGCGCTGAAGCTGGGCGCCGACGTGATCGTCAACACGGACGCCGACAACCAATACTCCGGAGCGGACATCCCGAAGCTCGTCGCCCCGATCCTGGCGGGCGAGGCCGAGATGGTGGTCGGGGACCGGGGCGTCGCCGACATCGAACACTTCTCCCCCTCCAAGAAGGCGCTCCAGAAGCTGGGCAGCTGGGTCGTCCGCCAGCTGTCGGACACGGACGTCACCGACGCCACCTCCGGCTTCCGCGCCTACAACCGCGAGGCGGCGCTCCAGCTCCTCGTGGTCGACAACTTCACCTACACCCTCGAGAGCCTGATCCAGGCGGGGAAGGGCAGCGTCGCGGTCGGTGACGTCCCGATCGGGACGAACCCGAAGACGCGCGAGTCCCGGCTGTTCGGGTCGACCTCGGCGTACGTGCGCAAGAACGGCCTGGCGATCCTCCGCATCTACACCCGGTACGAGCCCCTCAAGGTCTTCTCGCTCCTCGGCCTGGTCGCGGCCCTCGCCGCGCTCGGGGCATGGATGCCGTTCCTCGTCGACTGGATCGCGAACGGCGACCGGGACGGCCACATCCAGTCGCTGCTGCTCGGCGCGGTGCTGTTCATCGTCGCGATCCAGCTGTTCGCGCTCGGCATCATCGGGGACCTGCTCGCCGGGCAGAGGGTCATGACCCAGCGCGTGTATGAGAGGGTGCGCCGGATCGAACTCCAGCTCGACGTCGAGCCGAGTCACCGCGTGGAACCGGCGCGCGATCGAAGCACCGTCTGAAGTCCGTCGCCCCTGGCCCCTTGAGCGAAATCCCGAAAAAGAGCGAATCGCGCACCCGTGCCTACGGTCGCACGGCCGGCTTCCTGACGATCGGCGTCGGCCTGACCGGCATCTTCACGTACGCGTACTTCCTGATCGCCTCACACGACCTGAGCAAGGACAGCTACGGAGAGATCACCGTACTCTGGTCGGCGGTCTTCATCACCGTTTCCACCCTGTACCGCCCGGTGGACCAGCTCCTTTCGCGGAGCATCTCCGAACACATCGAGAGGGGCGAGACGGACGTCGGCCCGGTCCGGGTAGCGGCCCGGATCCAGACCGGTCTCGCCCTGGCCTTCGCCGTCCTTGCGCTCGTGTTCAAGGGGCCGCTCCAGGACGGGCTGCTCGAGGGAAACACCACGCTGTACTGGGTCTTCTTCTCCGCCGTCCTCTTCTACGCGGCCAGCTACTACGCGCGCGGCTACCTGGCGGGACACCAGCAGTTCGGCCTCTTCACGACGCTGATCCTGTCCGAGTCGGTGTTCCGCACCCTGTTCGCGGCGCTGGTCGCGTTCGGCCTGCTCTCCGGCCAGTCCTGGGTGGCGATGGGCATCGTCGCCGCGCCCCTCCTCAGCCTGCTGGTCGTCCCCTCGGCGATCCATCGCCGGAGCCGCCGCGAGGCCGAGGAACGGGCCCGCGCCGCCGAGGCGACGGGAAGCGGCCGCGAGGACGTCGAGCAGCAGGAGAAGGAGGCCCGCGAGGAGTTCTCGCTGTCCCGCGGCGCCGGCTTCGTTGGCTCGGTCTTCCTGATCATGTTCTCCGAGCAGGTCTTCCTCAACGCGGGTCCCCTGGTGGTGAGCAGCGTCTCGGGCGCCGCGGCGGCGGGGTTCATCTTCAACGTCCTGATGATCGCCCGGGCCCCGCTGCAGCTCTTCCAGGCCGTGTCGACCTCGATCCTCCCCCACCTGACCGCCCTCCACCACAGCAAGGAGGAGGACTCGGAGCAGCAGTTCCACCACTCGGTCCGGATGGTCCTGCTCGGACTGGCCGCGTTCACCGCGGTGACGGCGCTGGCCGTGATCGTGGCGGGCCCGAAGCTGATGCAGATCGCCTTCTCCGACAAGTTCACCTACGACCGGCTCGGGCTCCTGCTCGTGACCGCCGGGATGGGGCTCTACCTCGCGGCGGTCACGGTGAACCAGGCCTGCCTGGCGCAGGGCCAGGCCCGGCGGGCGTCGATCCGCTGGATCTCGTGCGCCGCCTTCTTCCTCCTCTGGACGCTCCTGCCGTTCATCGGCGACGCCAACCTGCGGGTAGAGATCGGCTTCGCCCTGACCGCCCTCCTGCTGCTTTCGCTCCTCTACGTCATCTACCTCAGGCCGAGGGGGATCGAGGAGGACGTTCCCGTAGAGGGCTCGTCCGAGGCGATCGAGGCCCGGCTCGCGGGCTACGAAGAGGGGAACCTCTAGGCGTTCAGGCGCTCGCGGCCTCGGCGGCGGCGGCGATGTCCCGGTAGGCCCGGGCCGGGTCGTCGGAGCCGAAGATCGCGGAACCGGCGACGAAGAGGGTCGAGCCCGCCTCGGCCATCCGGCCGACGGTCCTGGTGCCGATCCCCCCGTCGACCTCGATCAGGACATCGTCACCGACCAGCTCGCGGGTACGGCGAACCTTGTCGGGGGACGTCTCGATGAAGGGCTGGCCGCCCCAGCCCGGGTTGACGGTCATGACCAGGATCTCGTCGACCATGCCGCCCAGCTCCGCAACGGCTTCCACCGGGGTACCGGGGTTGATCGCGACGCCGGCCAGGCAGCCGAGCTCGCGGATGCCGTGGCAGCACCGGTGCGCGTGGGCGGTCGCCTCGGCGTGGAAGATGATCGAGTCCGCCCCGGCCCTGGCGAAGTCCTCGAACTGGCGGTCGGGCTCGTCGATCATCAGGTGGACGTCGACCACCCCGCCGGCGTCGTGGACCTGGTCCGCGATGTTCGCCAGCACCAGGGGACCGATGGTGATCGGCGGCACGAACCTTCCGTCCATGACGTCGAAGTGGATGACCCGGGCGCCGGCATCCATCACCTCGGCGATCTGGTCGCCGAGCCTGGAGAAATCGGCGGAGAGGATCGACGGTGCGATGCGGATGCCCTGGAAGGCTTCGGGCACGGGCGAGTCGGAGGTGCGGGGCTGGTTGGTCATGGTTCCTGGTGGTCGTTTCAGATGGCCTGGAGCATCGAACTGCCACACGTCTGGCAGGTCATGTCCTCGGCGGTGCTCATTCTGGCGATCGTCTGGTGCTCGCCGCAGTTCGGGCACTGCGAGACCAGCTCGTACCTCGACAGGCAGTAGACGCAACGGAAGCGTCCGGGCAGCTGCGTCGGACGCAGCCACGGCTCGCCGCAGCCCGGGCAGGGCGGTCGGCGGTCGGCGGCTGCCTTGTCGGACTCGGTCGCCACGCGGCGATTATCCCCTACCCGTCGGCTGTCCCCGCGGTCGCGGGTCAACGCCGCTCCGCCCGGAAGCGGGCGATGAAGAATCCGGTGGTCCGGTCCCGGTCCGGCATCAGCTGGAGAAAGCGCGCATCGTGGGTGTCGGCGAGCTGCGGTGCCCGGGCGCCGAGGTCGTCGATCGCGAGCCCGTGTCGTTCGGCGAACTCGACCGACTGGAGCGAGTTCTCGCGCGAGGAGATCGTGCACGTGGAGTACACGAGGCTTCCCCCTTCCTTCAGGAACTCGACCGCCCGGTCCAGGATCTCGCGCTGCAGTTCCGCCACCCGTTCGATCAGGGCCGGGGACTTCCGCCACCGCGCGTCGGGTCGCGAGGCGAGCGCCCCGAGGTCGGAGCACGGCGCGTCGACGAGGACCCGGTCGAACTCGCTCAGGATCTCGGTTTCGCGGGCGTCGGCCTCGACCACGAGCCCGTGGTGGAAGCCCAGGCGTTCGAGCTGGGCCGCCACCTCCTCGGCCCGTTCCTCCGACGGCTCGACCGAGACCATGTTCCCCATCCTCCCCACCCGGGCGGCGATCTGCCCGGTCTTGATGCCCGGCCCCGCGCAGAGATCCAGGATGCGTTCGTCGACGAGGGGATCGAGCACCTCGACCACCGCCGCGGATCCCCGCGACTGCGAGACGACGAGCCCCTCGGCCGCGGCGGCCTCGATCCGGGCGAGGCTGCCCCGGGCGATCAGCAGCTCGGGCGGGGCCATGGGCCAGGGCCCCTCGGCAGGGGTGAGTTCCAGGTCCGGTCCCGAGAGCTCGCCGATCGCCTCCTCGACGCTCAGCCGGGCCGTGTTGACCCGGACCGCCCGTTCGGACGGACGATTCGCGGCGGCCATCAGGGACCGGGCCCGTTCGGGGCCGAGTTCCTCCCACCAGAGGCGGGCGAGCCACTCGGGGAACGAGTGGGCCACCGCCGCCTTCTCCGGGGTCGAGTCGTCCCCGAGCCGCCGGAGGACCGCGTCGCGTTCCCGCAGCGTCCGCCTGAGAACGGCGTTGGCGAAGCCGGCGGCGTGGTCGGCCCCGGCGGACCGCACGAGGCTCACGGCCTGGTCGACGGCGGCGTGATCCGGCGTGGCGTCGGCGAACAACAGCTCGTAGATCCCGAGCCGGAGCGCGGCCGAAACCGCCGGATCGGGTCGCCTCCCCTTCCGTTTCATGAACCCGGCGACTATCGCGTCGGTGGATCCGCGGCGTTGCACGGCGCCGAACGCGAGCCGTTGGGCCTGCGCGCGTGAGCGTCCCTCGAGCCCGCGCGTCTCGGCTTCGTCGCGGAACGCCGCCTCGGTGTACTCGTCCTGCTCGAAGGTGCGCCTGAGGACCGCGAACGCCGCTTCGCGTTCGGGCGTGACCCTGCTCACGGGAGGCCGTTGCCCCTTAGCCAGGCGTCCCCGCCCATCTCCTTCTTGCCGGGGGGCTGTACGCGGTCGAGACGCAGCGCGCCCTCGCCGCAGCCGAGGACCGGCCATCCGTCCCTTTCCTCGAACCGGCCGGCCGGGGGGCCTGACTCGAGCACGGTGGTGGCGCGCAGCCCGAGCCGGTCATCCTCACCGAGCGGCAGCCAGGCCCCGATGTGGGGGGTCAGGGCCCTGACGCGGTCGTGAACCTGCCGGGCGCTTTCTCCGGGATCGACCCGGCGGTCCTCCGCGGTGATCTTCTCGGCGTAGGTGACGCCGTCCTCGCCCTGCTCCTCCCACTCGATCTCGTCACGCCCGGCGGCGGTGAGGGCCTCGACCAGGAGCCGGCCGCCGGTCCGGGCCAGCCGGGCCGAAAGCGACCCGTAGTCCTCGTCGGGCTCGATCGGGGTCGCCTCGCGAAGGGCGACGGGCCCGGAGTCCAGTCCCGCGACGAGACGCATCACGCAGACGCCGGTCTCGGCGTCGCCGGCCATGATCGCCCGTTCGACGGGCGCGGCGCCGCGCCAGCGTGGCAGCAAGGATGGATGGACGTTCAGCATGGGTACCTCGGACAGGAGCGGCTCCTTGATCAGCTGGCCGAAGGCGCAGATCGAGGCCCACCCCCCGCTGGCCTCGCGGATCCGGGCCCGGTCCTCGTCCGCGTTCACGTCCGCGCTCTTCAGCACCTCGATCCCGAGGCGGGCGGCGGCCTCGGCGACCGGCGACGCCTGTTCCTTGCGTCCGCGTCCCTTCCGCCGGTCCGGCAGCGTGACGACCAGGTCGGGCCTGTGCTCGGAGGCGGCGAGGATCTCGAGGACGGTCGCCGCGAACTCCGAGGTACCGAGGTAGACCCCGGGCATCAGTCCTCGTGCGGCGAGTAGCTCTCGCCGCGCCGCAGGGCCTTCAGGGCGCCCTTTCGCTGCGACCTTTCCGTCCGGTCCAGGATCAGGACGCCGTTCAGGTGGTCGATCTCGTGCTGGAGAACCCGGGCCTCGTGACCGGACGCCTCGATCAGGAGTTCCGCCCCGGTCCGGTCCTGCCCCCGGACGCGGGCGTAGAGGGGCCGTTCGACCTCGACGATCACCCGCGGAATGCTCAGGCAGCCCTCCGCGGCGACCTCGGTCTCGTCCGAGAGCCACTCGATCTCCGGGTTGACGAGTTCCTGGGGCGTGGCGTCGCTGTTCGTCTGGAAGACCAGCAGGCGGCGCAGCTTGCCGACCTGGGTCGCGGCCAGGCCGACCCCGAGCCCGTCCTTCATGAGTCGGATCATCTGCTCGATCTCGTCGGAGAGAGCCTGATCGAACTCGGTGACCTCGGACGCCTTGCTCTTGAGTACCGGGTCGCCGAACTGGACGATCTGGGCGAGCGCGGCATCGCGGCGCCTCAGCGTCTCCTCGTCGAACTGGCGGACGGGCTCTTCGCCGCCCTCGGGCTCGACCTCGACGTCACCTGCCGCGGCCGAAAGCGCCTCCTCTGCCCGCTCCATGCCTTCGGCATAGGCGGCCGCTTCGTCGCTCAAGGTCGCTGTTTCTTCCTCTGAAGCCATCGACGCCGAGTCTACCGGGGCGGGATCGGCCGGCCTACTGGGGGTCGACGTCGATTGCGAGGGTGATTCCGGTCAGTTCGCGACCGGCGAGCAGGTCCTCGATCGTGTCGTGGACGGCGGCGATCGACTCCTCACGGGTCGTCGAGCGGACGAGCATCCGGCGGCGGTACCGGTTGCGGGCACGGAACATCGGTGCCGGCCCGAGCAGGTCGGCCCCGGCGGGCAGGGCCCGGTCGAGCCGGGCCGCCACCCGCTCCGCCGCCCGCTCCACGTCCGGTTCCCCTTCCGCTGCCAGCTGGATCCTGATCAGGTGGGAGAACGGCGGATAGCCGAGCTCGCGACGCCGTTCGAGCTCGCCGGCCAGGAAGCCGGGCGAGTCGTGGGTGGCCGCGCTGGCGATGCTGGGGGCCCCCGGCGCGAGGGTCTGCACGATCACCCTGCCCCCGGCCCGGCTGCGGCCACTCCGCCCCGCCAGCTGCGTCACGAGCGAGAAGGTCCGTTCCTCGGCCCGGAAGTCGGGGAAGCGCAGGGTCGCGTCGGCATCGAGGATCGCGGCCAGCGTGACCTCGGGGAAGTCGTGGCCCTTGGCGACCATCTGCGTGCCGACCAGGACCGCGCTGTCCTCCCGGTCGAATGCCGAAAGGATCCGGGCGTGCCCTCCCGGCCCGCCACTCGTGTCGGCGTCCAGACGGTAGACCGGCATCGGCGCCAGCTCGTCGGCCAGCAGCCGCTCGATCCGCTGCGTGCCGGCCCCGGTCTGGGAGAGCGTCGTGCCGCCGCAGCCGTCGCACCGGCGCGGCAGGGGCTCGGCGTGGTTGCAGTGGTGGCAGATCAGCTGGTCCGATTCCCGGTGGACGATCAGGGAGACGTCGCAATTCGGGCAGCCCCAGTGGTGGCCGCACGTCCGGCAGGTGAGCCACGGCGCGAAACCGCGCCGGTTGATCATCACGATCGCCTTCTGGCCCTTCTCCCTGACCTCGGCGAGGGCCTCCCACGTCTTGCGGTGGATCGGGCCCTGCCTCGGGTCCGCGTCACGCATGTCGACGATCTCCACGGGCGGCATGCCCTGCCCGTCGACCCGGTCGGGCAACTCGATCCGTTCCAGCGCCATCCAGCTCTCGGGGCGTGGGGTCGCGGTCCCGAGCACCAGCAAGGCGCCGGAGTCCTGCGCCCGCTTCCGGGCCACGTCCCGCGCGTCGTAGCGGGGGTCTCCCTCCTGTTTGTAGGAGGAGTCGTGCTCCTCGTCGATCACGATCAGCCCGAGATCGGAGAGTGGCGCGAACACGGCCGAACGGGGCCCCACGCATACGCTCGCCTCCCCGCTCCTCAGGCGTTGCCACTCGTCGAATCTCTGGCCCGCCGTGAGCGCGGAATGGAGCACCGCGACCCGGTCGCCCAGACGCGCCTGGAACCGGCCGACGGCCTGCGGGGTGAGCCCGATCTCCGGCACGAGGACGATCGCGGTCCGGCCGCGGCGAAGGACCTCCTCGACCACCGCCAGGTAGACCTCGGTCTTGCCCGAGCCGGTGACGCCGGCGAGGAGAACCCCGTCGCCGGTGGGATCGTCCAGCTTCCCGACCAGCTTCCGGACCGCTTCTTCCTGTGCCCCCGTCAGCTCGGGCGCCTCGACCGCGGCCGACCCGACCCCGGCCCCGTCGGGACGACGGCGCACGTTCACCTGCCGCCGCTCGATCAGCCCCCTTTCCTCGAGGCGCTTCAGGGTCCCGGAATCGATGCCCCCCCGGGCGGCGAGCTGCCGACCGGTGAGTTCACCCTCGAGGAGCTGCTGGAGCGCGAGCCGCTGTTTCGGGCCGAGTCTCGTCCCTGCCTCGAGCGCCTCGCGGCCGGCCGCGGTGATCGAGCTCAGTTTCTCGACCCGGAAACGGGTCCGCTCGCCCCCGGTCCCCGTTCCGGGAGGGAGCACCAGCCCCAGCCCCCGAGCGGGGGTCGAGCAGTACTCCGCGGCTATCCACCGGCCCAGCGCGACGAGCTCCGGGGTGGTTCCACTCCCCACGACGCGGATCGGTTGCGCCAGCTTCTCGGGCGGGATCGCCGACGTCTCGGCCATCTCGACCACGACGCCGGTGATGCGACGGCGACCGAAGGGAACCTCGAGCACGGTGCCGACCCCCACCTTCCCGAGCCGTTCCGGGATCTCGTAGTCGAACGGGCCCCGCAGAGCGCGGGCCGTCGTCAGCGGCTCGACCCTGGCGATGGACACGGGGCGAAGATACGGCCCCGCGCGGATGGGCGTCGGCGTCGCCCGCGACGGACTCCTCCCACGGGTCCGGCCGGGTCGATTATGCTCGCCGCCAATGTCGTTCACCCCCAGTCCAGGCGAACAGATCATCTTCCAGGGACATCCGTCCTGGCGGTCGATCCTGGCCTTCTACCTGAAGGGCCTGCTGATCGGGATCATCGTCGCGCTGATCGCGAAGCTGCTCGGCGAGGGCTTCCTGACCGTCTTCATCATCGTCCTCGCCGCCCTCGGCATCTCGGTGCTCGTCGGGTTCATCAAGCGGATGGCGACCGTCTACACGATCACCAACCGGCGGCTCAACATCAAGCGGGGGATCTTCGCCCGCGACATCCAGGAGACGCGGCTCGAGCGGGTGCAGAACGTGAACTTCAGCCAGACCGTCTTCCAGCGCCTGCTCCGGGTGGGTGACGTCGACTTCGACACCGCCGCTTCCGACTCGGACAACCTGTTCGTGTTCAACGGCGTCGCGGACCCCCAGGAAGTGGTCACGCAGGTCGATCGCGCGACCTCCCTCGGCGCGGGCGGCTCCCACGGGCTCGGCGAGCCGAGCAACCGATACTGACGCGGCCGGGATTTTTCGTAGGATGGCGTCGTGACCGACTCCCTCGCTTCGAAGACTCCCGAACAACTGGCAATCGACACGATCCGGACCCTTTCGATCGACGCGATCGACAAGGCGAACTCGGGTCACCCCGGGACGGCCATGGCGCTGGCCCCGCTGGCCTACAAGATCTGGCAGGACTACCTGCGCTACGACCCGGAGAACCCGCACTGGCCGAATCGCGACCGGTTCGTGCTCTCGGCCGGCCACGCGTCGATGCTCATCTATTCGGTCCTGCACCTGGCGGGCGTAAAGAAGGTCGAGCACGACGGCACGGTCACCGACCGGCTCTCGGTCACGCTCGAGGACATCGAGAACTTCCGCCAGCTGGGCTCTTCCACCCCGGGCCACCCGGAGTCGCATCTCACGACCGGCATCGAGACCACCACCGGCCCGCTCGGCCAGGGCGTCGCGACCTCGGTCGGCATGGCGATCGCCGGCCTCTGGAAGCGCGCCGCCTTCGGCGAGGAGCTATTCGACTACGACGTCTACACGATCTGCGGCGACGGCGACCTGATGGAGGGCGTCTCCCAGGAGGCCGCCTCCCTCGCCGGCCACCAGAAGCTCCACAACCTCTGCTGGATCTATGACTCGAACCGGATCACGATCGACGGTTCGACCGACCTGACCTTCACCGAGGACGTCGAGGCCCGCTTCGCCGCCAACGGCTGGAACGTCCACCACATCAACGACGCGAACGACCTCGACGAGATCGGCGCCGCCCTCGACAGGTTCAAGGCCGAGAAGGAGAAGCCGACCTTCATCCTGATCCACAGCCACATCGGCTACGGCTCCCCGAACAAGGTCGACACGGCGGACGTCCACGGCAACCCGCTCGGCGCCGAGGAGACGAAGCTGACCAAGGAGGCCTACGGCTGGCCGGTCGATGCCCACTTCCTGGTGCCCGACGGCGTCTACGACACCTGGAAGAACGGGGTCGGCAAGCGTGGCGCCGAATTGAGCGCCGCCTGGCGGGAGCGCTTCGACGCCGCTCCGGCGGACCGCAAGGAGCTGATCCAGAAGATGCTCGACGGCGACATCCCGGACGGCTGGGATGCCGACATCCCGACCTTCGAGGCCGGCGAGCAGATCGCTACGCGCAGCGCCGCGCAGAAGACGCTCCAGGCGATTGCCCCGAAGGTGCCGTGGCTCCTCAGCGGCTCGGCCGACCTCACGGGGTCCGCCTCGAGCGGCCTCAAGGAGGACGTCTCCGGCGTGTTCGAGCCGGGGAACCGTTCGGGCCACATGCTTCACCTGGGCGTCCGCGAGCACGAGTCCGCTGCCTCCGCCAACGGCATGGCCCTCAGCGGCCTGCGGCCCGTGTGGTCGACCTACCTGATCTTCTCGGACTACGCCCGCCCGGCGATCCGCCTCTCGTCTCTGATGGAGCAGCCGGTCGTCCACTGGCTCACGCACGACTCGATCGGCCTCGGCGAGGACGGTCCGACCCACCAGCCCATCGAGCAGCTCGCGTCGCTCCGCGCGATGCCCGGCCTCGACGTGATCCGGCCCGCCGACGCGAACGAGGTCGCCGAGGCCTGGAAGCTGATCCTGCCCCGCAAGGATCACCCCACCGCCCTGGTGCTCACCCGCCAGAAGGTGCCGGTGATCGACCGCTCGAAGTACGCCCCGGCTTCCGGGGTCGCGAAGGGCGGGTACGTGATCGCCGACTGCGAGGGCGAGCCCGAGCTGATCCTGATCGCGACCGGCTCGGAAGTGCACATCGCCCTGGAGGCGTACGAGACGCTCACGATCGAGGGGGTCAGGACCCGCGTCGTCTCGCTTCCCTCCTGGCACGTCTTCGAGAGCCAGGACGAGGAGTACCGCGAGTCGGTACTCCCCTCGTCGGTAACGAAGCGGATCTCGATCGAGCAGGCCTCGACCTTCGGCTGGGAGCGATACGTCGGCGAGCACGGCCGGATCATCGGCATGACCACGTTCGGCGCCTCGGCACCGTTCAAGGACCTGCAGAAATACTTCGGCTTCACGCCGGATCGCGTGGTCGAAGAGGCCAGGGACCTGCTCGGAGCCTGAACCGATGAGTGCTCTCCGGGAGGCGGCCGCGTTCAGGACCCTGGAGAGTCACCGCAAGGACGTCGGTGATCTCCACCTGAGGGATCTCTTCGCCGATGATCCCTCCCGCGGGACCGATCTGGTCGCCGATGCCTGCGGACTCTACTTCGACTACTCGAAGAACCGGATCAACCGGGAAACGCTCGGCCTCCTCGCCGAGCTCGCCCGGGAGCGCCGAATGCCCGAGCGCCGGGACGCGATGTTCCGGGGCGAGCACATCAACACCTCGGAGGACCGGGCCGTCCTCCACGTGGCCTTGCGCATGCCCCGCAGCCGCTCGCTGGTCGTCGACGGCGTCGATGTCGTGCGCGAGGTCCACGAGGTCCTGGACCGGATGGCCGCGTTCTCGGAGCAGGTGCGCTCCGGCGAATGGAAGGGCCAGACCGGCAGGCCGATCAAGCGGGTGATCAACATCGGCATCGGCGGTTCCGACCTCGGCCCGGTCATGGCCTACGAGGCCCTCAAGGACTACTCGCGCCGCGACCTCGAGTTCCGGTTCGTCTCCAACGTCGACGGCACCGACTTCTACGAGGCGACGCTGGATGCGGATCCGGCCGAGACGCTCTTCATCGTCTCCTCCAAGACCTTCACCACCCTGGAGACCATGACCAACGCCCGCACGGCCCGGGAGTGGCTGCTGGACGGGCTCGGCGGCGACGAGTCCGCGATCCGCAAGCATTTCGTCGCGGTCTCGACCAACGTGGAGGGAGTGTCCGAGTTCGGGATCGACACCGACAACATGTTCGGCTTCTGGGAGTGGGTCGGCGGTCGCTACTCGATGGACTCGGCGATCGGGCTCTCCACCATGCTCGCCATCGGTCCGGACCGCTTCGCCGAGATGCTCGACGGCTTCCACGCGATGGACGAGCACTTCCTCGAGACCGAGCTGACGAACAACCTCCCGGTGATCCACGGCCTCCTCACCGTCTGGTACCGGAACTTCTTCGGGGCGGAGACCCACGCCGTGTTCCCGTACAGCGAGTACCTGCACCGCTTCCCCGCCTACCTGCAGCAGCTCACGATGGAATCCAACGGCAAGCGGGTCACCGCCGACGGCGAGCCCGTTGACTACGGGACCGGGGCGATCTTCTGGGGCGAGCCCGGGACCAACGGCCAGCACTCCTTCTACCAGCTGGTCCACCAGGGGACCGAGATCATCCCGGCCGACTTCATCGGCTTCAACCACGCCCTCAACCCGCTGGGCAACCACCAGGACCTGCTGGTCTCCAACGTGTTCGCCCAGACGGAAGCGCTCGCGTTCGGCAAGACCGTCGAGCAACTGAAGGCGGAGGGCATCGACGAGCGCCTGATCCCCCACAGGACGTTCCCGGGCAACAAGCCCACCTCGACGATCATGGCCGACCGGCTGACGCCAAAGACGCTCGGGACCCTGGTCGCCTTCTACGAGCACTCCGTCTTCACCCAGGGTGCGATCTGGGGCATCGATTCGTTCGACCAGTGGGGCGTCGAGCTGGGCAAGGCGCTCGCCCAGGCGATCATCCCCGAGCTCGAGTCGGAGCAGGCGCCGGAACTCGGCCACGACAGTTCGACCTCCGAGCTGATCCGCCGCTACCGCGAGGCAAACGGGCGCCCACGGTGAGTCCCGTCCCCGCCGCCGACGCGCCGATCCGGGCCGTCATCTTCGACGTCGACGGCACCCTCCTGACCACGGGCGGCGCCGGCGGGGTCGCGTGGGCGAAGGCCTTCGCCGACGTCCACGGCACGCCGGTGGACATCGCGGCCGTGACCGAGTCGGGCATGACCGACACGGACGTGGCCCTGACCGCGCTACGGACCGTCATGGACCGGGAACCGACCGAGGAGGACGTGGCCGAGGTCACGAGCCCCTACCTCGAGTACCTCCCCGACGCCGTCGCCCGGTCAAAGGGCTACCGCATCGAGCCGGGCATCGTCGAACTTCTCGACCGCCTCGCCGGATCGGGCGTGCCGCTCGGGATCACCACCGGGAACATCGAGCCGGCAGCCCGGATCAAACTGGAGCGCGGCGACCTCAACAAGTACTTCGCGTTCGGCGGCTACGGGTCTGACTCGTCCGATCGCACCAAGCTGACCCAGCACGCCGTCAAGCGCGGGATCGTCGCGGCGGCCAACGGGTCCTACCCGGGCGGGAGACCCACGATGCTCTCGAGCGACGACTTCATCGCGGTCGGCGACACGCCCAGGGACGTCACGGCCGCCCACGGCGCCGGGATCCGCGTGGTCAGTGTCGCCACGGGCCTGTTCGACCTTGCGACCCTCGAGGAAGCGGGCCCGGAGTGGGCCATCCCCACCGTCGAGGACGGCTTCCCCCTCTGACCCGGCCGGGCGGGCCTCAGCGGCGCCCGTGGTGCCCGGACCGGCGCCGGTACCGCGGCGGCGGCTCGGCTCGTGCGGGCGGCGAGCCTGGCGGGGGCACCCCGGTCGGGCGGGTCGGCCGCCTCTCGACCCTGCGGTATCTCATCGGCGGATCCTTACCGCGGTGCCCATCGAGAGTCTGATCAGGAATCTGACCCGGCCGTTGTTCATCCTGACGCAGCCGTGGGAAGCCGCGGTCCCGAGCGGATCCAGCAAGCTGGCCCCGCCCCGTCCGTGGAGCGCGACGAGGCCGGGGCCGCCGTCATAGCGCTTGAGCTGGTTCGAGTGGGCCGTGAGCGGTATCGCCCACGGCCCGATGAAACCGTTCGGGTCCCGTTGTCTCACGCGGGCATAGAGCGCGAACAGCCCGACCGGCGTGGGCGTCCCGGGGGCGCCGACCACCACCCTCCACCGCCGGACCTTCCTGCCCTTCCTGTAGACGGTCAGCGTCCGCCGGGACCGGTCGATCAGGATGAAGGCCCGGGAACGGGCCAGCTCCACCCGGTCCCGCAGGATCCAGCCGGTCGAGCCGTTGGGCCGGATCGGCAACCTCACCTTGAGCCAGATCACGCCGTCCACCCTGCGTGATCCCAGGACCATCAGCTTCTGGCCGGATCCGGACCACTTCACCCGGGTTCGCGCCACCCACCGCACGCGTCTGCCTCCCGGCCGCGCCCTGGCGGCGGTCGCGACGAGGATGCGGGCGGTAAAGGTCCCGCCGGCCCGGGAGGGCGGCGGGACCTTCTGGGAGGGAAGCGCCGAAACGCTTATGCCGGGACCCTCAGCCGAGGTCGCGCGACTCGGCGAGGGGGGTGTCAGAAGCGCCGCGACGAGCACGACCCCGATCGGAACGGCTGAGCGCAACCACATGGCTCTCGATCCCCACGGACGTCACCCGGTGACCGGCGTCCGCCTGCGGGCCGGGCTGACCTCGGGCTGACGGACCACGACGGTCCTGGTCGCCCTCAGGTTGCCCATGATGACCACGTTCCGCAGCCTGGTCCCGGCACTCACGCCGTCGTTGACCCGCGCGGTGTAGGTGAACGTCTTCCACTTGCGTGAGAAACCGAGCCTCGAGATCCGCCAGCACAGCTTGCCGTTCTCGAAGAAGGTGTCCTTGCCCCTCGAGGCCACGGTCATCTGGGCCGGCAGGCGATCGCACACCTTGAGGTTCCTGGCCACCGATCCCCGCTGGAGGTTGCGGATTTGGATCCGGTAGCGGACGATGTCCCCGGGGAACACCCGGCGCTTGTTCGCGAACTTCCGGAGCTGCAGCTTCGGGTCCGGCTTGCGGCAGGACACCACGGCGCTCCCGGTCACCGTGAGGGCGTTCTCGGCACCGGTCTCGGCCGTGTTGTCGTAGCGGGCGCATTTCAGGTCCGAGGTCGGCGCCGCCACCCTGACCGAGGCGGACTGGCCCGCCGCGAGGTCCCCGAACCCGCAGTTCAGGGTCCGGTTCGCGACCGAGCAGGCGCCCGGCGACGGTTCGACTTCTACCTGCCAGCCACCGGCGGTGTTGTTGGGGAGCGGATCCGACAGCGTCACCCCCTTCGCCTCGCCGGGCCCGTCGTTGGTGACGGTCATCGTGAACCTGACCGTACGGCCCGCGTTCACCGGACCGTTGCCCGTCTTCGAGATCCTCAGGTTCGGCTTGAGGCACTGGGCAGAAGCCGCCGCCGTGCCGGAGGGCGCGTTGCCCGCGGTGAACGTCGCGGTGTTGTCGTACGTCCCGCAGGCTTCGGCGCTGGTCGCGCCGGAAACGGTCACCGAGGCCGCCCCACCTGCGGGGATGTCGCCGAACTCGCAGGTGAGGGTGCCGGCCTCGATGGCACAACTTCCCTGGGACGCGGAAACCACGAGCCAGGGAGCGGCGGTGCCCGACGGCAGGGTGTCAGTCATCACCACTGCCTTCGCGACACCTGGGCCTTCGTTCGACACCTCCACCCTGAACTGGATGGCTTCTCCGGCGTCAACCGGCCCGTTGCCGTTCTTGGAAATCGTGAGATCGGACCGCTGGCAGGCGATGCTCGCCTCGCCGTTCTCGGGCGGCGAGTTGCCGGCGTCGGCGGTCGCGACGTTGTCGAGGGTCACGCACGCCTCGTACGTGGTCACGGCCGAGACCACCACCTCCACGGAGGATCCGGGCTGGAGGTCACCGAACTCGCAGGAAAGGGTCCCGGCCTGGATCGAGCACGGATCACCCTGCGGCTGCGAGACGATCGACCACGCGCCGCCCGCCTGCGGCAGGGGGTCGTTCAGTGTGACCGCGCGGGCGATGCCCTCGCCGTTGTTCCTGACCTCGATCGAGAACTCCGCCGCTTCGCCGGCGTTCACGGGACCGTTGCCCTCCTTGGTCACCTCGAGGTCCGGTCGGTTGCAGTCGATCGTGGCCTCGTCGGTCGCGTCCGGCGAGTTGGTCGAGCTGGCCGTCGCCAGGTTGGGCAGCTCTTCGCACCTCTCGAAGTCAGTCAGGGCCTCGACCGTGACCTTCTTCGAGTCGTCGGCCGCCATGTCGCCGAAGTCGCAGGTCAGGGTCCCGCCCGCGATCGAGCACGGATCGCCCGCCGGCTGGGAGACGATCGACCAGGAACCGGCGACGTCGGTCGGGAGCGGGTCGCTGAGCGTCACCGCCTTCGCGGTTCCGGGTCCGGTGTTGGTGACGGTGATCTCGAATCGGGCCTTGTCGCCGGCGGAGATGGTCCCTTCCACCGCCGTCTTCAGCGTGCCGAGCGCCGGCTTGAGGCACTCGATCGAGTCTTCGGCCGAGACCTCGGGCACGTTCGCACCGATCGCGGTCGCCTCGTTGTCGAACATCCTGCAGGCGTCGTGCGAGGTCGGGGCCTTGACCTTGACCTCGACCGAGTCGCCTGCCCCCAGGTCACCGAACTCGCAGTCGAGTTCATCCAGGGTGATCGCGCAGGGGTCGCCGGCCGGCTGCGAACCGACGGACCACGCCCCGGCGGCTCCCGTCGGGAGCGGGTCGTTCAGCTTGACTGCCTTGGCCGTGCCCGGGCCGTCGTTCTTGACGGTGATCGTGTACTCGAGGTCCTCGCCGGCGTTGACGGGACCGTTGCCGGTCTTCGAGATCTTGAGATTCGGCGCGAGGCACTCCACCGACGCGTCGTCGGCGACCTGCGGATGGTTGCCCGCACTCCCCGTGGCGGTGTTGTCGTACTCCGTGCAGTGCCCGAAATCGGTGGCCGCGCTGACCGTCACGGATCGCGAAGCTCCGGCGGGCAGGTCACCGAAGTCGCAGTCGAGCTGACCCGCGACGATCGCGCAGGGGTTGCCCACCGGCTGATCCGTGATCGACCAGGTCCCGACCACCCCGGCAGGGAGGGGATCACTCAGCGTGGCGGACTTGGCCACCCCGGGGCCACCGTTCTTCATGGTCAGTGTGAATACGACGTTCTCGCCGGCATCCACGGTGCCGTTGCCCTCCTTCTCGAGCGTCAGGTCGGGCTTCTCGCACTGGACCGAATCATTGGCCGTCGCCGTGGGCGCGTTGCCCGCCGTCATCGTGGCGGTGTTGTCGTACACGCCGCAGTTCGCGAAGCTGGTCGGTGCCGCCACCTTGACCACGACCGATTCGCCGGCATCGAGGTCACCGAAGGCGCAGCCGAGCAGCCCGGCCACGATCGAGCACGGGTTCCCCGCCGGTTGCGACGTGATCTGCCAGGCCGCCGCGGTTCCCTCGGGGAGCGGGTCGCTCAGGGCGACCGCCGTTGCGGTACCAGGCCCGGCGTTGCCGACCGTGATCGTGAACTCGACGTCCTCACCCGCGTTGACGGTGCCGCTGCCGGTCTTGCTCACCGTGAGGCCCGGCTTGCGGCAATCGACGCTGGCCTCGTCCTGCGCCTGTGGCGCGTTGGTGGACGTGGCCGTCGCGGTGTTGTCGTACCCGGTGCAATTCTCCGCGTCTGTCGATGCCTCGATGTCGATCACGCGGGACTGGCCCGCAGCGAGGTCACCGAAGTCGCAGTCCAGCGTCCCGGCCGTGATCGAGCAGGGATTGCCGCCGGGCTGGGCTGTGATCGTCCAGTCTCCAGCGGTCCCGGACGGGAGTGGATCCGAGAGCTTCACCGATCGCGCGATCCCCGGACCGGCGTTCGCGACGGTGATCTTGAAGGTGACCTTCTCTCCGGCGTCGATGGTGCCGTTCCCCTGCTTGGTGACGGAGAGGTTCGGCTTGTCGCACTGGATCGTCGCGTCGTCCGATGCGTCCGGCGAGTTGCTCGCCGAGGCCGTCGCGAGGTTGACGAGCTGGGTGCAGTTCTCGAAGTCGGTCGGTGCCGTCACCTTGACCACCTTCGAGGTCCCGGAGGCCATGTCCCCGAAGGTACACGTCAGGGTGTTCGCGACGATCGAGCAGGGGTTGCCCGCCGGTTGCTCGACGATCGTCCAGGCACCGGAGACGCCGTTCGGCAGCGGATCAGAGAGCGTGACGTTGGTGGCCGTGCCCGGTCCGGTATTGCTGACCGTGATCTCGAACCGGGCGTCGTCCCCGGCCGAGATGGTGCCCTGGACCGCCGTCTTGAGCGTGCCCAGCGCGGGCTTCTGGCAGGTGATCGAGGCGCTCGCCTGGACCTGCGGGTGGTTGGATCCCGACGCCGTGGCGGTGTTGTCGTAGGTGGTGCAGTCGGCGTCGTCGGTCGGTGCGTTGACCGTTACCTGCACCTGCTGCCCGGCGGCGAGGTCACCGAAGCTGCAACTCAGCGAGTTGCCGGCGACCGAACACGGGTTCCCGGCGGGTTGGGAGCCGATGACCCAGGGACCCGCGGTGCCGCCGGGCAGAGGATCGGAAAGCGTCACGGCCCTGGCTTCGCCCGGACCGTCATTCTTGACCGTGATCGTGTAGGAGGCGTTCTGCCCGGCGTTGATCGGGCCGTTGCCCATCTTGGTGATCTGGAGGTTCGGCTTCCGGCAGGTGACCTTTCCGGAGTCCGTGACCAGGGATGCGTTCGCGGCGGAGGCCTGGGCGGTGTTGTCGTAGACGCCGCAAAGGGCGAACGACGTCCCGGTCTTCACCTTCACCGTGACGGACCCGCCCGGGTTCAGGTTGCCGAACGCGCAGTTCAGGGTGCCGGCGTTGATCACGCAAGGAGATCCCCCAGGTTGCTGGGAGATCGACCAGCCGCCGACACCCGGTGCCGGGAGGACATCCGACAATGTCACCCCGCTTGCCGAGTTCGTCCCCGTGTTGGTCACGGTGATGGAGAACTCAACGTCTTCGCCCGCGTCGACCAGTTGGTTGTCGGGAGTCTTCGCGACGTTCAGGGTCGTCTTGGGGCTGTTCGTGTAGGTACAGAAGATCGTGTCGCCGCGATTCACAGGGAGGCTGAACTGGAAGCCGTTCTTCACGCCTCCGGGGACGGCGCTGCCCGTGTAGCTGCCGTAGCGACAGTCGACGGACGTCAGCTCGAAGTTGGTGATGGGCTGGCCGGCCGCGTCCTCGTCGATGTTGACGACCGTGGGCGTGGACGGGAGCTGGGTGAAGAACGCCCCGGTCTCGATCACCGGCGGGTTGCCGCTGCTGTGCGTCGCGCGGTTGCCGTCGAGGTAGGTCGGTGTCTTGCCGGGCCGCGGGTCGGTCGCCGTGTAGAACCACCCGGCCTGGTTGCCGTTCTGGCCGGTGACGTGCTTGCGGACGTACACGCGGGCGCCGCACTGGGAGGCGGCGAGCTCGCTGAGGAAGGCGCTGAGTTCCGGGATGGTCGGAGCGGCGTAGTCCCCGTCGACGCCCTCATCGGGGCCGGAGACGACCTTGAGGTTGTCGATGGTGACGCCGGTCCCCACCCCGATCGCGAGCAGCTTTACCTTGCCTCCGGGGCGGGCCGCCTGGTTCTTGACCAGGTTGGCCGACGCGATGCCCGACGTCAGGTCGATCAGGTCCTGGTTGCTGGAACTGGTGCTCGCCTGGCTCGTCGTCGGGTTGCCATCGGTGATGAACACCACCATGTCGGGGTTGGTCGTCTGCCCCGTGGCCGCATCCGCCGTGAACGACTTCGCCTGGGCGGCGGCCTGGAGCACACCGTCCCAGTTGGTCAGGCTCTGCGGATTGGCGTAGATGTTCTCGATCACCCCGTTCAGCGTCCCGGCGCTGCCGCCGTTGGCCAGGTTGAGAGGCGACTGGTAGAAGCCCGCGTTGCCCTGGGCCGGCTGGTACGAGTTGACCGTGTTGTTGAAGCTGATGATCCCGATCTGGGTGGGGGTGCCGTTGAGGCTCGAGACGAACTGCTTCGCCGCCGCCTCGTACTGCGCCTTGTACGGCTCGATCGAACCCGAGCGGTCGAGGACGAGCAGGATGTTCGTCCCGCAACCCTCCGGGAGAACGCCGTTGTTGCGCACGTTCACGAAGGGGGAACCGTTGTTGGTCGCGCTGGCCACATTGGTCGGGGTCCAGTTCGCCGGGTTCGCGTTGTTGTTGGTGTGCGGGAATGCGTACGTGGTCGCGTTGTTCGACACGGTGACCCTCGCCACATACTGCTGCGACCCGTTGAACGAGAGGGTCGTGACCGGGCCGTAATCGTCGAAGCCCGCCGGAGTGGTCTTCTCCCGGACGTAGTAGATGCCAGCCGGGACGAGTGCGGAGGCTGTTCCGGAGGCACTGGTCACCGCCGGGAAGTCGGTCCACGGACCCGCTGCGTTCGACGCGTACTCGAACAGGGCGCCCGCCAGCGGCGAGGCGTAGTTGGCCGCGCCGGAGACGTTGTTGGAGGCGGACCTGTCCCCTCCCTTCATCGCGACGATCGTGCCGTCCGCCGAGGCGGAAGCCGCGGTCACCGCCCCGACCGACAGGACCATGAGGAGGATCGCCACCAGCCGGCGTCCCCGCATGATCGGACCGAACCAACCGCTCTTCTGACCACAAATCTCGGACATCTTCCCCTCCTGTGTCCACAGCCGTATGTGCTGTTTCGCGTCCCGTCGGACCGTTGACCTGCCGGGACTGAGCCGAGACTCGTCAGCCGAACCTAAAGACGTCAAGAGAGTTAGTCCTGCGGTCGTAGGAGACCGGTGCGGCCTATACCCTTCGGCCTAGTGCGGTACGCCTAGGGCGAGGGCGAGGTGTACCCGGGAGGTGATCCCGAGCTTCCCGTACACGTTGTGCATGTGGCACTTGACCGTGGCGGGGGCGATGTTGAGGCGTTCGGCGATCTCCGAGTTGCGCGCTCCATGGGCCGCGAGCTCGGCGATCTCGAGTTCCCGCGGGGTCAGCTCCGCGGCCAGAGTTCCGGGCAGGGGAGCGACCATGCCGCCCATCCCGATCGCGCAGTGATACGACTGTCCGAGCAGCGGGGCCGCGTGGCGCAGGAACCCCTTCTCCCGCTCCGAATACTCGGCCTCGCCGAACGAGCGGGCGAGCAGCAGGAGGCAGTGCTGGGACGAGCTTTCCTCCCACAACGAGAGGATCAGGACGGGACCGAGGTCGAACTCCTCGATGAACTGCTGCTCCAGGCGGCTGTCCTCGAAGGACTCCACCGAGAAGAGCTGGTCGGTGTCGAAGAGTCCCGTCCGCCGGGTGTCGCCAATCAGGTCCAGAACCGGATCCTCCTCCTCGGTGCATTCGAGGTACCGGCGCCCGAGTTCGTCCTGGCTCGCGCCGAGGATCGGGTCCGACTTGACCGTGACGAGCGAGTAATTGTCCTCGTCACCGTTGACGAGGAACATGCAGAGCGGGGCCGGCACCATTCTCGTCACGAAGTCCAGCGCGAGGCCGCCGAGCTGCGCCAGCGGGTCCCCTCCCTGGATCGCGTCCACGTGCCCGAGCAGGCTCACCAAGTCGGGAACCTCCCGTGTGGCTTCTTCGAGAAACTCCCGTTTTCTCTAGTTGGAAAAGGCGCTGAGCGGGCTACGGCAGCAACGCCGGACGCTTGAATCACCGGATTGAGTCGCCGCCCTGCCTTGCCTGTGTGGAACGTAACAGGGGCGGCATGAATAGACATGCAGCCTCGCCCACTCTCCGTAGATTCGACTCACACCTTAACACCGATCCGGAACATCGATGCGGTTTTGTTCCAACCGGGAGATTCCGGCCGGGCTCCGGACTAGAGTCCGGCGGCGTCCCTCAACTGGTCCGCGCGATCGGTCCGCTCCCACGTGAAGTTCTCGTTGGAGCGGCCGAAATGCCCGTATGCGGCGGTGTCCTTGTAGATCGGACGATGGAGGTCCAGGTACTGCCGGAAGGCCCCGGGACGGAGGTCGAAATTCTCGGCCACGAGCCGGGAGATCTCCCAATCGCTCATCTTGCCGGTGCCGAAGGTCTGGGCCATGATCGAAACCGGGCGGGCGACGCCGATCGCGTATGCGACCTGGACCTCACACCGGTCGGCGAGACCGGCGGCGACGACGTTCTTGGCGGCGTACCGGGCCGCGTAGGCGGCCGAGCGGTCCACCTTCGAGGGGTCCTTGCCGGAGAACGCACCGCCGCCGTGGCGGGCCGCGCCGCCGTAGGTGTCGACGATGATCTTGCGGCCGGTCAGGCCGGCGTCGCCGACGGGACCGCCGATCACGAAGATGCCGGTCGGGTTGATGAGGAGCGACTCGTAGAGCGCGTTTTCGTCCAGCAGGTCGGCGTACTCCTCGGCCAGGACCGGGCGGATCACGTTCTCCCAGAGGTCGGGCCGGATGGTCTTCTCGTTGTCGACGTCCGGCGCGTGCTGGGTCGAGATGAGCACCCGCTCCACGGCGACGGGCTTGCCGTCCGCGTACCGGACCGTCACCTGGGTCTTGCCGTCGGGTCGAAGGTAATCGAGGGTGCCGTCCTTGCGGACGAGGGACAGGCGCTCGGACAGCCGGTGGGCGATCTGGATCGGCATCGGCATCAGCGCATCGGTTTCGTTGGTCGCGTAGCCGAACATCATCCCCTGGTCGCCCGCGCCGTCCAGGTCGAACTGGTCGGAGGATTCGCCGGTTCGCGTCTCGATGCCGGTGTCCACGCCCTGCGCGATGTCGGGGGACTGCTTGTCCATCGAGACGAGGACCGAGATCGCGTTCCCGTCGTAGCCGTACTCGCCGTTGTCGTAGCCGATCCCGCAGACCGTCTCACGGACGAGGTCGGTGATGTCGATCTGGGCGGTGGTCGAAAGCTCGCCGGAGATCACGGCCATGCCCGTGTTCACGAGCGTCTCGCAGGCGACGCGCGCGTTGGGGTCCTGGCTGAGGCAGGCGTCGAGCACGGAGTCCGAGATCTGGTCGGCGATCTTGTCGGGGTGACCTTCGGTGACGGACTCGGAGGTGAAGAGATGCTCTCCCTCTGCAAGCTTCAGCTGGATCATTCGGACTGGTTTCTCCTTGGGGTCGGCCGCTCGCGGACAACGAACAGTGACCGGGAAGCCTAGATGAACTGCCGGCTTATTTCCTTTGCCGCCGCCCGGCAAGATTTTTCGTCCCGAAAGACTTGACAAGAGGACACTTAGATTTTATGATGGTCGCATCAAGATAGTGAACTTCAGGAATCGAGGAAAGGAGAAGCAGAGATGACACTCGTACGACTCGATCCTTCACGTGAACTCGAGGCGTTCCAGACCGACATGAATCGCCTCTTCGACACCTTCTTCCGGTCGGACAACGGCTCCTCGGTACGGCGCTGGGTCCCCCCGACGGACCTGACCGAGGACGGTGACGACATGGTCATGAAGCTGGACCTCCCCGGGCTCTCCGAGGAAGACGTGACCGTCGAGGTCGAGGGCAACGTGCTCACGGTATCCGGCGAACGACGGGACGAGCGCGAGGAGAAGGACGGCAACGTATTCCGTACGGAACGCTCATACGGCAAGTTCAGCCGCTCCTTCACCATCCCCGAGGGCACCGACCCGGAGCAGATCCGCGGCGCGTTCGACAAGGGCGTCCTCGAACTGCGGATTCCGAAGCCGGCCGAGCAGAAGCCGCACCGGATCCAGATCGGGAGCGGAGACGGAGGCAAGAAGGCCATCGAGGGCACGGCGAAGGCCGCCTAGGGCGCGCCTGCCTCCGATCAAGGTCGAGGGGCCGCCGAGCGGCCCCTTTTTCATTCCTCCCGGCCCTTGCGGGGGATGTAGTCGATCACCAGGGGCACGCCGTCGAGGCCCCAGTGCTCGCGGAGCCGGTTCTCCAGGTGGTAGGCCCAGTCACGGAAGATCAGGCGGCGGTCGTTCACCTGGATCGCGAAGCGCGGCGGCGAGACATCCGTCTGGGCGCCGTAGAGGATCTTGAGGCGCCGTCCGCGACGCGAGGGCGGCGGCGTCGTGGTCACGACTTCCGAGAGGAAACGGTTCAGCTGGGGAGTCGGGATCCGGGTCGCAGCCCGGTCCGCCAGGGCGACGGCCCGGCTGATGAGGCCGGCGACGTTGCGTCCGGTGAGGGCGGAACAGGTGACGACCTCCGGACGCAGCCTCAGCTTGCGCGCGATCCTGGTCCTGGTGTCGTCGATGTCCGTTTCAGTGATGTCCCATTTGTTCATCACGATCATCGTGGCGCAGCCCGCCTTCATCGCCACCTCCCCCACCTTCAGGTCCTCGGAGCGGACACCCTCGTTGGCGTCGCAGACGACGATCGCGACGTCGGCGCGCTCGATCGCCCTCTCGGAACGGAGCTGGGCGTAGTGGTCGACGGAACCGGCCACCTTCGACTTCCGTCTGAGACCAGCGGTGTCGACCAGGGTGACGGCCCGTCCGTCCACCTCGATCTCCGTATCGATGGTGTCCCGGGTGGTGCCCGCGACGGGTGAGACGATCACCCGGTCGTCCCCCAGGATCCGGTTCACGAGCGAGGACTTGCCCACATTGGGCCGCCCGATCATCGCGATCCTGACCGAGTCGGTCTCGTCCGCTCGCGCCGGCTTGTCGCCGAGCGCGTCGGTGATCCGGTCCAGCAGGTCGCCGGCGCCGAGCCCATGGGTCGCGGACACCGCCACCGGGTCCCCGAGGCCGAGGGAGTGGAACTCGGCGGCGGCGAGCTCGTCCTCCGGACGGTCGGACTTGTTGACCGCGACGATCACCGGTACCGGGGAGGCCCGGAGCTCGCGGGCCAGGTCCGTGTCGCCGGTCCGGAGGCCCGCCTGGCCGTTCACGACGAGGACGACCACATCCGCTTCGGCCATGCCCAGGCGGGCCTGACGCTGGATGTCGGCGGCCATCTCCGACTCGTCGTCGAGGTCGATGCCGCCGGTGTCGAGCAGGTCGAACTCGCGGCCGTTCCAGTCGCAGCGCACACGCTTGCGATCCCTGGTCACGCCGGCCTCGCTGTGGACCACGGCCTCCCGGCCGCCCGCCAGGCGGTTCACCAGCGTGGACTTGCCCACGTTCGGGAATCCGACGATCGCGACTGTGGGGACGCTGGCCATCAGGCGAGGCCCCGCTCGCGGGCGAGCGCGGCGATCCGGGCGACGACCTCTTCCGAGGTCAGGTCGGTGCTGTCGATCGTGACCGCATCGTCGGCGACCGTGAGCGCCCCGATCTCGCGTTCCGAGTCGCGCCGGTCTCGCTCCTCCTGGGCGGCGAGCACGTCGGCCACCGCCTCCCCGGTCTGGGCGGCGCGGCGCTCCGCACGGGCCTCCGGCGAAGCGGTGAGGAAGATCTTGAGAGGGGAATCGGGGGCCACCACGGTGCCGATGTCTCGACCCTCCGTCACGTACGGTCCCGTCTCGATCAGGCGGCGCTGCTCGGCCACCATCGCCGCCCGGACCCCGGGATGGACCGCGACCTGGGACGCCGCCTCCGTCACCTCGGGGGTGCGGATCTCGTCCGTCACCGGCACCCCGTCGATCAGCACGTCATCGCCCTCGAAGCCGATCTCGATCGACTCGGCGGTCGAGGTCGCCTCCCCCGATGCGGCCGGGTCCGCGCCCCACTCGAGACAGGTCAGGGCCACGCACCGATACATCGCCCCGGAGTCCAGGTACGTGAACCCGAGTTCGGCGGCCAGTGCCCGTGCAACGGTCGACTTACCGGCTCCGGCCGGGCCGTCGATCGCGATCACCATGTGGAAGCTCCGTTCATCGGCTCCCATCCTACGGACCGGACCGCGGCGGACATCCCGTGCCCGTCCCGGACGATTACGATCAGGCGATGCGCGTCCAGACCCCCGGCCGGGGACCACTCTTTCCCGACCAGGGATCTCCCGGTTCCCGAATCAGGCGGCGGTTGATCGGGGCCACCGCCGAGATCGGCGGGTTCGTCCTGCTCACGGTCCTGTCTCCGCTGATCATGCTGATCGCGCTCGTGGCGGACATCGTGCTCTGGTTCAGGAGCCGACGCCCGTTCGTGACCATCCGGATGGTCCCCGCAGTCTGGTGGTTCCTGTTCGGGGAGATGAAGGCCTACCTCAAGCTGATCTTCATCTACGTCTTCACCGGCGGGCCCTGGGGCCGTGGGTCGATCCGCCGGCGGCGCTGGGTCTACGCCCTCCGCATCGCCTGGGCCCGCAATCACCTGATCGCGATCCGCATCCTCTTCGGGCTCAGGTTCACCCTCGAGGGCGAAGAGAACACGGCACCGGGCCCGTACATCCTGATGCCGCGCCACGTCAGCATCCTCGACAACCTGATCGGCGACGTCTTCATCGGGCATCCGCGCGGGATCGGGGTGCGATACGTGATCAAGGAGGAGATCCGTTCCCTCACCCCGATCGACATCGGCGGCCGCTGGATCCCGACCGTGTTCGTGAAACGCGGGTCGCTGGATCCCGTGACCGAGATCGCCGCCGTTCGGGCCCTCACCCACGACATGAGTCCCGGCGAGATCATGGCCATCTACCCGGAGGGCACGCGCCCGACCCCGAAGAAGATCGCCCGGGCCCAGGAAGTGATCGCCGAGAAACAGCCCGAGATCGCCCCGCTGGCGGCGCGCCTCAAGCACCTCCTTCCCCCGCGTCTCGGCGGTCCGCTGGCGGTGCTGGACGAAGCCCGATCCGGGACCGACGTCGTCTTCTGCGGCCACGTCGGCTTCGAGGGGATCCGCACGGTCGGCGACGTGCTGGCCGGGGTCCTGGTCGGCCGGGAGATCAAGATCCGCTTCTGGAGGTACGACGGCAGGTCGATCCCCGAGGGGGACGCCGCCCGCACCGAGTGGCTCTACGAGAAGTGGCAGGTGATCGACGACTGGGTGGACGGAGAGCTCGCCGCCCGCGGCCTCTCGGACCGGCGGCCCTAGCCGAGCAGCCGCCCCAGGTCCTGCTGGAAGGTCGGGTAGCTGACCGCGGCGGCGTCCATGCCGTCGACCGTGACCCCTTCCCGGCTGGCGACGCCGGCCACGGCCCCGAGCATGGCGATGCGGTGGTCTCCGTGCGAGTCCACACGGCCACCGTCGAGACCACCGGTACCGACGATGCGCATGCCGTCCTCGCGCGCCTCGATGTCCGCCCCGAATCCCGCGAGCGCGTCGACGACGACCGCGATCCGGTCCGATTCCTTCCGCTTCAGTTCCTCGGCGTCCGCGATCACCGTCTCACCCTCCGCGAAACAGGCCGCGAGGGCGATGATCGGCAGCTCGTCGATCGCCAGCGGGATCTCGGCACCCTCGATCCGGGTTCCGGTGAGCCCGGAATGTCGCACGGTCATCCGGGCGATCGGCTCCCCCTCCCCGTCGTCGAGCGGCTCCAGTTCGATGTCGGCGCCCATGCGGCGAAGGATGTCCACGATGCCGGTCCTGGTCGGATTTACGCCGACCTTGTCGATCACCACCTCGGATCCCGGCACGATCGTGGCGGCGACCATGAAGAACGCCGCCGACGAGATGTCGGCCGGGACCTCGACCTCGTCGAGGCTGAGACCCTCGGACGGCCAGACGGTGACCCGTCCCGGTTCGCGCTCGACCTTCGCCCCGGCGGCGGCGAGCATCACTTCGGTGTGGTCGCGCGTCGGTTCCGGCTCGATGACGGTCGTCGGTCCCTCGGCGGAAAGCCCGGCGAGCAGGATGCACGACTTGACCTGGGCGGAGGCGACCGGAAGCTCGTACTCGATCCCCTTCAGGCGGCGGCCGTCGATCCGGATCGGCGGGAAACGTTCGTCGGTGACCTCGATCTCCGCCCCCATCATCCGGAGCGGGATCGCGATCCGGTCGACCGGGCGGCGCTGGATCGAGGCGTCCCCGTTCATGCGCCACAGGCCGCCGTCGCAGCCGGCGAGCCAGCCCGGCAAGAGGCGCATCAACGTGCCGGCGTTCCCCACGTCGATCCGCCCCATGCTCCGGGGACCGGTCGGTCCGACGCCCTCGATCGTGAACTCCTCGGGCATCGCGTTCAGCGGTTCCGGGTTGACCATCGCACCGAGTCCCGCAACGGCGCTGAGCGTCGACCGGGTGTCATCGGAGTCCAGGTAGTTCACCACCCGGGTCGGCCCGTCGGCGATCGCGCCGATGATCGCGGCCCGATGGGAGATCGACTTGTCGGCCGGCGGTACGAGGCTGCCCCGCAAGGGTCCCGCGGGCCGGAAGGTGGCCCGCTCGCCGCCGTCGAGATCCAGCTCGTGGCCGCTCATTGCGCCTCCACCAGGGACACGGAATGGCCGAGGCCCGCGATGCAGCGCTCCGCCTTCTCGGCCTCGCCGTCACCGGCTACCCAGAGGGAGATCGCGCCCGAGGTCATGTCGGGAGCGGGATCGAGCGACATGTCGGTGATGTTGACTCCGGCGCGTCCGAGCGCGAGGGCGAGCTCGGCGAGCACGCCGGGCCGGTTCGGCACCAGTACCCGCAGCTCGTGGGTGGCCCCCGCCTCGGACTCGGTCGCCGAGAGTGCGGCTCGCTCCTCCGCGGCGGCGGCCTGCCAGGCCGCGATCCGCTCCGGGTCCGCCGAACCGATGATCTCGGCGGCCTCCTCGAGGCCCGCGATCGCGGTCCGGATCGCCCCCACCACGGCCTCGTGGTTGGTGGCGAAGATCTCGCCCCAGATGCCCGGGTTCGAGCCGGCGACCCGGGTGCCGTCGCGCAGGCTCGGGGCGAGCGCTCCGAGGCGCTCGGTTCCCGGCCGGCCCTGGACCGCGAGCTGGTTGGCGAACACGTGAGGCAGGTGGCTCACCACGGCGACGGCCTGGTCGTGTTCCCCGGCGTCGATCGCCACGGGCCTGGCGCCGATGTCCTTCACGAACCGCTGAAGGCGGTCGAGCAGGATCCCGGACGAATCCGACGTCGGGGTCACGTACCACCGCGCGCCCTCGTAGAGGTCCGCCCGCGCGTTCGCCACCCCGGCCGTCTCGGCGCCCGCGAGCGGATGCCCGCCGATGAAGCGCTGGTCGCCCCCGAGGGCCTCGACCAGCTCGAACTTGGTCGAGCCGACGTCGGTCACGACGCAGTCCTCCGGGGCGGCGGCGAGCGCCCGCTCGCCCATCTCGATCAGACCGCCGACCGCGCCGCAGCAGAACACGATGTCCGCTTCCGCGCAGGCGTCCTCGATCGTCCCGGCCATCCGGTCGACCGCCCCCGCCTCGATGCACTCGGCGGCGCGCTCGGGGCGACGGACCCAGCCGATCACCTCGGCGAGTCCGCGTTCCCTGGCGGCGAGACCGATCGAACCTCCGATCAGCCCCACTCCGAGGACGGCGACCTTCATCCCGACCTCAGGCCCTGGAGATCGTCTTGCCGACCACCGAGGTGATGGTCTCCAGCTTGTTCGTCAGCTCCTGGAACTCGGAGGTGGGAACCTGCTGGGCGGCGTCGCAGATCGCCTTCTCGGGCTCGTTGTGGACCTCGACGATGATGCCGTCGGCACCGGCCGCGGCCGCCGCTAGCGACATCGATTCGACCCAGTCCCTGCGGCCCGGAGCGTGGCTCGGATCGACGATCACCGGCAGGTGGGTCGCCTCCTTGAGCGCGGGCACGGCGAGCAGGTCGAGCGTGAAGCGGTACGCGGTCTCGTAGGTGCGGATCCCGCGCTCGCAGAGCATCACGTTCTCGTTGCCCTCCTTGAGGATGTACTCGGAGGCCATGAGCAGCTCCTCCACGGTCGCGGAGAGTCCGCGCTTGAGCAGGACGGCCTTGCCAGACTTGCCGATCTCGGACAGCAGGGCGTAGTTCTGCATGTTGCGTGCACCGACCTGGATCACGTCGGCGACCTCGACCACGTCGTCGATGTCGCGCAGGTCGAGCAGCTCGGTCACGATCGGCAGGCCGGTCCGTTCGCGCGCCTCGGCCAGCAGCCGGAGGCCTTCCCTTCCGAGCCCCTGGAAGCTGTACGGAGAAGTCCGGGGCTTGTAGGCGCCGCCCCGCAGCATGCTCGCGCCGGCGGCAGCCACGGCGTCGGCCGATTCCAGCATCTGGTCCCGGTTCTCGACCGTGCACGGTCCGGCCATCAGGGCGAAGTGGGTGCCCCCGACCTTGCGGCCGGCGATATCCAGGATGGAATCGGCGCCCTGCTTGGTCTCCCGCGAGGCCAGCTTGTACGGCTTGGAGATCGGGGTGAGGTGGTCGACGCCGGGGGTGCCCTCCAGCCCGAGGTCCGCGACCTTGCCGCGATCACCGATCGCGCCGATCACGGTGAGGAGCTCGCCCTTGGACACGTGGGCCGAACAGCCGATCTCCTCGACCCGTTCCACGACGTGGGCGATCTCCTCTTCGGTCGCCCCCTCTTTCATCACGATCATCATTTGTTCTTGAAACCTTTCCTCTCGTACTGCCTGAAAACTCTACTTTCGCCCTGCTGCGCGCACGCTTACGGGCCGACTGCCTCGGCGCCCGGCGGCTCTTGCAACTCCTGCGGGCACGGACCCGCGGCCGGACGGACGCCTAGATAAATCGCCAATAGGAATAAGAGGCAGCACCGAGGGAACCGCGGTCGCGGCCGGCCGTGCCCGAAAGGGCGATGCGGCTGTCGGTCTGCTGCTTCACTGAAGGGTTTTGTATCAGAGGCGCTCCGCGGGCGTTATCCGTGGAGCTTCATCGCATCCGCGAGTGCGGCCAGGAAGCGATCGTTCTCCTCCGGCGTGCCGTACGAAACGCGCAGCCACCCAGGCCCTCCGAGCAACCTTCCCTGGCGCACGACGATGCCGGCCGAGGCGAGCACGCCGACGACCGCGTCCTCGATCTCCTCGCCCTTCTTTCCGAGCGAGATCCAGGAGAAGTTCGCCTGGCTGTCGGTCGTGGTCAGCCCGAGCTCGGCGACCCCGGCCTCGACCCGGACGCGCTCGGCGATCTGGCTCTCGATCTGGCGCTGGATGAGGTCGCCGTGTTCCAGCGCCTCGACCGCAGCGGCCTGGGCCAGGGCATTCACGCTGAACGGCTGGCGCACCGCGTCGAAGGCCGCCTTGAAGGCCGGCGACGCCATCGCGTAACCGACCCGGAGTCCCGCCAGCGAATGGGTCTTGCTGAAAGTCCGGAGCAGCACCAGGTTCGGGTGACGCTTGAGCAGGTCGATCGAGAGGGCCGGGTCATCGTGCACCTGGAACTCGATGTAGGCCTCGTCGAGGATGATCGTCACGTGCTCGGGCACCCGGGCGACGAAGCTCGCGATCTCCTCGAACGGGATGTAGGTCCCGGTCGGGTTGTTCGGATTGCAGACGATCACGATCTGCGTGGCGGCGGTGATCTCGGCCAGCATCGCCTCCAGGTCGTGGGTCTGGTCCTCCCTGAGCGGGACCCGGATCTCGCGAGCGCCGGTCATCGCCGCCATGTTCGGGTACATCGAAAACGACGGCCAGGCGTAGACGATCTCCGCTCCCGGTTCGAGCAACGCTTCGGCGGCGGCGAGCAGGAAGTCGCAGGAACCGTTGGCGACCGAGATCTGACCGGGCTCGATCTCGTGTCGGTCGGCGAGACGCTGCCGGAGCCGCGTGGCCTGCGGGTCGGGATAACGGTTCATCGCGGAAGCGGCCTTGGTGATCGCCTCGACGACCTCGGGCAGCGGGGGGAACGGGGACTCGTTCGAAGCGAGCTGCGCCAGGTCGGACCCGGCGACGTCCTCCGCCGTGTGGCCCTTCGGCACTCCGGGCGTGTAGCCGGGGATCGACGTCAGGTGGCTGTTGAAGCGGACCGTCACTGGGCCGACTCCAGGTCCGCGCGGAGGTTTCGCGTCTCGCCGAGGTACACGTGGCGCGCCTTCGCCCCGGCGGGAAGGTTGGCGTGGAGCAGCACCCGGATGACCGACGTCATGGCGCCGGGAACGGGGATCTCACGGGCGCACATCAGCGGCACGTCGTTCAGCCCCATCCGGCGGGCGGCGACGGCCGGGAACTCGGCGTCGAGGTCCTCGGTGGTGGTGAAGATCGCGCTGATCATCTCGTCCGGCTGAAGGTCGTTGGCGTCGACGATCTCCCGCATGAGTTCCTCCGTCGCGGCGAGGATCGCGCTCCGGGTGTTCTCGTCGGCCTGGACCGCCCCGCGGATCGCCGCCACTCTGGTCATCTGAGCGTCACTCATCGGATGCATCTTTCCAGAGCCGCTCCACCTCGGCCTCGTCGAGCAGCCGGGCCTTGCCGACGCCGAGACGGCCGAGCCGCAACGAGCCGAGCCGGATCCGCTGGAGGCTGGTCACCTGGTTACCGACCGCCTCGGCCATGCGGCGCACCTGCCGGTTCCGGCCCTCGTGGATCGTGATGTCGATCTCAAGCTCCCCCATCCGCTTGACCTCGGCCGGAGCGGTAATGCCGTCCTCCAGCCTCACGCCCTTCTCCAGCTGCTCGATCGCCGAGTCCCTGATCGGCTTCTTCAGCCCCACCCGGTAGGTCTTCTCGACCTCGTACCGGGGATGGGTGAGCCGGTTGGCGAGGTCACCGTCGTTGGTGAGCAGGATCAGTCCGGTCGAGTCGGCATCGAGCCGCCCCACCGGGTAGAGCCGGGCGGTCGTGTCGACCAGGTCGACGACCGCGATCCGCTTGCCGGGCTCGTCGGCGGTGGAGATCACGCCGAGCGGCTTGTTCACCATCCACACCTCGTGCCCCTCGGGCTCGAGCCGGTGCCCGTCGACCCGGACGTCGTCGCCGATCTCCACACCGAAGGCGGGATCGGTCACCACCTTGCCGTCCACCCGCACCCGGCCCGAGGCGATGATCGCCTCGGACTTGCGCCGCGACGCGACGCCGGCGTGGGCTAGGTACTTGGCCAACCGCATGGCCGGAACTATGTCAGCAGGGTCATCCGGCCTTCGGGATCGGGTAGTAGCCGCTGAAGGCGTACTTGCCACCGGCGCCCGGCTTGTGGATCGTGGCGATGAGCCAGTCGTTCTCCTCCCCGGGCAGGAAGTAGAAGCCGAAGGCGGCGCTCAAGCCGAGCTGTACCGGTTCCTGGTCGGTGGCGCGCACATCT
>Ga0182743_1000683_pt1 | contig 38698 bp, 56 predicted proteins | sample eDN3rd30CKraftOP_FD_128522 | JGI IMG/M metagenome (GOLD analysis project Ga0182743, IMG submission 128522) | Enriched Organic Plus compost microbial communities from Emeryville, California, USA - eDNA 3rd pass 30_C Kraft OP (version 2) (version 2) ... | reverse complement strand
TCATTGTCGGCGAATAGCCAGAACGCATGTGTCTACCCCGTCAACCCAAGACGGCCGCTCCGGGGAGCAGCCTGCCAGTCGGGCCAAGCCTAGGCGGGGAAGGTTAAGGCGGCATTAACCATGGGAGCGTCGAAGAGGTTAATTTCACTTAAGAAATCGGGCGCGCGTTACCGCACGTTACCGCCGCTGTTACCGCTCCGTTCACGGCCCTTGATGCGAGCTTCAGCGAAGCGATCGGCGGCCTCCAATACAGCACGGTCATAGACCCTCTTTGTCGTGCGCGTGCCGGTGTGGCCTGCAACCTTTCCCGCGTCGTCGATCGAGACATTGTAGCCTCGGCCCTCGGTAATCCCCGAAGCGCGAAGATCACGTGCCCAGATGTTGGTGGCGATCCCGGCCGCCTTGCGGTCTTTGTTGAAGCGCTTCCGCCAGTTCTGCTCTTGGTATGGCAGTCCCGTCGTGGGTGCCACAATAACAGGTCCTGTCCGCTTCTCGACCGGCCAGTGAGCCAGTTCCTCAAGCACCATGGGCGCCTTCGTCAGGGGATAGACCATTGCCTTGCCCGTCGTGTCGGCTGTCTTGGACGGCGTGTATTCCAGTAAGAGATTGGTGTCGATGTCCTCCCATCGCAGGCCGTGCCACTTCTCTTGCCGATCCGCGTCGATCACGTCCGAGACACCCGGAGTATCCAGCGGAACCCACTGGCCTACGACATCCCACAGCCGCAGGATGGTTTCAAAGGCCATGGCGTAGGCCAGCGCCATTGTGGGCTCCCCGCGAGCGTGGGCGGCTTGCCGAAGCCGAACAACGTCTTCCGCCGTCATAGCCGTGTCGCGCGATCTGGGGCCGGGCAGCTTCTTGCGGGTTTCCCGAAGTATCACCGATAAATCCGGACATCCGGTGAACCTCAACAGGATGCCGAAGCTGATTGCAGCGTCCAGTACCGACCGCGCCATCGCGGCGGCCGCGAGATGTTTGCCGCCTTCGGACCAGACATCATGCCAGTCGAGAATATCGACGCCGGTGATGTCACCGACGCGAATGGCGCCGATGTGCCCTCGAAGGCTCTTGAGGTAGTGATTGTATGGACGCCGGGAGGCCGGTTTGAGTTTCCGATACGTGCTCCGCTCATGCAACTCGTAAACATCGAGCAGCGAACGGATGGTGCCATCGAACTTCAGCAGGTCGCGCCGGTAGCCCGTTCGCCATAGAATCATGTCCGCCTGAAGCGCGTGACACTTGGCGACCAGCATATCCGGCTGATCGGTCAAGTGCTTCAAATTGACGGTTTTCGGTTGGTAGCCGTTCTTAACGTCGGTCTCGTCCGCCACCCAGATTGGTGACAGACCAGAAGCGAGCTTGCGCCATTTCAGGCCCGGCGCCTTGACGGTTTCCATGCTGACCGATCCTCTACACCACGCGGCGCAATGGCACTGCCGGCGCCAGTTCCAAGGTACTCTTCATAAAAGCGGGCAACCAACTTGACCGGCCGTCCGCCGTGGAACGCATCAATAGGCGGGAAACCCGGTTTGCTGGCAAGTGTCGGCAGGCGTTCCCGCTTCCATTTTTCAGCAGCATGCTTACCGACGATGGCCTCCGCGATCTGATCGTCGGTCGCAAATATCGGCAGATCGTCCAGCCGCAGGGGGAGGTCGGAACGCTTCATGGTGCCGCTCCCCAAGTGATGGCGATCCAAACCGTGCAGATCGCCATGCCGACGATGCAGGCGAGCAGGATCGAGCCGGCCGGGCAAGCCTGCGTAGGCCGGCGCCCGGACGCTACGAACAGCCGTGCCGCGACGTGGCGCCGATACAGACGGTGACGATCAGCGCGCCACGCGTGGTAGAGGGCCAGAATGCCGCGAAGGAGCCTCATGTGGCGCCTCCCGCCGCATGGACCGCACCGCCCTCATGCCGCTCGATGGCGTCCGAGACCTGATCCAGAAGCTCGGACGCGAGCCGGGTCGCCTCACCGATGTCGTCGGCAAGTTGTTTGATCGCGTGCTGACTGTCCGTGTTCTGGATCGTCCAGGCCGCTGCGTGGCAGAGGTTCAGGATCGCCCTCGCCTCTGAGCAGCAGCGGTACACTTCGAGTGCGGACATGTCGCGCTGGTTGATGAAGCGGCTCATGACCGCGCCCTCCGTTTAGCCATCTGATGGACGTGCATCATCAGACGCCCCAGCTGCTGCTCAGCCACGTCGCCGTCCTTCAGGGTCAGCTTCGACCGGTCAAAATCAGCGAAATCGAAGCAAAGGGCGCGAAGCTTGACGGCCACGCCCTCGAATGTCGAAGGCTGGAGGCGATGGATTGCCCTCATGACCTTCACTGCGCGGGCGTGCGCAGAATGGCGACTGTCGTAATCGTTGCACTCGCTGAGGACCGCATCAGCCCGCAGCAGCAGTTCCAGATCGCGACCAAGTCGTTGCAGCTCGGCATCGGGATGAACGCTCATGGTCGAGATTTCCTCGGCTCTTCGAAGCCAGACGCGTACAGGCCGACGACGCATCCGACGAGCTTCTTCGCCAGGCCATCTGCGATCCACCAGCCTTCAGCCCAGCCAAGGCCGCGAATGACTGGAATGCCGCCGCCGGGCGTTTCGGCGGCTATGCGATCCAGATAGCTTTCGATCGCCGCCCGTCCCCGAACTGCTTGCAGAGAGCCGACTGACCAGAGCATCTCATCCGGACGATCCTTGGCCTTCCTCCCGGTATTCCTCGCTTGGCAAATGACCCTCCGGCCGTTCGACCACTCGATCACGTACAGTTCGAGGTGTCGCGGGGCTCGATCGGCAGTGTCCACTACGACGTGCTCGCCCGGCCGGATATGCGGATAGCTGTAGTTGTCGGTGCACTGGACAGCGATGCACCCGGCCGGCAACGTGTCGTACATCATCAGCGCCCTGTACTCGGGCTGCACCGGGAGCGTGTTGAGGTGCCTCATGACTGCTCCTCCCCCAAGTGCTTCTCGTACAGACCTTCAGTCAAATCGCGGGCGATCCAAAGAAGACCGTTGATCCGTTCATCAAAGGTCCCTGTCGGCAATTCGAACTGGACTTCACAGATGATGCTAATGAGGTCGTTCAGGTGGCGAAGGCCACCTTCCATGCTGTCCGGAACGTAAGCGGCGCTCATGCCGGAACTCCCGAGTTGGTTGTGGTCGCCCCTTCCGCGCTCTTGATGTTGACGAACATCACCGTGTAGTCGCCGCGGCTCATCGGATATATCTGGGCGTACCAGCGGCCTCCCGGCCCGCTGAAGCACCCGTCACCCTTCTCCAGAGCTTCCGCGAGTTCGTCGGCAAGACGACGGGCTTCCTCCCACGGATGCTCTTGCGTGGCAGCTTCTGCGGCGACAGCGGATGTCGCAGCAGTTGCCAAAGCGCCTGCCCCCATGGTGCTGATGAAGTTGCGGCGGTTTAGTGCAGGCAAAGCTCCAGCGCTCGCCCGCGTGGCGTCGTTCGTAGTCATGTCGATCTCCGAAGGCTGTTTGTATTCTCGGCGTTAACCCTAATCGGTTTTTAAACCGTAGTCAACTGCCGTCGCGGTCTAAAAACCGATTACGAAACAACAGGTTCAAAAACCGACGCAAAAATTCGACTCGACTCCCCTCGCATGTTCTGCTTTCTGTGTAGGAACAGAAGGAGAACAAAATGGGCTTGGCAGCAGAGAAGTGCAGTCGGTTGTTCGTGCTCTATGTCCGGTGCTCGAACTGCCTGAAGGAGGGCACGGTGCCGGTGTCAGTTCCGAATGAACCGGACGCGCCGAGAGACGGCGAGGAACTGATTGAAAGCGCCTACTTGGGATCTCTGCGCTTTTCGTGCCAGCGGTGCGAAAGCCCCATAGGCGAGTTGGTCGGCGTAGGCGGAGGAGAATTGATATGAGACAGCCGGTTCAGGTGTCGCAGTTCATCATCGTCCCACCGGCCGGGCGAAGCCGCGAACTCGTTCGGTGCAAGGAGCTTTTTGCCTCGTACCTCATGCGACGTTTCCCGCGCTACAGCTTCGATGTTGCGGCAGTGGCGGTGCTGGAGGATGACGATCATTTCGTGGTCATCCCCATCATGAACTATGTGACGCCAGACGGAGACTCCTACATGTGTCAGGAGCCGTCGCGGTCCGTGATGGCGGAGATATCCGAAGCATGCGCGGGGTTTTCGCCCGAAGAGCGCAAGCGGATGGTCGCGTAGCTTACGAGAGAGGAAGGTCCGTGACTATGCGTCGAACCACAGCAAGGATTTCGACGCTCGTGCCGTCATCACTTTGGAAGTCGCGGTTTATGACGATCGGCTTGTGCTTCGGATTTGTGGAGCGAGGATGGAATATGGTCTTCTCCGGCTGAAGTTCCACTTGCTTCACTGACCACTCGATCGTCTGGCCGCCATCGCGGGTACGCTGCACAACGACCACCATGCCTTGAATGATGGGCAGGATGTCGGCCACGTCATCGTAGGCAACGCAAATTACCTTGTCCCCCGGCAGCAGAGGGCGAGGCTTAAGATCGTTCATGCTGTCGCCCTGGACATCGAATGCCATCTGCCGCGCCTGCGGGAACTTGTCATCCGGCGGGAGGTGTATCACTTCCAGAGACGACTGATCGAGGCTGTCGACTTCATAGAAGAGACCCGCCGCCGCGCGCCCGACGATGGGCACAGGCACCAGCCTTGGCCGGATCGGGGTGACCTCGCTCGAACTTGTGCGCGAGGGCGTTTCGTCGTCGCTATCAATAAGGGCTCCGACCGTCGTTTGCAGGACCGGCGCCAATCTCTGCAACGTTTCCAAGGTGACATTCACCTTGCCAGTTCGCTGATAGGTCCGCTGGATGTTTCTGATCGCATCGGCGGAAAGGCCAGCTTCGAGCGATGCCGCGCTGGCCGTAAGACCGACCTCTTCCAGCCGGTCCAAGATGTTTACGAGTACGTTTCCCATTCCGGTTTTATAACCGGCATCGCTCCCCCTTGCTAGCGGTTCGAAAACCGTGTTATGAAAACGGTTAATAAACCGATCATGACACGGAGGTCATCGCGTGACGCTGCTAGTCCGCCAACTGCTGGAGACCATAGACGCCTATTTAGCGGCGTCGAAGACCGCTGAGAAAACCCTGAGCTTTCGCATGTTTGGCGATAGCAAGACTATCGGCCTGCTTCGCGGCGGCGCTGACATTACGACCTCTCGGCTGGAAAACTCCCTCTGCTGGCTCTCCGAGAATTGGCCGAGCGGTGCGGCATGGCCGCGTGGTGTCCGGCGCCCGAGGGCAGCGGCATGAGCGGCTTCCCCTGTATTCGGACCTCTGACGGGACCGTCATCGTCCGCGACCCGGAAACCGGCCTGACCGCCTCCGGCCGCAGCGTGGTCGAGGCCCTCGCAGAACTGCGCCGGCTTCTTTCGCACACGCATACGGATGCGCGCCGCGCGCCGCCCGCGCGTGAAGGGGTGGCGGCATGAGCATCGCCAAGCAGTTCGTGAAGCCGAAGGCCGCGCGCTCGGCGGCCAAGCCCCGCAACATCGACATCAGCATGATCCGCGTCGACGGCGGAACGCAATCGCGCGCCGGCATCGACGGGACGGTGGTACAGTCGTACGCCGAGGACATCAGTGATGGCATTGTCTTCCCGCCTGTGGTCGTCTTCCATGATGGCGAGACGTACTGGCTGGCGGACGGCTTCCACCGCCACCGCGCACATCTTCAGGCGGGCAAGAAGAAGATCGCCGTTGAAGTTCGACAGGGCACCCGCCGGGAGGCGATGCTGCATAGCGTCGGAGCCAACTCCGATCATGGCCTTCGGCGGACAAACGAGGACAAGCGCCGGGCCGTCATAACGCTGCTGAACGACGCGGAATGGTCGCAGTGGTCGGTCAACCGGATCAGTCAGCTTTGCCATGTCAGCCGTGATTTAGTGCTGGCTGTTCAGAATGAACTCACTTGCAGAACCGCAAGTGAAGCCACGCCGCCAACGCCACCTGAAGTGCCGGAAGATGTGGCCGCGCGCGCTGAAGAAATCCGCGCAGCCGGCGGTGAGCCTCGTTTCTACAGGAACAGGTATGGCAACGTCTCGGTCATGAATACGGGTGCGATCGGATCGCCCACTGCCGACGCTGGCGCCACCGAGGAACAGCCAGCCGGCGAGGTCGAGGACAGCGGGGCCGACCCCGCGCCGGCCGCCGCCGAGGATGACGAGAACGAGGCGTTCCGAGCCGCCGCCGCCGAGAAGCTTCCGCAGGCCATCAAGGACCGAGAAGCCTTCAAGGAGAAGGCCAAGGCTGACCGGAAGGCCGGCAGGCCCGAGCCCGAGTACAACGGTCTGACCGCCGAGCAGCGCATAGCCGAGCTGGAAGAGGCGAACCGCGTCCTTGAGCGTGAAGTCGAAGAGCTTCGCGCCGAGAACAAGCTGTACCGCGAAATGAAGGCCGAGTTCGAGAGTGGCGGCTTCGCTGCGGTGATCGCCGGGCGCGACAAGGTGATCGAATCCCAGAAAATCCGCATCGAAAGTGAAAGTCAGGAGAAGGTGAGGAACCTTCGATCGGCCGACAGGTGGCGGAAGATCGCGATCGATCTTGGCTATACCAGCCGGGAGGTCATCGAGATCGATGGCTGACGCCGCCAAGATCATCGCCCGCGTGCGCGCCCACGGCGCCAATATCCTGCTGGACGGGCGCAGGCTGGAAATCATCAATCCGGCAAAGCTGCCGGAGGGCGCGTCAGCCTATATCCGTGAGAACGCCAAGGCCATCGCGGTCTTCCTGAGTGAGGAGGCGGTGTTCGAGGAGCGCGCAGCCATCCTTCAATACGACGGCGGATTGCGCCGAGCCGATGCCGAGTACCTCACCAAACTCATGCTCGCGAACCCGCCCCGCGGCGCTGATGCAGCCGATTGGGCATGGTTTGTCAGCGAGGGGGCGAAGATCGCGGAGAGGGGCTTGGCGGCATGAGCGATCTTCTCTCCTCCGTGGCCACGATCAACCTGCGCCCATATCAGCAAGAGGCTGTTCAGGGGCTGCGAGCCGGCATCGCGCAGGGCCTTGCCCGGCAAATTCTTGTCGCGCCGACTGCCGCCGGCAAGACGGAGATGGCCATCAAGATCATCTTGGGCGCCATCGCCAAGGGGACGAGGGTCTGGTTCATCGTTGATCGCAAAACCCTTGTCGACCAGACGAGCCGTCGCTTCTGGCGGTACGGTATCGACCATGGCGTCATCCAGGCTGATCATCCGCTAACCGACGCGTCGAAGCTCGTGCAGATCGTCAGTGCCCAGACGCTGGAACGCCGTTCATTTAAGCTTGATGCACTGCCGCAACTCATCGTCTGGGACGAATGCCACGAGGTCCGGAAGGCGGTGCTGGACCTGATCGCGAAGGCCCCTGCCAAGACGATCGGCCTGACGGCAACGCCTTTCACCGCTGGCATGGCCAATCATTGGGACGGGCTGGTCAACAGCACGACGGTAAACAAGCTGCTGGCCGAGAAGTTTCTCACGCCTCTCAAGATCAAGGCTTGCGTGACGCCGGACATGACGGGGGCCAAGAAGAAGTTCACCGGCGAGTACGACGACGATGACGCTGGTGCTCGCGGCATAACCATCGTTGGTGATGTCATCCAGACTTGGGAGGAGCAGACGCGGCGGCATTTTGGCGGGCCGGTGAAGACTATCGTCTTCTCACCTTCGGTACTGCACGGCGAGGAGCTATGCCGCCAGTTCGCCGAGGTTGGGTACAATTTCCAGCAGATCAGCTATCTCGACGCGTCGGACAATGAACGGCGCGAAAAGATCGAGGAGTTCAGCAAGCGCGACAGCGCCATCCACGGCCTCGTTTCCTGCGCGGTCCTGACGAAGGGCTTCGACGTGCCGGACGTGCTCTGCGGCATCTCCTGCCGGCCATACCGGAAATCCTTCTCGTCCCACATTCAGGAAATGGGCCGGGTGATGCGCATCGCTCCGGGCAAGGAATTTGGGCTGTGGCTTGATCACAGCGGGAACAGCATCGCCTTCGCGAACGACACGGCATGGCTGTTTGAGCACGGCGTCGACACGCTATCCAGCGCCGAGAAGCGCGATAGCGAGGTTCGCGAGCCGGCAGAGAAGATCAAGCAGCAGTACTTTTGCATGGACTGCGGCTTCCAGATGGAAGCCGGCTCGGACACCTGCCCGTCATGCGGATGGCAGCGACCGAAGCGGGGCCAGATCCAGATTGTTCAGGGCGAGCTGGTCGACCTCGATGTCAGCCTAAAGAATGCCTTCCAACCCCGGAAGGGCCTGCGCGCCGATTGCCTGAAAGACCCGAAGGGCATCTGGAACGCTGCCCTCTGCTACTGCTTCGCCAACACCCGGAAAGGTCAGGAGGCCGCCCGCAAATGGGCGTTCGGCATCTGGTGCGGCATCTATCCGGGGTCGAAGCTGCCCTATGGCCTGTACCTGTCATCGGCCGACCAATCCGCGCTCCGTGAAGACCAGTGGGGCCTGATCGAGCGTGAGGTGAAAGCCTTCCGCAGGCGGAACGCGCAGAGGGCTGCGGCGTGAACCATCTGACGATCAGCGAAGCCATGGACCGGGCATGCGCGGCGGTAGGCATCCGTCCGCCGCGATCCTATCGCGACGGCCGCTGGACGAGGACCGACACGTCTTCCGGCAAGAACGGCAAGGGCGACGGCAGCGTCATGGTGGACGACGAGCGCGTCACCGCATGGAACTGGCAGACGGGCGAGAAGGAGACAGTCTGGCTGTCCAGCCGGGAGCGTACGGCAGAGGATCGCAAGGTGACGGCGGCGCGCATATCGGCCGCCGATGAGAAGCGGCGCCGCGCCGCTGTACGGGCGGCCGAGATCGCATCAGCCCTGCTGTCGTCCGCCCGCCAGTCCAACCACCCCTATCTTGCTGCGAAGGGCTTTCGGGAAGAACAGACGCTGGTGGTCACCGCCGCCGACGTGCGCGAGCTTGCGGGTCACGTCAATCACCATGGCGAGTTCATCCCGGCCGACTACCTTGTCGCCGGTGAGCGGGCCATCCTGATCCCGGCCCGCCGCGCAGGCAATGTGACCAGCGCGCAGCTCGTCTGGGAAAACGGGACGAAGAAGTTCCTGTTCGGCGGCGAGATCGGCGGGGCGTCCCACCGCCTCGCCACCGGCGTCTACACATGGCTGTGCGAGGGCTACGCTACCGGCCTCTCGATCCGCGCCGCCCTCAAGGGCCTGCGTGTTCGCGCCACCGTCCTGTGCTGCTTCTCGGCCTCGAACATCGTCGCCGTGGCGCAGCACGTTCAGGGCCGGGCGTTCGTCGCCACCGACAACGACAAGCCGCTGGAACAGTTCGCGGGGCTTGGCACCGGCGAGCACTATGCGCGGCTCACCAGCCTTCCGTACGCCATGCCTGCCGCCGTGGGCGACGACTTCAACGACATGCACCAGCGCGACGGCATCTTTGCCGTCCAGCGCGTCCTAACCGCCGTCATGGCGAGGAGGGTCGCGACGTGAAGAAGGAACTGGATAGCTCGAAGGCGTCCTACAAGCTCGATCTGATCGAGACGGCGAACGTCGATCCGATGATTAAGCCAGCCGACTTCAAGCTTCTGGCTGCCTATGTCGCCGTGATTGAATGGCCGAGCTGCCAGTGCGAACTGGCGATGACGTTGGCTATGGCCAAGACCGGCCTGAGCGGTCGCCAGATAGAAATGAGCAAGAAGCGGTTGCTCGGCAAGAACGAAGAGGGACGCGCTTACCTGAGCCCCGTGAGGCGCAGAAGCAACCTGGCGAGATACATGCTGGTCAACCCTTGGCGGGATGAAGCACGCGAGCGGACAATGGTCATGCTCGGCCATCACCAAGAGGTCGAGCGGCAGCGAAAAGCCAAAAAACGCACCTCGTTGTCCCCCCAAAATTCTTCGGGGGACAAAATGGTCCTGTCCCCCGAAAATTCTTCGGTCCTGTCCCCCGAAAATTCTTCGGGCAAGTACCCCTATGAGTACCCCAACAAAGACAGGGGCCGTGAGGAAAAGTCCTCGGGCTCGAATGTGGTGCCTTTCAACAGGAGTGGCGCAGCATGACTGCAATCATCCCCATCGACGCGGGTCAGTGGGTCCTGACGTACGTCGAGCACTACTGCCCCGCTGTGCTCGGTGGCGGCATGGCACGCGCTCTCGAATGCCTTTCCGAAGGTGGCTCTGGCTGGGAGTCGCTATGGCGGCCCGAGCAGCAATTCGAGGTGGTCAGGGTTGACCGTGTGATGCCGAAGACCTTCCGCGATCCAGATGGGAAAAGGCGGTTGCGCTACTTCGTCGTGGCTGCCGCCAGTAGTTCCGGCGAGATGGTGGCCCTTCGCGACAAGCTGTTCGCTATCGGCTTCGAGGCAGATCGAGCCATTGAGGAGGAGACCGCCCGACGCATGGCAGACTTCACCGCCAAGACCCGCGCCGACGCTCTCGCCAAGGTTCACGCAGCCCTGCCTCATATCTTCGGGAGGATGGCATGACTGACCTCGCGCGCATCAACGCGGGCGCCTTGCCTGATCCCGGCGAGGTGCCGGTGCTCGACTGGATCGATAAGGCCCTGATCGATGCCGATCCGCTGTATCAGCGCCCGCTCGATCCGAGCCGGGTCGACGGCATCCTGTCGGCATTCTCGTGGCGCTCGTTCGGTGCGCTAGTCGTCGTGCCGCAGGCCGATGGCCGCTACCACGCGACGGACGGCCAACACCGCCTTGAGGCTGCGAAGCTGCACCCGAAGGTGACGCACGTCCCGGCGGTGATCGTGAAGGCCGAGGACATCCAGTCGGAAGCGTCGATCTTTGTCGACATCAATGCCGGCCGCAAGAATGTGTCCGCGCTGGAACTGTTCTTCGCAAAGCTGGCGGCCGATGACGAGGACGCCGAGACGATCCGGCAGGTGTGCGAGCGCGCTGGCGTCCGCATTCCGAAGTATCCATCCGCCGGCTACCGCCCCGGCGACTGCATCGCCATCGCGGCCATACAGGCGGCCATCGGTCGGCGCGGAGCGATGCGCGCGCGGCAGTATCTGGAAATCCTCGCCAAGGCCGAGCTGGCGCCGATCACGGCAAACCACATCAAGGCTGTTGAGCACCTGATGACGGACGACGAGTTCAAGGGCTGGATCGAGCCCGAAGACCTCACCGACGCGATCAAGGGCCTCGGCCGCGCCGCCGAGACGGATGCGAAGCGTTATGCCGCCACGCATAGCTGTTCGGTTTGGCAGGGGCTCGCCTCGACATGGTTTCAGAAGACCCGGAAGAAGCGAAAGGCGGCGGCATGAGCGACGTTGAAATTAAGCCCTGTCCATTCTGCGGCACGCACGTAGACGACCCTGATTTTCCGGCCTCGGAAATTCATGGGGGTGGCGGCTTCACCTATGAGTGCGGTGGCTGCGGGGCGAATTGGCCTCGCCTCACGCGAGAAAAGTTCGAAACCATGTCCGAAGATGCGGACGTGATTACCTTCTTCAATCAGCGTGAGGATGCGGCATGATCGCCGTCGGCACCGTCTTCCCGCCTCGCGATGAATGGGACATCGCCGCCTATCCGACCGACGAGGTGGTCGCCGGATACCGCGACCATAAGGCCGATGATCCCGCGCCCGGCCCTAACCATTCGCCCGGCTACCGATGGGGATGGCTCAACTGTCGCAGGGACATGACGCACACGCCGGACGGCTTTGAGCCGCTGCGCTACGCGTACATCCGCATGACGAGGCGACCGAATTGAGCGCCGCCGGCATCATCATCCCGATCGGCAACGTGATCCTGGCCTTCGCGGCCGGGGTGTTCTTCACGCGGTGGATGTCCGAGCGCCGCCGCAGGCAACGCAATGCGCAGTCCCGCGCATGGTATCGAGAGGTTCGCTGAATGACGTGGTACGCAGTCAGGACACTCCCCGGCGCTCAAAGGCCGAAACGCGAGTTCTGGACGGAGATCGCAGAGCACACGCGCCGCGGCTACCGGGTGGTTTCCGGGACAGCTTCGGAACACTCGGCGGTTGAGCTGGCGCTGATGGATCGCGGGTTCACCTACTACATGCCGACTGAGTACAGCGTGGTGCGCAACCGCCACCGGAAGGGCCTCTATGAGGTGCGGCGGTTCGCCCTACTCAAGGGTTATCTCTTCGTTGCCGACCTCGCGGATGCCGACTGGCCCCGCCTCGTTGGTGCGCCCGGCATCCCCGGCGTGCCCGGCATCAAGGGCGTGGTGGCGAACTGCGGCAAGCCCTTTGCGATCAGCCCCATGGATCTGTTCCGGCTGCGCATGTTCGAGCAGCACAGCCGGGCCGAGGCCGAGAACCGAGCCGCTCAGCTTTCGAGGGTCGAGGAGAAGCTTCTTCGGGAACGGAAGAAGCTGGCGGCGCGCGGCGCCCGCAAGAAGCTGTCGGCCGGCCGAGACGTGAAACTGATCTGGGGCGAGAAGGTCGGCCGCGCCGCGACGGTGCAGGCGTGGGAGGATCAGGAGACGGTCAGGGTGCTTCTCCGGAGCCTCGACGAGGCGGAAGAGACGATCGTCGTCCCGTACCAGTTCCTGAAGGTGGCGGGATAGTTCGCCGCAGGCCCCTGCCTCAGACAGGTGGCCTTGATTTCGCATCCGAAACAATCTACAGTCCGCGAGCGACTTGGGTGACGGGGCCAGCGGCCCGGCCCGCTGCCGGATTCGCAACCGGCGTCAGGCGAAGCTTTGTCCGCCGTCCAGACCCGCCCCTGATCAGGAGGCGGGTTTATATCTTTCGAGGACTGCCGTCAGATCGGCAAGGCGCCGCTCGTCTGCCTCGATCGCCTCCGGTGTGATGTCCTTCCCGGTTGGGATATCGACGTAGCCGAGCTTGCCCGATCGGAACAGTTCGATGCGGTCCCGCGTGATCTCCATTTCCTTCGCAAGGTAGGCCGTCATGGTGACGAGCCGGCTGATCGACGCCGGAATCTCGACTGGCCGATTGTCCTCGCGGCGGTGGCCGCGCTCGTAGTTCTCGATCGAGCCGCGAGAAACGCCGAGGAAGTCCGCGACCTCCTGTTGTGACAGGCCGGTGCCCTTCCGCCACGCTTTGAACTCGTCAGGTGTCATGCTACATTCCCTTCGAAGAGGAGGTGAGGCTGATCTTCCTTCCGGAGGGACCGGCCCGAAGGCCGATCCCCGTTTCTGTTAGCTGATGGTCAGGGTGAACCGCCAAGTCCTAAACCTGATCACCAGCGTCAGCCGGAATTTCAATCGCCTCACCTCCTTTCGTTCCCGACCGGAATTGGTCGGTGATTTGTTATCGCATTTTCGTACTGAGTACGCAAGCGATATTTCGCACTGAGTACGAATTATTTTCAGCCGTCCGACTTATCATCGGGCGGCTTTTCCGGTCGCCATGCCAGTGGCCGGGTGCTCGGCCCGCGCGGCAGTCATGGGCTCAGGTTCATGATGCTAGTCCGCACCCGAGAAGTCGTCGGATGCATACGGCGCGCCGCCCCTGCTTGGCGGTTCTTCGACAAAGGCTCGGTCCTCTGGCAGGAGGCCGGGCCTTACCTGTTTCACGCAGCATGGAACCGAGGCTGATGACATGCTGACCCGCCATCTCACCAACATGATCGTCCAGATGGTCGACAGCGCCCTTCCCACGACCCGCGAGTTCTGGCGCAGGAAGTACTTCGACGCGACCGACGCCGAGGCGTCTGACCCGCGTCCGTTCGCCGAGGTACTCGCTGAGCGAAAGGATCGCGCCGACGATGCCGCACAGGCCGCCACGTCACAGCCCGCCCGGACAGGCAAGCGCGATCGAGCGTCGCCGGGCCTTTGACGCCCGCCGCGATCAACAGGACTGGCGGCGCTGGTACAAGACAGCCCGCTGGCAACGGAAGCGAGCGGCGCAGCTTGCAGCCGAACCGCTGTGTGCCAACTGCCTCAAGCATGGGCGCCTGACGCCGGCAACCATCGCCGACCATCCAGTCCCGCACCGAGGCGACTACGATCTGTTCTGGAACCAGCCGCTCCAGTCGCTTTGTGACGCGGAGCCGTGGCGCTGCCACTCCAGCGAGAAGCAGAGGCAGGAGAACCGATGAGGACAGCTATCGACATCGATGCCGAAGCGCTCTCGGAAGTGCTGATGGCCTTCTCGTTCTTCGGCATCGGCGTGCGTGGCTCTCAGGCCAGCAGCATCCCCGGCGTGGTCAGGGTCGAGATTGAGGCGGACTGGTTCCCCGATGCGCCGCTGGTGACATGCGAGGTCAGCCGGGTGGCGGTCAACCACGTCATGCAGGTGACGGCGAGGGTGAGCCCAGCATAGGGGGGGGGCGGATCGAAAGTTCAGGGCCTTGGGGGCCTAGACCGCTGGGGGGTCAAACTTTTGCGCCGTCAAAATGAAGGACATTTTCCATGGCCGGACGCAAGAAGACCCCGGATTACCTGAAAATGGTCGCCGGCACCGACCGGCCTGACCGGATGAATCCGGATGCGCCGAAGCCTCTGCCCGACCTGCCGGTGGCGCCAGAATGGCTTTCCGATCGCGGCGCGCAGATTTTCGACGATCTGGTCGCGATCATCACGAAGATGGGCGTCGGCTCCGCGTCGGACACCGCCATGCTCGCCATAGCGGCCTCCCGGCTTGAGGAAGTCGAAATCTGCACGGCGATGATCGAAGACGGCGGGCGCACCTTCGTCAGCGGCATCAAGTACGACGAGGAGGGACGCGTCGTCAGCCAGCAGATCAAGGGACATCCGGCTGTCGCTCAGCGCAGCGAGGCCATGCGGCATGCGCAGTCCTTGCTCGTAGAGTTCGGCCTGTCGCCGGCAGCCAGATCGAAGGTGTCGGCGAGTGTCCCGGATGAGCAGAACCCGTTCGCCTCGCTCGCCGGGTGAGTTCCCGCACGTTGACGCCGGCAACCGATACGCTCGCGATGTAGTCTCGGGGAAGGTTCCGGCTTGCAAATGGGTTCGGCTGGCCTGCCAGCGGCATCTTGACGACATCGACAGCAGCGAGGGCCACAATTACCCCTATCGATTCGATCCGAAGGTGGCCGAGAAGTGGTGCCGGTTTCTGGAGCTGCTGCCGCACACCAAGGGAGAGTGGGCGCGCCGCGGCGAGAAGCTGAAGCTGGAGCCGTGGCAGTGCTTCAAGACGATCTGCATCTTCGGCTGGCTGCGGAAGCAGGACGGGCTACGGCGATTCCGTAAAGCTCTGCTGCTGGAGCCTCGCAAGAACGCGAAGTCGACATGGGCGGCCGGCGTCGGCCTCGGCATGATGACGATCGACGGTGATCACGGCGCGGAGGTCTATTCCGGCGCCACCACCGAAAAGCAGGCATGGGAGGTGTTCAAGCCGGCCCGGTTGATGGCGCTGAAGACGCCGACCTTCCTCAACCATTTCGGTGTCAGCGTCGGGGCGAAGAACATCCACCGGCTGGCGGACGGCTCAAAGTTCGAGCCGATGATTGGCGATCCCGGCGACGGATCGTCGCCATCCTGCGCCATCGTTGACGAGTATCACGAGCATGCCACCGATCGCATGGTCGATACGATGGAGACCGGCATGGGCGCGCGCGAACAGCCGCTTATGCTGATCATCACGACGGCCGGCGACAATCTCGCGGGTCCGTGTTTCGCCGCAGTGCAGGACGCCGAGAAGGTGCTTGAGGGCCTTGTCGAGAACGACGAGCTATTCGCCCTCATCTACACCGTGGACAAGGAGGACGACTGGTCGTCGGAGGTGGCGCTTCGGAAAGCCAATCCGAACTACGACATCAGCGTCAAGGCCGAGTTCCTCAAGGCTCGCCAGCGCGACGCGAAGCAGAACCCGCGCAAGCTTGGCGTGTTCAAGACCAAGCACCTCAACATGTGGGTGCAGGCGCGCAACGCCTATTTCGACATTCCAAGCTGGCAGGCGAGCGCGAGACCGCACCTGCGGCTTGAGGACTTCAGGGGCAAGCCATGCCGTCTGGCGCTCGATCTGGCGTCGGTGGTCGACATTGCGGCGATGGAACTGACGTTCGAGCATGATGGCGGCTATGTCCGGTTCGGCAAGTACTATCTGCCGGAAGCGACGATCGAACTGCCGGAGAACCAGCACTATCGCGGCTGGCGGGACGCGCCGGAGCGGTGGATCACGCAGACCGATGGCGACATGATCGATTATGTCACCATCCGCGACGACATCATCGGCCTGCGGGATCAGGGGTTCCTCATTCAGGAAATCGCCTTCGATCCGCACCAGGCACACATGATGATGTCCGAGCTGCGCGACGAGGGCTTCGAGACGATCGAGGTCCGGCCGCTGGTGCTGAACTTCTCGCCGGCCATGAAACTGATGGATGGCCTGATCCGGTCGAAGCGCATCGCGCACAACGGCGATCCCGTCTTCACATGGATGCTGTCGAACGTCGTCGCGAAGGCCGACGCGAAGGACAATGTCTATCCGCGCAAGGACCGAGAGCAGAACAAGATCGACGGCCCGGTGGCGCACATGATGGCGCTCGCCCGCTGGATGGTGGGCGAAGAGACGCAGGACCTCGGCGACTACCTCGCTGAAATGAAGGCCATGGCATGATCAATCCCCTCGGCTGGCTGGGGTTCGGGCGCGCGAAGCTGTCAGGCCGCGACGATCCGGAGACCAAGGCCGCCTACGTACAGATGCAGGCGGCACACCCATCCGTCGACCGGGTATTGTCGCTCTCGACGGCATGGGCCTGTATCCGTCTGCTGTCGGAAACGGCGGGGACGCTTCCGTTGCCGCTCTATCGGCGCACCGGGCCGGGCAAGCGCGAGGTCGCAGATGCGCATCCTCTGTATGGCGTCCTGCACGACAGCCCGAACTCGTGGCAGACAGCCGCCGAGTTCTGGGAGGGTCAGGTCGCCCATATCTGCGGCTGGGGTAACGGCTTCTCCGAACAGAAGTTCATAGGGGACCGATTTGTAGGACTGGAGCCGCTGCGGCCCGATACCATGGTGCGCCGCGACGCGAACGGCGCCCTGACATACGCGGTCAACGACCGTGGCAAACGAGAAATCCTGCCGGCGCACAAGGTGCTGCACCTGCGCGGTTTCGGCATGGGCGGCGACAAGGGCCTCTCGCCGATCCGGCACGGCTGGATGACGTTCCGCGGCGCGCTCGCGGCCGAGGATGCCGCGTTGCAGTTCATGGAAGGCGGGCTTCAGATCGCCGGTTTCGCGAAGGAAGGCCCGAACGGCAAATCCACGAAGGAACAGCGCAAGGAACTGATGGAGCTCTTCGCCGAGTTCATGGGCTCGCGTGCTTCCGGCAAGGTCATGCCGCTGCCTTCCGGCTGGGAGTATGAGCAGCTTACGATGGACCCGGAGGACGCGCAGCTCATCGAGACGCGTGGCTTCAGCGTCGAGCAGGTATGCCGCATCTTCCGCGTGCCGCCGTTCATGGTCGGCCATACGCAGAACTCGACGAGCTGGGGCACCGGACTGGAACAGCAGCAGATCGCCTTCCTCACCTTCGCCTTGCGCCCCTACCTCGTCCGTATCGAGCAGTCGATCAAGAAGCAGCTTCTGCCGCCGGCAGATCGCAGCAACTTCTATGCCGAGTTTGTCATCGAGGGGCTGATGCGCGCCGACAGCGCCGGCCGTGCCGCGCTCTACAGTTCCTTCGCACAGAACGGTGTGATGACGCGCAACGAAATCCGCAGCCGCGAGAACCTGCCGCCGGTCGAAGGCGGCGACACGCTCACGGTGCAGTCCAATCTTCAGCCGATCGACATGCTCGGCAAGGTTCCGGCGCGTCCGGTCCAGCCCGCCCCCGGCGAGCCCATGGTTTAGGAGACCAACAGTGAAGACCAAGGATTTTGCCCTGAAGGTCAAGGACCTCTCGGAAGAAGGCACCTTTGAGGGCTACGGCTCGATCTTCGGCAATGTCGACAGCTACGGCGAGAAGGTCGTTCCGGGCGCCTTTGTCGACAGCCTCGCGAAGCATCGCCGCGAGGGCACGGCGGTCCTGATGCTGTGGCAGCACGACAACCACGAGCCCATCGGCGTGTGGGAAGACCTTGCCGAGGATGCCAAGGGCCTGTGGGGCAAGGGCCGGCTGATCATGGAGGTGCAGCGCGCCCGCGAGGTCTATGCGCTGCTCAGGGCAAAGGCGGTGCGCGGGCTGTCGATCGGCTACCGCGAACTGGACATCGACAAGGAAAGCGGCATCCGCGTCCTGAAGAAGCTCGATCTCTGGGAGATCAGCCCTGTCTCGTTCCCGGCCAACAGCCGTGCCCGCGTCGAGGCCGTCAAATCCGAACGCATGGATGAGTTTGCCCGCCGCCTGCGCGATGGCGATCCCATGCCCGTCAAAGAGTTCGAGGACCTCCTGCGCGAGGCAGGGGTTCCGAAAGCCATGGCCGTACAGATCGCCTCTGTCGGCTATGCGAAAGCCATTCGGAGCGAGTCCGAGGGCGAGAAGGCGAATGATCTGGCTGCGCTGCGCGACGCGGTGGCGGCCTTCCTTCCCACCCGGACCTGAAGGAGATTCCGATGTCCGACGAAAACGATATGAAGACGCTCGCGGCTGACCTGAAGAAGGCGGCGGACGAGGTCAAGAAGACCGCCGAGACCACCAATGTCGAGCTGAAGAACCTCGGCAAGGTGACCGAGGAGACCAAGGCCAAGGCCGACGAGGCGCTGGTCAAGCACAATGAGATCGCGGCGCGCATCAGCGAGATCGAGCAGAAGCTTGTCGCGCGGCCCGGCAATGGCGAGGATCGTCGCAAGACGGTCGGCCAGATCGTCACCGAACACGACGAGTTCAAGGCGTTCGTCAAGTCCGGCGGCAAGGGGCGCGTCTCCATTCCGGTGAAGGCCATCATCTCGGCGCTGACCACCGATGCCGATGGCTCGGCCGGCGACCTGATCGTTCCCGATCGCCGTCCCGGCATCATCGCGCCGCCGCAGACCAATCTTGCGGTGCGCGATCTGCTCACTCCCGGCAACACGGATTCCAACGCGATCCAGTACGTGAAGGAAACCGGATTCACGAACAACGCCGCGACCGTGTCGGAGACCACCGGCGCAACCAAGCCGCAGTCGGAAATCAAGTTCGATATCGTCACCGCCGCGGTGTCGACCATCGCCCATTGGGTGCTGGCGACGAAGCAGATCCTCGATGACGTGCCGCAGCTTCAGTCCTACATCGACGGCAGGCTCCGCTACGGGCTCGCCTTCGTGGAGGACGCGCAGCTTCTGATGGGGTCGGGTACGGGTACCAACCTGAACGGTATCTATACTCAGGCGACGACCTATGCGCCGCCGATCACCATCCCGGCGCCGGTGACCAAGATCGACATCCTGCGGCTCGCGATGCTTCAGGCGTTCCTCGCGGAGTATCCTCCGACCGGGCATGTCATGCACCCGACCGATTGGGCGACGATCGAGCTGGTGAAGGACACGACCGGCCGCCACATCATCGGCAATCCGGTGAACGGCGGGCCGTCGACACTTTGGCGTCTGCCGGTGGTCGAGACCAAGGCCATGACGCTCGACAAGTTCCTTGTCGGCGCCTTCAAGCTCGGTGCGCAGATTTTCGACCGCGAAGAGGCGAACGTCGAGATCAGCACGGAAGACAGCGACAACTTCCGCAAGAACCTCGTCACGATCCGTGCCGAGGAGCGCCTTGCACTCGCTGTCTATCGCCCGGAGGCGTTCGTGAAGGGCGACTTCTCCGACGCGATTACCGCCTCGACCACGACGCCCTGACCCCTCGTTCGGTTGATCACGGGGAGCGGCATCCGTGCCGCTTTCCTCATGAGCCGAAAAGGAGACCATCATGAAACTCAAGGCACTGGACAGCTTCTATACCGACGAGACGAAGACGATCAGCGATGGTCAGGTCTTCGAGGTCGGGAGCGACGCCTTCGGCAATGACCTGATCAAACGAGGTCTCGCGCGGGAGGCGAAGGCCAGCGACACCGACGCCAAGGCGGCCAAGGGGGCGCCGTCGAACAAGGATGCCGGCGCGGCTGCGCAGAACAAGGCAGCGAAGTAGGCTGTCATGACCGTGCGCGTTGTCACGCCACCAGCTCCCATCGTGGCGCCGGGCGATATAGCCGGCTCGCACTCATCTTCAGACCCGAAGATGGCGGCGCTGATCCAGGCAGTGACGGAAGAGATTGACGGGCCGACAGGATGGCTTGGCCGTTCACTCGGCGCGCAGACGCTGGAACTGACGCTGCCGGGCTTTTCGTGCGGCCGCAATTTCGCTCTGCCATTCAAGCCGATCATCGGCATCGTTTCGGTGACCTATCTCGGCGCGGATGGTGTTGAGCAGACCGTGCCGCAGGCGAGCTACCGCCTCGCGAATGAGCGGCTATGGTTTGCCGCCGGCTTCGCCTTCCCTGCAACGGCCTGCGCTCCCGATGCCGTCCGCGTCCGCTATAAGGCGGGTTACAACGGCACGAGCGGCGCCGAGGTGGGTGAGGTTCAGACAGGACCGATCCCCGAGCGGGCGCGGCAGGCCATCATCATCAGTGTCCAGCAGATGAAGGCGCTGGGTGCCGAGAACCTGTTTCTCCGATCCGAGGAGGTCGAAGGCGTCGGCACGCGGCAGTGGACGGTATCGGAGCAGGCCGGGCAGATCGTGCGGCAGGCGTCTGAGCGGCTGCTTTCCACGCTGAGGGTGTATCAATGACGCCGGTCGAAGCCATCGCCATGCTGGACCGGCAACTTGCGGATCACGGCGAGGATGTCGAGCACTTCGCCTCCACATCGGCCGTGCCTGGCACCGGAACCATGGTCCGCGCTTTCGTGCGCGGCCTCAAGCCGCAAGATTTGATGTCCGGCCTCAAGCAGGGCGACCGTAGGGTAACGCTGTCGCCGAGCAGCGGCCTGTCGCCGGCCGAGGGCCATCGCATCGTCATTGCCGGCAAGACCTATCGAATAGAGCAGCCACCCGAGGCCGTGCGCATGAACAATGTCGTGGTGCGCTACAACCTGATCGCTAGGGGCTGATGGCTCGCTTCGAGACCTTCGAGCGCGATATCAAGGTGGCGACCGCAGGACTGGAGCCGCGTGCGATCAATGCGGCGCTGGCGGCCTTCGCGCGGAAGGAACTGGCCAGCGTCATCGCCTCCGGGCAGGCGAGCACGAACTACGAGCGTTTCGTCAACGGCGTGCGCGGCGCTCCAGAGAGTGCGGTGCAGGCGCCGGGGCCGATCCTCTACGAGTTCGTCAACTGGCCGCTGCTCATCCGGGCCGCGCTTGACGCGCTGGTCGCGGCCAGCCCGAAGCGCTCGGGCCGTTATGCCGGCGGCTTCATGGTGCTGGCAGGCGGCCGGCCGGTGCGTGAGTTCTCGGAAATACCGACCAATGCCGAGGTCATCATCTTCAACGTGCGGCCCTACACGCGCAAGATCGAGGTGGGCGCCATGAAGATGTCGGTCCCGCCGCGCCACTTCGATCGCGCCCGCGGTGTCGTGTCCCGCCGGTTCGGCCGCGCCTTCCGGTTCGAGACCCGGTTCGTCAATATCGGCGGCGGGCTGCATCCGGACGTGCCGTATCGGCTCAAGCGCACCCGCGGCAGGCGTAAGGACCGGCAAGCTGGTTCCGTTCTCACCTATCCCGCGCTCGTGATCAATCCGGTGACCTGATGGCGACGCCTGAAGCATTCGATGCGTTCAAGGACTATCTCGATGCCGCATGGTCCGGCGCGCCGCTCGTCTACGAGAACGACCTGACGACGCTGCCGAATAGCCCCGCCGCATGGGTGCTGGTCGAGCTGTTCGGCTCGTTCTACGCGCAGGAGACCTTCGGCGCGCCCGGTGACAATCTGTGGCGCGAGGGCGGCCAGACAGATTTCCACGTCATGACGCTGCGCGATACCGGCTCGCGCGCCGGCCGCGTCATCGCCTCCGACCTTGCCTCCCTGTTCCGTGAGCAGGGGCCGGCCGGCATCCGCATCATCGACATGTCCATCGGCGCCGGAGAGCCCGGCGAGGGCGATGGCAATTACTTCCGTTTGACGCTGACCGTGAACTGGCAGCGGGATTCGTAAGCCTCCACCACATTTGAAAGGAAATCACGATGGCGATTGCAGAAGCATCGCAGTCCCGGCTTGCCTATGTGGCAGAGGTGACGCCGGGCACTATCCCCGCGACCCCGTCGTTCAAGACGCTGCGGCTGGTGAACGAGAACATCCGTCTCACCAAGCAGACGGTGGTGTCCGACGAGCTGCGTGGTGACGGCAACGTCACCGATGTCATCGACGTTGGTCGCGCCGTTGAGGGGCCGATCGCCGGCGAGCTGTCTTACGGCACCTTTGACGACTTCTTCGAGGCGCTGTTCCGTTCGACATGGACGACGAACGTCTTGAAGAACGGCATCGCTCACAAGACGTTCGCGATCGAGAAGACCTTCGAACAGGGAGCGACGGATAGCTTCATCCGCTATCGCGGCTGTCGCGTGAACACGCTCGACCTCACCCTTGAGGCGCGCCAGATCGCCCGCGTGTCGTGGGGCATCGTGGGCATCGGAAGCCCGACGCCGACCAACGCCATCATCACTGGCGCGACCTATGCCGCGCCCTCGACGGCACCTGTCCTGAATGCGGCGACCAATGTCGGCGCGCTGACAATGACGGGCGTCACAGCCACGCCGAAAATCCGCTCGCTCAACCTGTCGATCCGCTCGAACATCTACCAGAACGACGTCGTGGGGGCCTATGAGCCCGACAGCCATGGCCTCGGCCGCTTCGAGGTGTCGGGCACGATGCAGGCATATTTCGAGAACCTCGACCTGTACAATGCCATTGTCGCGCACAGCGACGTGGCGCTGTCCACGACGATCGGCGCTGCCAGCGGCTCGAAATACACGCTCTCGCTGCCCAAGCTGAAGCTCATGGAGGGTTCTCCCGTCATCGGCGGCAACAGCCAGGCGGTCATCATGGAGGTGCCGTTTCAGGCCGTTTATGATGCCACGAGCGCGGCGACGGCAACGCTGACGCGGGCGGTGGCGTGATGGCGAAGGCAAAGGACACGAGCCGCGTCACCTTCGTCGCGGACACTGACTTCACTGGCTATCCCTACGGCCACAAGACGGCGTTCAAGGCGGGCGAGCGCAGCGTGCCGGTCGCTGAGAGCTTCGCCGAGCTCATGCGCGAGAAGGGCCTTGTTCGCGCAGGCACACAGTTCCTTCCCGAGGAAGAGGATCAGAAATGACCGTCAAGCTTGAGAGCATCAAGGCCGACATCGAAGCTGAGGAGCGTGGCGACTGGCAGGACTATCCGGACTGGCCGGGCGTGGCCTTCCGCGTGCGGTCGCTGCATTACCAGCCATACCAGACGGAACGCGACCTTCTGCTCCAGCGACTGGCGCGCAAGCACAAGGGCAAAACGCCGCCTCGTGCCGAACTGGCGCAGGAGGCGGGCAAGCTCTACTGCAAGCACATTCTATTCGGCTGGCGCGGGTTCGATATCGAATACACGCCGGAGAAGGCGCTGGAGGTGATGACCGACATCGCCTATCGCCGGATCATCGACGCGGTGGAGTGGTGCGCGGAGCGCGTCGCCCAGACCGATGTCGAGTTTATCGAGGAGACGGCAAAAAACTCCGCCGCGCCTTCGCCCGCCGTATAGCGGCCGACGAGGGCGCAATTTCCACCGACGAGTGGCTGTCGGCCCTCGCGGAAGAGTATCCCGACGAGGCGTGGCTTCAGCGGCCGGAGGATGATTTCTACGAGCCGGCCGACTGGCATCGGCTGTATCTCGACGCATTCGACGCACTGCGCTTCGACAGGCAGGTGAGCGACTTCGGCGGCGAAACCCCGATCTCCTATCAGGCGATCAGCCGCTATGCCGCCGATCATGGGATAGCTGGCGAGGACCTGCGCATTTTCACCCTCTACATCCGTGCGATCGACGCGGAATGGCTGGTGCGGCCTAGGCCGAAGTCAGTCAAATAGAGTGCCGCTTGCCATTGCCTGTCGCAGCCGATCGCACAACGCTTCGGTTGCGTAGTCGTCAGCATTAAGCGCGCTGGCGGCCTGGTCCTTCTGATTCTGCTCCGCCCATTGTCTGACCTCGGAAGCGTGCTCCGGTCTGATCTCCCTAAAGAGCCGTTCTAGCGCTTCGACCGCGCCTTCATAGAGGGCTGGATCGGCATACTTTCGCGAGCAGCTTTCGGCGAAGAAGACCGTAAACAACGCCTTTCTAAGCCTCGGGTCATTGGCTGATGAATCAGCATGGGCGGCGGTAGTTACGGCGACCAACAGGATTGTGAAGAGCTTTCGCACCAGCGGTTCCTTCCGACATCGCGGCACCCAGAGGTAACCACATGACAGTCCAACTCTCCAGCCTCCGCGTCACGGCGGACATGGATGCTTCTGGGTATATCGCCGGCATGAACCAGAAGGTCGCCGCCGACAAGGCTGGCGCAGCATCCAGCCGCGAAGTTGGGGCGGCAGTCCAGCAGACCGACACGAAGATTTCTGCCGCAGGCAACGCCTTGGAGCGATTGCAGCGCCAGACGATCGAAGGATACTCGGCCAGCCAGCGGTTCGAGGCCGGTTTGCGTACCCTCCAGCGGGCGTTTGACACTGGCAACGTCTCGACCGAGCGGGCGCAGCAAATCCTTGTGGGGCTGCACCAGCGATACGGCCTGATTGCGAATGCCGAGCAGCTTGCCGCGAACGGTCAGACCCAACTCGCGCAGGCAGTGACCGTAGCGAACGCCGCGCTGGCCGCGCAAGAGGCTCAGGTCGAGCAGAACACCAATGCGATTAAGCGGGCCGGCGCGGCTAACGACAACTGGCGTCGCACGAACCTGCGCTTTCAGCTCTTCGACATCGGCCAGACCATAGGCCCTCTCGGTGTCACGCGCACGCTGATGCAGCAGGGACCGCAGATCGTCCAGATGTATGCCGGTCAAGGCGGCGTTCGCGCTGCGCTGTCGGACGTTGGCGCAGAGGCTCGCGGTGTCATGGGCATTTTCGGTAGGCTCGGCCCGATCATCGCTGGCGCTGCTGTTGTCGCCGGTGTTGCCCTGCTCGGCTTGCAGCATGAAATTCGTGAGACAAGCGGTGTGGCCGTTAGCTACGGCGATGTCGCCAAGGGCGTCCTGCAAGCCATCGGGCAGGTAATTTACAGCGAGCTCCGGCCGGCGATCGAAGCGATTGCTCCATGGTTCTCTTGGGTGTGGGATAATGTGGTTGCCGGCGTGAAATGGACCGGCAATCTCATCATCAACTCGTTTCGGGCAGCTTACGAGGACGTGAAGCTCGTCTTCACGCAGTTCCCGAACATAGTCGCTGTCGCGATCGGAAGTGCCGTCAACCTGCTGGTGAGCGGCGTTGAGAACATGATCAACTACGTCACAGGGGGCATCGATACACTCATAGGCAAGGTGAACGAGTGGGTCGCAAAGATGCCAGACTGGATGAAACCAGAAGGCGGCGCGGCCCTTGGAACCATCGGCAAGGTCACCCTTGGACGCGTCGACATTTCGCGGGCCGTCCGGGAACTTGGCGGCGCCGTCGATCGCCGCAATGAGCGCATCGGCGATATCATGGACGACGATCCTCTTGGCGACTTCGGCGACAGGGTCCGTCGCAATGCCGTTCGAAACTACGGCGACCGCCAGAAGGACAAGAAGGGCGCCCGCTCGCGCCAGACGGACTATGACCGGGAGCTTGAGAGCATCCGCGACCGTATCGAGGCGATGAAGGCCGAACGTGACGCCATCGGTCTCACCGAAGCCGAAGCGGCGCGCCTGACCGTTACGCGCAAGCTGGAAGCTGCGGCGATGAAGGACGCCATCGGCCTGTCGCCGGAGCGCATCGCGGAAATCCAGAAAGAGGCCGACGCCTATGCGCGGATGGTCGAGGAGATGGAGCGGGTCGAGAAGGCGCGTGAGGCGATGGAGTTTGCCCGCGAGACGGTGCGCGGCTTCATCGACGATTTCCGCTCCGGCATCGAGCAGGGCAAAGGCATATGGGAGTCCTTCGCCAATGCCGCACTGAACGCGCTGGATCGCATCACCGACAAGCTGCTGGATGACGTTCTGGACGCCATCTTCAAGGTCCGGGCAGCCGGTGAGGATGGCGGCGGCGGCATCTTCGGATGGCTCATGAAGGGGCTGGGCTGGCTGCTGGGCGGCGGCGGTTCCAGCGTTACGCTTCCGGGCACCGCGCCGATCCCCACGCCTCGCCCGATGTCGGTCACCGGCGCCGCCATGAGCTATGCCGCCGAGAGCAGCAATACCGTCCGCGCCGGTTTCGCTTCGAACGACAACCGCATCAGCGCGGCGTCGTTTGGCAGTGCCGATCCTCTGCCGCGCCGCGCCGTCAATGCGCCCATGCCGACCTACGCGCCGGCCCCTGCCGCGAATGCGCTGCAACAGGTGGTGCTCGTAGTCCGCGCCGAAGAAGGAGACCTGTTCCGGCCCGTCATCCGGGCCGAGAGCCAGGATGTCGCGATCAAGGTCGTGGACGAGAACAACAAGACGCTGCCCGGCCGGCTGGCCTATGCGCAGTCGCATCCGTGGAGGAAGTAGGCGATGGCGGTCACCTATCCCTACCCGCTGGCTTATCTGAATGACCGCCTTCGGATTGCCGAGGTGGACTGGACGATCCAGCGCAATGACGAGTTGTCCGGCGGCGGCGACGGCCGCGTGTGGCAGGCCGAGCTTGCCGACCCGCTGTGGACCGCCGATATCCGGCTTGCGACATCCTATCTGGACGACGCCGAGGAACTGGCGGCCATCATCCGCAAGCTGCACGGTGCGCAGGAGAGCTTTTTCCTGTGCCATCCGTATCGGCGCTATCCGAGAGCCGATCCGGCCGGGGCGGTGCTGATGTCGCTGAACCCTCTTCGCTGGACGGAGGCGTTCGACAACACTGCCTGGATCAAGACGGACACCACGGTGGTGGCGAACGCGACCACCGCTCCGGATGGAACGACCGCAGCCGACAAGATGGTTGAGGGCGTGGCAAACGGCGCACACACGATCCAGCAGAACGTGACCGGAAACAGCGGCGAGACCGACTATACATTCTCTGTCTTCGTGAAGGCTGCGGAGAGGACCAGCGTTCAGGTGTCCCTCGGGTTTCTCGCCAATCAGGAGGTGCAGAACAGCATCATACTGAACCTCCAGAGCGGCAGCATCCTGGCGGCCACCGTCCCGTCCCGGGTTGGCGCGATTCAGTATCCGAACGGATGGTGGAGAATTCACCTGAGCGTGAGGACGATTGCCGGTTCCGGTCTCAGCCTCGCTCCTCTGGTACGCACCGCGATCGGTACATCCGTGACCTATCAAGGCGACGGTACCTCTGGCCTGTACATCTGGGGCGCGCAAATGGAGCAGGGACTGTTGCCTAGTCCGTATGCCGGGCGCGCCGATGCGGCGGGACCGTCGACGGTTACTCTGTCGTCCGTCGCGGCCGGTAGGGGAGCCCTCGGTCTGGCGGGACTTCCCCCGCGCTACGCGCTGTCTCCCGGCGACAAGGGGCAGATCCAGTTCGGTTCCAATCCGGAACGTACCTACTTCTTCGAGTTTTCGGAGAGCGCGGTCACGGGCGCCGATGGCGTCATGCCGCTGATCGAGGTGTTCCCGCGAGTCCCTGCCGGGATTTCTGCCGGTGCAGCGGTGATCCTCGCAAAGCCTGCCTGCAAGATGTTCGTGATGCCTGACACCCACAAGCCCGGTACGGGCGCCGGCATGACGGTGAGCGGCGCCGGCCTGCGTGCCATGGAGCGCCGCCGATGAGAAGCGTTTCGCTTGCCACGCAGCAGGCGCTCACAGAAGCGCGTGACAAGGGCCTTGCGCCGCGCCAACTGCTCTGGATCACCGTGAAGGATCGCACGACCGGAGCGCCGGGGTCGTTCGGCTTCTGGAGCGGCGACTATCCAGTCGACATCCCGGTTATATCCGGCACGACCGGCTTGCAGGTGACGCGCACCTACACAGGCGACGTGAACCTGTCGATCGGCAACATCCCGCGCGTGTCCGACCTCAGCATGGTGCAGGTCGAGATCACCATGTCGGCCATCCCCACGATCACACAGCAGATCGTGCGCGGCTATGAGGCGCGGCTTGCCAAGGTGGAAATCCATTCGCTCCAGCTCAGTCCGGCCACCCGCCAGCCGGTCGCGGCGGCCGAGATCGAGTTCCTTGCCGAGGTGGACAGCGCGCCGATCGAGACCGGCGCGGCCGGTGGTGAATCGCTGATCAAGTTCAGCGTCGTCTCGGATGCCATTTCCATGCTGACCCGCACCAATCCACGCCGCCGCTCGGACGAGGCGCAGCAGCTCCGCGGCGGTGACCGGATCAACCGCTATTCGAATGCAATCTCGACGTGGAAAATCGCATGGGGGCAGGACTGATGCGCGCGCTCACACGCCGGCCGGACTGGCGGCAGCAGCTTGCCGCCTTCATCGCGGACATCCGCGCGAAGCCTTTCGTCTGGGGCGACCATGATTGCGGCCCGGCCTTCACCGGCCGCGCGGTGGCGGTCATGACCGGCGAGGACCTGACGCGCGGGTTCCGCCGCTATTCCACGCTGAAGGGCGCGGTGACGGCAATGCGCGCCGCCGGCTTCGACAACCTGGGCGACCTCGTCGCAAGCCTGCTGCCCGAGGTCCACTGGAGCCAGGCGCAGGTGGGCGACGTGGCCGCCTTCGGGACGGAAAGCGCGCTCGGCTACGCGCTGGGCATCGTCAACGGCGAACGCGTCCTCGTGCTGCGCGAGGATGGTATCGGCACGATGGACCTTGCCGCCGCGGATCGGGTCTTCAGGGTCGGATAATGCTATTCATCATCGCATGCCTTGCGCTGGCGTCGCTGCTGGCGGCGACCGGCCATGCCCATGCCGAGCCGATCTCCATCGCGCTGCTCGGCCTGATCGGCATCAAGGCGGCGGCCGGCTCGATCATCGTCTCGCTGACGGCGATGCTGCTGACGACAGCGCTTCAGATTGGCGTCAGCCTGTTGCGCAAGGCGCTCCAGCAAGAGACCCCGCGCGGCGTCGAGATGCAGGTGCAGGTGGGCGATGACCATCCTGTCGCCTTCGTCGTGGGCGACTTCGCCACAGCCGGCAAGCGCATCTATGTCGGCACATGGGGCCGCATCGGCAAGACACCGAACGCTTACCTCGTGGACGTGCTCCAGCTTGGGGACCTGCCGGCGCCGGGCCAGCCGCGCATCTGGTACGGCGGTTCGGAATGCACGATCCTGTGGAACGAGACGCCGACCGAGCAGGGCTACCCGGTGCAGGAGTACCGGAAGAACGGCACCGACTATATGTGGGTGCGTTATCTCGACGGCACGCAGACGACGACGGACGCCTATCTGCTGTCGAAGTTCGGCACGCAGCCAAGCAATCCATGGCAGAGCTCCAACCAGGATCGCCCATGGCAAAGCGACATGATCGGCCGGGGCCAGCCGATCCTCATCGTGACGCTGCGCAGCAATCAGGAGGTGTTCAAGGGCGGCTATAGCGGCATGCTGGTACAGCCGCCGCCGCTGCGGCTCTACGACCCGCGCAAGGACAGCACGGCCGGCGGCGTCGGCACGCATCGCTGGACGAACCCGGCGACATGGGAGCCGACACGCAACAACTTCGTCATCATCTACAATCTCGTGCGCGGCATCTACTACGACGACGGCGCCGGCTATCGCGAATGGATCTATGGCGGGCAGGACTTGGCGCCGTTCCGCCTGCCGGTGGCGGCATGGTTCGCAGCAATGAACGCCTGCGACCTGCCGGTGCCGATTGCCGATGCGCCGGGCGGCGGGACGGGGCTGACCGAGCCGCAGTTCCGCTGCGGCTACGAGGTGCGCGGCGACATGGTTCCGCTCACCGTCGTCAAGGAACTGAGCAAGTCCGCCTCGGGCCAGATCGCCGAGGTGGGCGGCATCTTCAAGCCGCTCGTCGGCATTCCCGGCTCCGCCGTCTATGCCTTCTCCGATGGCGACATCCTTGTCACCAAGGGGCAGAGCTTCCAGCCGTTCCCCAGGCTGGAAGAGACGCACAACGCGATCGAGAGCACCTATCCCGAGCCGCAGGAGGGCTGGAACAACAAGGAAGCGCCGGCACTGACCGATGCGACCTTTGAGGCGGAGGACGGCGGCCGCCGCTTGCCCATCGGCATGAACTTCCCCGCCGTGCCCTATGGCACGCAGGTGCAGCGTCTCCAGCGGACCATGCTGCGCGACGAACGGCGCTTTCGGCAGCACTCGTTCTATCTGCCGCCCGAGGCGTGGCTGCTGGAACCGCTCGATGTGCTCGCATGGACATCGGCCCGCAACGGCTATGTCGCGAAACTCTTCCTCGTCATTGAGATCGTCGGCGAGCGCTCGAAGGTCCAGCAGGTCCTTCTGAAGGAGATCGACCCGTCCGACTATGACTGGAACGTCGCCTTCGAGAAGCCGATTCCGATCGGCCCCGTTGGTCCGATCCTGCCGCCGCCGCAGGTCACTGTTGATTTCGATGCGCAGCCCGACGCCATTCTGAGCGCGACGGGCGAGCCGCGCCGCCCTTCCATCCGCGTGTTCTACCGCGGCGGACTGGAGGACGTGACCCATCTTCGCGTCGAGGTGCGGCGTGCGACGGCCGGCGAGGCCGAGGCGACGATCGACATCCCGTATCAGGCGCCCGAGGATACGCTGTACTCGCTGTTGCTTCACACGGTCGAGCTGCTTCCCGCGACGGCATACTTCGTGCGCGGAACCTATGTGGCGCGCACCGCGCGCGTCGTGGAGCCGTCCGATTGGGTGGCGGTCACCACGCCGAACGTTCGGCTGACCGACGAAGACGTTTACCTGCCTGGGCAGCGTGAGGAGTTCGAGGAATATGTCCGCGAGCAGCTGGACTGGCTGAACAATCCTGACAGCCCGCTGCTGCCGATCATCGAGCGGATCGATGATCGCGTGGCGACCGAGCGCGATGCGCGGCTGTCGTCGACCGGCGATCTGGCGCAGTGGTCGCGCGACCTGCGCGAGACGGTTGCCCGGCAGGCGCTGCGGACGTCCGACCTGATCGTCGCTTCAGCGCGCGAGCGCGTCGTGCTGCGGCAGGAGGCCACGGCCACGGCGAACGGGCTGCGCGCCTTCGCGCTCGACCAGATCACGCTGGCGGTCGGACCCGGCTCGGCGCTGGCCGAACGCTTCTCGCTGCTGGAGGCGGAGGTCGATGCCGACCGCATCAACCTTCAGGGCGCGATCGAGAGTGTGCAGACCGTGCTGCTCGACGCTATCGGCGACGAGAGCACCGCGCGCCAGGCGCTGCGCATCCAGCTGGTCGGCCACTATACCGGCAACGATGTCACGCAGCTCACCGAGGGTCTGCTGTTTCAGGACCGGCAGGCTTGGATCAGCGAGACGCAGGCGCTGGCGCAGGCCATCGACCTGATCTCGGCCGGCGTCGGCGTGCTGTTCGACTGGCTGAAGCAGTGGAGCTGGGACGACGATGTGCTGGGCTGGAGCGGCAACGGCACGCCAGTGGCGACCGGCGGCTGGCTGCGGCCGGCAAATCACGCGACCAATCCGTTCGTCGTCTCGCCGACCGGTCTCGCCGTCAATGGCGGGCTCTACAAGCAGATCAAGGTCTACATCCGTAAGACGGGTTCGCCGACATGGGAAGGCGTCTTCTTCTGGCGCAACCCCGGCGACGCGCCCGGATGGGTCGGCGGAAAAAGCATCACGGTAGCCGAGCCGACCTATGACGGTCAGGGTCAGGCGGTGCTCACCGTCAACATGACGTGGACCGGCACCATCGACCAAATTCGGATCGACCTGTCGTCGGTGCAGGATGCAGGCAACTATTTCGAGCTGAACTGGACCTATATCGGCCGGCCGTCGCCCGGCGCCAGCCAAGCGCAGCTTGCGGCGATCCAGTCGGCGCTCGCCTCGGCTGATCTCGCGGAAGCAACGGCGCGAGAGACGTTGTCGACGGTGCTGGTCGGCCAGCCCGATCCGGATGGCCTGACGCTGGAGACGCTGAGCGGCGGTCTTCTCTTCAACGAGCGGCAGGCCCGTTCGACGGCCGATTCCGCCATGGCCTCGCTCATCCAGGGCGTGCAGGCCGAGATGCAGAACATCGGCGACGACCTCGACGCGATGGGTGCCGCGCAGTCGGCCATGCTGGTGCAGCTCAACGCGCAGGGCGACGAGATCGACATCCTCGGGCAGTCGGTCATCGACATCGGCCTGGAGCTGGACGAGAAGGCGTCGATCGGCATCACCGACGACCTGCGTGCCCAGATCGAGGAGATGGGCGGCGGCGAGACGATCCGGATGCTGGCCGAGGCCGTGCGGCAGTTGCGGCAAACCGTCAACCGCCAGGCCGTGCAGGCGGGCGACCTCTTCATCGGCTCGCGGCGCGCGCAGAACCAGCTCGCGGATATCGTCGCCGACGTGCGGCAGAGCCTGACCAACCGGATCGACATCACCGATGGTCAGGTGTCGGTGGTCGGCCAGTTGGTCAACCAGATCAACCTGAGCCTGTCTGGCTACGCCACGCTCGGCATCACCAATGCGCTGCTCGGCCGCATCGTGGAGACCGAGAACAGCATCACCCTGCTGGCGCAGGACTTGACCGCCTTCGAGCTGGAGCTTGAGGACAAGGCGTCGATCGACATCACCAACCTGCTCGCCGGCCGGATCGAGGAGACGGAGGACGGCATCGAGGCGCTGACGGAATGGCGGCTCGACATGACCGCGGAGGTGGGGCGGTTTTCGGCAAGCGGCATGTTCCGTGCCGAGCAAGTGGCGACGGAGGCCGGCGCGCTCTCCACGGTGGGCATCTCGGCCGCCGCGTCGGACGGCGCCGCCACCTCACAGGCGGCAATGTTCCTGTCGGCGCTGACCGGCGGCAAGAGCCGGATCGCCATGCTAGCCGACTTCTTCGGCATTGCCGATGGTCCGGAAGGCGCGCGCAGATATCCCTTCATCTTCGAAGATGGAGTTCTGCGGACCCATGAATTGCGCGTGGAGTGGGCACACATCCTCAACGCGGTCATCGGCTGGGCCGAGATCGAGGAAGCGGTCATCGGCAATCTCAGCGTCGCCGACCTTGACGTCGAGAACCTCGTTGTCCGGCGCATCAACATCGAGCAGGGCAGCGGCGCCGATCAGGCCTACGGTTCCGCGACCAATATCGGCAACATCGTTCCGCCAAACCCGCCGGACTTCGTGACGGTGCCGAACAATGGCACATGGACGACGATCGTCAGCCTGACGCTCAACAACAGGTCCGGTCACCCGCCGCTGATATTCCTTTCCGGCTATCAGACGATCAGCGCCGGCGGCAGCGGAACCGCCAACATGCGTCTGGTCCGGTCGGACGACCTGACGTTCGACTTCATGGGCAACCTCCCGGACCTGTCGCCAGGTGGTTATCGCAGCGTGGCGGGTGGCTTTGCCGACGTGGCGCCGCAGACGGGACCCGCAACATACCTTCTTCAGGCCCGCCAGAACATCACCAACACGACGCACAACTTCCGCGTCAAGGCTGTCGCGACGGTCAATCAACTCTAAGGAGAACATGATGCCACCCAAGCAGAAGAGCATTGAGGCACCCGCCGCTGAGGACACGGCGCCCACAGCCGCGCCAGCAGTCCTGTCGCTGGAGAAGAAGACGGCCTCCTACTACAAGCTCCAGCGCGACCGGCTGGAGCTGACCGTCATCGACCTGATGGATCAGGTGCAGACGCTCCAGGCCGAGAACGAGACGCTGCGCGCCCAGATCGCCGCGACGACCGCGCCTGCGGAGGGCGAGGTCAATGGCTGACTGGACCCCGATCTACAAGGCTGGCACGGCATCGCCGAGCAATGGCATCCAGACCGTCAACGGCCAGGGTACGAACTGGTTGACCGCTGGACTGCGCGCCGGCGATCAGTTCAAGGCCGCCGGCCTGTCGGTCAGCATCCAGAGCGTGACGAGCAACACACAGCTCATATTGGCGGAGGGCTGGCCGGGTGCGAACAGGGCCAATCTTCCCTACGAGATACTGCGCGTTTCCGATGCCGACCGCATGGTCGCCGCCAGCGCCGACCTCATGCAGGTGCTGGTTCCCAACCTGACCGCCTTCGGCGGGCTCTCCGGCCAGGCGAACAAGCTGCCCTGGTTCTCCGGTGCGGGAGCATTGTCGCTTGCCGATCTCACCCCCCAGGCGCGCCAGCTTCTCGATGACGGATCGTTCGATACGATGCTCACCACGCTCGGCGGCGGGGCAGTAGGCCGCGAGGCGTTCAAGGCGGCGACCAAGGGGGCGTTTCTGACGAATGCCGGTATTGCCTTCAATGTCGGCGTCATCGCGGACGATGCTGCTGTCACAATCAATCTCGGAAGCGGCGTCGAGGCGGCGTACGTGCTCGTCACAACCAACGTCCCGAACCACAGCGCAATTCTCGCGGCGCGCACACATACCGGCTCCAATAGCGTCCTGAAAGTCGCGCAGGGGTCCTCGACGGTGAACGTCTACGGCACTGCGCTGACGGGCACGACCGGAGCGGACGGCGCGCTCAACTTCGGTGTCGGCGCATCTACGCCGAACAACCTCTACGTGGAAAACAGGCTCGGCTCTGCGGTCGGACCGTTCTACTTCTATGTCCTCAAGCAGGGATGGTGATCATGGCCTCGGCTATCCAGGCGCGTCGAACCGACGCTGATTTCAACCAGTGGCTGTTCTTCAGGACAGTTCCCGGCACGGCCACCAACGACGACGGTGAGACGGTGCCGGCGATGGTGGAGGAGACGGTCGATGTCATCACATTCAAGGCCGATGTCGACACGCCCGAAAAGGCGCTGGCGGCGCGGGCAGACATTCTGCCGGAGCTTCAGCCGGGCTACGTCTCGCCGGCCGCCATGCAGGCGATGTACTCCAGCGCCATTCAGCAGCACCTCGACGCCAAGGCGCGCGAGCGGGGTTATGACGGCATCCAGACGGCGGTGAGCTATCGCGACGATCCGAATCCCGCCTATGCCGCCGAGGCGCTGGCGCTGTTCAACTGGCGCTCGGCGGTCTGGACAGCGTCGACTGCCATGCTTGCGGACGTGAACCCGGCGAGCCCGCCGACTGTTGAGGCTGTGCTTGCCGTGTTGCCGGCGTTCGAGTGGCCGGCATGAACCTCGCATCTCTCTTCGGCATCCTATCCGTGGGGTACGGAAAAGGTTACGCGCCTTCCCGGATAGTCAATGTCAAGGCGGCCGTGGCAGAGGATATCAAGGCCGATAAGCATGGCGATGCCCATGTGCTTCTTGGAGAGAGGGCCGGCAATCAAATTGGTTTTGATCGCAAGCACGCCGTTACCAAGGATCACATTGCCGCTATAGCCGACATGCGTGGTGGCTCCCCCGAAAGCTGAGCGCGCTGGGATATCGAACTCGTTGGGCGGGCAACTCGGCGCGCTGTCGGCGTCGATCCATGAACGGCCAGCGCCGGTGTCGATAAGAGCGACAAGCCGCGAGGTGGTTTTGTCGTGCCAATCGACCTCGCAGTCGGCAGCAACGAACGCTCTGGCACCCATTGCCGGCCCGCCGAGGCCGTCAATCAAGCGAAACGCTACAGAGATCATGTTCCCCTCCATCCCGGCGGGGAATGAACCACGGCCCTAACGGGCTGTCGAATCCTTGCGACTAAAGAGGCAAGCGGCGGCCGGCCATGGGGTTGTGTGGAGTGAGGGAAGCCGGCCGCCTGCTCCGGTGGAGAGACCGGATGCTGACTGGGTGAGGTACGCCAGTCGTCGCATTAAACACGGCGCCCTGAGAAAGGTTCCGCACCGCGAGAAAGTGCTAGGAAGCATACTGGTTCGCCAGTTTCTCCTTTAGTTCGGCCGACGCAAGGAAGTAGTTTACGCGACCGCTGCCGCCGCAACATTTGCAGTTTGGCTTCTGCTCACTGGCTGAAAGAGCTCGCCCGGTGCCCTTGCAGTCCGGACAAATAAGGTTCTCCCGCACCATCGTCTAACCCCAAGAGTTTGTTCCCCGCATCCATGAAAGCACGGATCGGGGATACTGTCGAATCCATCCCTCACATCCGGGAGAACCCCTATGAAACTGCTGCCTGACTGGCGGCGCGTGCTGCTGCGCGCCTGGAGCGTCCGGCTGTGGGCCGTGGCCGTCATCTTCATCTTCATCGACGCGGCGCTGCCGTTCATGGACGGCCTGCTGCCGATCCCGGAACGCAGCTTCGCCATCCTTTCGGGTCTCGCGGCCGTCGGCGGCCTTGTCGCCCGTCTCATTCTTCAGGACATGGGAGAAAAGCAATGAAGGGTTCGCGTATCGCAAAATGGACCGGCGGCGTGCTGGTCGCAACCGGGTTGGGCACCGCGCTTGTCGGTTTCACAGGGCCACTGGAGGGCCTGCGGCTCGTCGCCTATCAGGATGTCGTCGGTGTATGGACGGCCTGCTACGGCGAGACGGAGGGCATCAAGAAGGGCATGCGCTTCACGCGTGAGCAGTGCGATTCCATGTTCATCGGCTCGCTGACTGAGCACGAAGCGGGTATGCGCAAGTGCCTCGCCGCCCCGGACGCGCTGCCGGACAAGAGTTACATCGCCTTTGTCTCTGTCACCTACAACATCGGCGTCGGCGGCTTCTGCGGCTCGACCATGGCGCGCCGCCTCAATGCCGGCGACGTGCGAGGCGCGTGCGACGCGATGATGATGTGGGTCAAGGGCGGCGATCCGCTGCGCACCATTCAAGGCTTGGTGAACCGCCGTGAGAAGGAACGGGCGCTGTGCATCGAGGGTGCGCGCGCGGCCAGCGCTGCGCTGCCTGCTCCGGCTCCGCAGCCGGCACCAGCGCCGATGCCGATGCCGGCGCCGGCCGAGCCTGAAGGCGTCGTTCCGGAGAACAATGCGCCATGGTGGGGCATTGCCATCGCTGTAGCGCTGATGGCTGCCGGCATCGCCGCAATGCTCCTGCGGAGGAAATGATGGGCGCGGTGCTTGGCGTGTTTCTGCGCTATTGGCAGGCCGTGGCGATCGTCGCGGCCTGCCTCGCAGCTTTCACCGCATGGCAGATCGACCGCCGCGCGCAGTTTAATGCGGGTCGGCAGGCCGAGCGTTCAGCCGCGATCGAGCGGGCCAGAGATCTGATTGAAAAGAGGATGAAGGACGATGCCGAGATCAATCGCCTCGATGATGCTGGCTGGTGCCGCGAGTTTGGCTACCGCCTCCTGCCAGACGGCACCTGCGGTTGAAGGGGCCGGCTTCGTCCAGACCGCGCCTGCGCCGGCGACGGTGACCTGGCTGCGGCAGAACGATCAGCCGTTCCTTGCCGACACTGCCGGCAACAACCGTGCATGCCAGCGCGCGCCGGCCTGCCGGAAGAAGCAATGACAAGGGGCGGGGACATTGCCAGACAGCAACATTGAACGTGCCCTTGGCACGGTGATCGGAAAGCTCTCCGGGATCGAGGACCGGCTTGAGCGGCAGGATCAGAGCCGTGCAGTGCTCCATTCTCGCCTCGATCATTTGTCCACCCAGACGACCCGGTTGGAGGGAGACTTGTCGACCATTCGGAGAAAGGTCGACGACATGGAGAAGGTGACGGTCGAGGTGACGACACTGCGCACCAAGGCGCAGGGCGCCGGCACGCTCGGCCGCTGGCTGATTCGGCTTGGCATTGCGATCGTCACTGCTGCGGGCTGGGCGCTGGGTGCCTATACGTGGATTACCGGCCGTCCGCCGCCTTGACCCGCCTTCATTCTTGCCGGAAATATTCTGGTTGCGGCGGACCCTCCAGGCCGCATCTCAGGCATCGCCCCGCTGGCTCTGGCCGGCGGGGCTTTTTGCGTTTCAGGCAAGCCTAAGCTTGGTTCGGATCAGGCTGCGCGGTGGTCTGATAGCGAAGGATGATCTTCTCCGCCCGTCTGGCGCGATCTTCCTCGCTCTCGCCTGGTACGCTGTCCCTGTCCATCTCTTCCTGCATCTGCTTGACCTGCTCGGGCGTGAACACGCCGGCGTAGGCTTCCAGATATCTCAGCATCCCGCGATCTCCCTCGATGAAGGCGGCATAAATTCATTCAAGTGCGACGATGGAGGCCGGTCAAGCGCCGGCGTGTATGAACTCAGACCGCAGTGCCGACCAAAGAACCTATTGCGGCCGTCAGAGCCATGGCGAGCGCACCCCAGAAGGACACGCGAAGCGTTGCTTTTGTGGTGTCAGCTCCGCCAGCTCTGGCGCCCAGCGCACCAAGCGCAGCCAAGAAAAACAGCGAGGCGATCGAGACGGTCGCCACGAGTATGGATATCGGAGAAATTGATACGACGATGAGGGGCAGGATAGCACCAACGGAGAATGTCGCTGCTGAGGTCAAAGCCGCCTGAATAGGCTTTGCCGTCATGACATCGGAGATCCCAAGCTCATCGCGTGCATGTGCCCCGAGCGCATCCTTTGCCATGAGCTGATCCGCAACCTTGTGCGCAAGATCGCTATCGAGACCGCGCGCAACGTAAATCTGTGCCAATTCTTCGCGTTCGAACTCCGGCTGGGTTTCGAGCTCCAGCCGTTCCCGCTCCAGATCGGCCTTTTCAGTGTCCGATTGCGAGCTGACGGACACATATTCGCCGGCCGCCATTGACATCGCGCCAGCGACGAGACCGGCGATCCCGGCCACAAGTATCTCCGATCGCCCCGCAGAAGCTGACGCCACGCCGACGATGAGGCTGGCGGTTGAGACGATCCCGTCGTTTGCGCCTAAGATGGCGGCACGCAACCAGCCGATGCGGGAAACCAGATGGTTCTCGGTATGAGAACGGTTCATTCGTCCTACTCCATGTCCGGCACCGGCCCATGCGAAAACAGCAC
>Ga0182743_1000674_pt1 | contig 39009 bp, 33 predicted proteins | sample eDN3rd30CKraftOP_FD_128522 | JGI IMG/M metagenome (GOLD analysis project Ga0182743, IMG submission 128522) | Enriched Organic Plus compost microbial communities from Emeryville, California, USA - eDNA 3rd pass 30_C Kraft OP (version 2) (version 2) ... | reverse complement strand
TCCACGCTTCCTTCCCACACTCGGTCGCCCTTGTGCAGTTGCGCTTCACTTCATTCGCTGTGATCAACTTATGGCGGGACTTGCACCCGCAGGAGTGCGCCCATGCTGGGCGCACAAAAAAACACCCCAAACCGATAATGGTTTGGGGTGTTTTTTCAGATCGTCCCAGGCATTCAGCCTGACCTGCCCATCTTGTTTCTGGCTTTATTCAATCGAGCGAATAGACAAATGTGCTGACAACCCTCAGACGTTTGCCAATGGTCATGTCTGACGAATAGTCAGAACTTCCATCATCATCCAGAATCTGGATGCTACCCTGATTGGCTTGCCTTAACTGACCCAGTTTTGCACCCGCATCTGCAGCAAACTTCTCAGCCTGCTCGGCCGCATTGCGCACAGCCTGCTCCAGCAGCTTCGGTTTCAGGTCATTGAAACCTCGCAACAGATAGCGCGGTGCACCACCATTGGGTCCATCGGATGAAAGCTGAACACCTTCACGAACCAGTGGATCCAGCGAGTTGGCAACCTTGGCCACTTGATCGACGTTGCTGGTCCTGACTGCCACGGATCCCTGGCCTGTGTACCGAAATGTCAGTCCGTCCTGCTGGCCATATTCCCTGGCCATCAGGTCGGTGATCTGCAATGACATGGGCTCGATCTCGTTGGCAGAAAACCCCTGGTCACGCAAGAATTCGACCACCGCCTGGCGATCATTCATGAGGGCCTGTTGCAGCTCGTCATAATTCGAAGATGCCCTTCTGAACGTCAGCACCCAGACGGCATAGTCACTTTTGACATCCTGCTCGGCCAGGCCCTTGATGGTCAGATAGCGATCCGCCTTACGGAACCCTTCGATGCCCTTGCCGATATACCAGCCGGACACAGCCACCCCGATCGAGATCAAGGCGGCTGGAATCCATTTTTGAACGATTGCTGACATGAACAAAGCCCTCTTTCAGTGAAACAACTTATTGGCCTTCCAGGAAGCTGCGCAGTTTGTCAGCACGGCTCGGGTGACGCAGCTTGCGAAGCGCCTTGGCCTCGATCTGACGGATGCGTTCCCTGGTCACGTCAAACTGCTTGCCAACCTCTTCCAGCGTCTGGTCAGAGCTCATCTCGACACCAAAACGCATCCTGAGGACCTTGGCTTCGCGTGGGGTCAACGAGTCAAGCACTTCCTTGACGACTTCACGCATCGACTCATGCAAGGCAGCGTCGGCTGGAGCCAAGGTTGCAACGTCCTCGATGAAATCGCCAAGATGCGAATCATCATCGTCACCAATCGGCGTTTCCATGGAAATCGGCTCTTTGGCGATCTTGAGGATCTTGCGGATCTTGTCCTCGGGCATGTCCATCTTCGCGGCCAGTGTTGCTGGATCAGGTTCAGCACCAGTTTCCTGCAGAATCTGGCGGCTGATCCGGTTCATCTTGTTGATCGTTTCGATCATGTGGACCGGAATACGGATCGTCCTGGCCTGGTCAGCGATCGAACGTGTGATGGCCTGACGGATCCACCATGTCGCATACGTGGAGAACTTGTATCCGCGACGGTATTCGAACTTGTCGACAGCCTTCATGAGACCAATGTTGCCTTCCTGGATCAGGTCCAGGAACTGCAGGCCCCTGTTGGTGTATTTCTTGGCAATGGAAATCACCAGACGCAGGTTGGCCTCGGTCATTTCGCGTTTGGCCTTGCGTGCCTTGGCTTCGCCAGTAGCCATACGCTTGTTGACGTCCTTCAGGTCTTTCAGCGGCAATACGACACGGTTCTGCAGGTCGATCAACTTCTGCTGCAGTTCCTGGACATCAGGGATGTAGCGCGCCAGAACTTCCGAATAGGGCTGACCAGATTCAACTTCGCGCACAGCCCACTCCAGGTCAGTCTCGTTGCCTGGGAAAGTCTTGATGAAATGCGAACGTGGCATTCCTGCACGCTCAACACATGTGTACAGGATCGCCCTTTCGATCTCACGAACTTCGGCAACATCCCTGCGCAGTGTGTCGGCAAGACGCTCGACCATCTTGGCAGTAAAGCGGATGCCCATGAGCTCTTTCTGGATGGCTTCCTGGGCAGCAATATATCCAGGCGAACGATAGCCTTCGGCCAGATAGGCACGGCGCATCTTGTCGAACTCTGCCTGGACAATATCAAACTTGGCCAGCGCCTGGATCCTGAGGTCCTCAAGCTGCTTGCTGCTCATACCACCGGCTGGGCCGTCGTCCGTGTTGTCTGCAACACCTGCACCGGCATATTCCGAACCGTCCTGATCCACGAGACCGTCAACGATCTCATCAATCGGCATGGAACCTTCACGCACACGCTGCACATCGGCCAGGATTTCGTTGATGGTGGTCGGGCAAGCCGAGATCGCCATCACCATGTGCTTAAGGCCCTCTTCGATCCGCTTGGCGATCTCGATTTCGCCTTCACGGGTCAACAACTCGACCGTACCCATTTCACGCATGTACATGCGCACTGGGTCGGTAGTGCGGCCAAAGTCCGAATCCACCGTTGTCAAAGCGGCATCAGCCTCGTCTTCGACGTCATCGTCTGCGCTGGCAATCGGTGCGTTTTCGCTCATCAGCAAGGTTTCAGCATCAGGAGCCTGGTCATAGACCGAAATCCCCATGTCGCTGAACGTGCTGATAATGCCATCGATGGCCTCGGCATCGACCAGGTCATCCGGCAAATGGTCATTGATCTCACCATATGTGAGGTAACCACGCTCCTTGCCGAGCTTGATCAGTTGCTTGAGCCGGTTGCGGCGTGCTTCGTACTCCTCCGGTGTCAGAGGCCCTTTGGAAATAATGTCCTTGGGATCACCCTTGCCGCGCTTGCCGCGCTTGATAGGCTTGATATCCGGAATGACTTCACTTTCGTCACCATCGAGCACGTCATCGAAATCCTGGTCCAGGTTGCTGTTCTTGGCTGGACGGCCAGGCCTGCGGCCTGTGGACTTGCTCGCGCGCTTCTTCGGTGCTGGCGACTCATCAAAGTCATCATCAAAATCGTCGAAGTCGTCACCGAGATTCTGCTCTGCCTTGCGGCGTGTCGTGGCTTTTTCTTCTGAAGCTGCCGACTTGGCAACACGCTTGCTAGCCGCCTTCTTGGCTGCTTTTTTTGCTGCTTTCTTGGCGACAGCAGCTGTTGCCGTTACCTCTTCGGAAGTGCTGCCAGACTGCGCTGTCGAAGCTGCAGCAGGCTGAACGCTGCCATTGACACGCTTGGGAATTCTGCGAACTCTCGGTTCAGTCTTTGGCTGTTGCTCGTTCACTTCCTTATCCATGGGCGTTGAATCTGACTTCATAGTGTCCTTCGAACCTTTACCGGCCTTCATCGCTCGCTTTGTCGCTCGCTTTCGGGCGCTTGCTTCTGAAACTTGCTCTGGCGCCATGGCCTGCGCATCTGTGACTTTGTCGGCCTTGCGCGCCTTGCCAGCTGTTTTGAGGGAGTCGGTCTTGGACTCGGCAGAAGTCTTGCGTCGTGTCGTCGTCATCGTGGCCCTATCAAGTGAGTCTCTAGATATGTACTTCTACAACAACTGCATACATCCACATGCTATCCCTGCCTGATCCAGGCCGGGATACAAAAGGAACACTGCACTGCTGTCAGGTACTGACCTGACTCACCGGAAACGGATCCACATACCACTCTGTCCGCCAGACAAAATCACACCAGCAGACTGCCGAGGAATCGGTTTCCGACGTCCCATTTCAATTGTTTTAAAACCTTCCCTATGGTCTGCACACACTCGCTCGTGACTATGAAGCCATCAGACATGATCCTTGGCCATTCCAGGCAGGTCGTCAAATGTCTATGAGGTAAATGGAGATTTGGCAGTACTCTAAGAGCATTCTCACAAAAGCTCTACCAAAATCGGGAAGTAACCTGTCATTGTAGCCGACCAAACATCGTTTTGGGCAATACCAAAACTTGCTGTTGCCCGGCAGCACGCTCACAGGCTTTTGTCAAAGTTCAGTGCTTTGCCTCCATTAGACTGCGTATTCTCATTGAAAGTTCCTGATACTGTCTTTTGGCATCATCGCTGTCCAGACCGCTTTCGGCAAGTTTGTTCAACCGGATCCTCAGACTCTCAAGTTCGATCTTTCTCAAGGCGTCCTCCCATTCTGCCCGAGGATTGGGCAAATCTGCCAAAGCCATCACATCGGCTGACAGTCCCTTGAGCACTTCGGTCAACTCGGCATCCGGATCCGAAGCCTCAAGCAAGGCCCCCAGATGCGATGCCTGGCTCGACTGCGCAAGGAGGATGAAGTCGCGCACCAGCTCCAGGTTCCGGCCCTGCTCAAGCACTTCAAGCTGCTGCTCACCGACCGTCTGAGCCAGCTCCGGATGCGCCAGGAGCAACGTCAGCAACCGCTTAGCCAAAGAGGTCACCATGCGTCCGGTACGCCGCACAGAACCCTCGCGTTGCTGAAATACGGCAGGTGCTGCTGTACGTCCTTCATTGCCAGGACGCATGGACCCCGCTGCACGGGTACCTGAAGGCTGCGGCTGGTCGCGGCGTGGTTGCGTGGCTGCCAGAGAATGCAAAAGCTCCTGAGGGGTCAGTTTGACCAGGAACGCAAACTCATTGAGGATCTGGCTCTTGATGGCACTGTCCGGAATCTGGGCAAGCAACGGTGCTGCCTCGTGGATGCACGCCGAGCGCCCTTCCGCCTCTTGCAGATTGTGCCGACTTGCCAGCTCCTGCAACAGAAAGCTCGACAATGCCAGTGACTCGTCGATGCACACCTGGAAAGCAGCCCGACCGAACGCCCTGATATAGCTGTCCGGATCATGCCCTTGTGGCAAAAACAGGAAGCGGATTGACAAATCATCACGCATCAGGGGCAGACAAACCTGCAAAGCGCGCCAGGCAGCCCTTTTGCCAGCAGAGTCACCATCAAAGCTAAAAACAATCCTGTCGGTCAGTCTGACCAGTTTGCGCAAATGATCCAGGGTCGTTGCAGTACCCAAAGTCGCAACAACGTTCTCCACCCCCAGCTGCGCCAGCCCCACGACATCCATGTAGCCCTCGACCACGATGACTTCTCGTGCCTTGGCAATGGCTTGACGTGCTTCCCAAAGGCCATACAGTTCCTGGCCTTTGTTAAAAACGGCTGTTTCAGGTGAGTTTAGGTACTTGGGTTCACCCGGACCGATGATCCGGCCGCCAAACCCGATCACATCCCCTTTGTTGTTGCGGATTGGGAACATGATCCTGCCGCGAAACCGGTCATAGCGCCGGCCATCCTCAGATTCAATGACAAGCCCTGCTTCAACCAGCAGTGGATCTTCGTAATGGCTAAAAACGGTGCGCAGCGACTGCCTGTCATCCGGCGCCCAGCCCAGCCCGTAGCGCGCAGCGATCTGGCCTGTCAGGCCACGGCGCTTGAGGTATTCGATGGCAGGCTCGGAGCTTTTGAGTTGCTGACGATAATATGCCAGCGCCTCGACAAGCACCTTGACGTGGGAGTTGCGTTCCTGCTTGGCCTGATCCGAGCGCTGGCGCGCCGCAGGGGAAACCGGATCCTGCGGGACCTGCATGCCGACACTGCTGGCCAACGACTCCACTGCCTGTGGAAACGTCATGCCAACATGTTCCATCAGAAACGTAATGGCACTGCCATGCGCCCCACAACCAAAACAGTGATAGAACTGTTTGGTGGGACTGACAGTAAAGGATGGGGACTTCTCTTTATGAAAAGGGCACAAACCCATCAGGTTTGCGCCACCTTTTCGCAACTGCACGTAACGACCTACGACGTCAACGACGTCGACCCGTGCTAACAGCGACTGTATAAAAGAGTCAGGTATCAACTCAATTCAGTATCAGACGCCAGTTAACTGGTCGCACCTAACGTGCAAGCAGATCAGTACAGGCGTGGAGGAAGTTGCTGGCTACGCAGACGCTTGTAGTGACGCTTGACTGCAGCAGCGTGTTTGCGCTTGCGCTCGGCCGTGGGCTTCTCATAGAACTCACGTGCACGCAACTCGGTCAACAAACCGGTTTTCTCGATCGTGCGCTTGAAACGACGCAAAGCTGCTTCGAAAGGTTCGTTTTCTTTCAGACGGACAATAGGCATATAGGTCTTAAATACGTTAAAGTTGCGAAGTTGCGGTATGGTTAGCCTTTAACTATAGCACACAGTGCTCCTGCATGCCAACCACCGTTACAAAAAGCTAACTTTCCCCAAAAAGCCGATCATAAAAAAATCAGCTTGATTGACTGTGGCTTGCCTTGAGCTCATCTAGCGTCAAGGTATCGTAGGACTCAAATGGCTGGTGAATCCACGGATTGGTCTCAAGGTACTGGGCGTAATAGTCGGGATTGACCAGCGAGTGTGCCTTCCACCAGATCACGGCGCTTCTCAACTCCGTGATTGCCGGATAGGAAGACAGCAAGTGCTGCTGGACCTTACCAAAAGTCAGCCCGGTATCCACCATATCGTCGACCAGGAGCACCCGGCCTGCTGGTGAGCCATACGCCATGGAGATGTAGGGAGCGATATCAAGCTTGCCCTGCTCCCTGCCTGCATTTTCCCGGTAGCTGCTCGCTGACAGGATGGCCAGAGGCAACCTGTAGAGCCGCGAGAGCACATCACCTACCCGCATGCCACCGCGGGCAAGGCAGATGATCTGGTCGAACTGCCAGCCAGACTCATGTATTTTCAGAGCAAGCTGCTCTATCAACCTGTTGTATTGGTCCCAACTAATCCAAATATCTGAGGGCGTATCGGCTGGCTGCGACATCAATCAACCTTTGAAAGGGTGTCTAAGCAGAATTGTTTCTTCACGATCGGGTCCTGTGGACACAATATCGATCGGCACATCGCACACTTCAGCAATCCGCATCAGATACTGACGTGCATTTTGCGGAAGTTTATCAAATTCGGTGACACCTACGGTTGACTCTTTCCAGCCTGGCATTTCTTCAAACACAGGTTTGGTCAATGCCACCTTGTCGGCGCCATAGGGCAAGAGTTCGCTGAACTGGCCGTCGACTTCATAACCCACGCACAGCTTGATCGAGTCAAGACCATCGAGCACGTCAAGCTTGGTGATGCACAAACCACTGATACCATTGATCTGGACAGAGCGCTTGAGCGCAGCAGCATCAAACCAGCCGCAACGGCGTGGACGGCCTGTCACGGAACCGAACTCCTTACCGACGCTGGCCAGATGCGCTCCGATATCGTCGTGCAGTTCGGTCGGGAATGGGCCTGAGCCAACGCGTGTGGCATATGCCTTGGTAATGCCAAGCACATAGTTCAGTGATTGTGGACCCACACCGGCCCCAGCCGCGGCAGCACCAGCCACACAGTTGCTGCTGGTCACATAGGGGTAGGTTCCATGATCCACATCCAGCAACGCACCTTGCGCACCCTCGAACAACAGGCTTCCGCCCTCTTTCTGGATACGATTCAGGGAGGCACTGACATCATCGACCATGGGAGCCAATTTTTCAGCCAGAGCCATCGATGACTCAAACACTTCATCCACACTGACAGCCTCGGCGTTGAGGTATTTGGTCAATGTGAAGTTATGCAAGTCGAGAACCTCTTCAAGCTTTGCCTTGAAGTGCGACGGCAAGAACAGATCCTGCACACGAAGCGCACGCCTGGCAACCTTGTCCTCATAGGCCGGACCGATGCCGCGGCCAGTGGTTCCGATCTTGGCTGCGCCTTTGCGTGCCTCACGGGCCTGGTCCAATGCAACGTGGTACTGGAGAATCAACGGGCAAGCCTGGCTGACGTGCAACCTTGACCTGACATCAAGACCAGCCTGCTCCAGCTCATCAATCTCAGACAGCAAGGCATGCGGAGACAAGACCACACCGTTGCCGATATAGCAGTGCTTGTCTTCGTGCATGATGCCGGACGGAATCAAGCGCAAAATTGTCTTGCGGCCTTTGATCCACAAAGTATGGCCAGCATTATGCCCACCCTGGAAACGCACCACGGCCTGGGCAGATTCCGCCAGCCAGTCAACAATCTTGCCTTTCCCTTCGTCACCCCATTGGGTGCCGATCACGACCACATTCTTACTCATATGTATTTACAAACCCAATCGGTTATCAGTTCAACGGCCTGGGAACCCAGACTCCATCCACCAATGCCAGTTCTCGATCCAGCACGAACTCGGCATGCTCTGCTTTTTCGCCTTGCAACAGCTGAACGACGATCTCGCCCCTGGCCCTCAACTCATCAATCGCCTGCAGCAAATCAGGATCCTGGCCATAAGGAGCAACAATTGCCCTGACTTTCTGCGCTGCTGGCAACAAGCTGGCCAACCTGCGAAGATCCAGGCTAAATCCGGTCGCCGGACGTGCTCGCCCATATACCCTACTTATGTTGTCATATCGACCACCGCGCACCAGGGCATCGTGCCAGCGCGGCGCATAAAAGGAGAAAGTCACACCAGAGTGGTAACCATACTGGCCTGCATCGGCCAAGTCAAAACTCAGCCTTTCCGTACCCAGCCCGGCAAGCAACAACTCTAGCGTCTGCAATGCGGCACTGACTGCAGGCAATTGCGGCAGATGCTTGCGTGCAAGATCCAGCACGTCCGTCCCGCCGTTCAAGCGTGCCAGCCACAACAACGCCTGGACTGTCTCACCAGACACTGCACGGCTGCCACTGGCCAGTTGCTCCATGCCAGGGATGTCCTTGTCGCGCAGCAGTCCAATGATCTCATCAGCCCGTGGCAATGCCGTGGGGTCAGACTCGATGATGGCCTTGATGAGGCCATCATGGCATAACACCAGTTGCGCATCTGCGATGCCCGCCTTCTCCAGGGTAGCCTTGGCCAGGCGAATGATTTCCAGGTCTGCCTGGTAACCGGCATAACCATAGATTTCAGCACCAATCTGCAAAAGCTCCCTGCTGGCCAGCAACCCATTGGGTCTGGTGTGCAGAACCGGGCCGCAATAGCACAGCCTGGTCACACCAGGACGGTTCAGCAAATGTGCATCAATACGCGTGATCTGCGGCGTGATATCCGCCCGCAACCCCAACGTGCGTCCAGAGAGCTGGTCCACAAGCTTGAAGGTTCTCAGGCGCAGATCCTCACCTGCACCGGCCAGTAGCGAGTCCAGGTACTCGATCATGGGCGCAGAAACCGTTTCGAAACCAAAGGTCCGAAACAGATCCAGCAGCGTCCTGCGCAACTCTTCGATCCGTCTTGCTTCGGCTGGCAACACATCCGCCAGGTGTTCAGGTAAAAGCCAGTGGCCGTTCATAGTTTCTTCTGAGCCAGGCATGAATTCTGGCCTCAATTGTCTTCCCAATCTGTCTTAACGATCATGCCCTCACGGGCCCTGATACAGCTTTGTGCCTTGCCCGATAAACCATCTGCTGCTCCTGCTGCAAGCCAGAGGCGGCAAAGCATTGTCATGCGATATTGAATCTCGAATTCAAATCGGCAAGCTCGGTAACACTCAAAAATTCGGCACACAAGAAAAAAGCGGCTTGAGGGCATCCATCCCGACAAGCCGCCACTTTTTTGCGTGACCTAATCCCTAGGCTTGCAAGGCATTATAGCGTGTTCAACCATCCATGATCACTTTGACAAATGGATGGCTGACATGTCGCGACACAGCCTTGCGCAGCCTAGTCAGTTCTGGGGTTGGCCACTGGCGGACTTCATGTAGCGGAAGAAGTCTGAGCTTGGGTCCACCACCATCACATCAGTCTTCTTGCCAAAGGCCTCGCGGTAAGCCTGCAGGCTGCGGTAGAAGCTGAAGAACTCCGGATCCTGCCCGTAGGCTTTGCCGTAGATTTCAGCAGCCTGAGCATCACCCTCACCCATCACCTTCTGTGCCTTGGCATACGCTTCGGCAAGGATCTGCTGACGCTCACGATCAGCACTTGCACGAATCTTCTCACCTTCAGCAGCACCGATCGAGCGCAGCTCATTGGCAACCCGCTCACGCTCGGACTCCATCCTGCGATAAACCGACTCGGCAATTTCCGGCGCAAACTCGATGCGCATCAGACGCACGTCCACCACATCAACACCCAATGGGTCGGCACGCCTTTTCACGTTCTCAAGCACTTCCATCATGATGACATCGCGCTCAAGTGCAACAACGTCCTTCACGGTCCGGATGTTGACCGAGGCGTTCAGGGCATCACGGATCAGTGCCTGCAACCGCGCCATAGCAGCACTCTCATTGCCGGCAAATGTCACGTAATACAGACGTGGGTCCGAGATACGCCATTTCACGAACGAATCGATCAACAGGTTTTTCTTCTCGGATGTTTGAATGCGTTCTGCTTCCTGGAAATTAATGGTCAGCAAACGCCTGTCCAGCAACACTACATTCTGGAATGGCGGAGGCAGCTTGAAGTGCAGCCCTGGATCCTTGATCACCCGCTTGACTTCACCCAAGGCAAACACAAGGGCAAAGTTACGTTCCCCCACCACAAATACCATGCTCGACAAAACGCCAATAATCAGTGCTATCGCAACCAACCAGGCAGTCATTTTGTTACTCATGCTTCGACTCCTTAGCGAACGTTACGATCGCGCGTCAGCATGCCTGGGTAATTCTCAGACAAGCTGGGGCGCTGCTGGTTGGCAGAACTGTTGCTGGTTGCCGGTGCTCTGGCTGGCGCTTGGTTCGTGGGCACAGGCTGCGCTGTCGTTGCTGGGCGCGGGTTGACCATCGTCCTCGGTGGTTCCACACCTGCTGCCTGTTGAATGATCCTGTCCAGCGGCAAATACAGCATGTTGTTGCTTTCGACCGTATCTATGAACACCTTGGTTGCGTTAGAAAAGACTTCCTCCATGGTCATGAGGTACATGTTTTCACGAAGCACCTTGGGTGCACGACGGTACTGGTCAAGAACGCTCAGGAACCTCGAGGTGTCACCCTGGGCATCCGCAACCACACGTGCACGGTACCCTTCAGCCTCTTCCAGCATGCGCGAGGCCTGACCTCGTGCCATAGGAACAACCTGGTTCTTGTAGGCTTCGCCTTCGTTGATCTGGCGCTCTCTGTCCTGACCAGCTTTGACCGCATCATCGAATGCCGCCTGCACTTGTTCTGGCGGCTGGACGTTCTGGATTGCAACGCTGCTGACCAGAATGCCGGTCTGGTAGCGGTCGAGAATGGATTGCATCAGCTTCTGTACGTCAGCTGCCACCATGGTACGCCCTTCATACAGGACAAAGTCCATGGTTCGCTTGCCGACGATTTCCCGCATGGAGCTTTGTGCCGTCTGGTGCACAGACTCATCAGGATCGCGGGTCTTAAACAAATAATCCGGCGCTCCATCAGGCTTGACGCGGTACTGGACGACAAACTGGACGTCCACGATATTTTCGTCCTCTGTCAGCATCAGCGCTTCAGAAGGAACCTTGTTACGCGCATTGCCACGGAACCCGCTTTCGTAGGTTCTCAGTTGTGAAACATCCACGATCTCATCACTCTGGATCGGATAGGGAAGTCTCCATTGGAAACCAGGCTGAACCGTTTTCTTGTACGCGCCAAACTGAGTGATCACCGCAACCTGGCCTTCCTGCACGATGAAAAACCCACTGCCGAGCCAGACAAGAACCGCGCCGGCCGCAAGGATGCCAATGCCCGCCTTGGTCTGCCTGGGTGATGGTCCACTGGGTGAGGAAGGATTCCTGCCGCCCGGTCCGTTTGGACGACCACCACCGCCCTTACCCAGAAGACTGCCAAGACGGCGGTTGAAGTCACTCCACACCTGGTCCAGGTCTGGTGGCCCGTCCTGGTTGGGGCGCCGTGGTGGCTCTGAATCATTCTGGCCGCCTGACCCTCGGCCCCAACCGGGATCATTCAGATTGAAAATTCTCTTTAGAGCTCGCATGTTTTCCTGAAGATGATGCAAATTCGGCAATTGACTGCCGTAAAAGGTCCAAACCCTGGCGTTTCTGTGCACTTATATAAACTTTGCAAATCGTACCATGTGCATCACGTTCAACCCTGGGGTCCAGTCCAGCACTGTCAATCTTGTTGTACACAAAAATCTGGGGAATCTCATCTGCCCCGATCTCTTTAAGCACCTGCTGCACCTGCGCCACTTGTTCGTCCCGCTGTTCACTTGAAGCATCCACGACGTGAAGCAAGAGATCGGCATGGATTGCCTCCTCAAGCGTCGCCCGGAATGCAGCGATCAGTGTGTGCGGCAGATCCCGAATGAAACCAACGGTATCGGACAACGTTACCTGTCCCGCCCCTTCGATCCAGAAGCGCCGGGTCGTGGTGTCCAAAGTTGCAAACAACTGGTCGGCAGCATAAGTATCCGCTCGGGTCAGCGCATTGAACAATGTGGACTTGCCGGCATTGGTATACCCCACCAGTGAAACTGAAAGTGTCAGCCCTCTTGCTCTGGCTCGCCGCTGCGTCGTTCGCTGCCTCTGAACCTTCTCAAGTCTTTCCTTGAGAACCTTGACCTTGGCACCGATCATGCGGCGGTCCATTTCAAGCTGTGACTCACCGGGCCCGCGCATGCCAATACCGCCGCGCTGGCGTTCAAGGTGGGTCCACAAGCGTGTCAACCTGCTGGACAGGTGTTGCAACTGGGCAAGTTCAACCTGCAACTTACCCTCATGACTTTTTGCCCTCAAGGCAAAAATGTCAAGAATCAATGTCACACGATCCACGACCCTGACACCGAACTTCCTTTCGAGGTTTCTCTGCTGTGCTGGGGAAAGAGGCTGATCAAACAGGACAATTTCAACTTGTCCCAGCAGGCAAAGGTCAGCAGCCTCTTCAACCTTCCCAGTACCAATGAAATAAGCCGGATCAGGACGATCGCGCCGGACAATCATGTCCGCCGTCACCTCAGCCCCTGCACTGACAGCGAGCATCTCGAATTCCTGATGCTGAGCATCAAAATCAGGATTGCCGAGGTCAACGCCAATAATCAGGGCACGCATCAATGCTGCGCCATGTCGGACCAGGAGACGGCCTTATTCATTTCCCTCGACAGGCAATGAAACTGCTTTGGCGGGCACCACGGTTGAAATCGCATGCTTGTAGACCATTTGCGTGACAGTATTACGCAGCAATACAACATACTGGTCAAATGACTCGATGTGCCCTTGAAGCTTGATTCCGTTCACCAGGTAAATCGAAACAGGAATGTGTTCTTTTCTCAGGACGTTGAGGAAAGGATCCTGCAGGGTTTGACCCTTATTGCTCATGTAAAACTCCAACGTATAGTTATTCTAAGAAACTCTGTGCAAGCATTTGCAATGATCCGCTGGGCAGCGAGTCATTCCCATTGCCGTACACATCAAACCACTTCGGGCCCCTTGCCGGAGTCGATAAAAGCGGTAAGAGCCTCTATCAGACTACGACATTGCTCGGGAGTTCCCACTGTGATACGCAAAAAATCACTAATTCTAGGCTTGTTAAAGTGCCTGACCAAGATATCCCGGCTCCGTAACCAGGTTAACAGTTCCTGGCCACGGTACTTGGGATGCCTTGCAAAAACGAAGTTCGTGCTTGATGCAAGCACCTCAAAACCGATCTGCCTCAAGTCCTGGGTCAGCTTTTCACGGGTCTCGATGACATGACTGCAGGCGAGCTTGAAATACTCCTGGTCTTCAATGGCAGCGACTGCACCCGCCAATGCGAGACGGTCCAGTGGGTAGGAGTTGAAGCTGTTCTTGACCCGCTCAAGACCATCGATGAGTTCAGCCGAGCCCATGGCATAGCCAACCCGCAGGCCAGCAAGCGACCTTGATTTGGAAAGCGTGTGCACCACAAGCAGGTTCGGATACTTCGAAACCAGACTGACAGCGCTTTGAGCACCAAAATCCACATAGGCCTCGTCAATGACGACAGGAACATCGGGGTTGCCAGCAACCAGTCGCTCCAACTCAGCCAGATCCAGCGCGCATCCAGTCGGTGCATTGGGGTTGGCAATGATGATGGCGCCAGCACCTGTGCCCACATAGTCCTCGACCCTGACCTGGAAGTTGTCATCCAGAGGGATCAGCTTGTATTCAATTCCAAAGAGCTTGCAATAGACCGGATAGAACCCATAGGTCAGATCCGGGTAGAACAACGGTTTGTCCTGCTTGAGCAGCGCGACAAACGCATGGGCAAGGACTTCATCGGAGCCATTGCCAACAAAGACGTTCTCAACACGCAAGCCATAGTTCTTTGCAATAGCCTGCTTCAGGGCCGTTCCGTTCGGATCCGGATAGAGACGCAGATCACCATTGACTGCTGTTGAAATTGCCTGCAGAACACGCGGAGACGGCGGCATTGGATGCTCGTTGGTATTGAGCTTGATCAGTTTTCTCTGCTCCAGAGGCTGCTCACCCGGAACATACGGGTCAAGCTCACGAACGGTTTGGCTCCAGTACCGACTCATAACAAATCAGGCATCCACGTAAGGGTTATGTGACGACTTGAACTCAATGCGCAACGGAGTTCCAGCCAGTTCAAATGCGTCTCTGAACCTCGACTCAAGGTATCTCCTGTAGGAGTCAGGAATCGCATCAAGCGCATTACCATGAATAATTATACGGGGGGGATTCTGGCCTCCCTGGTGCGCATAGCGCATCTTGGGCCTGAAAATACCCTTGCGTGGAGGCGGTTGCTGGGCAACTGCTTCGTGCAACACCCTCGTCAACTTCGGTGTCGACAATTTGCTGAAAGCGGCTGCATGGGCGGCATTGACCGACCTGAGCACAGCATTGACACCTTGTCCTCTGAGCGCCGAGATATGGTGGACCTTGGCAAAGGACAGAAAGCGCAGCTTGCGATCAAAATCGCGCATCACCCTTTCGCGGGTCTCGCCATCAATGCTATCCCACTTGTTGATCGCTACCACCAGCGCACGACCGGTTTCAAGGATGAAACCCGCAATATGGGCATCCTGGTCAGAAATATCTGCCTGCGCATCAAGCATCAGCAACACGACGTTACTGGCCTCGATGGCTTGCAATGTCTTGATCACGGAAAACTTTTCAATGGCTTCAAATACCTTGCCGCGGCGACGCAGCCCTGCGGTATCGATGAGGGTGTACTTCTTGTCCTGACGCTCGAATTCAATCTCGATGGCATCCCTGGTCGTGCCAGGCATGTCAAAGGCGATGACACGGTTTTCCCCAACCAGTGTATTGATCAGGGTGGACTTGCCGACATTGGGACGGCCAACGACAGCAAGCTTGATCCTGTGCTCGACCGGTGAGCCATCTTCAGTTTTCTCGACTTCAGGCTCTTGCTCAAAATCCTCAAGCGCCTTTTCTATCAGGCTGACAACACCATCGCCATGAGAAGCCGAGATCGGGATCGGCTGGCCAAGGCCAAGCTCATGGAACTCGGCAAGCGCAGCACTGTTTGACATGCCCTCGGCCTTGTTCACGCACAACAGAACCTTCTGGCCGCTGCGGCGCAACATGTCTGCGATGTCATGGTCATGCATGCTCAGGCCGCTTCTGCCATCGACCAGAAAAATGACCACATCCGACTCGGCGATGGCCTGCTCTGTCTGGCGAGCCATATGTGACAGGATTCCGGACTTGGCTTCCGGCTCGAAGCCTCCTGTATCAACCACGATATAGGGTTTGCTGCCGACCCTGCCTTCACCATAGTGACGGTCGCGTGTCAGCCCGGCAAAGTCAGCCACCAGCGCAGCCCGGGAACGGGTCAGCCTGTTAAAAAGCGTCGACTTGCCTACGTTTGGACGCCCTACAAGGGCAACTACAGGTTTGAATGCCACAGATCAGTTCACCCGAATCAAGGCCAGCGAACCATCACCAGCCTGAACCAAAACACCTTGGGGCGTTGTTTGCAGTGGTGCCAGCATCCTGCCACCACCGACAGCCACCCGCCCCACCAATTCACCGTTGTCAGTGTCCATCAGATGGACCTGGCCCTCAAAGTCACCCACCATGACCACGTTGCCAAGCACCGCAGGCTCGTTCAGTGCGCGGTTCAGCAATGCGTCCTGGCGCCACAGCACAGTGCCATCCTTCAGGTCGAAGGCAGTGAAGTTGCCTCGCGAACTGGGCACATAAAGACGTTTCGAATCGCCAGCCATGCCGACAGCACTTGAATAGCTCACGTTCCACAAGGTGGATCCGCCAGTCTTGATGTCAAAGCACGTCACCCTACCCTGGTATGCAACTGCGCAAAGCGTCGTGCCTTCAAGGATAGGTATGCCCACCACGTCATTGACCCGGTCAAGGTCGCTGGCACCAACCGGTGCTGCAACGATGCCTTCCCAAACCACGGCACCGATGGTCGGCTCAATGGCCAGCAGTCTGCCGCCCGGAAAGCCCACCAGCACCAGATCCTGCACCATTGTCATGCGCGACGGCGCCCGCAATGCAAGTGCTGGCCCCAGACGCTGCACGCTCCAGATCCTCTCGCCGTTTTCCGCATTGAAAGCCTGAATCCGGTAATCGCCGGATTTGACGATGACCACACCCTTGCCAACCCAAGGCGGGGTATTGACCTCACTGGTTGCGTTCTGCCGCCATTTCTCCTCGCCTTGGGCGTCCAGTGCGATGACCTCGCCTTTGGGCGTTGCCACGACGACCAAGGAGCCGTCGGAACCCACGCCAGCTGACAATTTGGGCGCAACGGTCTTGCTCCACTGCACGGCTCCGGTTGCAAGGTCGACTCGGGCCACGACGCCGTTGCTCGACGCGGCAAATACCGAGTCTCCTACCACGGCTGGCGCAAAACCATATCCTGAACCATTGCCGACAGGTGCACGCCAGACTACCGACGCCGGCACCTTGGTAACCACTGGCATCAGTGGTGCAGGCTTGCCACGGTCATCCCCGGAACCAAACCAGGAGCAACCGGCCAACAGGGCCACGCTCAACGCCGCCAGCGAGCGGGAAAGGACTTTTGATGTCAGCGATCTTGCCATGTTGGTCAGACACCCAGTGTTTCAATCTTCAACTCGACAATACCTGCCAGCGGGTCGGCAGCGCCCAGCAAATCAAGGGCACGCTGCCACTGCTGCTGGGCTGCCTGCTTGTCACCCTTGGCCATCAGCACATCACCACGGCGATCGGCAAACAATGCTTCAAATGGTGCGGGTGCAGACTCCAGGACTGCCAATGCTTCATCATATTTCTGCTGGTCAGCCAACAACCCTGCCAGCCGAATCCTGGCAACCGGGGCAACTGCCTTGTGATTGCTGTTGGCCAGCCAGCGCAGGATGTCCTCGGCCTTGCCGGCCTCATTCATGCGAGCAAGCGCATCGGCTGCGACCAATGCCCCCCTGGCCGCATAGTCGGTCTCGGCAAAGTCCGACTGCAATGTCTTCATGGCAGCCTCGATTCTCGGAACGGACTGACCCGGTTCGTTCTGGACAGCGGCCTTCTGGAGCGCCTCAAAATATCCCCTGGCCTGGCTAGCCTGATGGTTCTGGTACCAGTTCCAGCCCTGCCACCCCAAAACCGCAGCAAGTGCCAATGACAACAACAGCATGGTCAGTGTGCCGTACTTGTTCCACCACGCCTTGAGTTGTTCTATCTGTTCCTGTTCTTCGAGATCATACGCCATGCGAATAGCACCTACTTGTCAACAAGCTTATCTTTTAAATACCCAGCCAGCGATTCCAGAGGAACCGTAACTTGCTCACCCTGGACAGCTTCACCGCGTTCGCGCAGTTGCTTGACGGACGCCTGTCTGGACTGGACCTCCGAATCGCCAAGGATAACCGCAATTGAAGCCTGGCTGTGATCAGCACGTTTCAATTGTGCCTTGAAATTGCCAGAGCCAGCATGAACAATAACCTTTATCCCGGCATCGCGCAGGGCTTCACCCACGACCATGGCCTGTCTTTGCGCAGCTTCTCCTTGGTGGACCACGTAAACGTCACACTGCGCCGGTGCCTTGACCTCGGTGCACTGTGACCACACGTCAATCAACCGTTCCAAGCCAATCGCAAATCCCACTGCAGGTGCAGGCTTGCCCCCAAGCAGACCGATCAGGTCATCATAACGGCCGCCACCACACACCGTTGCCTGTGCACCGAGCTTGTCCGTGACCCACTCGAACACAGTCAGATTGTAGTAGTCCAGTCCCCTGACCATCCTGGGATTGATCCGGTAGCTGATGCCTGCGTCCTCAAGGCGATCACATACGCCCTTGAAGTGAGCCCTTGATTCCTCACCCAGGAAATCAAACAGCTTGGGTGCACTGTTGGCCATGTCCTGCATCTCAGGATTCTTGGTATCCAGCACCCTCAAGGGATTGGTATACATTCTGCGCAAACCATCCTCGTCAAGCACATCCCGATGCTTTTCAAGGTGCTCGATCAGTGCCTTGCGGTGCGCTTGGCGCTCGGGCAGTTGCCCCAGGGAATTGATCTCAAGCTCAACGCCATCAATACCCAGCATCCGCCACAGGCGTGCTGTCATGATGATCATCTCGGCATCAATGTCCGGCCCTGCAAACCCCAGGCCCTCGACGTCAAGCTGGTGAAACTGGCGATAGCGGCCACGCTGTGGACGCTCATGCCTGAACACGGGACCGATGCTGTAGACCCGCTGGGGCCGATCATAAAGCAGATTGTGCTCGATGGTCGCACGCACAATGCCGGCCGTAAACTCTGGCCGCAATGTCAGCGAATCGCCGTTGAGCGAATCAGTAAAGGTGTACATCTCTTTTTCAACGATGTCTGTCACCTCACCGATGCCACGCGTAAAAAGCCGCGTCTGCTCCAGCACAGGAACCCGCATGTTGCGGTAGCCATACTGACCAAGCCAGTTCTGAAGGATGGTTTCAAGTGCCTGCCAGCGATACGACTCGTCTGGCAACAAATCATTCATACCGCGGATCGCGGTGACTTTCTTGAAAGTTGATGTCATTTCCTAACCATTCTGAGACATAGCATCTGCATTGCCACGGCCATAACGCTGCTCAACATAACGCTGGACAATGGCCTGAAACTCTTGAGCGATGGTGTCTCCCTTGAGTGTCACTGTTCGAACGCCGTCAATGAAAACAGGAGCTGCAGGAACCTCGCCAGTTCCTGGCAGGCTGATACCAATATCCGCGTGCCTGCTCTCACCCGGTCCATTCACCACGCACCCCATGACAGCCACATTCATGGACTCCACTCCGGGATAACGTGTTCTCCAGACTGGCATCTGGGTACGGAGAAAACCCTGAATCTGATCAGCCAGTTCCTGAAAGAAAGTGCTGCTGGTCCTGCCACACCCTGGGCAGGCAATGACCATCGGGGAGAAAGCCCTCAACCCCATCGACTGCAAGATTTCCTGGGCCACGATCACTTCGCGGCTGCGATCCCCACCCGGTTCAGGGGTCAGGGAAACCCGGATCGTATCTCCAATTCCTTCCTGCAGCAGCACACTCAACGCCGCGGTAGAGGCCACGATGCCCTTGGATCCCATGCCTGCCTCGGTCAGACCAAGGTGCAAGGGCTGTTCGGTACGTGAAGAAAGGCTGCGATACACAGCGATGAGATCCTGTACATGGCTGACCTTGCAGGACAGGACAATCTTGTCTGCCGGCAGACCAAGCTCCTGTGCTCGCTCAGCATTGCTGATGGCTGAAACCACCAGCGCTTCGCGCATGATGGCCTGCGCGGGCAAAGGGTTTGCCAGGCGGTTATTCTCGTCCATCATCCTGGCCAGCAATTCCTGGTCGAGGCTGCCCCAGTTGACTCCGATCCTGACGGGCTTGTTCCAACGGCAAGCCACTTCGATCATCTGGGCAAAGTTATCGTCCCTGCGTTTTCCACCGCCCATGTTGCCGGGGTTGATCCTGTACTTGGAGAGCGCCTGGGCGCATTCCGGAAACTGCGTCAGCAACTTGTGGCCATTGAAATGAAAGTCCCCGCACAACGGCACATCCACGCCCATGCGGTCAAGCTGCTCGCGAATTACAGGCACTTCTCGAGCGGCTTCGGGCGTATTCACGGTGATGCGCACAATCTCGGACCCAGCCAAGGCCAGTTCCTTGACCTGGATGGCTGTCGCAATCGGATCGGCCGTATCCGTGTTGGTCATCGACTGCACGACCACGGGTGCGCCACCGCCAATCTGCACGTGGCGATCACCCCATGAACACAAAACAGCGTGGGTTTTTCTGCGGGGAGCTGGCCCCACAGACAACAAATCTGATGAAACTTGTGCCTGGGTCATTCAAACATTCCTTTCAGCCATTCAGGCAATAGCGTTTGGGGAACAATATCCTGCCAAACCGCAAAACCAAACACCAGCAACACGGCCAGGAGAATCAACATCACCCATGGCCAGGATCTTTTGGATCCGACCTGTTCCGCGGCGGATGTAACCAAGCTCCCTGAATGGTGCTGCCTGGCCAGCACAGAACCACTGCGGGTTTCCTGTGCTGGTAACAGGTCCTCGATCGAAGACAGGTCAACGCCAAGCAAACGGCAATAATTTTTGGCCAGGGTACGCAACCCTATGCCATTCTGAAACTCTTCCCAACGCCCCTGCTCAAATGCCTCGATCTGCTTTGGGGCGAACTTGAGCCTTGCCGACACATCTTCAAGCGTCATGCCACGGGACTGGCGTATGCTTTTCATGGCAGCCAATGCACCCATCGACTCGCTGGTCTGACCCGGCATTTTCAGTTCATTTGAATCACTGTCAGCAACGTCACGTTGGTCCATTAAGATTTCTCCACCACACGTATTGACTCCAAGGCCGTCTTGGCTCGCCGCAAGGTCGTCAGACGGGTGCGGTCCTTGACATCACCAGCCAGTTGCCCACAGGCGGCATCAATGTCATCACCACGCGTTTTCCTGACGGTGGTGACCACTCCAGCATCCTGCAGCCTGGCGGCAAACTCCTTGACCCTGTGCGCTGGCGAACGCTTCAAGCCTGATTGCGGAAATGGATTGAAAGGAATCAGGTTGATCTTGCATGAAACCTGCCTTGCAATACCGATCAGTTCCTGTGCATGCTCAGGCTGATCATTAATCCCATCAAGCATCACATACTCGAATGTGATGAAATCACGCGGCGCATAGACCAGATACTGGTTGCATGCCTCAAGCAACTCGGCCAAAGGATATTTCTTGTTCAGTGGAACCAGCCGGTTTCTGAGTTCATCATTGGGCGCATGCAATGATACGGCCAATGCGACAGGACAGTCCTTGGCCAGGCGCTCGATCATGGGAACAACGCCTGAGGTGGAAACCGTCACCCGGCGCCGTGACAGGCCCCATGCATTGTCATCAAGCATCAACCTGAGTGCGCCCAGCACGGCATCATAGTTGAGCAACGGTTCGCCCATACCCATGAATACCACGTTGGTGATGACCCGACTATCGGCTGGACCATCGTTTTCCTGATTGATGTTGTTCCCGGGATCAGCCAGGCGGGTCTGCGCACCGGTGAGCAGCAGCTCATGCCTTGCCCACCACAACTGGCCGATGATCTCGGCGGTGGTCAAGTTCCTGTTGAACCCCTGGTGGCCGGTCGAACAAAACGGACATGCAACCGTACAGCCTGCCTGACTGGAGATACAAAGCGTACCGCGATCATCCTCTGGAATGAAAACCGCCTCGACAGCGTTGCCCTGCCCGACATCAAACAGCCACTTGCGCGTGGCATCGGAAGAAATCTGCCGTGTCAGCACGGCTGGCGCCTTGACAACACATTCGGCCAGCAACCTGTCCCTGAATGCCTTGGCAAGGTCGGTCATCTGGCTGAAGTCAGCCACTCCTCTCTGGTGTATCCATCGCTGAAGCTGGCGGGCACGGAACGGCTTGTCACCCCAGCGGGCGACCAGTTCGCTCAGTCCGACGGCATCAAGCCCCATCAGGTTGATTGGTTCTGCAGACATGAGTCAAGCGTTCCTGCGTTGCGTTGTTCATCCGGTTTGGCAGAAAAATCTTCCCACCAGCCATGAAACGTGAATTCTTGTTGTTCTTTTATCAATAACCTTGCGATCTGGAAAGGCGTGTACTGTACAGCACACGCTTTTCACAGTTCTCTTCCGTACAGATCAACGGCTGTAGATGTTCATCTCGGGAAAGAAGAAAGCGATCTCGGCACGGGCTGTTTCAGGAGCGTCTGAACCATGCACGGCATTGGCATCGATGCTTTCTGCGAAATCAGCACGGATGGTGCCTTTCTCAGCCTTCTTGGGATCGGTGGCGCCCATCAGGTCACGGTTCTTCTGAATGGCGTTCTCGCCTTCGAGCACCTGGACGAAAACAGGACCGGAAACCATGAAGTCCACGAGATCCTTGAAAAATGGACGTTCCTTGTGCACAGCATAGAAGCGCTCGGCCTCATCGCGTGACAGATGAAGCATACGTGCTGCTACGACCTTCAAACCTGCTTGTTCGAAGCGGGTAATGATCTGGCCGATCACGTTCTTGGCCACTGCATCTGGCTTGATGATCGACAATGTACGCTCAATTGACATCAAATACTCCTATCGGCTCTGTAAATCTCAATAAAAACAGATACTTTCAAAAACAAAAGTTAGCCTGACATTCTATCACGCCCGCCTGACGAACAGCGCCTTAAAATATGGCAAATCAACAAAGCGATGACTTTCGTTGTATTGTGAGCTTGATTAACACTTGAAGCGCCCTTAACGCGGTCACAATTACCAGCAATTGAGAGCCCAGATAGCATCCAATGACTACTACCTCTGACATCAACGAGCAGGATCTTCCCAAGAGTTTCGAACCCGCCAAGATCGAAGCCTACTGGTACCCCAAATGGGAGCAGTCCGGCTACTTCAAGGCCGGCCGTCACGTCGAAAATGGCGACTCCAGCGCTGAACCTTTTGTCATCCAGTTCCCGCCACCCAATGTGACCGGAACCCTGCACATGGGTCACGCATTCAACCAGACCATCATGGATGGCCTGGTCCGCTTTCATCGCATGCGTGGGCGCGATACCGTTTTTATTCCCGGTACCGACCATGCAGGCATCGCCACCCAGATCGTCGTTGAACGTCAGCTTGATGCACAGAAAATCTCTCGCCACGACCTCGGACGCGAGAACTTTCTGAAGAAAGTCTGGGCTTGGAAAGAGCAATCTGGCGGCACCATCACCAGCCAGATCAGGCGACTTGGCGCCTCGGCGGATTGGCCCCGTGAATACTTCACGATGGACGAGAGAATGTCCATCGGTGTAGTCGAGACATTTGTCAGGCTATACGAGGAAGGACTGATCTACCGAGGCAAAAGGCTCGTCAACTGGGATCCGGTGCTCTTGACCGCTGTTTCAGACCTTGAAGTGCAGATGGTCGAAGCTGACGGGCACCTCTGGCATATCGAGTATCCATTCGCCGAAGGCCCACAAAAGATCCGTGTCGATGGCCAGGAAGTTGAGATCCGTGGCATGACTGTCGCCACGACACGTCCCGAAACCATGCTTGGTGACGCTGCGCTCTGTGTTCACCCCCTGGATGAACGCTACCAGCACCTGATCGGACGCATGGTACATCTGCCTCTCTGTGACAGGCAGATCCCGATCATTGCTGATGATTTTGTCGACCCCAAGTTCGGTACCGGTGTCGTGAAGATTACTGGCGCCCATGATTTCAACGACTACCAGTGCGCCGTTCGCCATGGTCTGCCTCTGATCGAGATCTTTACGCTTGACGCACACATCAATGACAATGCCCCGGCGGCATTTCGTGGCATGGACCGCTTCGAGGCACGCGATGCCATCGTTGCCGAACTGGAAAAACAAGGCTTCCTGGTCAAGGTCGAGCCGCACAAAATGATGCAGCCTCGCGGTGACCGCACAGGTGTGGTGATTGAACCCATGCTCACCGACCAGTGGTTTGTGGCAATGAGCAAGCCTGCTCCCAGCGGTAGCATGCACCCTGGCAAGAGCATCACCGAGGTGGCACTGGAAGTCGTTGCCAACGGTCAGATCAAGTTTTTCCCATCGAACTGGACCACGACCTACAACCAGTGGCTTGAAAACATCCAGGACTGGTGTATTTCACGTCAACTCTGGTGGGGTCACCAGATTCCCGCATGGTACGCCGACGACGGCCGTGTGTTTGTGGCCAGGAGCGAAGAAGATGCCATTGCCAAGGCCAGGCAAGCCGGCTATACCGGTAAGCTCGAACGGGATCCGGATGTGCTCGACACCTGGTTCTCGTCTGCCCTTGTGCCCTTCACAACGCTTGGTTGGCCTGAAAAAACGCCTGACCTCGAAAAATACCTCCCTTCGAGCGTGCTGGTCACAGGTTTTGACATCATCTTCTTCTGGGTTGCCCGAATGGTCATGATGTCGACACACCTGACCGGAAAGGTGCCCTTTCACCATGTGTATGTCCACGGTCTGATTCGCGACGCCGAAGGACAAAAGATGAGCAAGTCCAAGGGCAACACGCTGGATCCGGTTGATCTGATCGATGGCATCGGTCTGGAAGACCTGGTTGCCAAACGTACCTTCGGGCTCATGAACCCCAAGCAGGCCGGAAAAATCGAAGCCGCCACCCGCAAGCAGTTCCCTGACGGCATCCCTGCATTCGGGACCGATGCCTTGCGTTTCACCATGGCTGCCTACGCCTCACTGGGGCGCAATATCAACTTCGATCTCAAGCGCTGCGAAGGCTACCGGAACTTCTGCAACAAACTCTGGAACGCTGCCCGCTTTGTGCTCATGCACACCCAGGGCAAATACGTCCCTGGCGCAGAAGCTGACATTACCGGCCTGCCTGAAAGATGGATCCTGTCCAGGCTCCAGTCTGTCAAGGAACAGGTCTACAAAGGGTTTGAAGACTACAGGTTCGACAATATCGCCAACGCCCTGTACCACTTCGTCTGGGACGAGTATTGCGACTGGTATCTTGAGCTTGCCAAAGTTCAGCTTCAGTCTGCTGACCCCAAGGTTCAGGCTGGCTGCAGGCAGACACTGATCAATGTCCTTGAAGAAGTCTTGCGTCTGCTGCACCCGATCACACCGTTCATTACCGAAGAACTCTGGCAAAAAATCTCGGTTGTGGCCGGCACAAGGAAAGCTGACGAAGAAACCAGCATCAGCGTGCAGCCATACCCTGAGGTACAGCAGCAGTTGATCGATGCTCAAGCCGACGCCGACTTCGAAAGCCTGAAGTTGCAGATTGAGGCCATTCGGGCTTTGCGCAGCGAGATGCAGATCTCACCCGCCCAGCGCGTCCCGCTGATTGCCGAAGGTGTCAAGGAAATGCTGCAACAACATGCACCATACCTGGCGTTCCTGGGCAAGCTCTCGGAAGTCGAAGTAGTTGACCATCTGCCCGATGACCGTGGTGCCCCTGTTCAGGTTGTCAGTGAAACAAGGCTGATGCTCAAGATTGAAATCGATATCGAAGCCGAGATTCAACGTCTGGACAAGGAAATCAGCCGTCTTGAAGGTGAAATTGCCAAAGCGCAGACCAAACTGAGCAATCCGTCCTTTGTCGAACGTGCCCCCACCAAAGTGGTTGAGCAGGAAAAACAGCGCCTTGCTGCATTCTCTGCTACCCTTGAAAACGTGCGTGCACAACGGCAAAAACTTGCCAAGTAACTTCCCCGATTCTCCAAAGGAGTTACTTTGACATCCTCCCCGCTCTCAAACGGCGGGGATTGTCGCGCACCGGGTCAGGTTGCAGGCAAGGTCTATCCCGCCTATTAAACTAGCAAATGACAATGTGCAGCATGTGGCTGCCCATTGTCATTTTGGCTTGTACCTGTAACTGGGCATCAAGCGATCGGCACAAGGCCTTCGACTGATACAAACACAGGCTTTTTGAATGGAAACTGCTGAGGCACCGAGCAACACGAACTAGCTTTGAACTGGCCTGCTTGAGCACGCCAGTTCAGCGTTTCTCTTCCTCGAGTTTTTGAAGGAACAACTCATCACTCTTGCTCAGTAGACCCTGCTGCCTTGCTTTGGCTATCAGATCAGGCCTGTTCTGCAACGTCAGGCGCAAGGATTGCTGCCTGCGCCACAAGGCGATGTTGTCGTGATGCCCCGACAAAAGCACAGCCGGTACCTTCTGGCCATCGTGAACTTCTGGCCTGGTGTAGTGCGGACAATCCAGCAATCCGCCCAAGGCCGGTTGGAAGGAATCCTGTCCATGCGAGTCGCCCTGGTTCAAAACCCCCGGGATCAACCTGATCGCAGCATCGAGCATCGGGAGTAACGCGGGCTCGCCACCAGAGAGTACAAAATCCCCAAGCGACCACTGCTCATCGACACATCTGTCGATGAACCGCTGATCTATACCTTCGTATCGTCCACAGACAAAAACTGCACCCTGTGAAGTGGCAAGCCTGGCTGCCATCTCCTGGTCAAACCGTTTGCCAGTTGGAGACAGCAGTATCACCGGGGCACGGTCTGCGCGATCCTGCTTGGCCGCTGAGAGGGCAAGCTCCAGCGGTTCGGCCATCATGACCATGCCAGGCCCGCCGCCATAAGGACGATCGTCGACTGTCCTGTGAACGTCATGGACAAAGTCACGGGGATTCCAGGTTTTAAGATGCCAAAGGCCTTTCTGATAGGCGCGTGCTGACACCCCCATGCCCGTCAGGGATGCAAAAAACTCTGGAAACAGCGTCAGGACGTCTATCCGCATGACAGGAGTACTAGAACTCAGCAGGCCAATCGACCACGATGCGCTTGTTGTCCAAGTCCACCTGCTTGACGTGAGCAGCAACAAAAGGAATCAGAGAGCTGACAGGTTTCTTGCGTGCGTTGAGCAACGCCACCCACTCTCCGTCCTCGTTCTTTTTCTGGCAAAGTACGGCAAGAAGAGGATGCGCGGGATTGTCCTCGACGCTTTCAACAATACCCAGTCGCTCAGGCTCACCGGACTCGACCGTCAGCACCTCGCAGCCGATAAGATCGACCCAATAATACTCGTCTTCTTCCAGTTGCGGAAAATCCTGCCGGGACACCCAGACTGAGTGTCCTTTCAGTGCCAGTGCCTCGTCACGGTCAGCCAGCCCATCAATCGCGGCCAACCAGTTGGCACCATGCGCGCGTGCCCACAGAACATCCACCTTGCGTAAAGTGGACGCCTCCGGCTTGCTTTGACTGTCGCTTGTTTGCCGAGCCGATTCTGCCCGTTCCTGATCCAGGGTACTGACCCGCGCACCAACCCACCACTGCTTGACTGAGCCAAGAACAGTGGAGTCGACAGAAAATGGCTGAATTTTGACCCAACCACGGATACCGTGAGCTCCAACAACACGAGCCACTTCAACGAGATCATCTGGGATCTCGTTCGTGGCTTGTGATTTCTTCTGGCGACTCAAGCCAGGTGCTCTCTTGCCTAGTATGGACATGAGCACCTTCCGCTATATTGGACCAATGACCAGACTTGTGGCCTATGCACCAGATCAGGCTGCAGCGACCTTGCTCGAGTATTGCTTGGCCAGACGAGTCACAGCTGGTGACAGCTGGGCGCCTACGCCTTTCCAGTACTCAAGACGATCCATTGCGATACGCAAGCCTTCTTCGCCTTCATTGGCCAGTGGGTTGTAAAACCCAATGCGCTCAATGAAACGACCATCACGACGATCACGCGAATCGGTTGCCACAATGCTGTAGAACGGGCGCTTCTTGGAGCCGCCGCGTGCCATACGAATCACCACCATAGGTAATCTCTTTAAGTAATAAAAATTAGCGAAAAATTCGGACTAAGCCTTGCATTCTAGCATGGATGCAAGCAACCATACCACTGAAAACCCTTTTCTTCACGGCCGGCGTTGCAAAAAGTGGTGTGCAACCCCGTCCTCTTCTTTCTGGAAAAGCAAGGGGTTGCCCGTCTGTTTGCAAAACGCCTGGAAATCCCGGACTGCATGGCGGTCTGTTGTAATGACCTCCAGCACCTCTCCAGGCTGCATCGTTGCAAGAGCCTTCTTTGCCTTCAATATCGGCAACGGGCATGCCAGACCCTTTGCATCCACTGTCTGTACAGGTTCCGGTATTGTACTCATCGCATTACAACCGTGACTCAACCCAGGATCGTGCATTGTCCAGCGCCGCAGCCAAATTCGAAGCATCCGGGCCACCACCCATGGCCATGTCCGGCCTGCCACCGCCCTTGCCGCCCAACTCTCTGGCCACCTGACCAACAAGCTCACCAGCCTTGACCTTTTCTGTCAAATCTGGAGTCACGCCGGCCACCAAGCTCACCTTGCCATCAGATGCAACGCAAGCAAGAACGACAACGGCGCTCTTGAGCTTGTCTTTAAGCTGGTCGACCATGGTACGCAAAGCCTTGGGATCAGCCCCATTGACCTGACTCACCAGCAGCTTGGCACCAGATGGCAACGCCACAGCCTGGTCAGCCAGAGCTGCGCCAGTACCCGCATTCAGTTTTGCACGTGCCTGTTCAAGCTCGCGCTCCAGAGCACGCATCTGCTCTTGCAACTGTGAAATCCTCTGCGGCACATCCTGCAAAGACGATTTCACCTGCGCCGTGATCTGGCTGCATGTGTTTTCCAGTTGCTGCAACCAACGCAGTGCGTTGTCACCGGTGATGGCTTCCACCCTGCGCACACCCGCGGCAACACCAGACTCGGAAACGATCTTGAAAAGCCCGATGTCGCCTGTGCGCGACACGTGGGTACCACCGCACAACTCACGCGAGAACCCAATGTCCAGAACCCTGACCTGATCGCCATACTTCTCGCCGAACAAGGCCATGGCACCGGTCTTGACGGCGTCGTCAAACGCCATGACCCTGGCTTGAGTGGGCTGGTTTTCCAGGATCTCACGGTTGACGATTTCCTCGACCCTGGCGATCTCCTCGGCTGTCATTGGTGCATCATGTGCGAAGTCAAACCTGGTTTTCTCAGAATCAACCAACGAACCTCTTTGCTGCACATGGTTTCCAAGAACCTCACGCAAAGCCTTGTGCATCAGGTGAGTTGCCGAGTGATTGCGCATCGTGCGCTGCCTTCTCTGGCTGTCCACCTGCGCCTGCACCGTATCACCCACGCGCAGGATTCCCTCACGAACTTGTCCATGGTGACCAAACACATTGGCCTGGATCTTCTGGGTATCGGCAACATCAAAGACCACCCCAGCGCCCGACAGGACACCAGAATCCCCGACCTGGCCGCCCGATTCAGCATAAAAGGGCGTCCTGTCCAGAACCACGATGGCACTGTCACCTGGCTCGACAGCATCTACGCTCGTGCCATCCTTGTATAGCGCAACCACGCTGGACTGTGTCTGCAGATGGTCATAGCCTTCAAACACAGTCTGCTCGCCCGAGTACTGGACTCCCTCCGCGGCCTTGAATTTACCGGCTGCCCTGGCCTGCTCTCTTTGGCGAGCCATCGCCTTCTCGAACCCGTCTAGGTCGACATCGACATTGCGCTCCCTGCAAATGTCCGCAGTGAGGTCCACCGGAAAGCCATAGGTGTCGTAAAGCATGAAGAGCGTCTGCCCATCAAGCGGCTGACCCTGAGGCAAGTCTGCCAATGCAGCCTCAAGGATGCGCATGCCGTTCTCAAGTGTTTCGCCGAATCTTTCCTCTTCCTGCAACAGGACTTTTGCGACCCTTGAAGCCTGGTTTGCCAACTCAGGGTATGCCGACCCCATCTGTTCGACCAGATCGGTCACCAGCTTGTGAAAGAATGGCTTGTTCTGGCCCAGCTTGAAACCATGACGAAGCGCGCGCCTGATAATCCTGCGCAGCACATAGCCCCTTCCCTCATTGCTTGGGATCACCCCGTCAACGACCAGAAAGGAGCAGGCACGGATGTGGTCCGCAATGACCTTGAGTGAGTTGTTCTGAAGATCGTCACAGCCCGTTTCGCGGGCAGCTGCCTTGATGAGTGACTGGAACAGGTCGATTTCGTAGTTGGAATGCACGTGCTGCAACACGGCTGCAATCCGCTCCAGACCCATACCCGTGTCCACACACGGCTTGGGCAAAGGATGCATAACACCCTGTGCATCACGGTCAAACTGCATGAACACGAGGTTCCAGATCTCGATGTAGCGATCGCCATCGGCGTCCTCCGATCCCGGAGGGCCACCCCAGACATCAGGGCCATGGTCATAGAAAATCTCGGAGCAAGGGCCACAGGGGCCGGTATCAGCCATCTGCCAGAAGTTGTCCGAAGCATATCGGGCTCCTTTGTTGTCACCGATCCTGACGATGCGCTCCGCTGGCACCTTGACTTCGTCGTGCCAGATGTCGTAGGCCTCGTCGTCTTCCTGGTACACCGTCACCCAGAGCTTTTCCTTGGGTAATTTGTAAACCTCGGTCAGCAATTCCCAAGCGTAGTGGATGGCATCGCGCTTGAAGTAGTCCCCGAAGCTGAAGTTGCCGAGCATCTCGAAAAACGTGTGGTGCCTAGCGGTATAACCGACATTCTCGAGGTCATTGTGCTTGCCGCCAGCACGCACACAACGCTGTGCAGAGGTGGCCCTGGTATATGGCCTGGAATCCTGCCCGGTAAAAACGTCCTTGAACTGTACCATCCCTGAGTTGGTAAACAGCAACGTCGGATCATTTGCTGGCACCAGTGAAGAAGATGGCACGACAGTATGACCCTTGGATTCGAAAAAACCCAGGAACTTCTGGCGGATTTCTGACGCTTTCATGAAGTCGGCTCTCGCAGCTTGAGAAGTAGCATAAATAAAACAAGCATTATAAAGTGCTTGCCAGCGTTTAACACCTTGAGCACGATCTTGCCGCTTGCTTGCGGACAGTTTTGTCTTTCGTGCAACGTGGGCTGCCGTGCACGGCCAGGGACTGTGCCATTGGCTTTCTCCCTGGCCTGGATGTCGAGTCTTGTCTCTCACCCGATCACAGTCGCTCGCAGACATAGCCCTTATAGACTTTGACCCCACGGATACTGTGATGCCGCCGTCCCACAAACCTCATCACGAAGTTCTCATCGCACTTGCAGGGCTCAGGATCTGGCTCAGACGAATCCCTCATCCTGAAATATTCCCAGAGCACAGACCCTTTGGGAGGCTTGTTGCAAGGCCGCAGATCGGCCTGGCGTCCGGGCTGCTGCAGCCATTGGCCACTTCTGCAAACCACCAGCTCCCCTGAATCAAGGATGGCGACCTGATTGGCATGATGGCAGCCATCTGCCGCACGAACGGTTTTTTCGATGATGATTCCATCACTGACATGCAACTGACCGAGCACGCTGGCCTTGCCACCGAATGTGACATCACCGTCGAGCCTGACAGGTCTGTCTTCGTGCAACCTCACATAAGGCCATGTCTGCTTCCACAACAGCATCGCAACTGTTCCGGCTGGCAGCAACTGCCCTGCAACCCTCACACCCTCATACTGCATATCCGGCCCCAGCAATTCTCCATCACCAGTGCCCGACACGGCAGCCCTACCCTCTAGGGCAAGGAGCAAATCAGCCGCGAAGCGCTGGACATCTGCCCGACCTATTTGACTGCCTGGCAGTGCCGCCAGCAGGATATCCTGCGAGCAGTCACTCCCCTGGCAACGGCGTGATTCGATCGATGTCAGGAGAACCCGGTAATCCATAGGTGGAGCCGAGGGAAATCCATCAGAAAGCAAGGAAAGCTGCTTGAGTTCCCCCACAGCCTCGGAAACCTCAAGCTGTCCCTTTTCCAGAACTCGCCTGGCCAACACGTCACCTGCAACCCGGTCAGCCTGCAGAGCCGACCTGAGCTGCTGCAGCCAGGTAGCCATGGCGGCAATCCTCGCCTGCTCCACTTTCCAGTCCCATCGTGTGACCGACCACACCCCAGCTGCGATCGCGAGCGCGATGACCAGCACCAGTTCCATCAGCACCTGGCCGCGTTGATCCGTAGACATCAGTGAATGACAAATTCAAATTTGTTCGAATCGCCTCGGGCGCACTGAGCATCGGCCAAAATGGGGTCATACTCCTTGGGAGGTGATATGAACGTATTCTTGACCTCCACTGTCGCCTGTCGTCCAGTTATCAAGACCCGGGATGCCAGTCGCTGCAGGATCGTCGCCAGTGCCGGGCATGCGGCGTGATTGACATTGTTCAGTACCAGAGAAAACACCGACCCATGGACAGCCCCATGTGATGCTGCTGGCGACATCGTGATGACTCCGGAATCGCTCGCACCTGTGCCACCAAGGCCGTGGGGGATGGCAGTGGCACCTTCAGTAACCTGTATGGCTGATGCATTGCGCAAATTGTTCATGAGCGTCTGAAAACCCACATTCAGGTAAGGCGTACTTCCTCTTGAGATCGCACTGACCTTGACCCGGGTCACAAGCCGCTGCAGGTCCTCCGCAACCCTGGGCACTTTACTTTCGATCAGGTAGCCCTGGATAGCCGGAATGCCCATGATCGACACAAGAATCATCAAAGCCAGGACGATCGACACCTCCGCCAGCGAGAAGCCTCTCTGATCAAGCACCCTGGACTGCGCAAGCCCCCTGCTTGCCTGCACACGTCTTTCATCGCCTGCCTTATTCATCACGATCCAGCTTTCCAGTCCAATCTGTCCTGACAATTCATCCTCCAATTTTCCTGATGACCAAAGCACCCACACACGTCCAAGGCTTTGTCCTTGAGCACTCGCCTGTCGGCACACCAAAAACCGCCGTCGAGCACAATGCATCACCACACCCCCATCAGCAGTGCATGGCGAAGCTCCTCAATCACGCACACATGCCAGTAGCCCATGAGCAATACCATCGTGACGGCCGTACCCAGTAACCAATAACGGCCTATCACGGCCTGCCTGCGGATCCGCCTGTCTAAGACCCCCAGGATCTTGTCTGAGGCCTGCGCAAAACCCGCATACAGGCCATAGCCATTCACAATGTCCTGTAGCCTCCACCAGGTTTCCTTGCTGATCAGTCCTGTGTCAAACGCATCAATGGGTTCGGCCCCCCTGTCCAGCGCAATGATCACCCGCTGCAAATGGCTTTGCCGGTACGGGTTAGCCAAACCAGCCTGCATCTGGATGATGGATCGCAACGACGCCCCTTGCCTGCCCAAAGTCTGGATCAACGCTGCTGTCAGCGCCAAAACCTCGACAGCCTGTGTCTCCTTCCAGACTCTCCAGATGCCAAATGAATCAAATCTCGTGCGCATATCAGAAACCCAGTTGGGCAAACTCCATCTCACCCAGACTGCTGCAATCAAGACCAGCGCCAACAGCAGCCACCACCAGAAAGACACGACATTCACCCAGGACATCATGGCTCGGGTTGCCATGCCGTACTGTGTTGCGGGAACCATTGCAAAGGCTTTGAGCAAACGTGCAGAGGTATAGACCGGCAACCACAGTGCGCTGGCAAGGGCAACCAGCATCGCCAGCACTCCTGTTGCCACCGTTTCCCAGAACACCCTTTGTGTTGCCGTCATCTGACCGACCTGCCAGGACAGTGAATGAAGCATCCGCACCAGGGCGTCCTGGCCAGCCTGTTGCGCCAGACTCATGCAGGCCACTTCAGAATCGGGCAGAGTCCCTTTGAGTGTTTCGGTCAGATTGGCACCCGTCATGAAATACCGGTGAGCCCACCACTGTGCCAACACTGCCCGGCAATTGGATCCCATCCTGCGCGACGCATCCACCTGAAAGAAGTCCAGCAATGACCGATGCCTGTTATGCGCTTCAAGGCATACCGCCACATAGTCGTAATACTCGGCACGAAAACGGCCAAACCTCCTGGCAGCCCATCTGACCTGCCAAGGCAGGTGGTTGCCGGTTCCAAGCTTAATCATCCAGTTCCTCAATGATGGTTCTGTCCAGCGGCAAGCCGCCTCCTGGATCCAAACTCACCGATCCGCAATTCAAACTCCCTGGGATCAAGGCGTCCATGCAAAACATGGTCCATGGCCATGTCTGCGCAGGTCTGCTGCCTGAGGTAGAGGCTTGCCGTGTCCGCAGCACCCAGTTCCCCCAACCGCCCAAGCATGGCATGGAAGCCCGGGCAGCTTTGCGGCTCGATCATTTCCGCCACCATCAGCATGCCCTGATAACCATTGCTCACATCACGATCCCGGGTATTGCAGTGCTCGCACCCCGACGGGTTGCGAAAACGCAGGTTCTCCCAATGCAGACCGGCGTGACTGGCAATACCCTCAAGCCAAGCCCTTGCCTGATCGGCTGTTCGCGTGCGTCCCAAGGCATCTTCTCTTTCTGTCTCAATCAGCCATCGCTCGGCTTTCAGGCAGCATCTGCTGCACAAAGCATTGAGCAACATCTGGTAGACCAATAACTGCAGTACCCCTGGAACACAAAGCAGATCGCGGCTTACACCCAGCATGGGAGATTGCAGCCGCTGGATGATCTGTAGCGCAGAACCTGCATGCACTGTCGCATAGACATTGTCACCGGCCATCAGCAGATCGGAGAATGCCTTGGCACTGCCCTTGTCCCTGATTTCACCAATCAGCACATCATTGGCGGCACTTCTCTTGATCGCCCTGAGCTTGATGTCGAACCTTTCATCATCACCCCCTGCCTGACCAAAACTTGTCACGGCGCACTGAATGGCATGACGCAACTCGAACTCGACCGGATCCTCGAGTGTCATGATTTTCCGATCTTCAGGAATATCATTGATCAATGCTGCCAGTGTGGTGGATTTGCCGCTGCCCACCGCCCCAGCCACAAGTACTGCGCCACCTCGTGCCAACCTGGCCCGATAAAAGCAATCCAGCTGATGCCCGCAGTAGCCGAGCTGATCCACACTCATCGAACCGGGATCCATCCTGCGCCCTAGTATCCTCAATGTCACCGATGGGCCACGGTAGCTTGCCAGCGATGCCCACCTCAGACGCACTGTCTGACCCGCAACCACCCTGACAAGGCGCCCCTGCTGCTCTTTCAAAGGCTCGAATACTGCCCCATTGCCACCCTCGACCCGCATCCAGATCACAGCCAGCATCTCAAGCACCATGCTCGAAGCAATGGTGCTGAAGCGCCCAGGGCGCTGCAACCTGTTGTGCACGGTAAAGGCAACATCTGCAAAACTGCAATCCTGCCTGACTGTCAGATGCAAGTCGCTGGCATTGTGCTCGATCGCCCAGGCCAACATGTCATCCAGCAATGAAAACAGCACATGGCCGGGTGTCGAGCCACCGGACTTCGATACAAGCCCAGTCAGCATGTCCTGGCGTGTACTTTGGCGCGAGACCTGGCCAAGCAACGATGCTGGCGCTGTCACCAGCACGTTCCTGGCAAGCTTCATGCCCGCCTGCTGCATGGCGATGAGCAACGCCAGAACCTCATCATCATTCTGATACTCGGGCAGTACCAGGATCACGCACTCACCGCTTCCAAGTTCTACCGGGCACATCCGGTCGCATAACCCCTTACCACTCATGCCCAGCTTCTCACTGATGTTCCTGCAATTCCCTTCAAACAGCTCCGGAAGCTCTTCGGCATGGATCCAGGCCAGTGGCTGGCTGGATTCGCACCAGGCGCTATAGCTGACTTGGCCTGATTTCAACTTCAGCACGCTTTCACCTTACTGTCTGACTGTTCCTGCCGCTGGTGTCATGGCAATCCAGCGCTCACCCAGCGGCATGGCGCCAAGCCCCTTGGCACACACGTTGAAAACTTTTCCGGAAGTCTTGAACCTTACGCACGGAGGCATGATGGCCAGCAGCAAATATCTGTGGTGAAACGGCTCCAGTGCATGGGTGCGTCCTTGCTGGAAATCCACCGTCCTGCCCTCGTGCACGATTCTGGCCGTCAATGCATTTCCCACGCCCCAGATACCAACCAGGGTTGGTGACAGCCCTTTCCTTCCCTTATCGGAATCTTGCATGCCGGACTGCCATGCCTTGCTTTCCATCTGCAACAACTGTCCAACAGTCAGCTCTTCTTTTTCATGCAGCGCTGTGGCAGGAACGGCATTCACTTCAGCCATGCTCATCATGCCAAGGCCAAGGACAACAGCTGCACTCCTCATCAACCTACGACTGCTCATATACGACACCCTCCAACTGAACCTGCAGAACCGACCAACCAGGGCTGACTGATGACAATGACCTGATCTCCAGAAATGCCCCTGTCCAGAGCACAGGCAGAGCAAGTGACTGCACCGTGCTCAAATGCCGTAGAGGAAAGGCCAGCCTCAAGGATCTTCTGCTGTATTTCCCAGTCTGACCGGGGATGCTGACTGGCTGGCTCAATTCGATGGCACCCAGACTCGCGGAGGCCATCTGCAACCTGACCAGCCAACCACCATCCGAAGTTCCAGTCTCACCATGAATGTCGGTCATGCCCAATGGAAGATCACGCACACGCACCTGCTTGACCTGCAAAGGGACGGTTTTCACGATTTCGGTACGGTCCAGGGACAGTGGCTGCATTTTCCAGCCGTGACGCTCCAGCCCCTGAAACGACAGGTTGCTCGAAGAGCTGGACTGCCTTTCATAGGAAGCCGAGCAGACAGCCTGGCTCTGCTTCATCTGGCAATGGCTGGACTTGAGCCGCCATCCGTTGAGCCTGACCGGAAGATCCATCCACACAGTTGCCATCGTCTGCAAGACCGAGAGATCGCTCAGCGCCAAGTGCAGAACCTGCTCTGACAGTCCTGTTCCTGCTGATAGGTTCCGGTTGGCCACTGCAGCTTTACCTTGGCCTTGGGTCTTGTTCCATGACTCAAGGGCCAATATTGCAATGGCTGCCAAAAGAAGCAGGGCAAGAAGACGCTTGGAACTGCTCTTCTTCAAGGGCTTTACAAGAACCTGGGACGCATTTTTCTGTTCATAGAGAAATGGCAAAGCCTCTCTCAGGCATCCAGGCTGGACAGACATTTCCATATCCAGGCCAAGCGATTGTGCAAATCGTTTACGGATACTCTCCTGAAGCTCTCCTGCCTGTGCATCGCACTCAAACAACCTGTCCGTCTGCGACAGAACCTGGCCATCACTGACCGCGACAACCCATATGACGTCCGAAGAAAACGTGGCCTTGAGCAGGTGCGTCCCTTCAGGATGTTCCAGAGCAAACATCAGCGCAGCACTCAAGAGCGCAGGCCTTCTGTGCGCCTTGCCACTGTCATGTAGCTCAGGAAGAAACCCGATTGTCCGTGCCTTGCTGGACGGGCAGACCCACCATTTCACCTTCTCCCGCCTGAGCTGCCTGAGCAGCAGTTTCCTGCTCTTGAGGTCAACGGTAGGCAACCAACGCACGCCAAACACCCAACTGGCCGTCCCATCTTCCTTTTGCAGGGTGCAGCAACCAGGTGCATGCACAACCCAGTTCAGACTGTCCTTGGTATCCGCGGCCATGGCTAGAATCCCTCTTCCACTTGGGCAGTCACAAATATCAGTGTCATACGTTGCTGTTGCGAAACCTTGTCCAGCCCACCGGTTGCCTTGGGCATGTCAGGACCAAGCCGCGACATGTCGTTCTGAACTTCCCGCTCTTCAAATCCAGCCACCAGCACCGGGTACCCTGGGCGCAGTGCAACCTGCTGCACGGTACCGCTGCCATGCAATGTCAGCTGCTGTACCTGGTACTGGTTGTCCTGGTTACCAAAGTGAAGCGACTTCAAGGGTTGCGCCACCGTGTTGTCATAAGCGACGGTAAGAAGGATCTGACCATCTTCCTGGACCTCGGGAACCAGGGTCAGGAAGGCCCCTGTTGTTTCCTGCTTCTGGCTGACCGCAACATTGGGCATTCCCAGACCCTTCTTGTCTTTGTCCTGATTAACATCCAAGGCCTGGATCTGGTCAACATAGGTAAAGGTTGATCTGACAGCGTGCGTTACAGGACGACGGTTCAATGTGACCACGGGAACAACCGTGTGCCTGAGGACATTGGCGTAGTCCGACAACGCACGGATTGCCACACTGGCCGATCCGACACTTGTGCCAACACCAGCCTGAAACACTGCAGGCGCTGTCGAAGAACTTCCTTTGCCCAGCCCCATCGCCAACATCCCTTTGGCAAAGACAAGCGACCAGTCAACACCTTGCTCATGCGCTTGCTTCTGGGTCACAGTCATTTCCTCAAACACCAAACGGACCCGTTTGCTCATGGTTTTGTTGACCGTATCCAGATACGCTGCAATTCCCTCCAGGGCCTCGGGCGTGTCAGTGACCACAATGGTGGTCATGGAACCCGGCTGTGCAGAAATCGTGCCTGCCCTTGTCATGAAGGGTTCGAGCCGTTGCTTGATGGTCGCCAGCACAGGTTCACGTTCCATGGTCAAGGTTGTCTGCGCCGCAATTTGAAAACCTTGCACGTCGGAAGATGACCCTTTGCCCAGCTTCATCTCGCCTTGCGCAGACAAGGTCAGCGCCCGGATATCGAAAATCCTTGTTTCAGTCCTGTAGAACTCAATGCCTCGGCTTGAATACTTCCACTGCACACCGTGCTGGGCCGCCACCAGATCCAGTATCCTGGATAGTGGGTAGCTGCCATTGGGCATCGGCAAAACATGCTTGTCCCTGACAACCCAGGCTGCATCCACGCCCTGCAGTCGTGGCATGAAGTAGTGGGATGGTAGCAAGGCCTCAGGACGCACCCTGACCGGCAGCATGGTGGCAAGCGCAATCCTTGCCGCAACTTGCTCCAAGTCGGAGTTTTTGTCCTTGAAAATCAGTGTTGTCTTGACCTGTGACTGCAGAGGTGCTGGCAACAGGACATCTTTTGCCAATGCAGTCGGCTTGCCAGCAACCCAGGGCTTGTGAACGATCTGCTGATCTTCACCGACCAGGGAATCGTTGAACGACTCCCTGGCATGTTCCATCTGTGAACGGGCAACCTGGACGGTTTCCCGGCTCTGGCTCATCTGCTTCTCAATCGAGCACCCTCCCGCCATCAAAGGCACAGCCAAACTCAACACCCATGGATCGACAACTGTTAGGAATTTCCTCAAACAGCACCCCCGGCCTTGTTTGCGCTAGGATCACATGGCTCGCTGGCAGAAACGACGCGTAGCACCTTGTTGCTGTAAAAGCATGGCTGCAGCGGCCGCCCGGCAATATCGGTGGTCTGCATCAATGCCCTGACTGCAGCTTTGACATCCTCCCCGCCATGAACGGCGGGGATTCCCACTTCACTGAAACCAGCCGATGCGCACTTACATGCACACAGGACTTACAGCTTCTCCATGGGCTGACACCGCCAGTCCAGCGGCC
>Ga0182743_1000665_pt1 | contig 39329 bp, 33 predicted proteins | sample eDN3rd30CKraftOP_FD_128522 | JGI IMG/M metagenome (GOLD analysis project Ga0182743, IMG submission 128522) | Enriched Organic Plus compost microbial communities from Emeryville, California, USA - eDNA 3rd pass 30_C Kraft OP (version 2) (version 2) ... | reverse complement strand
CCGGCCGCGCCTGCGCAGCCAGATCAGCCCGCCCGCCCATAGCGCCGCTAATGAGAACCAGGTCAGCGCATAGCCAAGATGGCTGTTGCGGAACCTGACCTCGGTCAGCCCGCCGATCGGTTGCGCCTCGTCCCCGCGATCGTCGGCGTCGATGAAATAGGGTGCGACCGGGCCGATGCCCTGTGCGGCGGCGATGGCAGAGGTGTCGCGGGAATACCAGCGTCCGCCGACGGGATCATTGCGGCGCAGGAACCCGCCATTGTTCTGGCTCATCCGCAAAAGCCCGCTGACCGTCACCTGATCCCTGGGCAAGGGGCGGTCGTTGCGGGTGGTTTCGGGGACAAAACCGCGGTTGATCAACAGATCCCAGCCCTCGGTGGTGCGCATCGGCGTCATGACCCAAAAGCCCGGCCCCCGGGCAGTCACTGCCTTGACCAAAGTGTCGCTGTCGGCGCGATAGTTGCCGCTGACCGTCACCCGGCGGTATTCGGCATCGCGCGGATCAAGCCCAGCCCAATCCGCTGGTCCGGGGGCGGGGACGGGATCGGCTGCCAGCCGTGCCTCAACCCGGGCGATGAGATCGGTTTTCCACGCCAGCCGCTGGACCTGCCAGACCCCAAGCGCGATCAGCGCCAGAAAGACTGCCAGCGCCCCGGCAGCCGCCAGCAGCCGGCGGAAATTCACGAGCCAAAGCCCTGCATCAGCTCATGATCCATCTGCGGCATCATGTTGGTGTTCATGTGATACATGACCCATAGCGAACCGGCGAGCAGGATCACCACCACGACGATGGTGAAGATGGTCGAAAGCATGGTCCAGCCCTCTTCCTGCTTACCGTTCATATGCAGGAAATAAACCATGTGGACGAGGATCTGGGCCACGGCAAAACCCATCACCGTGACGGCGGTCAGCGAGCGGCTTTCAAACCCTCCGGCCATGACCAGACCAAAGGGGATCGCGGTCAGGATCACCGACAGCAGAAAACCCTTGATATAGGCGGCATGGCTGCCGTGGTCGTGGCCGTGATCCTGATGATGCGCGGTATGTGCGTGTTCAGCGGACATCAGATCATCCCCAGAAGATAGACGAAGGTAAAAACGCCGATCCAGATCACGTCGAGGAAATGCCAGAACATCGACAGACAGATCATCCGGCGCTGGTTTTCTGGCCCAAGCCCCCGGCGCGCGATCTGCACCATCAGCGTTATGAGCCAGATCGAACCAAAGGTCACATGCAGCCCGTGCGTGCCGACCAGCGTAAAGAAAGCCGACAGAAAGCCCGAACGCTGCGGTCCGGCCCCCAGGTGGATCATGTGCTGGAATTCGTAAAGCTCGATCCCCAGAAAGCACAGACCAAAGACCAGCGTCACCCCCAGCCAGCGCAGGGTCGCCCCCTGCCTGCCCGCAAACATCGCCAGCATGGCAAAGCCAAAGGTGATCGAGGACAGCAGCAGCATCCCCGTATTGACCGCCACAAGCCCAAGATCGAACAGGTCTTTAGGCCCTGGTCCGGCGGCAAAGCTGGTGCCAAGCACGCCATAGACCGCAAAGAGCACTGCAAACATCAGGCAGTCGCTCATCAGATAGACCCAGAAACCCAGGCTGGTCGAGGCGCCCTCGGGGTGGTGATGGGGTTTAAGCTCCCAATAACGGCCAAGGTTGTCTGTGGTGGTGTCGGTTACAACGTGGCTCATGGCTCAGACCCCCTGCGCAAGCTGGCGCGTCCGGGCATCCTCGGTCGCCTCGATTTCCGGGACCGGGATGTAATAGTCGCGATCATAGTTGAAGGTATGGGCGATCGAGACAGCGATGATGCCAAGAAAGCTCAGGCCCGCCAGCCACCAGATATACCAGACCATCGCCAGCCCGCAGACCGTCGCCAAAGCGGCAAGGATCACGCCGGTGCCGGTGCTTTTCGGCATATGGATCGGCATGAAGCCTGACGTCGGCCGGGTGGCGCCCTGCTGCTTCATCTCCCACCAGGTATCCAGCCCGTGCGAGATCGGGTTGAACGCAAAGTTATAGGCGGGCGGTGGCGACGAGGTCGCCCATTCCAGCGTGCGCCCGTCCCACGGGTCCCCGGTCGGGTCGCGGTATCCGGGGCGGTTGCGGCGCATGATCGAGACGCCGAACTGCACGAACATGGCCAAGATGCCGACGGCGATCAGCACCGCGCCAAGGGCGGCGATGGCAAACCAGATGCGCAGGTCCGGGTCATCAAAGACACGCAGCCTTCGCGTCACGCCCATCAGGCCAAGGATGTACAGCGGCATGAAGGCAAACCAGAAGCCGATGACCCAGAACCAGAATGAGACCTTGCCCCAGAACACATCCAGTTTGAAACCAAAGGCCTTGGGCCACCAGTAATTCACCGCCGCGAAACAGCCAAACAGCACGCCGCCGATGATGACGTTGTGGAAATGCGCAACGAGGAACAGCGAGTTGTGCAGCACGAAATCGGCGGGCGGCACCGCAAGCAGCACCCCGGTCATGCCGCCGATCACAAAGGTCAGCATAAAGGCCAGTGTCCACATCATCGGCAGTTCGAACCGGACGCGGCCGCGATAGATGGTGAACAGCCAGTTAAAGAGCTTGGCCCCCGTCGGGATCGAGATGATCATCGTGGTGATCCCGAAGAACGAGTTCACCGAGGCGCCCGAGCCCATGGTAAAGAAGTGATGCAGCCAGACCAGATAGCTCAGCACCGTGATACAGACGGTGGCATAGATCATCGAGCTGTAGCCAAACAGCCGCTTGCCCGAAAAGGTCGCGGTGATTTCGGAAAACACCCCGAACAGCGGCAGGATGAGGATATAGACCTCGGGGTGTCCCCAGATCCAGATGAGGTTGATATACATCATCGGATTGCCGCCAAGGTCATTGGTAAAGAAGTTGGTGCCGACATAGCGATCCAGCGTCAGCAGGATCAGCGTCATGGTCAGGACCGGGAACGAGGCGACGATCAGGATGTTGGTGCAGAAGGCCGTCCAGGTAAACACCGGCATCCGCATCATCGTCATGCCCGGCGCGCGCATCTTGAGGATCGTCACCAGCAGGTTGATGCCTGAAAGCGTGGTGCCGACCCCCGCGACCTGCAGGCCCCAGATGTAATAATCCACCCCGACCCATGGGCTGTAGCCGATGCCCGACAGCGGCGGAAAGGCCAGCCAGCCGGTCTGTGCGAATTCACCCACAAACAGCGAGGCCATGGTGATGATCGCGCCCCCGACCGTCATCCAGAACGAGAAGTTGTTCAGAAAGGGGAATGAAACGTCACGCGCGCCGATCTGCAGCGGCACGATATAGTTCATCAGCCCTGTGACAAAGGGCATCGCCACGAAAAAGATCATGATGACGCCATGGGCGGTAAAGATCTGGTCGTAGTGATGCGAGTTCAGATAGCCCTCGGATCCGCCAAAGGCCCAGACCTGCTGCAACCGCATCATGATCGCATCGGCAAAGCCGCGCAGGAACATGACCAGCGCAAGGATGATATACATGATGCCGATCTTTTTATGATCGACCGAGGTAAACCACTCTCGCCACAGCCAGCCCCACAGACGGTAGCGGGTCAGGGCTGCAAGCAATGCGACCCCGCCCATCGCTACGACTACAAAGGTGCCCAGGACGATCGGCTCTTTCGGGATCGCATCCCAGTTCAGCCGGCCCAGAAGAAAGGTGGTTTCGTTGGAAAACGTTGCCATGCTTGCGTCCGATCAGAATTTCTGCGCCTGACCCCTGGTTGGGTCCAACAGCGTCACGGCATTGTCCTGTGAGGGGGTGAACAGCCCTTTCGGCGGGGGCAGCGCATGGCCGCGCAGAGGCGTCATGTTCACTGTCGTGCGGGTCAGCTCGGGCGATTTTCCGAACATCCGCGCCGAATCCTCGGGCGTGCAGAACGAGGCGATCTGAAAGGGATCCCACCCCAGAACCGGGGCGCGGGTGCCGCGTCGCTGGTCCTTGTCATAGGTCAGCCGCTGCACATTCATCGTACCGGCAAGCCCGGTGCCGCCCTGGGCGTCCAGGGCCATCATCTCTGCCATGCAGATCTTGCCGGGCTCGACGCACATGTTCACGACGCGCTGGAAAAGCTGGGGATCGACATCGGCAAAGGACATCGGCGGCACGTTTTCGCTGGGTGCCTCAAGCTCAAGGTAGCGGGGGCGGTCCAGCGTGCCGCCGCCAGCCCGGGCCCTGGCGACCCAGGCGTCAAAGCCTGCCTCGTCGCTGGCCAGTGCCTTGAAATGCATCCCCGAAAAGCCCTGGCCCGAGTAATGCGAGGCGATGCCCTTGTATTCGCCCGGGCGGTTAAAGACGCCGTTCAGCTTGGTTTCCATCCCCGGCATGGCGTAGATCATGCCAGCCATCGCCGGGATGTAGAATGCGTTCATGACCGAGGTCGAGGTCAGCGTGAACTCGACCGGACGATCGACCGGCACCGCCATCTCGTTGATCGAGGCAATGCCCTGTTCGGGATAGATAAAGAGCCATTTCCAGTCCATCGCCACCACCTGCACCTGCAGCGGCCTGGTGTCACTGGCCACCGGCTGGCCGCTCGTGATGCGGTCAAGCGGGCGATAGGGGTCCAGCAGATGCGTACCGACCCAGGTCAGCGCCCCAAGCGTGATGATGATCAAAAGCGGCGCGGCCCAGATCACGAACTCAAGCTTGGTCGAATGGTCCCAGTCGGGCTGATAGTCGGCGCGGCGATTCCTGGCGCGGTAACGCAGCGCAAAGATCACCGTCAGGATCATGACCGGGACGATGATCAGCAGCATGAGCAGCGTCGAGGTCACCAGCAGGTCGCGCTGTCGCGCCGCCACATCCCCGGCGGGGGCCAGAACTTCGGCCTTGCAGGCGGCCAGCGGGAACGCCAGCGCAAGCCACGGCAGGCCGGCGAATTTTCGTTTTTGGGTCATTGGACTGTCCGAGTGTCCGTGAACGACAGGTGCGGATGGCTGAGTCGCGAAAGGCTGCGACCTATGTGGTAATTGGCTTACCTTGATCTGGATCAAATCCGCCATGCGGCGTTTTGTCCTATACTGCCTGGCCCCTCATTGCGGCAGCAATAAGGTAGGAAACGCCGCGGTGGACTTTGGTCAAGCCGGGCGCGAATCTGGATCACATCGGATTCCTCGGGAACATGAGCACAACTTCTTCCATGCCCGCCGCCGGGACGGCAGCCCCGTCATCGCACGGCCATCACAGCGTTTCACCCTCGGACATTGCCGTCGGGGTGATCATCGGACGCACCTCGGAGTTCTTTGACTTCTTCGTTTTCGCGATTGCCTCGGTGATCGTCTTTCCTCAGCGGATCTTTCCCTTTGTCGATCCGCTGACCGGCACGCTGCTGTCATTTGCGCTGCTGGCACTGGCCTTTGTCGCCCGGCCGCTTGGCAGCGTCCTGTTCATGGGTATCGACAGACGCCATGGACGCGTGACCAAGCTGACGGCAGCCCTGTTTTTGATGGGAACCGCCACCGTCGCGATGGGCCTGATCCCCAGCTATGAAAATGTCGGCGGCTGGGCGGTGGTCATCCTTGCTATCCTGCGCATCGCACAGGGGCTGGCACTTGGCGGGGCATGGGACGGTATGCCCTCGCTTCTGGCGCTGACGGCCCCACCGAACCGGCGCGGCCTTTACGCCATGGTGCCGCAGCTTGGCGCGCCGATCGGGCTGATCGTGGCAAGCCTGCTGTTTGCTTATCTTGCCGCCAATCTGACGGCGCAGGATTTTCTGGACTGGGGCTGGCGCTACCCGTTCTTTGTCGCCTTCTCGGTCAACGTGGTGGCGCTGTTTGCCCGGCTGCGCATCGTCGCGACCGATGAGTTTTCCCAGCTTTTCGAATCGCGTGAGCTGCAGCCGACCCGCATCGGCAAGACCCTCGGCGAGGATGGCGGTGCGGTGCTTGTCGGGATCTTCGTTCCGCTGGCAAGCTTTGCCATGTTCCACATGGTCACGGTCTATCCGCTGTCCTGGATCTATCTCTATACCGACGAGACGCTGCTAAGCTTTCTGATTATCGAGGCCGTGGCCGCCGTTGCTGGAATCGTTGCCATTCTGCTGTCGGGCTGGCTTGCCGACCGCTTTGGACGGCGTAACCTCTTGCTGATCGGGGCGCTGCTTATCGGTTGTTTTGCGGCACTCGCCCCCCTGCTTTTGTCCGGCGGCGAGACCGGAGAGCTCATTTACATGATCGCCGGTTTTTTTATCCTTGGCCTTAGCTTCGGGCAAAGTTCGGGTGCGGTGGCCTCGCTCTTTGGGGCGCGCAACCGCTATACCGGCTCGGCCATCGTCTCGGATCTGGCCTGGATGTTCGGGGCGGGTTTCGCGCCGCTGACGGCACTGCTGCTGTCGACCTGGCTGGGGCTGTCGGCTGCGGGGCTATACCTGCTTTCGGGCGCCGTCTGTTCGGTCATCGCCATTCTCATGTCGGGCAAGCTGGATTTTCGCACCTCTGACCGCTAGGTGACCCGCCGTCCCCCGATCCCATACCAGAGGCGGGGCGCGGCGTTCTTTTCTTGACACAAGCTGCGCCAGTCACATTACTCTGCGGCAAGCCTGCAGAAAGGCGCGATGATGACGGAAAGCATCCAGAAGGAGGACTGGGAGCGGTTCCGTGCGTTGGGGAGCGTGCCCCCCAGCATCCGGGAGATCGTGTTCAGGTCCTGGGTCAGATCACGGGAGCGGGGGGAAATCGGCTCGCTCAACCGTGCGCCGACGGTTGCGCAGGACGAATTGCATGGCATTCGCCACCGCAACGCGAGGCTGCGCAAGGCGGCGCAGAACGCGATCCGCCGCACCGGATACATGCTTGAGGACGCCGGGGCGATGCTTCTGCTTTGCGACCGCAGAGGCGTCGTCATGGATGCGACGGGCGATTCCCGCATCCTGTCGCGCGGTGCGGAAAACCATCTGCAACCGGGCGGGCGCTGGGACGAAGGCGCGATTGGCACCAACGCCATCGGCACCGCGCTGCATCTGGCCCAGCCCGTCGTCATCACCGGGGTGGAGCATTTCTGCGAGGCGATTCAGCGCTGGTCCTGTGCTGCAGCCCCGATCCATGACCCGTTGAGCGGGCGGCTGCTTGGCGCTGTCGATATCTCGGGTCCTGCTCAGGACAGCATGCGCCGGGGCGCCGCGCTGTCGGTGACGCTGGCTTTGCAGATCGAGGAAAGCTTGCGCAGCGCCGGTCTGCATGAACATGCGGTCCTGATTGATGCGCTGCTGGCACGGCACAATGGCGGGGGAGCCGAGGATCTGTTGCTGCTTGACCGCTACGGGCGCAAGGTCTGGTCCCGCACCCCCAGCCGCGAAGCTGCCGCGCAGGTCGAAGCGAAAGGTGCGGTCCTGCAAAGCCTGATGAAGGACAACGACGGCGACTGCCATGATCTGGCCGGGCGGGTGCGCGAGGTTCTGGCCGATGCCGAGGTCGATGTCCTGTCCGAACGTGGCGAGGCGCTGGGTGTTGTCGTGACCTTTCCCCGCCGCACGCGTCCTGCACGGCGTGAGCCGGCCGCGCCCCCAGATCTGCGCCAGATCGCTGAAACAGGGGCGGTGATGCAGGATCTTTGCAATGCCGCTGAACGGATCGTCGGAAACGGCCTGCCTCTGGTTCTTGAGGGGCCGGTCGGCAGCGGCAAAGAGACCTTTGCCCGTGCGCTGCATGCAGGTGGCCCCCTGGCCGGGTTGCCGTTCGAGATGCTCGATTGCAGCCTTCTTGACGCGGCGACGCTGAAGCCGGGATCGGGTGGCAGCGAGGCATTGCTGCGTCTGGCGCAAAGCGGCGGCACGCTGTGCCTTGACGAGCCGGCCGAAACCCCGGCCGAGGTGCAGCCGCTTCTGACGCAGGCGCTGGCGCAGATCGAACGGGCGGGGACGGCGGTCCAGTTGATAACCTTGTGCTCGGTGCCGCTGTCCGACAGCCTTGGCGTGGGGGGGCTTGGCTCGGCGCTGCATTTCCGGCTGGCTGCGGCGGTCTTGCGCCTGCCTGCGCTGGCCGAGCGGCGTGAGGACCTGCCGGCGCTGATCCGCCGCTTTGCCCAGACCTATGCGCCGCAGCACCGTCAGGGCAGGGTGCTGCGCTTTACCCCGGCGGCAATGCAGCAGTTGCAGGCCCATGACTGGCCGGGCAATCTGCGGGAATTGCGCAATCTGGTGGAATCTCTGGGTGTGACCTCGCTAAGCGGGCTGGTTGATGCGTCGGACCTGCCCCGCCACCTGACGCGCGCACCCGGTCCGCGGCGCGAGGAAACCCTGCGCGACCGAGAGCGGGCCGAGATCATGGCGGCCATGGCCGAGGCGGGCAGCAACATCACCGAGGTCGCGCGCAGGCTGGGGATCGCGCGCTCGACGCTTTATCTCAAGCTTGACCAATACGGCATCAGGCGGCCCCGCCGCGAATAAGTGCCGTTCTGTCCGCCATTGTCCGACGCCCTGTCCGAAAACCGGACAACACGGACAGGTGGCACGATTCCATCCTGCCGCTACGCCACAGGGAGGTGGCGCAATGGGAGGAGAAAACCGTGCCATTGGACAAACCCAACAGACGCAAGGTGCAGGTGCTGGGCATCGACGCTGGCGGCACCATGACAGATACGTTCTTTGTGGACAGCGAAGGCGAATTCGTCGTCGGCAAGGCCCAATCGACGCCACAGAACGAGGCGCTTGGCCTGATCGCCAGCTCTCGCGAGGGGTTGGAGCATTGGGGACTGACGCTGGAAGAGGCGCTGTCCGAAATCCAGACCGGTGTCTATTCAGGCACCGCCATGCTGAACCGAGTGGTTCAGCGCAAGGGGTTGCGCTGCGGCCTGATCGTCAATGCGGGGATGGAGGATTTCCACCGCATGGGCCGTGCGATCCAGGCCTATCTGGGCTTTGCCTATGAAGACCGGATCCACCTGAACACCCATTACTATGACGAGCCTTTGGTGCCGCGTCACCTGACGCGCGGCGTCATGGAACGCATCGACATGTCGGGTACCGTGGTCATTCCGCTGCGCGAGGAAACTGCCCGTCAGGCTGCGCGCGAACTGATCGCGCAGGATGTCGAAGGCATCGTGATCTCGCTTTTGCACAGCTACCGCAACCCCGCGCATGAACGGCGGGTGCGCGATATCGTGCAAGAGGAAATCGCGGCCTCGGGCAAGTCCATCCCGGTTTTTGCCTCGACCGACTATTATCCGGTGCGCAAGGAAACCCACCGCACCAATACTACCATCCTTGAGGCTTATGCCGCCGAGCCGTCGCGCCAGACGCTGAACAAGATCTCATCCGCGTTCAAGGATAACGGCTCGAAATTCGACTTCCGCGTGATGGCGACGCATGGCGGCACCATCAGCTGGAAGGCCAAGGAGCTGGCGCGCACCATCGTCTCGGGTCCGATCGGGGGCGTGATCGGTGCGAAATATCTTGGCGAAGTGCTGGGTTATTCCAATATCGCCTGCTCTGACATTGGCGGCACCTCGTTCGACGTGGCGCTGATCACCCAGAACGAACTGACGATCCGCAACGACCCGGATATGGCGCGGCTTGTCCTGTCCCTGCCTTTGGTCGCCATGGATTCGGTCGGCGCCGGGGCGGGCAGCTTTATCCGGCTTGACCCCTATACCAGGGCGATCAAGCTTGGCCCGGATTCGGCGGGCTATCGCGTCGGTGTCTGCTGGGCTGAATCGGGGATCGAGACCGTCACCATCTCGGACTGTCATGTCATCCTTGGCTATCTGAACCCCGACAACTTCCTTGGCGGTCAGGTCAAGCTGGACCGCGAGCGGGCCTGGAACGCGATGAAGGAGCAGATCGCCGATCCGCTTGGCCTGTCGGTCGAGGATGCCGCGGCTGGGGTGATCGAGCTTTTGGACAGCGATCTGCGTGACTATCTGCGCTCGATGATCTCGGGCAAGGGTTACAGCCCGTCCAGCTTCGTCTGCTTCAGCTATGGTGGCGCAGGTCCTGTCCACACCTATGGCTATACCGAGGGTCTGGGCTTTGAGGATGTGATCGTTCCCGCCTGGGCGGCAGGTTTTTCCGCCTTTGGCTGCGCGGCGGCGGATTTCGAGTATCGCTATGATAAATCGCTCGATATCAACATCGCAAGCGAGGCCGGGGATGATCTCAAGGTCCGTCAGGCCCAGACCCTGCAGGCAGCTTGGGAAGAGCTCAAAGAGCGGGTTCTCGAAGAGTTCGAGATCAACGGCTATTCCGCTGATCGCGTGACACTGCAACCCGGTTTCCGCATGCAGTATCGCGGCCAGCTGAACGATCTGGAAATCGAAAGCCCGATCCTTGAGGCCAACTCGGCCGAGGACTGGGATAAGCTGGTCGAGGCCTTCAACGACACCTATGGACGCGTTTATGCCGCCGCTGCCCGCTCGCCCGAGCTTGGCTATTCGGTGACTGGCGCGATCATGCGCGGCACGGTGCCAATCCCCAAACCCCGGATCCCCAAGGAACCCGAGGCCGGTCCGACCCCGCCCGAAGAGGCCAGGCTTGGCACCCGCAAGTTCTATCGCCACAAGCAATGGGTCGATGCGCAGCTTTACCAGATGGAAAAGCTGAAACCGGGCAACCGCGTCACCGGCCCGGCGATCATCGAATCCGACGCCACGACCTTTGTGGTGCCCGGAGGTTTCGAGACCTGGCTCGACGGTCATCGCCTGTTCCACCTGAAAGAACTCTGAAGCTCCGAGGGAGGAGATCGACATGAACATTCAAGCAAAGGTCGACACGCGCGGCATCGTCCGCGGCGGCGAGACCCTGAAGCAACACCGCGACCGGCTGATGGAGGCCACCAGGCGGACCAAACATTACGCCGGGCTTGAGCGGCTTGAGATGCGCGACAGCGATCCGATCAAGTACAACAAGCTTTTCTCGCGGCTGCGGGCCGGGGTGGTGGATGCGCGCGAAACCGCCAAAAAGATCGCGGCATCGCCCATCGTCGAGCAAGAGGGTGAGCTGTGCTTTACCCTTTATAACGCGGCTGGCGACTCGATCCTGACTTCGACCGGGATCATCATCCACGTCGGGACCATGGGCGCGGCGATCAAATATATGATCGAGAACGGCTGGGAACATAACCCCGGCATCAGGGACAAGGACATTTTCTGCAACAACGACAGCCTGATCGGGAACGTCCACCCCTGCGACATCCACACCATCGTGCCGATCTTTCACGAGGGGGAACTGATCGGCTGGGTCGGTGGCGTCACCCACGTGATCGACACCGGCTCGGTCGGGCCGGGCTCGATGTCTACCGGGCAGGTGCAGCGTTTCGGCGACGGCTATTCGATCACCTGCCGCAAGATTGGCGAAAATGACACGCTGTTCCGCGACTGGCTGCACGAAAGCCAGCGCATGGTGCGCACTACGCGCTACTGGATGCTGGACGAGCGTACCCGCGTCGCGGGCTGCCACATGATCCGCGATCTGGTGCAGGAGGTGATCGCCGAAGAGGGTATCGAGGCCTATTGGAAATTCGCCTATGAGGCGGTCGAGCACGGCCGGCTGGGTCTTCAGGCCCGTATCAGGGCGATGACCATTCCCGGCAAGTATCGGCAGGTCGGTTTTGTGGACGTGCCCTATGCGCATGAGGATGTGCGGGTCCCCTCGGACTTTGCCAAGGTCGACACGATCATGCACACCCCGTCCGAAATCACCATTCGCGGGGATGGTACATGGCGGCTGGATTTCGAGGGCGCCTCGCGCTGGGGCTGGCACACCTACAACGCCCATCAGGTCAGCTTTACCAGCGGTATCTGGGTGATGATGACCCAGTCGCTGATCCCGACCGAGATGATCAACGACGGCGCCGCCTACGGGACCGAGTTCCGTCTGCCCAAGGGCACATGGATGAACCCCGACGACAGGCGGGTGGCATTCAGCTATTCATGGCATTTCCTCGTCAGTTCGTGGACTGCGCTGTGGCGCGGGCTGAGCCGGGCCTATTTCGGGCGCGGCTATCTGGAAGAAGTGAACTCGGGTAACGCCAATACCTCGAACTGGCTACAGGGCGGCGGCTTTAACCAGTATGATGAAATCCATGCCGTGAACTCGTTCGAATGCGCCGCGAACGGAGTCGGGGCCAGCGCCTTCAGCGATGGGATCAGCCATGCCGCTGCGGTCTGGAACCCTGAAGGCGACATGGGTGACATGGAGATCTGGGAACTGGCCGAACCGCTGATCTATCTGGGTCGGCAGATCAAGGCCTCGTCAGGCGGCGCGGGCAAGTATCGCGGCGGTTGCGGCTTTGAATCGCTGCGCATGGTCTGGAACGCCAAAGACTGGACCATGTTCTTTATGGGTAACGGGCATATCAGCTCGGACTGGGGGCTGATGGGTGGCTACCCCGCTGCCTCGGGCTATCGGTTCGAGGCCCATGACACCCGCCTGAAAGAGCTCATCGCCGAGGGTGGCCCGATCCCCCATGGCGGCGATACCGACCCGCAAAATCCGGTCTGGGATGGCCAGTTGCCTGACGCGCGCATCAAGCGTGACAAGCAGGCCATCACCACCGAGGCGATGTTCAGGGACTATGACCTTTACCTCAACTACATGCGGGGTGGGCCGGGCTTTGGCGATCCTCTGGACCGCGAGCCGCAGAAGGTCGCTGACGACGTGAACGGCGGCTATCTGCTCGAACGGTTTGCCGACAGCGTCTATGGCGTGGTGCTGAAGGAGGCGGGCGACGGCATGAAGGGCGTGGATCTGGCCGCGACCGAGGTCCGCCGTCAGGCCATCCGCAAACAGCGGCTCGCGGAATCGGTCCCGACCAGCGAATGGATGGCCGAGGAACGCCAGCGGATCCTGAACAAGGATGCGGGTGTGCATGTTCAGCAGATGTATGCCGCCTCGTTCAAGCTTGGGCCGCGATTTGAAGAGCAGTTCCGCGCCTTCTGGAACCTGCCCGCCGACTGGAAACTGTGCGAGGCGGATCTGCCCATCCCTTCTTACGGGCGGGAATACTCGATGGATATCTCGGAACTGCCGGACGTCAGGACCGTGCAATTCGTCGAGGAATGACGCCCCCGGCTGCGTCCGTTCCCCCCGGGCGCAGCCAATATCCCCTCAAGGCCAATCCAAGGGAGGAACCGATGGCCTATACCAAAGCCAAGATCAAGGATCTGGTGGACGGCAAGATCGACCGTGACACGCTGCATAACATGCTGTCCACGCCAAAGGACCGCGAGCGTTTCCAGATCTATCTGGAGATCCTGCAAGAGCAGGTGGAATGGGACGATCCGATCATTCTGCCGCTGGGACCTAAACTGTATATCGTGCAGCGCAAGTCGGACAAGAAATGGGTGATCCGCAGTCAGGCGGGCCATGATTTCTGCGACTGGGACCAGAACTGGAAACTTTATGCCCGGGTCCGGGTGCGTAGCACCCCCCAGCAGATGGAAGAGATTTATCCGCGCCTGATGGCCCCCTCGCCCGACTGGCAGGTCATCCGCGAATATTTCTGTCCGCTGTCGGGCGATTTGCTGGAGGTCGAGGCGCCGACCCCATGGTATCCGGTCATCCATGACTTTGAGCCGGATATCGAGACCTTTTACAAGGACTGGCTGGGTCTGCCGGTGCCCGAGCGCGCCTGACCTGCGGCCCATCGCCAAAGACAGTTCATCAGACAAGGGGCGGCCGGTGTAGGTCGCCCCTTGCACATCTGCCCTGCCGGGCGGGTGGTTCAGGCCATTGGTGTCAGCCCTTGTTCCGCGATCACCCGATCCGGGACGATCACCAGCTTGCCAAGAAAATCGCGGCTACGCTCGACAAACAGCTGCTCGGCCTCGCGCAGGCGGGACAGGGGCATGATCCCTGACAGCACGGGCCTGAACCGGTTCTCGCGGATCCAGCTGATCAGTTGCCGCGCTTCGGCCCGGGTGCCGTGCGAGACGCCAAAGATCTGGACCTGATTAAGATAGATCAGCGTCCAGGGCAGGGCAGTGACATTGCCCGCGCTTGCCCCGGCAATGGACAGGCGCGGTGGTGTCCGCCGTCCGCGCAGGTCACGGCACATGGTGCGGATCAGTGGCACGGTCATCTCGCCCCCGACCAGATCCATCACCGCGTCGATCGTGACACCGCCTGTTGCCTGCGCAATCGCCACGGGCCAGTCGGTGACGGTCTCGCGTGCGATCACACTTTCGGCGCCAAGCGCGCGCAGTGCCTCGGCCTTGCCGGCGCTGGCGATGGCATGGGGGATCGCGCCGATGACCCGGCACATTTGCAAAAGCGCGGTTCCGACCCCGCCCGAGGCCCCGGTGACCAGCACATGCTCACCCGCCGAAACATTGGCCGAGGTCAACATGTGATAGCCCGTCTGCCACGAGCACATGCCCAGTGTCGCAAGCTCGGCATCGCTGAGCGCGGGGTTGGAGATGGCGTGGAACTGGTCCGAGGGAAAGCAGCCATATTCCGCATAGCCCCCGTCTGCGCCATGGCCGAAATAATCCGGCGCAAGGTTCAGATCGTCGCGCTGATCGGGATAGATGTTGAAATCGAGCAGCCCCCTTTCGCCGATCCGGTCGGGCGATACGCCCGGACCCACGGCGACGACATGGCCGACTACATCGGCGCCCTGAATGCGCGGAAAGGTCAGCGTCTCGCCCGCCATGGCGAATGAGGCGACCGCGCCATCGTCGGAATACAGCCCCTCACGCACCTTGCGGTCGGTGTTGTTCTTGGCACAGGCGGTGATGCGGACCAGAACCTCGCCCGGGCCGGGGCGGGGAACGGGCCAGTCGTCATGCCATTCCAGCCTGTCGGGGCCGCCATGGCCGGTCAGGACCATGGCGCACATCGTTTCGGGGACAGCGGCCGTCACGAGTTATTCCGCCTTAGCCCAGGATTTCGCGCACGGATCCGGCGGCGGCATCGACGATGACATCGGCCTCGGCCTCGGTCAGGCACAGGGGCGGGGCAAGTCCGATGATATCGCCCTGCGGCATGGCGCGGGCGATCACACCGCGTCTGAGCATTGCGCCAACGACCTTGGCCCCGACCCCCTCGTCTGTGTCAAAGAAGGTGCGCTGGTCCCGATCCCGGACCAGCTCGACCGCGCAAAGCATGCCCTCACCGCGGATTTCACCGACATTGGGATGATCGCCAAGGGCGGCGCGCATCCGGTCGTTCAGATAGCGGCCGGTGCGACCGGCGTTCCCGACCAGTCCCAGCTCGTCGATCAGCCGCAGATTGGCGATACCGGCCGCTGCGCCGATGGGATGGGCGGAATAGGTCCAGCCATGACCAAGGACGCCGTTTTCGTCCGTGCCCTGCATCAGCACATCCCAGACCTTTTGCCCGACGATGCTGCCCGACAGCGGCGCATAGGCCGAGGTCAGGCCCTTGGCGCAGGTGATGATATCGGGCGTCATGCCATAATGGTCCGAGCCGAACATGCTGCCCAGCCGGCCAAAGCCTGTCACCACCTCATCAGCGATCAGCAGGATATCGTGACGCGCCAGAACTTTCTGGATCGCCTGCCAATAACCTTTGGGCGGCGGGACGATCCCGCCGGTGCCCAGAACCGGCTCGCCGATAAAGGCGGCGATGGTGTCCGCGCCTTCGGCGGCGATCAGGCGCTCAAGCGCTTCGGCGCAATGGGCGCTGAATTGCTCTTCGGTCATGCCGGCATCCTTGCGGCGATAGTAATAGGGCGCCTCGGTATGGATCACCTGCGCCAGCGGCAGGTCGAACTTGCGGTGAAAAAGCTCAAGCCCGGTCAGCGAGCCGGTCATCAGGCCGCTGCCGTGATAGCCGCGCCAACGCGAGATGATCTTTTTCTTTTGCGGCAGCCCGCGGATGTTGTTGTAGTACCAGACCAGCTTGATGTTCGTTTCATTCGCGTCCGAGCCGCCAAGCCCGAAATAGACCCGCGCCATATGCTTGGGCGCGCGGTCCATGACCATCTTTGCCAGCGTGATCGACGCTTCTGAGCCATGACCGGCATAGGCGTGGTAATAGGCCAGCTCGCGCGCCTGCCGGGCGATTGCATCGGCGATTTCGGTGCGGCCATAACCCACGTTCACGCAGTACAGGCCCGCAAAGCCGTCCAGCAGCCGGTTGCCGTCGCGGTCCAGAATATGGACACCCTCGGCGCCTGCGACGATGCGCTGCGCGCCCTCGCCCCGCGCGAACTGGCCAAGATTGGTCGAGGGGTGGAACAGGCTCTCGCGGTCCCATTTGGACAGTTCGTCATTGGTCAGCATCATGCTCTCCTTGTCTCTGCCCAGTCGCGGCAGACGTATTTGATCTCGGTGAATGCTTCGAGCCCGTGGCGGCTGCCTTCGCGGCCCAGCCCGGACTGTTTCATGCCGCCAAAGGGGATCGGTGCGCCGGTGACCTTGGTGCGGTTGACGGCGACCATGCCGAATTCCAGCGCCCGCGACAGGCGGTAGATGCGGCGCGGGTCGCGGCTATGGACATAGGCGACCAGCCCGTATTCGGTGCCATTGGCGATACCCACCGCCTCGTCCTCGGTTTCAAAAGGGGCGATGGCGGCGACAGGGCCGAAAGTTTCTTCGTGAAAGATCAGCGCCTCGGGCGGGACATCGGCCAGAACGGTCGGCTGATAGAACAGCGGCCCCTGCGCATCCCGTGTCCCCCCGGTCAGCAGCCGTGCGCCGCGGGCCAATGCGTCGGTGACATGTTCCTCTTGCTTGCGGACGGCGGCTTCATTCATCAGCGGACCAAGGTCGCGGTCCTCGACCCCCGGACCCAGTGTCAGCGCGGCGGCGGCGGCGGCAAAGCGGCGGCAGAACTCATCATAGATCCCGCGTTCGATCAGAAAGCGGTTTGCGCCAAGGCAATCCTGTCCCGAGGTTGCGAATTTGGCCTTGATCGCCTCATCAACGGCCAGATCAAGGTCGCAATCGGCAAAGGCGATAAAGGGCGCGTGACCGCCAAGCTCAAGAACCAGCCGCTTTACCGTATCGGCGCTTTGGCGATACAGCTGCTTGCCGATACGGGTCGAGCCGGTAAAGCTGAGCGCCCGAACCCGGGGGTCGGCGCACCATGCGCCGACGATTTCGGCCGCGTCCCCGGTCACGACGTTAAAGGTGCCTGCCGGAAAGCCTGCGCGCTGCGCAAGCTCTGCCAGGGCGGTCGCCGAAAGTGGCGTTTCCGCCGAAGGATGCACAACCGTGGTACAACCCGCCGCCAGTGCTGCCGCGGCCTTGCGGGTGATCATGGCACAGGGAAAGTTCCACGGGGTCACCAGCGCCGCGACGCCCAAAGGTTCGCGCCACAGTTCCATCTCGGCGGTCGAAAGATGCGAGGTCACGCTTTCGATATTCGGTCGCTTTGCCTCTTCGGCGTAGAATTCGACAAAGCTGGCCGCGTAGTCGATTTCGCCCCGGGCCTCGGACAGGGGTTTGCCCTGTTCGGCGGTCATGAGCCGGGCCAGATCCTCGCGGTTTTCGTGGATAAGCTGGTACCAGCGCAACAGCACTGCCGCGCGTTCCTGCGGCAGCAGGGCGGCCCAGGGGGCAAAGGCGGCCTGAGCCGCATCGACGGCTGCGCGGGCCTGCGCCGCATCAAGCCGTGCCACCCGGGCGATAACCGTGCCGGTCGCGGGGTCGGTGACGTCAAAGCGCGGGCCGCCGACCCAGCCGCCGTTGATAAAGGCGTCTTCGCAAAGCAGGGTCTTGTCCGAGATCATCCTTCGACCTCCTCGCCGATGACGGCGACGCAATCGCCGGGTTTCACGATGCCGGGGAAATGCCGCGCCATCAGCAGCCCGGCGCGGCGGGCATGGACGGCAATCGGGGCAAGCCCGGTCCGCCCGATGGGAAAGATGCGCGCGACAGGCTGGTCGGCACTGACCGGCCCGCCCAGATCAATCAGGAATTCGATCAACCCGCCGTCCTCGGCAAAGGCAAAGCAATCAGCGTCGGGCATATCAAGCCAGCGTGTCGGCTGGGCCGTGACCTCGCCCCGCATCGCCCCGGCGGCAATCAGCAGGTTTCTCAGGCCTCGCCGGGCGATTCCGGCTGTGCGGGCCGATGCTGTCCCGCCTCCGCCCAGTTCGGTGGTGACAAAGATTTTGCCCATATCTTCGGCGGCGGTGTCATACATGCCGACCGCGTCGATTTCGAGCATCCTGCACGACCATGGGGCGCCAAAGGCGCGTACAAGGTCAAAGGCGGCCGCCTCTTGCCGCTTGTCGGGCAGCACATGGGCGGCGCAATAGGGCAGGAAATCCAGCGTTTTTCCGCCCGAATGGAAATCCAGCACCACATCGGCCATGGGCAGCAGCACGCGCTGGAAATAATCGGCGATCTTTTGGGTCACCGTGCCGTCGGGCCGACCCGGAAAGCTGCGGTTCAGGTTGCCCCGGTCGATCGGAGAGGTACGGGTGCCTGCTGCAAAGGCCGGGTAGTTCATCGCCGGAATGATGATCAGCCGGCCGGTGACTTCCTCGGGCCGGACGGTTGCGGCAAGATCGAAAAGCGCGATCGGCCCTTCGTATTCGTCACCGTGGTTTGCGCCGGTCAGCAGCGCCGTCGGCCCCTCGCCGTGATTGACCACGGTGACCGGGATCATCACCGAACCCCAGGCCGCGTCATCGCGCGAGTAGGGCAGGCGCAGAAAGCCGTGCTGTACCCCGGGCGCGGCAAAATCCACCGTCGCCGTGACGGGCGAAGGCACCAGCGAAGGCGGGGGCTGCATCTGCAACATGGCCCTAATCCTTTACGAAAAGCTGGCGCGGGACATTGGCAAGGCACTCGACGCCGGTGTCGGTGATCAGGATCGACTCGGTGATCTCCAGCCCCATGTCCTCAAGCCAGAGGCCGGTCATGAAGTGAAAGGTCATCCCGGGTTGCAGCACAGTGCGGTCGCCGGGGCGCAGGGACATCGTGCGTTCACCCCAATCCGGAGGGTAGCTGACGCCGATGCCATAGCCGGTGCGGTTGTCCTTGATGATGTTGTACTTTGCCAGAATGTCGAAAAAGCCCCTGGCGATATCTTCGCAGGTATTGCCGGGTTTCGCGGCGGCAAGCCCTGCCTCCATCCCTTCGAGCGTCGCTTTTTCCGCGTCTAGGAACGCCTGTGTCGGTTTGCCCAGAAATACCGTGCGCGACAGGGGGACGTGATAGCGGTGATAGCACCCGGCGATTTCAAAGAAAGTGCCCTCGCCGCGCTGCATCGGCTTGTCGTCCCATGTCAGATGCGGGGCCGAGGCATCGCGCCCCGAGGGCAACAGCGGCACGATTGCGGGATAATCGCCGCCGATTCCGTCGATGCCGCGCACGCCTGCATCATAGATCTCGGCCACAAGATCGCATTTGCGCATGCCGACCTCGACCTTGTCGAGGATGCGGGCGTGCATCGCCTCGACGATCCGCGCGGCATTGCGCATATAGGCGATCTCTTGCGGGCTTTTCACCGCGCGTTGCCAGTTCACAAGGGCGGTGCAATCTGAAAACCGCGCATCCGGCAGGTGCTGTGTCAGGCTGGCAAAGGCTGCGGCGGTGAACCAGTAATTGTCCATTTCGACGCCGATGCGCTTTGCGCCCCAGCCACGGTCGCGCAGGATGGCGGACAGGTGGTCCATCGGGTGCATTTCGGGGTTCTGCACGTAATGGTCGGGATAGCCGATGATATTTTCATGCCGCAGATAGGCGGTCAGTTTTGCGCCATTGGCGTCCTGTCCGCGCCCGTACCAGATCGGTTCGCCCTCGGGCGGGATGACGACACATTGATGGACGTAAAATGACCAGCCGTCATAGCCTGTCAGCCAGTTCATGTTCGACGGATCGGTGACGATCAGCAGATCGACGCCTTTCGCCTCCATCGCCCGGCGGGTCCTGGCGAGGCGTCCGGCATATTCCTCGCGGGTGAATTTCAATGCGACTTCTGTCATGGCGGTTGCTCTCACAGGGTGAAGGTACGGCCGGCCCCGGTTTTGCCCGCACGGGCAAGTGCCAGGGTGGCGATGGCGGTGTCCTGAATCCCGGTGCCGGTCAGGTCGGCCAGGGTGATCTGGCTGGCACTGGTCCGGCCCGCGGCCTGTCCGGCAAGGATCTGGCCCAGTTCGGGAAATTCCTGCCCGGCAAGGGGCGAGTGGCGCAGTTCGCCCAGCTCTCGCGTTTGCGAGAGGCGGTCGGCAACATAGAGTGCGCGGGCGATCAGCTCGGGCGCGATCTCATTCTTATGCTGCGCGTCCGAGCCCATGGCGGTGACATGGGTTCCGGGGGCAATGTCGTCGGGACCTAGGATCGGCTGTTCGGCGGGGGTGGTGGTCACGACCAGATCAGCGTCGTGCGTCGCCCCGGCGACGCTGGCGGCGGGGGTGACGGGGATGCCCAACGCTTTGGTCATCTCGGCCGCAAAAGCCTGTGCCTTGGCCGCATCCCGCGCCCAGACCCGCACCCCGGTAAGTTTGCGCACAAGTGTAAGCGCGCGCAGCTGCATCCGCGCCTGCATCCCCGCCCCAAGGATCGCTGCCTTGCCTGCATCCGGGCGCGCAAGCGCGTCGGCGGCCACTGCCCCGGCTGCGGCGGTGCGAATATCGGTCAGATAGCCGTTGTCGAGCAGCAGAGCCTCGACCAGTCCGGTACGCGAGGACAGCACCACCATCATCCCATTGGTCGAGGGCAGGCCAAGCGCGGGATTGCCAAAAAATCCGGGCGAGATCTTGATCGCGAAATGCGAAAGGCCGGGAATATAGGCGGTCTTTACATCGACCTCGCCCCGGTGTTCGGGGATATCCAGGCGCAGGATCGGCGGCATTGCCACAGGTCGGGTCGCCAGCGCCACAAAGGCATCGCGGATGCAGGCAACAGCTTTGGTATCCGGCGGCACAAGCGCGCGCAGGTCGGTTTCGGTCAGGATGGTGACGGGCGGTCTCATGCGGCCTCTGCCATGATGCGGGAATGCAGCGCGGGGTCGATATTCGCGCCGGAAAGGATGCAGATGGTCGGGCCGGTCGGCGCGACCTTACCCGCAAGAAGCGCGGCGGTGCCGACGCTGGCCGCGCCTTCGACGACATGGCCCGCGCGGCCAAGGTGGCGGATACCGGCCGCGATCTCGGCCTCGGTCAGCAGGACCACATCGTCGAGCAGGTCGCGGCACAGCGGAAAGGTCACGCGGTTTGCGACCCCGATGCCGCCGCCAAGGCTGTCGGCAAGGCTGGGGCTTTCCCCGACCTCGACCGGGTGACCGGCGGCAAGGCTCGCGGCCATGGCGGCACCACTCTCCATCGTCAGGCCGATGATCCGTGTCTGGGGGGCAAGCGACCTGAGCGCCACCGCAATCCCAGCTGCGAGCCCGCCGCCGGAAAGCGGTACCAGCACCGTCGCAGGGTCCATGGGCGCGATTTCCAGACCCAACGTTCCCTGACCGGCAACCACCGCTTCGTGGTCAAAGGGCGGGATTTCGGTCATCCCTTCGCGTTCGACTGCGCGGGCAACCTCGGCCATCGCCTCATCCTGGCTGGCGCCGACGATGCGTACCTCGGCCCCGAGGTCGCGGATGGCACGTACCTTGTTTTCGGGTACCAGACGCGACAGGCAGACAGTCGCCGGCACGCCAAGCGCGCGGGCCGCATGGGCCAGCGCCCGGCCATGATTTCCGGTCGAAGCTGTGACAACGCCGCGCGCCAGCGCCCTGGGTTGCAGGGACAAAAGCGCATTGGTCGCGCCGCGCAGCTTGAAGGCGCCAGTGGTCTGGCGGTATTCGCATTTCAGCCAGATGGGCTGGCCCAGCCGGGCTGACAGGACCTCGTCCGGCAACAGCGGCGTTTCGACCACATGGGCGCGGATGCGCTTGGCGGCGGCGTGGATGTCGTTAAGGGTGACGCTCATGCCGTCCTCATCAGTTGGCCGGGCGCGATCGGGCCGGTCACGCCGCAGGCCCGCGCAGCCGCCCACAGCGTTGCGGAATTGGCCGAGACCACCGGGACCCCGACCGTCTGTTCGATCCGGTCGACGATGGTGGCGGCGCGGACGGCAGTGCAGGCGATAAACAATGCCTGGCTGTCCGGGGCGATGGCGGCACGCGCCGCCTCGATGATCGTCGCATGCGAAATTCGTGCCATTTCGCGATCGTCGGTCAGGTTCAGGCAGGACACCCCTTGCAGGGCAAAGCCCGCACCCCGGAAGCAATCGGCCATCGGCTGGGTGGTGCGCGGGGTGTAGGGGGTCAGAAGCGTGATCCGCTCTGCCTTAAGCGCCCGCAAAGCGGCAAATCCGGCTGAAATCGGTGTGATCGGCTCAGCGCGCGGCTTGCCAAGCCGGATCGCCTCGCGCACCGCTTCGTCGCCGATCACGACCGAGGCCGAGGTGCAGCTATAGACCACCGCGTCCAGATCCTCATCAGGCAGGATCAGCGCCGCTGCCGAGGTCACGTCGCGGGCCATCGCGGCCAATGTCTCGGGCGTGACGGGATTGGCAAAGGGGATGCGGGTGGCATAGACGCCAACGCCATGCGCCGGCAGGACCGAGAAATCGACCTCGGTCGTGTGATCTGTGGCCAGTGTCACCAGCCCGACGCGACGGGGCAGGGGCCGGTTGTCAAAGGTGACGGACAGCGGCAGGGTGTTCATTGCGAGACCCTTCCATAACGGCGTTCCAGCCAGCGCAGCGCGATGACCGACAGCAGACTGACGATCAGGAACATCACCCCGACCAGCGTCATCGGCTCGACATAGCGGTATGAGCTGTTGGCGACCGATTTCGCCTGATTCATCAGCTCAAGTACGGTGATGGCGGATAGCAGCGGCGTTTCCTTGAACATGGCCAGCAGGTAATTCGCCATCGCCGGGATCATCGGTGGCACCGCCTGCGGCAGAATGACATGCAGCCAGGTCTGCCGGGTGGTCAGGTTGGTGGCGCGCGCGGCCTCCCACTGGCCCCGCGGGACGGATTCGATGCCGCCGCGATAGACCTCGGCAGCATAGGTCGCATAGTGCAGGCCCATGCCGATCACCCCCGCCATCAGCGCCGGCAATCGCAGCCCCAGATCGGGCAGCACGTAAAAGATGAAATACAGCTGCACGAGCAGCGGCGTGCCGCGGATGAATTCGACCACAAAACTGGTCCCGCGTGAAAGCCAGCGGTTGGATGAGCGGCGCAGGATCGCAAAGACCAGCCCCAGCACTGCGGCCACAATAGCGCCGAGAAAGGTCGCGATCAGCGTGATGCGGAACCCTGCAAGCAGGGTGGGCATGATCGACCAGGCGAAATCCCAATCCCATTCCATGTCAGCGCACTCCGTCGAGACCGCGCGTCACCCGGCGCTCGATCCGGCGCATGCCGAATGAGATGGCCGAGGACATCGCGAAATACAGCACCAGGATGGTGACAAAGGGCATCAGCGTGCTGCCGGTCTGTGAACGGACCACCTGCGCCTGAAAGGTCATGTCCGACAGCGATATCAGCGAGACGACCGAAGTCGCCTTGAGCAGCTCGATGGCATTGTTGCAAAAGGTCGGCAGCATCAGCGGCAGGGCTTGCGGCAGGATGACATGGCGCAGCCGCTGCCAGCGCGTCAGGTTGACGGCGATGCAGGCCTCGTGCTGGCCGCGCGGCACGGCAAGGATCGCGCCGCGCACCACCTCGGCCCCATATGCGCCGACATTCAACCCCAGCGCCATTACCCCCGCCTGCATGGGCGTCAGCTCGGCCCCTGTCATCGGCAGCACGAAATAGATCCAGAACAGCTGGACAAAGATCGAAGTGCCGCGAAAGAATTCGATATACGCGGTTGAAAGCCAGCGGATCGGCGCGTGGTGCGAGATGCGGCCAAGCCCGGCAAGAAAGGCCACGACCAGCGCCAAAGCCGAGCCCATCAGGGTCAGCTTGACCGTGACCCATGCCCCCTGAAGGATGAGTGTCAGATATCCTGCCCAGTCGCCCATGCGCCGAAGCCTGCCTTTTTTCGCTGATGAAAAGGCGAGGTAACCCCCCGCCCAGAGGTTACTGCGCCGCGCAGAGCTGATCGCGCGTCGTCGACATCGCCGCCTGTGCCGAAAAGCCGTAAGGCTCGACGATGCTGGCGAACTCGCCCGATTCTTTCAGCTTGGCCAGCTCGACGTCAAAGGCGTCGCGCAGGGCGGTGTCCTTTTTGTTAAAGGCCGCGCCGTCGCAATAAACCGGGGCGCCTTCGACCGGGGCAAAGACCTCAAGGTTCGCGTCTCCCGATTTCTTAAGCAGATCGTTGAGTGACAGGACCGGCAGCGAATAGGCGTCGATACGGCCGTCCTGCACCATCTTCAGCCCCGATTGCGGATCAGGAACCACGATCAGCCGGTCGCGCGGCACGCCCGCATCAAGCGCCAGCTTTTCCTCGGTGCCTCCGCCCGGCGCGCCAAGCTTTGCCGCAGGGTCGTTGGCGATGTCAGCATAGGATTTAAAGCCCTTTGGGTTGCCCTTGGGCAGCAGCAGTGCCTCGGCATCGCAAAGGATCGGTTCGGAATAGGCGACGGCCTGACACCGCTCGGGTTTCATGAACAGACCTGCGGTGATCGCATCGACCCGCCCGGCCTGAAGGCTGGGGATCATCGCGCCATATTCGGCAATCGAGGCCTCAAGATCCTTGATCCCCAGCCGCTCAAAGACCGCGCGTGCCACATCCGGTGCCGCCCCCGAGACCTTGCCGTCCGAGGCGACAGCCGTATAGGGCGGTTCGTTGCCGATGGCGATGCGGACATAGCCCTGTTCCTTGAGGTCATCTAGCTTGTCGGCAAGGGCCGGCAGCGGCGCGGCCACCAAAACCAAGGCGATCAGGCATTTTTTCATCATTCTCTCCTGTTGGGTTGCATCACACGCGCTGTCCGGCGGCGATGATCTTGCGCAGGAAGGACTTCGTCCGGTCCTCTGCCGGCGCGGTAAAGATCTGCTTGGGCGGACCCTGTTCGACGATGCGGCCCCGGTCAAAGAACAGGACGCGATCAGCGAAGTCATGGGCAAATCCCATCTCGTGAGTGACGAGCAGCATGGTCATGTCGGTTTCGGCGGCCAGGCGCTTCATCACTTCGAGCACCTCTTCGACCAGTTCAGGGTCGAGAGCCGAGGTCACCTCGTCAAAGAGCATGATCTGGGGCTGAAGGGCCAGCGCGCGGGCGATGGCGACGCGTTGTTTCTGGCCGCCCGAAAGCTGGCTTGGCATGTAGCCGGCCTTATCGGCCAGGCCGACCATATCAAGCAATTCGCGCGCCCGCTTGTCGGCCGCTGCCCGCGTCTCGCCCTTGGTCAGCATGGGGGCGAGCGTGATGTTTTGCAGCACCGATTTATGCGGGAACAGGTTGAAATGCTGAAATACCATGCCGATGTGGCGACGCATCCGGTGCAGATGCGCCTCATCCGCGGGGACCTCGGCGCCATTGCGTTGCATGTGGTACAGCGGTTCGCCACAGATTTCGATCCGTCCGCCCGAGATCCCTTCCAGCGTCATCAGGATGCGCAGGATCGTGGTCTTGCCCGAGCCCGAGGGGCCGATCAGCGCCAGCTTTTCGCCCTTGGCCACATCAAAGTTCAGCCCGTCGATAACTGTCAGCGTCCCGAAGGATTTCTGCAAATTCTGGATGCGGATGATCGGCTGGTCCAAAGGCGTCCCCCTTTGTTGCTGAGGAGAGCTTTGCAGCGAGATCAAATCAGGTCAATATTAAAATAATATCATAACAATTTTTAGCTTTGATCTGCTCATCAGATCAGCGGAAGCAACGGCTCCGAGGTGCCGTTCAGTACATCGGCGACCAGTGCTAGGCCCCGGTGCAGCTCATCTGTGCTGGTCGAGCCAAGGGCGATTCGCACCGCGTCGCGGCGTCCACGTTCACTCAGCCGGAAGGCCCGGCCCGAAGCGATGGCGACGCCGCGCTGGCGGCCCTGGGCGACAAACTCCTCTTCGTCGCGACCTTCGGGCAGTTCCAGCCAGATGTGCAGGCTTTGGGGATGTGCGCGAAACAGGGTTGCGCCCAGCACCTCACGGGCGATGCGGTGGCGCTGTTCCAACGCCTCGCGTTGCCAGCAGATCAGCCGGTCCACCGTGCCGTCACTGATCCAATGGCTCAGCAATTCGACCATGGCGGGTGTGGCCATCCAGTTTGTCACCAGATGCCGGTTAGCGGCGGTCGAGGCGATCTGGGGCGGAGACACCAGCCAGGCAACCCGCAGGCCCGGCAGCGTGGTCTTGGTAAAGCCGTTGATATGCAGCACCCGCTCGGGCGCGAGTGCCGCCATGGGCGTCGGCCGGTCGGGAATCATCGCGTTCAGCATGTCGTTTTCGATGATCAGCAGGTCGTGCCGACGGGCAATATCGGCAAGTTCGGCGCGACGTTGGGTGCTGGTCATGATTGCCATGGGATTGATTGCCGCCGGTTGCATATACAGCGCCCGCAAACAGCCCTTGCGGGCCAGATGATCCAGCGCCTCGGGGATGATGCCGTCCTCATCGACGGGCAGTCCCTCAAGATGCAGGCCCAGATAGCGGCACAGCGGGATCAACAGATGATGGGTCAGCGTGGCGGCCGCCAAAGTGCCGCCCGCCGGGACCGCGCTCATCACCGCCGTGGTGATGGCCGAGGTGGCGCCGTCGGTGATGGTGATGTTTTGCGGTGCGGTGTCGACGCCATGACGGCGCAGCCAGTCTGCGGCGACCTGCTGGTGTTTCGGCAGGACCGAGTTCGGGCGGAAGGACAGCGCGGCCGAAGCCGTCAGATTTTCGGCCACCCAATGCAGGCCCTGACGGAAGGTCTCGACATGCATATGCTCGGTCACGGGTTTGAGGATCGACAGGTCGATCAGTTCGCGCTGCCGCTCTGCCAGATAGGGTGGTGAGTTTTCGCCCCCCGGGGGCAACACGAAAGAGCCGCGCCCGACCTCTCCGACCACCAGGCCGCGGCGGATCAGTTCTTCATAGGCGCGCGAGACGGTTTGGACCGACAATCCCAGATCGTCGGCCAGCTTGCGCTGGGGCGGCAGGCGGGTGCCAGCGGGCAGCCGCCCGTCGCGAATGGCGCGGGCATATTGCTCGGCCAGCGAAAGATAGGCCGGGCGATGCAGGGTGCCGGGATCTGGGGTCCATATTGTCATGGATTGAAATTAATCCAATCCAGGCAATTGGCAATATTGTTATGATTATATCTGCAGACAATTTTCGGCCGGGCCGTGATGTCGTGACACGGCCCGGCATTGGTCAGCGGGTTGGATGCGGCACCGGCCCGCGGTCAGGCCGGTTCGTTCTCGCGCCTGAGCGCGGGCAGGCCGACGCCGGTTGCGTCAAAGCCACCATCGACGGCCAGGGTCTGTCCTGACACGAAACTCGCCTTGTCCGAGCATAGAAAGACGATGGCTTCTGCGATCTCGCGCGCCTCGCCATAGCGGTTCAGCGGGATGGCGTCGTAATAGGCCGAGATGATTTCGGGCGCATGGACGGCGGCAGCCAGCTTGGTCTTGACCGGGCCGGGCGCCACACAATTGACGCGGATGCCCTGTTCGCCCAGCTCGGCGGCGAATTGCTTGGTCAGGTGGATCACCGCCGCCTTGGAGGTGCCGTATGCTACCCGCAGGGTCGAGGCGCGCAGGCCCGAGATCGAGGCGATATTGACGATTGCCCCACGCGTCTTGGCCAGTTCCGGCACTGCCGCCTGGGTGCACAGAAAGACGCCGTCAAGGTTTGTCGACATCACCTCGCGCCATTCCTCGAAACTGGTGCGGCCGACGCGCGAAAACAGCGCGACCCCGGCATTGTTCACCAGCGCATCAATGCGGCCGAATGCGGCGGTTGTCTCGGCCACCATGCGCTCGACATCCTTGGGAATCGAGACATCGGCCTCGACCGCCAGCACGTTTTCCATACCATCCGCGACCCGGTGCAGCTCTTCGGTATCACGATCGACCATGGCCACGCGCCAGCCCTGTTCAAGAAAGATCTCGGTGGCGGCAAGGCCGATGCCCCGGCAACCCCCGGTGACGATAGCGGTTTTCATGATGGGTCCTCTGTCGGTTCGATGATGAGTTCCAGCGTGACGCCCACAGGGTTCGGGCCACGTTCCAGCACGCCTCGGGCGATATGGCCGTGGATATCCACGACCTCAATCGGGATATGCGCGGTGCCCCGGATCAGCCGGGCGTCGTCAAAACGCAGTTCGGTGGCAAGGCAGTCCATACGCTGCCCGTCCGAAAAGCGGATGTGGTCGATACTGCCGACGGCATGCAGCCTTGCCGAGCTGATGCCATGCCTGGCGGCGAGGGTTTCGATGGCGGTGACTACGTCCTCGCCCGGGCGGATGCGGGCGAAAAGGGCGGCGCCATCCTCGCCCCCCTCAGGCGTGAACAGGGTAAAGGCGGTCTCGGGGTCAGGCAGGGCCTCGAACCATGTGCCGGGGGCGCCAAGCCCTTCGACCGTGACGTCCTCGGCAATGACCGAGTCAAAGGGCAAAAGGTGCCCCATGGCCGTTTCGCGCCCATCCGACCAGATGCCGTGGCAATGCAGAAAGGGCGCGCCCTCTTTCCAGCCGACGGTGGCGGTGGCGCTGTGGATTGTCCAGCGGCCCGGCGGGGCGTGCGTCTCGGAATACCACGCCGCATGCAGCCCGTCGGTGGACAGGTCGGGCAGCACATAACGCATCGGCCCGCAGCAAAGCCCGGCAAGCGACAACACCCCGCCCTTGCAGCCGCAAGAAGCGAACAGATCGCCCACCGCCTGCATGACCGTCTGACCCGCGCGCAGCCGCCCCCTGACAGGGCGCAACACGGCGCGCCGCACCTCGGCGCGGCTTGTGGCGCGCGGGCCGGGATGGACCATCCGCGTGTCGGGGCTCATGCCGGTGCTTTCTCCAGCAGGCCGCGGGCCTCAAGCTCTTCGCGGATCATCTTTTTGGTGATCTTGCCATAGGCCGATTTCGGCAGCGCGTCCCAGAACAGAAAGCGTTTGGGAAGTTTGTAGCGCGAGACCCTGGGCCCAAGATATTCGGTCAGCTCGGCTTCGCTGACCGGGGCGTGGGCAACGCAGACCGCCCAGCCGACCTCACCCCACAGCGGGTCGGGGATGCCAAGCACCGCGACCTCAGAGATGGCGGGGTGGGTCAGGATCTTTTCCTCGATCTCGCGCGGGTAAACGTTTGAGCCGCCCGAGATGAACATGTCGGATTCGCGTCCGGTGATATAGACAAAGCCCGCCTCGTCCATATGGCCAAGGTCCCCGGTGCGGAACCAGCCGTTGCGAAAGGATTTCGCATTGGCCTGTGGGTTCTGGTAATAGCCGGCAAAGACGGCGGGGCCGATCACGCAAATCTCTCCGGTCTGGCCGGGCGGCAGTTCGCGGCCCTGATCGTCCTGTATCTGGATCTCGATCCCGGTGCGGGCATGGCCACAGGTACCGATGCGGACGTTTGGACCTTCCCCGGTTTCGTGCAGATGGGCGGGCAGGACGGTGATTGCGCCGGTACATTCGCCCAGCCCGTAATATTGCACCAGCACCTTGCCAAGCGTGTCCAGCGCTTTTTGCTGATCGACCCGGTACATCGGCGCGCCAGCATAGATCACATAGCGCAGCGATGAGGTATCGGCCCCGGCTGTCGCCGGATGTTCGACCAGCAGTTTAAGGATCGTCGGCACCGTAAACATGGTCGAGACACGCCATTCCCGCACCAGATCCCAGACCTGCGCGACATCGAAACGTTCGGACGGCAAAAGCACGGTCTTGACCCCCCGTGCCACCTGCGTCAGCTGATGGACCCCCGCGCCATGGGACAGCGGCGCGACGACCAGTGAGGCATCGTCGCCCGTCAGCCCGGGCATCAGGTCAGCAAGATGGTTTGTAACGACAAAGGCCATTTGCCCGTGGGTCAGGACCGAGGCTTTGGGCCGTCCCGTCGTTCCCGAGGTAAAGAAGAACCAGCACGGGTCGTCGCGATCCACCACCGCGACTTCGGGGCGCTGGCCCAGATGCGCCTCGGTGATATCCTGCACCGAGGGGCCAAAGTCCGCCTGACCAAAGACCAGCGTCGTTACCCCGCAGGCGGCGGCGTGATCGGGAAAGCCCGCGTTGCAGAACATCAGTGCCGCGCCCGAGGATTGTGTCAGATAGGCCACCTCTTCGGGCGTCTGGCGAAAGTTCGCGGGCACCCAGACGCCACCGGCGCGCCAGACCGCGAACATGGCCTGCATCATCTCCATGCAGTTCTGCGACTGGCACATGACCCGGTCGCCCTTTTGCAGGCCAAAGCGGGTTTGCAGCGCGTGGGCAAGGGCGTCGGCGCGGGCTTCGAACTCGCGCCAGCTCCAGCGCGCATCGCCCATGACCAGCGCGACGCCGTCAGGGTCCCGCCGTGCTGCCTGGGTCAGAAAAGTGGCAAGGTTCATCACCCGGGTCGAGACCGGGTTCAGGCCGCCGATGGGTTCGGTCATTTCATCCGCTCCAGAATCGAGCAATAGCTGGCGACTGCTGCGCCGCCCATGTTGAATACCCCGCCGAGTGTGGCGCCCGGCACCTGCATTTCGCCAGCATCACCGCAAAGCTGCATGGCGACCATGACATGTTGCGAGACGCCGGTTGCGCCGATCGGATGGCCGCGCGACTTGAGCCCGCCCGAGGGGTTCACCGGCAACGCGCCGTCAAAGCGGGTCACGCCGTCGCGGATGACGCGCCAGCCCTGACCGGGTTCGGCCAGGCCCATGGCCTCGTATTCGATCATCTCGGCGGTGGTGAAACAGTCATGGGTCTCGACCAGCGCCAGATCCATGATACCAAGCCCGGCTTGTTCAAGCGCCGCTGCCCATGCCCGGCGCGGGCCGTCAAAGGCGATGGGGTCGCGCCGCGACAGCGCCAGCAGATCGCCCGCCTGCGCCCGGGCGCGAAAGCGGATGGCGCGTTGCAGATCGGCCGCCACATCGGGCGCGGCCAGCACCAGCGCCGCAGCCCCGTCCGAGACGAGTGAACAATCCGTGCGCCGCAGCGGTCCCGCCACCCGCGGGTTCTTGTCCGAGACAGTGTTGCAGAAAGCGACGTCAAAGGGCTTTTGCATATGCGCATAAGGGTTGCGCATACCGTTTTCGTGGTTCTTTGCGGCGATCATCGCCAGCTCTTCCGAGCGGTCGCCGTGGCGTTGGAAATAGGTGTCGGTGATGCGGCCAAAAACGCCTGCAAATCCGCCGGGGATGTCGCCCTCTTCCGGGACGTAGCTTGCTGACAAAAGGATGTCGCCGACCTGATCTCCGGGGGTCGCGCTCATTTTTTCGGCGCCGATCACCAGCGCGACCTTGCCACGCCCCGAGGCGATGAAATCCGCAGCCGAGTAAAGCGCGGCCGAGCCGGTGGCACAGGCGTTTTCGGTGCGCATAAAGGGTACGCCCGCCAGTTCGGGGGTACCCATGGCGACCAGAGCGCCCTGAAAATCCTGCCGCGAGAAGCCGTTGTTATAGACCCCGACGAAAATGCCATCGACGGCCTCGGGGCCAAGCCCGGCGTGGTCCAGCGCCGGGCGCGCAACTTCGGCCATCAGGGCCATGGTGTCGGGCGCTTCGGCCTTGCCGAATTTCGTATGCGCCCAGCCGACGATCAGCGGATCCGTCATGCGATGTTCCTTTCGGGTTGCGTCTCAAGCGCGGCGAGACGGGTTTCGGTCAGCCGCGCTTCGTGGTGCAGCATGGCTGTCAGTTCGGCCTGACGGGCCTCGCCCATGCGGCTGTCGATTGCAGCGATGGACAGCGCACCCGCCGGGCGGCCATCGGGCCACAGGATTGCAACGCCCAGGCCCCACGATCCCGGCACGACCCGACCGGGGTTCAGCGCATGGCCGCTGGCCCGCGCGCGCGCCAGATCCTCGATAAGTGCCGGGGCAAGGCCGGGGGCCATCGCCTCGGTCAGCGGGGCCGTCCGCTGTAGCAGCGCATCCGCCTCGGCCACCGGCAGGGCGGCAAGGATCGCCAGCGCCCCTGCGCCGACGCCCGCTGGTTTGCGGTCGCCGCGCATCAGAGCATGGGTCCGGACCGGGAAGTCGCCCTCGATCCGCTCAAGGCAAAGCGTGTGGTCGCCCTGTGGCACGGTCAGCAGCACCGTATCGCCAGTGTCGCGCGCCAGCCGCAGCATGGAGTCGCGCGCGTGATGCAGGATGCCGTGCCGCTCGGCCGCGAATGAGGCCAGCAGATACGCTTCGGGACCAAGATGATAGCGGCGGGTGTGGCGGTCCTGCTCGACCATGCGCGCCTCGGTCAGCGCCAGCAGCAGCCGCCGTGCTGTCGGTCGCGCAAGCCCGGTTGCAGCGGCAAGCTGAGCCAGCCCCGATCCCGCGCTGCCACCCCTGCCGACCAGCGACAGCAGCGACAGCGCCCGCGCCACCGCCTGCGCGCCGCCGCCGGCGGGCTCAGGCGCAGGGGGTGCGGGGGATGGGGCGGGCTGTCCGGTCATGTCAGGCGAGCTTGCGGCCGATGGCGGTCTCAAGGATCTCCCACGCCTCGTCGCCGTAGGTCTTTTTCCATTCGGTATAGAAGCCCGCCTCGCGCAGCTTGTCCTCAAACGGTTTGGGATCGACGTCGTTAAAGACAAAGCCCTGTCCCTCAAGCTCGCCACGCAGTGAGGCGTTCAGCTCCATCACGTCGGCGCGTTGCCGTTCGGCGGCGGCGTTGAAGTTCTTGGCGACGATCTGTTGGGCTTCCTCGGGCAGGGCGGCCCAGGCACGGCGGTTGCCAAGCAGCCAGAACCCGTCCCACATATGGTTGGTCATGGACAGGTATTTCTGCACCTCCCACAGCTTGGCGACCTTCATGATCGCCAGCGGGTTTTCCTGACCATCGACGATGCCGGTTTGCAGTGCGGTATAGACCTCGGCAAAGTTGATCGAGGCCGGAGCCGCCCCAAAGGCCGAAAAGAGCGAGGTCCACAGCGGGCTGACCGGCACGCGGATCTTGAAGCCCTGAAGATCCTCGGGCGAGGTGATCGGCTTGGTCGAGGAGGTGGTCTGGCGGAAGCCGTTGTCCCAGATCTTGTCCATCACGACAAGGCCCGCGGCCTCGATCTGTCCGCGCTCATAGGCACCCAGCTCGCCGTCCATCGCCTTCCAGACCGTGTCGTAATCCGGAAAGGCAAAGCCCACACCGTTGATCGAGGCGTTCGGCACCAGCGTCGAAAGGATGATCGGCGACAGCTGGAAGAACTCGACCCCGCCCGAGCGCAGCTGACCCAGCACATCGGTATCGGCGCCAAGCTGGTTGGACGGAAAGATCTGGATGTCCACAGCGCCCGAGGTTTCCTCAAGGATCGCCTTGACCGCCTCGATCAGCCGGACGTTGCTTGGGTGTTCAAGCGGTTGGTTATTGGCGATCTTGTAGCTGAATTCGGCGGCGCGGGCTGCGCCGGTGCGGATAAAGGGCGCGGCCAGCGCCCCGGCGGCGGCCCCCATCAGGACGCTGCGACGGTTGATTTTCATGTTTTCCTCCTCCCCGAGGTTGTTTGGATCATAGCAATGCGGTCGAGAACCAGGGCACGGCAGCGATGGCCAGAAGGCCGATCATCAGCGCCGCAAGATAGGGCCAGATCCGGCGCATGACCTGATCGGCGGGCACATTGGCGATCTTGCAGGCGATGTAGAAGCCGATGCCGATGGGCGGTGCCATCAGGCCGATGTTCATGGCCGTGACGATGACCATGGCGTAATGGATGTCGTGAATGCCAAGCCCTCGGGCGATGGGGAACATGATCGGCGCCAGCAGCACGATGGCCGGCAGCCCTTCCAGCACGCAGCCAAGGATCAGAAAGATCGCGATCGAGGCCAGCATGAACACGACCCAGCCGCCCGGCAGGCCGGTAACCACGGTCATCAGGTCGCGGGCAAAGCCCGATTGTGTCAGCGCCCAGGCCATGGCCGAGGCTGCACCAAGGATCAGCAGGATTGCACCCGACATGGCGGCAGTCTCGACCAGCATCGCGCCCACGCGGCGCAGCGGGATGCCGCCGTAAAGCACGACCCCGATGATAAAGGCATAGACGACTGCGATGGCCGATACCTCGGTCGCTGTCGCAACGCCGCTGGCAACAAGACTGCGGATCATGAAGGGCAGGACCAAAGCCGGGGCAGCAATCAGCAGCGCCCTGCCGATCAGCACCGGGGTGGCGCGTTTGACGCCCGACATATCCTCGCCCCGGGCTTTCCAGCGCGCAAGCACGGCAAGCACCACCAGCAGCACCATGGCGATGACAAAGCCCGAGGTGAACAGCCCCGCAATCGACACCCCCGCGACCGAGCCAAGCACGATCAGCACGATCGAAGGCGGGACCGTGTCGGCCATGGCCGCGCCAGTCGCCAGCAGCGCCGTCATCTCGGGCGCGGAATGGCCGCGGCGGCGCATTTCGGGAAACAGCGCCGGGGCAACCGTCGCCATGTCCGAGACCTTTGAACCCGAGATCCCCGATACAAGAAACATCGAGCCGAGCAGCACATAGCTCATCCCCGCCTTCACATGGCCAAGCAGCGAGGCAAGAAAGTTCACGATGGCCTTGCCCATGCCGGTTGCATCAAGAATGCAGCCCAACAGAACAAAGACCGGGACCGACAGCAGGATCAGCGAGGACATGCCTTCGTCGATGCGGCCCATCATCACAAAGATCGGCGCGTGGCTGGCAAATGTCAGATAGGCAAGCGTTCCCAGCGCAAAGCAGAACGCAATGGGCACCCCTATGCACAGCAGCACCGCGACCAGCAGCCCCAGCCAGATCGGCAGGTTCCAGTTGCCCAGCGACAAAAGGGCAGGGCGTGCATACCACAGCACCGCGACTGCCGCCGCCGTTACGATCAGCGTGGCCCCGATTATCCGCCATTCGCGGGTGCGCAGCACCGCAAGCAGCGACAGAAATGTCATCAGCCCGATCCCGGCAGGCAGGGCCGAGGCGCGCCATGACATCGGCAGCCCCAGCGCGGGAGAGCGGACAAAGCTTTCCTCATAGGCATATTCCACCGCTACCGGCAAAAGCCGCAGCAGCAGGATGCAGACCAGAACCTGCCCCACGATCTCGGCCACGCGTGCCACCCGCCCGGGCAGCAGCGGCAGGAATACGGTCAGCCGCATATGCTCGTGCCGGTCCACCGCCAGAGCCGCGCCCAGCATCGCCATCCAGATGAAACTGATCGAGGCGACCTCATCCCCCCAGATCAGCGGCTTTGTCAGCACATAGCGAAAAAAGACATTGGCCAGCACGGTGACCATCATCACCACCAAAAGGCCGGCAGCGATGATTTCAACCGGGCGCATCCAACGCTCGGCGCGCTTTGGCTCGGCCAGCGCCTCGATACCGCCTAGGGCCAGCTCTCCCTCGGGCTGGGTGTCGGTCAGTTGCATCTTGTCCCTCCCATGGCGGCGGGGGCCTCCCCTCCCCTGACACCGATCCACCATATGGACGCGGTAGCCGCCTTGTCTGATGCAGATTTCTGAACGATTCTTGCCGGAACGCAAGGGAAATTCTGCACCCGGATTTGTAAAAGCAAGGTTCCGCGCGTCTATCATTCCATGATGTGGAATAATCGGTCAGCGCAGGACGCGGCGCAGCCCCTCTTGCACCTTCAGCAGGGGCGGCAGGTACAGCGCGGCCATTTCCTGCGCCGAGGCATGGACCGCAGCCACGCCGGTGTTCAGTGCCGCGACCACCCGGCCATGAATATTGTACAGCGGCACGGCAAGCGAGCGCAGCCCCAGCTCGACCTCCTGATCGTTAAGCGAATGGCCCTCGGCCCGGACCTGACCAAGACGGGCCATAATCTCAGCCGGCGCGGTCAGGCTAAAGGGTGTGCGCGGGGTCAGGTCAGAACGTTCGATAATGGCGCGGGCCTCGGGCTCGGGCAGGGCGGCCAACAGCACCCGCCCCATTGAGGTGCAATGCGCCGGCAGGCGCGAGCCCGGCATCAGCCCGATCGACATGACCCGTCGCTGTGCTGCACGGGCAAGATAGACGATCTCGGTATCGTCGAGGATCGAGACCGAGGTGCTTTGGCCGATCTGTTCGGACAATTGGTCAAGCCAGGGCTGCACCAGTTGCGCCAGTGGAATTGCCGCCATTGCTCCCATGCCAAGACGCAGGACACGCGGGGTCAGGGTAAAGAATTTGCCGTCGTAATCGGCGTAGCCAAGCTCGTGCAGGGTCAAAAGACAGCGCCGCGCGGTCGCACGGTCAAGGCCGGTCGCCTCGGCGACCTCGGTGATTGAAAGGCGCGGTTGCTCGGCCCGAAAGGCTTCGATCACCTTCAGCCCTTTGGCAAGCGAGGCGATAAAGTCAGTTTTGTTCACCATGCGCACAGGATTTTCCACAATTTGAACAAATGTCAACATCCGCACGGAGTCTCTGGCCTGCCGGTGGCTCTATGGGCAACAACCTGTCCGTACCTGCAGAAGAGGACACATGGACAAACGCATCCCCAGTCTGGCCGAGGCGGTTGCCGACATCCCGGACGGCGCAACAGTGATGATCGGCGGTTTCGGCGGCTCGGGCGCGCCGATCGAGCTGATCCATGCGCTGATTGACCGCTGTCTGGCGACCGGCAGCCCCCGTGACCTGACGGTCATCAACAACAACTCTGGCAACGGCCATGTCGGTATTGCTGCGCTGATCGAGCAGGGAATGGTGCGCAAGATGGTCTGTTCTTTCCCGCGCTCGGCTGATCCGCGTGTCTTTACCGAGAAATACCTTGCCGGAGAGATCGGGCTGGAACTCGTCCCGCAGGGCACGCTGGCCGAACGGATCCGGGCCGGTGGCGCGGGCATTCCGGCTTTTTACACTCTGACCGCCTATGGCACCGATCTGGCGCAGGGCAAGCCGGTCGCAGAGTTCGAGGGCAGGCAGTATGTCCAGGAACGCTGGCTCAAGGCCGATGTGGCGTTGATCAAGGCCGAACTTGGCGACCATCACGGCAACCTGACCTATCGCATGGCGGCACGCAATTTCTCGCCCCTGATGGCGATGGCGGCGGCACGAACCATCGTGCAGGTGACACAGGTGGTCGCGCCGGGCGGCATTGATCCTGAACATGTGGTGACGCCGGGCATATTTGTCGATGGCGTCGTCGAAGTCGCAAACCCCGCGCAGGAAGAGGCGCTGAACCGCGCCAATGCGGTCTATCCCGAGGTGGAGGCATGACGACCAGGCTTTCCAACGCCCAGATCGCCTGGCGCGCGGCGCAGGACATCGCTGACGGTGCCTATGTGAACCTGGGCATCGGCTTTCCCGAGATGGTGGCCAGGTTCCAGCCCCCCGGCCGTCAGGCGGTGTTCCATACCGAAAACGGCGTCCTTGGCTTTGGCGAGGCCCCGCCCGCCGGACAAGAGGATTGGGACCTGATCAATGCTGGCAAAAAGGCCATCACCCTTAATCCCGGGGCGGCGTTTTTCCACCATGCCGACAGTTTCGCCATGGTGCGGGGCGGGCATCTGGATGTCGCGATCCTTGGCGCCTATCAGGTGGCGCAGAACGGTGATCTGGCGAACTGGTCCACCGGACCGCGTGGCGTGCCGGCTGTTGGCGGCGCGATGGATCTGGTCCATGGCGCGAAACGTGTCGCCGTCCTGACCGATCACGTCACCAAGGATGGCAAGCCAAAACTTGTCGAAAGCTGCACCCTGCCGCTGACCGGGGTTCGCTGCGTGACGCGCGTCTATACCTCGCTTGCTGTGGTTGATATCGAAAATGACCATTTCGTGCTGCGTGAAAAGCTGCCTGCGATCTCGCTGGACGAATTGCAGGCTGCGACCGGCGCGCGCTTGCATGTAGATGGCGAAATCGCCGATCTGATCGTACCGGAGCTTTGAATATGAATGCTGTTTTTATCTGTGACTATATCCGCACGCCGATCGGCCGTTTCGGCGGGGCTTTGTCCTCGGTGCGTGCGGACGATCTTGGCGCGGTTCCCCTGCGCGCATTGATCCAGCGGAACGCCAATGTGGACTGGCAGACGGTGGATGACGTGATCTATGGCTGCGCCAATCAGGCGGGCGAGGATAACCGCAACGTCGCGCGTATGTCAGCGCTGCTTGCCGGTCTGCCCATCGAGGTGCCAGGCACCACCATCAACCGGCTCTGCGGTTCGGGCATGGACGCGGTGCTGGTCGCTGCGCGCCAGATCGCGGCGGGAGAGGCCAGCCTGATGATCGCGGGCGGGGTCGAGTCCATGTCGCGCGCGCCCTTTGTGCTGCCCAAGGCCGAAAGCGCCTTTTCCCGCCATGCCGAGATTCACGATACCACCATCGGCTGGCGCTTCGTGAACCCGGAGATGGATGTGGCGTACGGTACCGATTCCATGCCTCAGACCGGCCAGAACGTCGCCGATGAATTCGGCATCAGCCGCGAGGCGCAGGACGCCATGGCGCTGGGCTCGCAGCAAAAGGCGGCGGCCGCCATCGCCAATGGCCGTCTGGCGCGCGAGATTGCTGCTGTTACGATCCCTCAGCGCCGGGGCGAGCCTGTGGTCGTCGATACCGACGAACACCCCCGCGCCACCACGGCCGAGACGCTGGCCAAGCTGCGCCCGCTGTTTCCCAATGGTTCGGTCACGGCAGGCAATGCCTCGGGCGTGAACGATGGGGCGGCCGCCCTGATCCTGGCATCTGAGGCGGCGGTCAAGGCCCATGGCCTGACGCCCATCGCCCGGGTGATGGGTGGGGCAACGGCGGGCGTCCCGCCCCGGATCATGGGCATCGGCCCGGTCCCGGCAAGCCGCAAGCTGATGCAGCGGCTGGGCCTGACCCCTGCCGATTTCGACGTCATCGAACTGAACGAAGCGTTTGCCGCCCAGGGCATCGCCACGCTGCGCGAGCTTGGCATCGCCGGGGATGACCCGCGCGTGAACCCCAATGGCGGTGCCATTGCCTTGGGTCACCCGCTGGGCATGTCGGGTGCGCGGATCACCGGCACCGCTGCGCTTGAGCTAGCGCTGAACGGTGGCAAACGCTCGCTTTCGACCATGTGCATCGGTGTGGGTCAGGGCATCGCCATCGCGCTGGAAAGAGTCTGACGTCCCTTTTGTATCCTTACGCCTGCCCCCCTTGCGGGGCAGGCGTTTTTTTATGAGATGAAGCGCCAGCAGGGTCAGACCCTGCAATGCCGCATCAACCTCAGGCAGAATCGCCCGGCCGCCTCTGTTGCAGCCCCCGCCGGGCCTGCTCTTGGGGCGGAAAATCAGCAATGCCAAAGGCTTCGAGTGTGGTTTTTTGTTGACCAAGCTTAAATGCAATTGTCGCGATCTGGACGTTTTTGCCTCTCAACATGTCGGTTGAGTACTCTTTGCGGCGGGTCTCATGTCACATCTTACCCAGCGTAGGATACTCGCCCAAGCCAACGAATTGTTCGCTGCCACAGAGCAAAAGCCGTATCGGAACAAAGCCATGATCTGGCTGCGTGAAACGCGTGCCGCCTTG
>Ga0182743_1000663_pt1 | contig 39563 bp, 41 predicted proteins | sample eDN3rd30CKraftOP_FD_128522 | JGI IMG/M metagenome (GOLD analysis project Ga0182743, IMG submission 128522) | Enriched Organic Plus compost microbial communities from Emeryville, California, USA - eDNA 3rd pass 30_C Kraft OP (version 2) (version 2) ... | reverse complement strand
TCATGCTAGAATTCCGGTCTTTGCCGCAGGGCAAAATGCCGTCGTGGTGGAATTGGTAGACACGCTATCTTGAGGGGGTAGTGGCGAAAGCTGTGCGAGTTCGAGTCTCGCCGACGGCACCACAGTTAAAAATCAGGCTGTTCCAGAACAGCCCAGAAAGTACCGGAAACCCGCATGAACATTAGGTTCTTGCGGGTTTTTTCATGTCTGGGTGAATCAGGGCGGGTCAGACAATCCCATGTTTTTTGGTACACGTTTTGGTATGTTAAAACGTAAATACCATAGGATTGCCCACTTAGAGACCCGAAAATGCCAAAAACTCCAAAGCAGCTTTCTGACCTGGCTGCCCGTAAAGCGCGCCCTAGGGATGCGTCATATACCCTGGCGTCAGGCAATGGCCTGTTCCTGGTGGTGCTTCCTACTGGAGGGAAGCAGTGGCGGGTCAGATTTCAAACCCCAGAAGGCAAGCGCGGCAACCGGGTCATCGGCATCTATCCCGACATGGGCGTGGCAGACGCCCACAAGGCCACAGAGGCGTTGCATCAGCAGGTCCGCATGGGTGACAGGCCCGAAGGTTTGTACGATCATCAGCGGGCTGCCCTGGCGTCTCAGACTGCGGAGCAGATCGCCGCGCAGCAGGCAGCAGAGGAAGCCAGAAAATATTCCTTTACCGTGGTGTCCGACGCCTGGCTGGAAGATCGCAAGCCTGGATGGGCACCGGCCACCTATGACAAATCAAATTTTATCGTTCAAAGGCGTCTGCAGCCGGAACTGGGGCATGCGGATATGCGCACCCTGGCCAGCAAGGACGTGGTGCCGGTATTGATTCGTCTGGCACATGACACGCCGTCCATCGCCATCAAGGCGCGACAATGCCTGAACGGAATCATCGAATATTGCATCGTCCGTGGTATTCGGGGTGACGACCAAGTGCTGCGGCTGCATCGGGTGTTGCCGCGACATCGAGGCAGCCACATCCCGGCGATTACCAAGGTCCAGGAGATCGGTCCCTTGATGCGCGCCATCCTGGCTTACGAGGGGCGCGTGGTGCGCGGTGGCCTGCTGCTGGCTGCCTACACGGCCAGCCGTCCAGGGATCGTGGCATCTGCCCGTTGGGAGGAAATGGACCTGAATCGTGCGGAATGGTTCATTCCGGCCAGCAAGATGAAGACGCGCATCGAGCACGTCGTGAGCCTGCCGCGCCAGGCGGTCGCCATGCTGCAGGAAATGCGGCAGTACGGCGGTGGAGATTTCGTGTTTCCTGGTGTGGGCAAGCGCGGCAATCCGCACTTGCACCGGGATGCGCTGAGCAAGGCCCTGCGCGATATGGGATTCAAAGGGCAGCACGCCACCCATGGGTTTCGTGCCATGCTGCGCACTGTGGCGCGTGAACGCCTGAAGGTGGATATTGATGTGCTGGAGGCCCAGCTGGCGCACGCCAAGTCTGACGAGGTGCAGGCGGCCTATGATCGGGCCAAGTTCGAAGATGAGCGTCGGGTGGTCATGCAGACCTGGGCCGATTTTCTGCACGAGCAGGCGGAATATGCCAAAGTCGTGCAGATGAAGCGGGCGTAGAAACCGGATGGTCGGCCTAGCTGGCCAGGGTTTTATTGCGCTCGATCAGCGCATGTAGACTGGCTGCCGTGATGCCGCTGGAACGCTTGCTGATCTTGACCAGTTCCAGCTCGCCTTCGTTGACCAGCCGATAGATGGTGGACCGAGACACGCCCAGTTTAGTCTCGGCGATATGGATCCGATAGAGCAGGGCATTGCCGAGAAGAGGTTGATGTGCCGAGGCGGGGGAAGTGCTTACCATCGTCATGAGTCGATCCTTCTGGGTAGCCGTGAAACAGTCTGGCTTGGGTGATAAAAACAGATTTCTGCTTTGGTAGATGCCCGGAGGGGCACCTGCCAAAGCGGGCTCTCCGGAGCCCTGGGGGCCGACCCGCCAAGATGCCACGATGGGGGTCGGGTGCCTGGATCATCCCCGGCAGGGCCAGACGCTGGCCCGCCGGTGGCGGTTCGTCTGGATGCCGGGGACTGCGGTCTTTCCCGCTGTCGTCAAAGGATTACGTCGCCATCCCTGAAGTTGGGCATTCGGATGAATGCGCCGGGCGCTTCCTGCGGAGGGAAGACCCCGCCGCACGCAGCCATTCGTGCCCCACGCGAGGGGCTGACTGCGATTGGCGGATTTCATCGGTTTTGCTTCAACCCCGATGCCTGACAGGTTGCTGCGCAATCGCGTGCCGCGTGATCGGGCAGGGCGCAGTATTCATCGCTTGTTTTTTGTTAAAGAGCTGGTCTGCGTGAAGCAGATGACTCTATTTTTATCAACAGCATAACCTTTGTCAATAGACGATCAACTGGTTGATTTTTCAAGCAATGATGGGTTTTACTAGGGGATGGATGAGCTTAGCTGATTGATCGGGATACAGGGGATACCGTACCGAGGCAATTTGTTTTTTGCTGTGACCAACACCTCATTAGCTGATGGCCGTAAAATTATTCAGCTCCATAGGGAAGATAGAAATAAGCTTGATTCTGGTCGGTTCAAGATGTTTCACCTGATCAGCTTGATGGTTTGACCTGCTGTTACATCTTGGTCAGATAATGCTGAACTTTGCTGCCAGAAAATGGCACAAATAATCAACGTACCGTCACATTCAAATAACGGATTTGTCTAATAATATCCATGTGTTCAACATGGTTATGGAAGTATATGCCCGATTTTCAACCTGTCCGTGAAGCCTGTGCCGTAATGGGCGGGATGACCAAGCTCGCCAAGAAGCTGGGCGTGCCGGTGCCGGTGGTCAGCGGCTGGGCGTCAGGCACCCGCCCGGTGCCGATCATCCGCTGTGTGGAGATCGAGGAAGTGACGGGTGGGGAAGTCACCCGGAAGCAGTTGCGTCCGGATGATTGGTGGCAGATCTGGCCGGAATTGCGGGGGGAGGATTAAGAATAGAAAGCGAGAGCTCTCGTAATGGGAAGAGTTCAGCCTGATTACAAACAGTGTTTTGGTAAAAGCTGGTGGTTACAAAACGGATGTTCTATCTGAATTTCAGCTTATCGATCATACCCACTCGATTGTAAATAACAAAAATATTCTCAACAAAAACAAATTGTTAGTGTTGGAAATTCTACGGATACCATGAAAAATACCATACCTAACCAAGGAAGCCCACTCCGCTGAAAGAGACTAAGTGAAGCACGCTCAGTCAACGAGTTCATCGCAGAAGTGACGGGCCATCAAGAAGAGCCACGGAAGTTGACTCCTCTGGAGCAACGAAACGTTGTACTCCTCGCGCACACGGTGGGTCGAAACGATTTCACCCAAATCCCTTATAGTGTACTGATAAGTGTTAGCATCCGCTGTACCAACATTGACGCATGCGCGTATTAGCGCGGTGAAAACTTCAATAAAGCAAAGATCACCACCAAGATGGTGCCACCAATCTAATCCAATTCGCACTGTCACATCGACCGTGATGGCATTCTGCACAAATTGACAGGCCCACTGACCGTCAGGCGATATCGTTAGGGATGGTCCCGACTTCTGCTTTATATTTCGCAGAATGTGCCAGTCCTTCTTATTGGAAAGTTTTTCTGTCCCATAAAGCACCCCGTATGTGAATTCGATCCGACGTCTATCTGACTCACTCGACCAGGATGAATAGTTGGCAAGAATCGCATCGGCAAAATTCTCACTCATTTCATCATTAAGGCACCGGGGGCCACTTTTTAGCGTAGCTAGGTGATAAACGTCTGAGTCAAGACGCTTGCCGTCCAGTGCGGAATTTGATGTGTGCATTTCACTGGCAACACACTCCCAGCCATACTCGGGAAGAACGACCTCTTCTACCATCCTCCCTGCAGACGTTTCCATCGAAGAGAACTGCTTTGCAGGAAGGATGTCTGCCTCAATTTCGCTAACCTTGGAATATCCTCGCTGGCGCGCGTGGATCAAAAGCACATAGGGGCTCGTGTTAAACTTTTGGAAAACTGCATCCTGCGCCGGCAGCGACGATATATGCGTCTCAATCTTGTTCCGAAACGCAGTCTCTAAACGCAGCACTCTCTCCCTTCGATTCTGGTCATTATCAACTTGCTGTAGTTGCCCAAGCAATTGTTGACGGGATAGCGACCTCTTCTGAGCCCGGGGTAAGCCGGAGTGACCTCGAGCCATCTTTCAAATACTCCTTAATTTTCGCTGCGTTTTCGGCTTAGCGTAGCGGACGTTTTCGCTCCCATCGCCATTGCCCCAGACGAATGTCTCTCCACCTTTAAACCACTGACGAGTACGCACATGGGACTGCAAGTATATGATACGCGGCTCAAATGAACTCATCGTTTCGACTTTGGCTCCTTCCTTAAGAGCCTGGTCTAATTCTTGAGAGATCACTTCACCAGCCACGCGCCCCAATCTGGTTGGGACAGCGTTCCCAACTTGAGCGTACTGTTTAGATAACGTACCGCTGAATTGCCAATTGTCTGGGAACTCCTGAATTCGCGCATATTCACGAATTGAAAGTGCCCGAGTCTCCCGAGGATGACAAAGAGATGTACTCGCATGATTAGGCATCGTAACCAAGGTTGGGCAAGGGAGGTCGAAGGTCAACCTTCGCCACCAACCGGATCTTCCTCCCTTGGCATGCCATGCGCGCCCCATAGATTCCTTTTGCACTTCTTCCGGTAAACTACGCCAGTTTGAACCTTCCGGCACCATTGCCAAGAACCCTTTTTTTCGAGGGCTGAAGTCCATAATCTGAGGATTTGGATCATCCAGCCCCTCCAAAGCATCTCCTAGCGTTCTCCACGGCTGAAGGTTCACAGCCTCAAATAGATCATCTTGAGATTCCGCAGTTTGACTAGGCCCATGAGTCGGCGCAGGAAACTCCACCAATCTGCCGAATCTGTTTCCAATAAATAGTGCGCGTTCTCGAAGCTGGGGAGCGCCATAATTAACAGCATTCACTTCAAAAATATCTAAGTGGTACCCGCCGTTAATAGTAGAAAGATCCTTGGCAAATAGACGAACAACCGACCCAGGTTCTTCTTCTTCGCTCAGAGGCGCTCCGCCTTTTTCTGGACGCTCTGCAATAGGGCGGTGCTTCAGAGCGGCCGACAGCAACCCCCTAACGTTTTCCATCAGAAAGAACTTCGGCTCCACATATGAAACAAAACGGAGGAAGTCCCAAAGAAGCGTCCCACGAGGATCCTGTGTCGTTCCCCTTCGTCCAGCCGTACTGAACGATTGGCATGGAGGCCCACCGACCACAACATCAATCGAACTAGGATCAATCCCCATTTCATCTAGTGCTTCTTTAGGATCGAGCTTTGACAAATCAGCCTCCAAGACCCGCAATTCTTGAGGCAACCGACCTGCATCTCGGTTTTGGCGGATAGTTTCGCAGAAGGCCGACTCTTTCTCGATACAGGCCACTATCTTGAACCTACCGGTACTTTCTAGCCCGAGATCAAGCCCCATTCCACCAGAGAATAAAGAAAGAACACGATATTGCTCGGGAGCCTTACGCGCATTATCGGCTTTCGGTCGTTGGTACATCAAAACCTCTCATTGACGTGGCGTAACAACGCCAACATGCTTGTAAAGTGTGGTGCGAGAGACGCCATAGCGACGAGCTACCTCGGCTACCTGAATATCTGGATCGCGCAGCAAGGCTTTAATCTCGCGCACTTGCCGTGCATCTAACTTCGGCTTCCGCCCACCGGCACGCCCGCGAGCACGAGCCGCCGCTAATCCGGCCAGCGTGCGCTCTCGGATCAAAGTTCGCTCAAACTCGGCCAACGCCGCAAACACATGGAATTGCAGCTTGCCTGAGGCGCTGCCTGTCTCGATCTTCTCAGTCAGGCTCTCGAAATGCACCCCGCGCTGCTCCAGGTCGGCCACGATCTGCACCAGATCATGCAGACTACGCCCGAGTCGATCCAACCGCCACACGACAAGGGTATCTCCTGCTCTCAGCGCCTTACGACATTGCTCACGCTCCGGGCGAGCGGCATTATTACCACTGGCAGCTTCCTCATAAATCACGCCACACCCTGCCTGATTGAGCGCGTCACGCTGCAGGTCTAGGTGCTGGTCATCGGTCGACACTCGGGCGTATCCTATCCGTTGATTCATTGACGCAACCAGAACATTGAAAACTTGACGCGAATACTAACACTGATGAACGGGTTAGACGATCAAAAACCGGCGCAAGGTGAAGTGTTCATAAAACCACCGTTTCCTGAACAAGAACGTGGCTATTGTGAGCTGTTGTGAATTAGTTGCATGTGATAGAGGTATCAGTCAGACCGTCCTTCGTCCGGTAGCGGCGCTCAGCCGCGCGGCCGGTATCCGCAGTCCATCCCCATGGCGCGGGCAGCCATTGCCCTGATTTCGCCGCCTAAAACGCCGACTGTATCACTGCGCTCCTTCCTGCAAGGGGTGCGCGTTGCCGGGTACTCACCCGGTCCCTTCGTATCTCTTCGTTCTCCTTCGGGCTGCGGCTTGCGTGCCCGTCCCTTTCCGGTCGTCCCTTCGTGATTCAGCGCGGCAAGGCGACGAACTCACGGCAACGGTGGCACTCCGGGCCAGACGTAGGTCTGCGGATACCGCAAAACCTACAGAAGGCTCGGAATCTTCGGCCCCGGTAGCCGATCAACCCCGAAAGGAGAAAGCACCCATGAACACGAACAGCACTGCCGCGCTGAGCTATGACAACATGAATGACGCGCACCCTTTGTATGTGCGCAGCCCCAGCGGACCCTATCGGCCCGCGACCGATGACCAGATCCTGGCCGCTGGCCGGGTGGCTGCAGAAAGCCTGATTTCGACGGCCAACACCATGATGAATCCGGAGCAGGTGGCCAAGTTTTTTCAGTCCAAGTTGGCAGGGCTGGGGCACGAATGTGCGGCGTTTCTGTATCTGGATTCGCAGCTGAAGCCGATTCGCTATATCGAACAAGCCATGGGGACGCTGAGCCACGCCAGCATCTACCCGCGCGAGATCGTGAAGACTGCCCTTCGCCTGAATGCCGCCGCGCTTTTCATGGCCCATAACCACCCATCGGGGATTGCCGAACCCAGTCCGGCGGATCTGAGCCTGACCCGGCAGCTGAAGCAGGCGCTGGCTTTGGTGGATGTGCGGGTACTGGATCACATCATTGTCAGCGCTACACAGACCGCATCATTGGCTGAACGCGGCCAGTTGTAAGGCTTAAGGGGCAGGGCGGGGGATCCGTCCTGCCCTGGCCGCCTGGCTGGCCAGTAGGCAGTAGGCAGATGGCATGATCGGCTGATCATGAGGGCCAAGGCAGTCAGCCGGCCCCTGCCGTGCGCCTGGGGTCGCCCGTCAGGGGCCGGTGAAACAGCGCAATCCCAAAACGACAAAGCCGACCGGGTCAGGGTGCCCCGGTCGGCTTTGTCATCTGGTGCCTGTGGCAAGGGTGATTGTTGGAATGTGGGCCGTGGCCCAGTCAGAGCCCCGAGGGCGCGGGGCTAGTGGCGCTCGCCGCGCGGCTGCCGTGTGGGGTCATCGCCTGGGTCGGGCCGTCATCCCGTCTTCCGTGACTCCCGCCGCCTAAACCACCGACGTGTACCACTTCCGCTTCTCTCTGCAAGGGGTGCGCTTTGCCAGGTACTCACCCGGTCCCTGCGCCTGCGGCTTCGGGCTGCGGCTTGCGTGCCTGCCCCTTTCCGTTCGGCGCTGCGTGGTCCAGATCGGCACGGCGACGGAACTCACGGAAGACGGCGGCAAGACCGGGAAACCAGCGTAGACCCCACACGGCGGATATACGTTCCGGCTCAAGAATCTTCGGATCCGGTCAGCTGAAAAAGCAGTTCAACCCTTGTTTTGGAGAATCAGACCATGAACACCTATGAAGCCAAGCAGGCAGCCCGCAAGGCCCGCTATGAAGCACGCGCAGGGCAGGCAGCGCAGCAATCGGGTGCAGTCGCATCCCAGGCCAGCCGCATGGCCGATGCCATCCCTATGGGTCAGCCCATCCTGGTGGGGCACTATTCCGAAGGCCGCGACCGTCGCTATCGGGAGCGGATCAGCCGAGGCTTTGAACAGTCTGTCGATCTGCAGAAAAAAGCCGAGCACTACGCCAGAAAGGCCGCAGCCGTGGGCAAGGGCGGGATCTCCAGCGACGACCCGGCCGCTATCGAGAAACTGCAGGCGAAGCTGGCCAGCCTGCAGGCCATTCAGGAAACCATGAAGGCGATCAACGCTATCTTGCGCCGCCATGCGAAGGCTGGGGCCGATGCGCAGGTGGCCGCCCTGGTGGATTCTGGCCTGACCTACGCGGAACGCGCCCGCGAGCTGGTGACCCCGGACTATATGAACCGCATCGGCTTTGCCCCGTTCCAGCTGCAGAACAACAACGCCAACATCCACCGCATCATGGCCCGCATCAAGGAATTGCAGCGTGCCGCCGAGCGCACCGAAACCGAGCAGGCAGGAGACGGCTACACCTACCGCGAGGATCCGCAGGAGAACCGTGCCATGTTCCTGTTTGACGGCAAGCCGGCCAAGGAGACCCGCGACGTGCTGAAGCGCTGCGGTTTCCGCTGGAGTCCGACGCGCAGCGCCTGGGTGCGCCAGCTGACCGGCAACGCCCAATGGGCCGCCAAGGATGTGATCCGCCATCTGGACGCATTGAATCAGGCCTGAGCGACTTATCTGCCCTGGGCCGGATCCAGGCCTGGGGCATCACCCCCTAGACTTTCATCATTGGAGCATCACCATGGCATCACTGAACCGCGCGACCCTCATCGGCAACCTGGGCAAGGACCCGGAGATCCGCTACACCCCGGATGGCGCTGCCGTCTGCAACGTGTCGATTGCCACGACCAGCACCTGGCGCGACAAGGCCAGCGGCGAGCGCCGCGAAGAAACCGAATGGCACCGCGTCGTCTTCTACGGCCGCCTGGCCGAGATCGCCGGCGAATACCTGAGGAAGGGCCGTACTGTCTTTGTGGAAGGGCGCCTGAAAACCCGCAAATGGCAGGACAAGGACAGCGGCACCGACCGCTACAGCACCGAGATCATCGCCGACCAGATGCAGATGCTGGGTGGGCGCGATGATGGTCAGGCGGGAGAGGCGAAGGCGGCGGCCCCAGCAGGCAGGGCGAAGGGACGTAGTGGGCAGGCTGCGGCTGCGGCCCCAGCGGCTGGATCCGCCGCGCCGGAAGAGTCGGATATTCCGTTTTAAGAGGCTGCATGAGCCCGGCCGGGTGATCCCGGCCTGGTCCCGCATGACACTTTGGCCCGGCTTTGTCCGGGCCTTGTTGCGTTCTGGCTTGGTGGCTTTTGTGGGCTGCTGCTGGTCCTGGTGGTGGCCAATCTGGATCCGCCTGTGCATCCTGTGGCCTGCCTGGTGCTGATGTATGGCCCTGTTCCCAGGCTTCGCCTGGGGCCCTGTGTTGTGACGCTGCCTGCCCGGTTTCCGGTCAGGCTGGGCCGTTCAGTCCCCAAATTCGCTACGCTCATTTGTGGCCTTAAACGTCCCACACATGACGCACCCCTCGCGGGGTGGGGAAAGGCTTTGTGGATCAATGGCTTGCTGGAAACGGGCCGGTTTTGGTGATGTAGGACAGATAGGGCGCTGGATTGGTGTAAGCCATTGATTCGGCGGGAGAAATTGCGGCCACGACTGGGGCCGAATGGCGTGTAGACATTCTGGGCCGGCCAAGAAATTTCATTTTGGAGCCGTGCTGGATACGCTGCGGATATAGGTGGGAGGCAAGCGTAAGACGGGAGGGCGACAGGCGCGGGGCGTGGTGAAGACGGGCAGAGTACGTCTTGAAGCCGGTATGACGACATCTGGCAGACAGTTGTCAGACTGTGTTGATGGATTTTTCCAGCACGCGTAGCCGCTCGATGATTTGTTCGAAGCTTGGCGTTTCGCCATAGAACATTTGGGCGTCCAGCATGGCCTGGTAGTCCTGTTGCAGGGCAATCAGAAGGGGGGCGTCGGGGACCAGGCGCAGCCCGCCGGTGGCGCATTGTTCGTAGTGGCTGAATCCGCTGCGATAGAAGGTCTGCTTGATGCGTAGTACGTCGTCCAGAAGGGCCCTGTCGTGGATGGCTTCCTGGCCGACCGAATGATCGGCCAGCTTGGCCAGGTCATACCAGTGACGTGAAAGCCGTTCGGCGCTGGCACGCAAGGCCGGACGATGACATTCGACATGAATCAGCGTTGCTTTTTCCCAGAAGGTGCGCGCACCCGACAAGACAGCCAGTTGGGCAGTAGGCAATTCCAGGCCAGGGACGTGATCGGCAATGTCCGGAGCGATGACCAGCCTGTCTTGCGGCAAGGTCGAATTACGACCCCCGAATTCAATCAGAATGCTCGGGCGCAGATAGGCGTCTGAATTTTCAACTGCGCTGGGGTAGTACACCCAGAGTTTTTCGGCATCGTCACTGATTTCCAGGCTGGTTGGGGTCTGGGGGAGTGCTTTTTGCAGGGCAGTCTGCAGTGCGGGGGCCAGTTCGTCGGTGATGTGTGTGGCCAGGGCCGATCTCAAGCGTTCTGAGAACTTGCTGCGCTGATTGTTGCTGGTCATGTTGTCCAGATCCGGCGCGTTTGCATCCAGGCTGCGATAGTCGACGGTGACGTCGATATCCTCGGAAAAACGGTCAATCGCCCGATATACCTTGGACAGAGATGTGCCGCCCTTGAATGCCATGGGTTTGCAACATGGCAGGCGAAACAGCAGATCCAGCACTTGGCAAAGCCAGATGTCTTTTTCCAGGATTTCAGCCCGTCGTCCCATGACGGGAGCCAGGCTGCGCAGCAAGTCTGCCTGATCCTGTGTGCGCAGATCGAAATAGCGTTCGTTGGATGTCTTTGTCATGAGGTGGTGCTTTGGTCTTCGTACTGGCGTAGCGATTCGACCATCCAGGCTGGCATGGATGATTTCGCCTGGCGCAGGGCCTGGAATTCAGCATGAGGCAGTTTGGATTCGATGCGTTGGAAGGTAGAGGGGGTGACCTGCTGACGGCCCAGATACCATAGCGCGGCGAGTGCCTGGCCTGCCGGGCGGCCCGCCAGAGCGAGCTTGCGGGCGGCGACATGCTGGAGGCGTACCTGTAGTTTGCCCAGCTTGACGGTGCGTGACGACCCAGTCGTATAGAAAACCGGCTGTGCAGGCACCTGAGTGCTGAAACCGAAGCGACGGGCGGCCTCGGCCCCGTGGATCTCGATGGAGGCACCTTCGTGATCGGCAATCAACCGTGCCACGGTTTCGGGTGCAGGCATGGTAGCCAGGCCGAAACGGCTGCTCTTGGGCACTGTGTAAAGGCCGTGTCCGATGCGCTGGATCTGACCGGACTGGGTCAGACGCATCAGGGTCTGGTCGATGGCCGCACGCGAACCCAGCCCGGCGAACAACGCGGGCGTGAAGGGTTCACCGGCAGGAAGCCGGGCGATTTGCTGGCGGATGTTTTGGGCAGTACTCATCAGTATTTCCTTGTTAGATAATTCTAATGTATTTCTAACAAGTGATCTACTGCCACGCCAATTCCTGATCCAGTTCTGCAGGCTGGATCTCTGCTTCAACCGTGCCATGAATCGCCAGCCCATGGTGTAGCCCGCCGATGTCATGCGCCAGCCCCTTGACCCCCAGCCGATCCACCCGTTCCGGCAGCTTGTCGGCATCATCCGTGAACACCACTACCTCATGGCGCTCGCGCGAGATGCTGACGTAGTACGTATCCTGGGCGGTGGTGCGGCTGAAGCTTTCCGCGTTGTACAGCACCCGGTCGCAGGTCAGGCCCTGGGCGCTGTGCGCCGTGGTGGTGTAGGCGTAGTCCAGGTGCAGCGGCCGGTCGGTGGGCAGGGTGATGCTTTTGTCACCAGTCTGGATGGTGACCGAGTTGGCCTCGATGGCGACGACCTTCGCCAGCTGGCCGTTGACCAGGTCATGCTGGGCATCGTTGCGGGTGATGCGCACCTGGTCGCCCACGGACAGTTCCGATTTGTTCAGGTGATAGACCGAGAGCTTGCTCATGGTGCGGGGGATGAGCTCGATGGGCTCAGGCTTTGATGCGCCAGGGTTCACAGCCTGCACCGTGATGCGGTCATGGCGGGGGATACCAGTCACCCGATACAGTTCGCCGCGCTTCAGGCCGCACTGGTAATCACGTTCCGGCACGACGATATCCCCCGCGGTGTAATACCGGGCGACACTGCGCTCGGCGCGCGTGGTGTCGTGGCGGGCGAGCAGCTGGCAGCGCTGACCCTTGCCCTCCAGGCCGCGCAGGGCGTGGATGCGGGCATTGATCGCCTGGCGTGAAGCGTTGGTGCCGGTGACAACAATGGTGCTGGCCTGCTGGTCGGCAGGTAGTTCCACATAGGCCTGGGCGATGGCTTCGTAGCGGGCCGAGCTGTCACGGGTCTTGTGGCCGTGTTCATCGACACTGAACTGATCCGGGATGGTCAGTACCCGGTCGAGCAGGGGCAGGGAACGGCTGGCCTCACCACGGGCGGCCAGCTGCACCGCCCGGCGCAGCCGCTCAGATCGTTGGCGCTGGATATCGCCCATGAGCACCGTCTTCATGCCGTGTTCCTGCAGCATGGCAAAGGCGCGGCCGGCCTCGATGGCCTTGGTCTGGGCCGTGTCGCCCAGCAATACCACCTTCGCGCCGGTGGGCTGGATGAGCGCCAGGAGCTTATCCATCTGGCGCACGGGCACGACCCCAGCCTCGTCGATCACCACCACGGTCTGCGGGCCCAGCTGGCTGGTGAAGGACCGCTTGTCGCGGGCAGCGAGCACCGAGGCCACCGTATTGGCAGGCACACCATCCTTGCGCAGATTGCGAACCATGCCGCCATAGGGGGCAAGCGCCACCAGGCTGTGGCCCTGTTGCTGCAGGATGGTCTGGGCGTTCTGCAGGGCAAAGGATTTTCCGGTCCCTGCCAGGCCCTGGATGCCGCTGATCTGGTCGGTGTCGCTCGCAATCAGCATCACGGCTTCGCGCTGGCCTGGGGTAAGACGGTCATCCAGCCCGGCCTCGGCCACGGTACTGGCGATGGGGGCCTGCCAGGCACGGCGGCCGCTGGCTTCAGCCGCCAGGATGCGGGATTCGGCCTCATAGGCCTTGCGTGTGGCGTAGCGGGGGCTTTCCATCAAGAGACGTCCTTGAGTGATGGCCTGATCGACCAGCTGCAGGGCTGCATCCTGCGAGATTCCGCACAGGCGCACAACCTCGGCCGCCCAACCGTCGCGGGTCATGGGCGCGGCCTTCATGTCCTGTGTGCTGCGATAGTGCGCGGCTTCCTGGATCAGTGCCCCTGCCTGTACCCGCGCCTGGATGGCCGACTGAATGGCGGTGACATCGGTATGGCCGCCCGCGTGGCGCACGGCGCTTTGCAGCAGATTGGCCAGCGGCATGACGGATTCGCGCTCGGCCAGATGCTGGATCGCCCAGTTCAGTGATGCCTGGGCAACCAGATCGGAGGCCTTGCTGGTGCCCCTGGTGTTCTGCCGTGGCTGGAGGCTTGCCTGGTCAAACCGCATGCCAATGGCTTGGGCCGATGCCTGCCATTCCTGCTGCAGCTCAGCTCGGCTGTAAGCCTGGGTCTTTTGCTGCCGGTGGGCAAGGGTGATGCCCTGGCGCAGGGCGTGCGGGGCCTGATCGCGGCTGGTGCCGCGTGCGGCCAGTTCTGCCGTGATGCCCGCGCTGCGCTTGCTGAAGAATTCGATCTGTTCCCGACTGATGTGGGCAAGCTCGATGTGGTTCTTCTCGTGGCGCACGGCATAGCCCAGCGCCCGGACATTGCGCTCCAGCGTTGCCTGGTAAATGGAATCGGTCACACGCAGCAGCTGGAAGATCTGTTCGTTGGATAAGGCCACCCACTGGCCATCGGATCGCTGGGTCAGGTTCATGAGCAGCGTGTGGACGTGTAGATGCGGGTCCGGTGCGGCGTCTTCTGTGGGTCGGGCCGTTTCGTGGCGAAACTTGGCGATGATGAGGTTCCCCGTATGCTCCACCTGCGACTTGCCGTTTTCCTTCTTGCGACCCATGGCCAGGTGCTGTTCGACATAGGCCAAGGCCGTGGCCACGGCATCATCGTTCGCCTGGATCAGGCGCTCGTCGCCACCGATCAGCGCCTGCAGCGTGATGCTTTTGGGGGCACCGAAGGTCAGATCCAGCGCCGCGCGGGCTTTGGCGTCCTTGCGCACGGATTGACTGGCTGTGATGCCATGGCCAAAGTCACCCTGCAGCATGGCTTTGAACCGGGCTGGGTCGATGGCACCGACTGCGCCCAAGCGCCGGGCACCTTCACCTTGCCAGGTGGCGGCGCTGCCGTCGCGGCTGTAATAGTCGTCGGCCTGGTCGGCATAGTAGTGGGTTGCAAGGGCCGCACGGGCCCGATAGATCTGGCTGCGCGAGATCATGGGTGCTCCGGGAAGTGGGGTGGTAAAAGATCAGCCAGCAGGCGCGAAAGGCGCGCCAGTTCTGGCTGTTGAGGGAAAGGGCAGGGGGATTGCACAGGGTTTTCCACAGGAATTGTGGATGGGTGCTGACGGCCATGAACAGACATTGAGGCTGAAGTTCGAAAGTGGATCGTCTCATCCTCGTTTAACATGAGCACATCGAAAATATGAAACCTTACAATCTAGCCGGCAACGAGCTAGATTTGCCCCGCTACTTGTTATGAACTCGGAAACTAAACATGACGTTCCACATCGATGTTCCCGCAAGCGTTGACGATAAGAGCCTTATCGATTTCTTTCGCGGCTGGCGCTGGCACTTAGCACCGCATCCACCAATTCAGATTGATTTCCAGGGATGCAATTTCATCGCCCCCTACGCGTTAACTCTCTTTGCGGTGTACGTGTTATGGCTGCGAAAATCGAAACGTGTGCACGTTAGGGTCAATGTGAACCCGAATTCGGTCGCTGGTGCTTTTCTAGTTCAATCCGGATTCTTCGAAGTTCTAGGTGAGAATCCTCCAGAGATCGTAGAGGAACGCCCAGACAGGACTGTGAAGCTAACCCGCATTTCGTCGAGTTCCGAGATTTCTCCATTCGCATCGCGGGTAATGGAGATTCTCCAGATTGAAGACGAAGAACTGGCCGGTGCGGTTCAGTACTCGCTTATTGAGCTACTTCGCAATGTTGTTCAGCACTCGGGCAGTCAGAGTGGAGGAGTGGCCATGGCTCAGTACTATCCAAACACCGGGCTAGTCGAGTTATGCGTCGCTGACATGGGCGTGGGCGTGAAGGCAACGATCAATGAAGCCTATCCGGAAATTGATAACAGTCTGAAGGCGATCAAGCTTGCGACATTGCCGCACGTATCACGAACCTTCGGACCCTCCGTCTATAGCGCTATGCGGGATAATGCTGGCTTGGGCCTTTTTTTCATCAAGCAAATTGCCTCACTCTCTGGTGGTAGCTTTTTCTTAGGCTCAAAGGATGCACTCATCGACATCTGGGGTGATAAAAAAGGGCGGCAAAAAAAGCTCTACAAGCTTGCTCGAAACGACGGATGGCCAGGAACCTTTGCTTATCTCCAACTAAGGAGGGACACCATCAGCGATTTCGATAGCATCCTGCACATATGCCGTCGCATGGCCGCCGAGGCGAGGAAGTATCCAGCAGAGTTGGCACTCGATTTCATTGAGGAAGTTCCTGAAGTCGATGACCTGGTTGTTGTAACGGTGAAGGACTTCGAAGAGGATGTTGAAGAGGCGGCAAAATTGAGAGAGGAACTTATCTTGCCTATGATCGCGGAGGGGACCATGGTTGTTCTAGACTTCGCCGGCGTAAAGTTTGCTACGCAGTCATTTGTCCACGCGCTCATGTATAAGGTTATTCGTGACGGGCAACAGATTGGCTCCACGCTGTCGATCGCAGGCTGCTCTAACTCAACCCGCGAGGCGGTCATGGCGGTTGCTGCATATGCCAAAGCCACTAATGAATAAAGCTAGTCTCAAGGTCAAGTAGGGAGCCTGCGACAAGCCAACGTCCTGTACGCAGAGCTGGGATCTCGCTGCTTTGGGTCGAGAGCTTTACTTCGAGGCATATACCGTGAGGTGCTGTCGATCGAGCGGCAATTGGTTGTATTAGGCAGACTAAATAAATATAGGATGACCATGAGCAGGCTAGATACTCGACTCGAAAGTGAGGGGGCGGAATTTTTAGTGCTAGGCCAGCTGCTAATCCACCGAATACCGGCTTACAAGACCTACACGAACATGCCTGGCTATGATCTGGTGGCTACAAACCCTGAGCGAAATGTCGCGGTGCGCATCCAGGTAAAAAGCCGGTGGGGCACTGGGGCAAAGGATTTTCCAATCCAGAACTTTGACTGTGAGTTCGTTGTGGCTGTTTTCCTGAACCGGGGCTCCAAGGATGGCAAGAAGGAAGTGGCGGATCCTGACTACTATGTTTTGCCTGTGAGTATTGTCAGTGCTCTGCCGCGCACTGCGAACTGGAAGAAAGTCAGCATGCGCAATGTCGTGGATCTCGATCAGTACCGCGAGGCCTGGCACCTCATCTCAGACTTTCTGAACACATCAGGCAAAGCCGCAGGCGAAGCTGCTGCATTGGCATCGTCATGAGCCGTTAACTCATGCACATGAGCACTTTCCAGACGCTTATCATCGAGATAAGTATTGATCATTTGTACGGGACTTGAGAATCCAACGTTAGCTATCACCAAAATGAACACGATTTTCGGCGGCGACCTTCACGCGGGACTTTCTGGCCTTGAGTTGGCTGGAAGTCCATTCGACCTAGGGGAGGGCATCCTACTCAGGCGAACATACGCGCATCAATTTGCGCCTTTCATGCTTGCCTTTGCAAAACCGAGCATCGGGCAGCCTCATCCAGGTCCTTGGAAGGCCGCAAGTGGTGGTTTCGCATTCGACATTACAGCTGAATTATTCATTCCCGAAGATATAGAAAAGAAATACGAATCTAAAGTGGGAATTGCTAGACTCGTTGTTTTCTTGCTTCGCCTTGGTGTCAATCCTGCTATTACGTTGCCTGTCTTCGCGAATTCTTCGTTTTCTGCCTTGGCCAAAATGCCAGATTCTCAAGTACTGCTTCAACCGTTCGAAATCGAGCGACGACGCTTTCCTCTAGGAGTGGTTGGCGGTCAAGTTACTGTTGAAGCGGCCACTTGGGTCAAAGAACGTTGGCGAACTGCACACAAGCTTACGAGCAGCCATGCAGAGTTTGAACTTGCCGTTGATGCGCTTGATCAAGGCCAGTTTGTGCAGTCGCATGCCCTAGCACTATTGTCGCTTTGGGCCGCCCTAGAGGCGCTTTTCTCACCCTCCACTACTGAACTCAGCTTCCGGGTTTCGGCGCTAATTGCCGCTTATCTAGAGGAGCCCGGAACTGCTCGGTTGGCGCGGCAAAAATCAATTGCAAAGCTATACACAAAGCGATCTGCAGCAGCCCATGGTAAGCCAAACCACGATCAGAAAAATCTCTTGGATTCATTCAACCTGCTACGTGAGGTACTGACAAAGATGCTTGATTCTGGGCGAGTGCCGTCAAAAGAGGATCTAGAAGCAAAACTCTTCGGTGCGAAGCTGAAATGACGGCCAACCCCGCACGCTGCCGGACTACCTACGGCAGCCAATGAATTCAAATGTTAGTGGCTGTCCCCTCAGGGCCGGAAGCCGCCCATCTCGTTACATGGAAAATTAAAGGATGCGTGATACCGATGTAGAAACATAACCAACCTACGGACCAGTAGACCTGGAGTTAGCCATGAAAAACCAGCTAGTAGTTTCCATATTGGCAGCGGCCGTTGGCGATGCACTTTCGGCAGCTTTCATCCCAGGCGGCAATGTCGCAGGGGTTGCAATATCAAAAGTCTTTGCGAAGCGTCTCGAGGCGGCGCGTGAGATTTTTCTTTCCGAATTAGCTACTGGCGAAAAAAATCTCAACAGCGCCGAGTTCGAGGAGTCGGCTGCAATCGTCTATCGGTATCTTAAGGCAGCACAGGAAGGCGCAGCTCGGCTTAACCTGCGACTACTTGCTGCCGTTTTCGCAGGCCAAGTGCGGGAACGCACGATTGTTGCTGACGAGTTTCTCTACTACGCTGATCTTCTTTCGTCTCTGCGGCGAGACGAGATCATCCTTCTCGGAACCCTTGAGCGATTTGCCGTCGAAGTCCGCAGAGAACAAATCGGCTTCGACAATACAGACTTTGCCAGCCGTGTCAGTGAGCGAGCACGGTGTGCATTAATTCCGGCGCAATTTCAAGATGAGGAACATTATGCCGCTGTCGCAGGAGCCCTACTCAGGACCGGACTCGTTGTCGGGCTGTCAGGCTGGAACACAATGGTCTTTATCCCATCGAAACTCATGGCGGAGTTAAATCAATTGGTTGAAGTTGAGGGGGTGCTCCAACGTGACCAAGCAATGCAGTAGTTGGCCATGAAATATCAATAACAAATTGATTTTATGAGATAATATTGCTTTCGTGAGTCATGTAATTTTTAAAAAAACACTCCCGATATGAGGTGTTTTCTGGGAGAAATGCCCAGCCAGCCCATGACCCAAATCGACAATTTATTTCTCAGTTGCCTGGGGAAGGTCTGAATAAGCCGATTCCAGAATCCGCTTTTCCAGCCCAACCGACTCGATTTTCATAATGCAGAAAAATTGCTCAAAAATAGGCCAAAAGCGGGATGATTTTCACCCCGACAGACCCGTTTTGGGCGTTCTGCGCCCATTCCGGGCGAACCTATCCTGCCGTAGCCATCAAATAGTGGCGTACCTTCCACAGGTTGGCCAGCGTAAACAGCATCTTCAACTGCGCCGTGTTCTTGGCCAGACCCCGGTAGCGCACCTTGGTGAATCCAAACTGGCATTTAATCACCCGAAATGGATGCTCTACCCGGGAGCGCAGGCTGGCCTTGGCCCGTTCGTACGATTCCAGCATCCGACCCATATTGCTGCGCCCCAACGCTCGCCGTTTGCCCGGACGCATGGCAATGTGCCACTGTACGTTGCGCCCCTGGTTCTCCTCTCGATCCTGGACGCCTCGGTAGCCCGCATCGCCCAGCACCAATTCTTCCTCACCGTGCAGCAGCGCATGGGCCTGCGTGACATCATGAACATTGGCTGCTGTACCCACCACAGTGTGCACCAAGCCGGTCATATCCACGCCAATGTGGGCCTTCATGCCAAAGTGCCACTGATTGCCCTTCTTGGTCTGATGCATCTCGGGATCCCGCGAGCCTGCAGCGTTCTTGGTCGAGCTGGGCGCTTCGATGATCGTGGCATCAATGATCGTGCCCTTGCGCACCGTGATGCCTTGGTCGGCCAGCAGCAGGTTCACCGCTTCGAGGGCGTCGGCTGCGATGTCGTGCTTCTCCAGCAGGTGGCGAAAATTCAGAATCGTCGTCTCGTCCGGAATGCTGCCACGCGTGAGCGACAGTTTGGCAAAGTTACGTATCGAGGTGCTGTCATACAGCGCCTCTTCCATCGCCGGGTCCGACAGGTTGAACCACTGCTGCATGAAGTGGATGCGCAGCATCACTTCCAGCGGGTAAGGCCTGCGTCCGTTGCCAGCCTTCGGGTAGTGGGGTTCGACCAAGTCGGCGAAGACCTTCCAGGGAACGGCCCGTTCCATCTCTGCCAGGAACTTCTCGCGGCGCGTCACCTTGCGCTTGCCTGCAAATTCGGCGTCGGAAAAGCTCAGCTGGCTCATTGGGGGCTTCCTGATTGGGTCTCGTTCAACAACCTACATTCTGACAGGTCCAGAGGACTTGTTCAGACCTTCCCTGGGTAATCGCCCAAATTTCTCATAGCTTCAGCGGTGGCTTCTGCCCAATCAGATTGCCCTTGTTCCATGGCACGTAATGACCGACGCTGACAGTCTCGAATTTTATGACAATCCCCTTTCGGATAAAGGAAGATTGTGGGTGCGCCTACGGATGGTCGCTATCCGAACCGGAGCTGTTTCTTACAATAGATGGTCAGAGTCGAAAATAGTCCTCATTAGGAGTCATTCATTTATTGAAGCTACATTCTCCTAATTTCTGGAAATATTTTCACCTGCTCCTGCGAGCCGATCGCATGATAACGAGCTTCTCCGGAATTTTCGTCAAAATCAACTACCACTTTAACTTTAAGAGTATCTTTGGCTGACGCACCCATTTCACAGATCATTATTCCGACAAGATTAAGACAGCTTTTTGATTTTCCTGGTAAGAACGCCACATTGAACTTGCTCCGAGACTGGACGGAGCGGTAGCACCAAGCGTCCTGCTCTGGATAGTTAAAATATGAGTCCGCGATTGCTCGAGTTATGGAATAACTTCCCTCGCTCCCTGCTGGGACAAACCTAGAGAATTCCTCATTTAAGAAAGAATAAAAAAAATTCGACCGATCGTCTTTGGGAAGGGACGAATTCTCATAGTCACCAAGTACTGCGACATTTATCTTGCGAGAGGACTTATAAACGATAGCCGCGATATGCTTACTACTTCTCGCTCTGGCCTCATCTATTGCCAACTCAATATCATCTGGACAGCAATACAAAATGCCCTGATTAGCCTTATTAAGTCGTCCTTGCACATTAACAAATTGTGCCGGCGGCTCCCACGCGTCTTCAATTCTCTGAATTGTTTTCAGCGGAATCTTCGTGTCACTTGGCGGGAGTGCTCGGACGCGATAAAAGATCCTTCCTTGCTCATACGATTTCATTTCCACTGGAAAGGAAAATGTATTTCCAAATATTGAAGATAAAGCATTTACGCACGCCTCATCACTAATGCCTCTTTCCGCCTGGCGTTTAAAATTTGAAACTCTTTTCTTGATTTCTTCGTCGCTAATATCAGAAACAAACATAGGCACGTCATATTTTATTTTGAGAATTAGGCAAAAATTTTTCAGAAAAATATTGTCGTTAATTTATTAAAAAATATTTATTAATGATAATAGAACATCGGTTAAGCGTCATTAGTCAGGAAGCTGTCAAGGTCGATGCCCGCTCATGGACGATGACAGTCATGCGACGTGCAGAAATGCGGCAGCCTGTGCGCCAAACCCTTGAAATGGCATTTTCACCCTCGCCACCGGCAAATTCCTCGCCAACGCCAAATACCCCTCCAGCACCGGCAACGCCTGAATCTGCGCTGCCGTCACCACATCCTCCACCGCCCGGTCGATATTATCCGACGTGTTCCGATGATCGACACTGCGGCTGACGCTGTATTTTGGCCGCTCGACCTCGTGTTTGCCAAGGCTTTCACTCATGTCGCGGGCGGTCTGCGGGTCGGTACGGGATCCACCCAGCACAACCAGGTTGCGAAAGCTCGCCCGGATGGTGGTGGCCATCGTCCTGCCGTACAGGTGTTCCAGCTGGGATGTGCTTTGGAGGCCAGCCACGATGCGCAGTCCGTTCTTGCGGCCTTTGGTCAGGCCTGCTTCCAGGGAGGGCAGGGCCTCCAGGCTGGCCAGCTCGTCGATGAAAAGCCACCAGCGCCTGCCGGTGCCCTCCGGCATGGACAGAATCGACGTGATGAAGACATCGGCCCAGGACGACACCAAGGGCCGCATGGAGCTCATCATGTCCTCGCGCCAGTTGATGTACAGGTTGCCGCCGTCGGGCTGATCCAGCCAGTCACGGATGGAGAAGGGGCCAGGCTTCATGCTGGTGTGTTCCGACAGCTTGTTGGACAGCACGAATCGGGCCGACGACAGGGCTTTGCTGGCGTCGCTGGAGCCGACGAACAGGGATTCAGCCAGGGTGCCGTCCAGGAACTGTTTGAGCACCTTCGGATCCTCGATGGTGCACAGGCGAAACAGATCCATGATGCTGGCCTCAGTGCCCTGTAGCTGATACAGCTTTTTTGCGGTTTCGCGCAGCAGCAGCCGCCCGAAGTCGTTCCATTCCTCGGCGTTCTTGTCCTGGCTCATGGGCACCAGGGAATGCGCCAGGCGCTTCCAGTCGTAGTCGGCGCGGGCTTCGTTGAAAAAGGACCAGCCTTCACTTCTGGTGTCGTAGGGGTTAAGGATCACATCGCCCGGTTGCCAGAACTTGCTGAGTAGATCGCCATTGGGGTCGATGACGATCATGCGGTCGTTGCGCGTGGACGGCTGGCCAGGCAGGTGGTGCTGATGACTGCGGGATCGCGCGAGCACGGACGCCGCCATATTGCGCAGTAGCACCGATTTACCGGACCCGGTGGCACCGCTCACCAGCAGGTGCAGGTTTTCGTTCGCCGTGGGCATAGGGATGCCAGCCACGCCGATCTGCTGTTTGCCAGGTTCTGTGCAGAGCTTTACCAGGTGTTTGGCCGTGGTCATCCGGGTGCCGCGCACGAAGCGCTTGTAGGCGGCCCCCTCGAAGCCTTCGGTTTTTGCGGTGCGACCGATAAAGAGGATCAAGGCCAGGGCCAGCACCAAGCCCACGCCCAGCGCCCCGTAGAGCAGGGGGTAGCCAGGGGTGAGTTTTACGAAATGCCAGGCCATCTGGCGATTCCAGTCGCGCCAGGCGATGCCGCTGCCGTAGGTGGCGGCGGTCATCCAGGCCGCGATGGGAAAGAGCGCCAGGGAAAAGGCGGCAATGCGCCGCCGGGTGATGGGGGAGATCAGGGTAGACATGGGTTCCTTCTGTCAGGGGATCAGCCACTGGCCCAGGGCCAGGCCTGCCAGCAGCCCGCCCAACACACCGGCGGCACCGCCAATGACCACGGCAATGAGTGCTATGCGCCGGGCGGCTTGGTGCGTGATGCGAGCGCACTGGGCTGCCTCCTGGGCCAGGTGATCCAGCCGGGTGCCGGTTGCATCCAACATGGCCTGGATGGCCTGCCGGTGCTGCTCGTGGATGGGCTTGGCGGTGGCTTCCAGGGTGGTCGCCAGATGTCGGGCCAGTTGCTGGGGCAGGACCTGCTGGGTGTCGGTCACGGCCTGGATCTGCTGTTGGGCAGTATCCAGGCTGGTGCTGACCGTTTCCAGCCGATCCACGAGGCTGGCGACTTCGCCCAGCACCTCGTGGTACAGCAGGTCCAGCTTGGTGCGGGCGTGGCCCAGCGCTGGGCCTGGGGTCTGGGGTGCGTCCATGGCGGGATCAGGCAAAGAGCGCTGCAAAGGCGGCATTCATCTGCCGATCCACGGGCTGGGCCAGGGCGCGCAGCGCGTGCCGGTTGCTCAGCTGTGAGATCCGCGCATGGTCGCTGCGGTCGGCGGCCTTCAAGAGCGCCCGGTAGTCCGTCTGGTCAGCCAGCACGTCAGCGAGCGTGGTGCGCAGATCAGCCAGCAGCTCAAAGACTTCGTTTTCGTAGATGGCGGCTTTGGGATTGGCCTGCACTTCGCCGGTTTTCGCGGCATAGGCCAGGATCGAGGGGAATTCATCCTCGACGCTGGATTCCACCCGGTTGAACAGGATGCGCACGCGATCAGGATCCACCCCCAGCTCGGCCAGGGCGGCCACGGTCTTGATGGTTTCGCGCTGGGCCTTGCCGGTGTTGATGACGGGCAGCACAAAGCAGCTCATTTCCTCATGGGCCCCTTCGTAGCGCATCATGTGGTTCAGAAAATCCTCGATATTGCTCGCCCCCACGTCCACGATGGCATCGTCACGGGTGAGCAGTTCTCGAAACAGCCTGCCGAAGTGTTCGCCGCGCAGCTGATCGACTTCCAGGCCCAGGTCTGCCCCGGTTTCGTTGGTGGACTCCACGGCAAAGATCTGGGCGCCGTTCATGCGGGGGGCCAGCAGGTGAGAGGCGACGACGGTCTTGCCGACCGATCCGGTGTAGTTCAGGACTGCGACTTTCATGGGTTCATTCCTTGTCGTGTTGAGTTTCGGTGTCTTGCGATGCCTTGGCTCGGTTGGCCAGGCCTTCGCGGCGCAGGGCATCGAGGTCGATGCGCATGTCGCGGATCTTGCGTAGATCCCCTGGGGTCTGGATGCGGCTGGGTCGCCCCTGGATAGCGTCCAGCGGTGGTGGGGTGGGTTTGGCAGCGGGTGTCGCGTCGTGCTCGGCTGCGGGTGTAGTGGTCGTCTGACTTGCTTCTTCGGCGGCCAGCCGCCGTGCCTTGCGCCAGCGGCGCAGCGTGGTGATGTAGGTGTTGTGCCGCACAGGTAGGCCTGCTGCGGCCAGATCCTCCATGATGGCGGCGTGAGGCACGCCTGCAGCCACCTGGGGCTCGATGAGCGGGTAGAGCGCCCGCAACTTCGCGGCCTGGCGCAGGCGCGGATCCAGGCTTTCCAGCACGGCACGATAACGGGCGATGGGATCGGGTTTGAGCGGGTTTTCAGTCATGAAGGGCCTTGCGTGGGGATTCAGTGATACAGGGCTGGCAGCACTGCGGCTTGCTTGCCGTCCAGCCAGGCCAGGCCTGCGGCGTGGGCTTCGTCGTAGGCGCATTGATCATCGGCAAAGCGCACGGACTGGCCACGGGCGGGGAAGTGCCCGCAGCCGACTTCCTGGTTGTGATCGAGCAGGCGCAACAGGTAGCCTTCGCCGTCGCCTTCACGCGGCACAATCTCGAACGAGAAGCGCAGCCGGGCCTGGGACAGCTCCATCTGGAACTGCCGGGCAACCGCCGGGATGCGGGCGGCCCAGTCGCCGCCGATCCGGTCCAGCGCGTCAGCGATGCTGTAGCCGCGCTCCTGCAGCCAGTCGCCGCGATCCAGCACCAGGGCGGCGGTCAGTGCTTCGCCCAGGCTCAGGGCGCCGATGCCTTCACGGGCGGCGCGGTGGGCGATGGCGAGCATCCGGGTGTCGAGATTTGCATGTGGGTTCTGGGACATGAGAACTCCTTGGCCCTGCAGGTTCAGGGCGGTGATGGGGGAATGGGTGGGGTGTGGCCCGAGCGGGTAGATGTCGATCACTTGCTGACCGATGCAGCCGTGCAAACGGCTACGCTGCGTGGCAGGCTGAGATGGCCTGGGGATGAGGCGATCAGGTCTGAGGACAGACAGACTTATCCACAGGCCTGGTTGGTAGAAATAAGGTAGAAGAAAGGTAGAAGGCGTTTCGATGGCTGGAAAGCCCCTATCCATGCGGGTTTCCAAAATCTCGGCGCGATGTTATGCCGATAAAGCGCGATGCTATGCCGATAAGCCGCGATGTTATGCCGTTGCAGGCGCGATCTTATGCCGATGGCCAGAAGCACTTATCCACAGGCTGAAAATCGGTCATTCATTGACCAATTTTTGACCTATTTAGCCCCGTCTGAATCGCCAGGCGCGATGCTATGACGACGGGTATTCAGCGATCCAGACGGGCCCAGACCGCCTGCTCATGGCCTCGGGTGGCGGCCCCGATTTGGGGTTCCGCGATCACTTCCAGGGCCTCCAGTTCGGCCAGGCTGCGCTCCAGTGTGGCGCGAAAATCCCGCAGGCGGCCGGTGTACTGGGCGCGTTCTTTCAGGATCTCCAGGCTGTACTTTTGCTGCGTATCGGCCGATGTGCCGATCAGGCGCTGCAGGCTTTTGGACAGGTCGTGGCGCATCTGCAGGCGCTTGGGCCAGTCCACCAGGGCGTATTCCCGATTGCTGAAGATCTGCGCCCAGCGGGGATCGGCATAGATGGTGTAGCTACCGGTGCGTTCGTCGTAATCGAAGCCGCCGATCATGGCCAGTACGCGGGCCGATGGGTGGTTGCCGTAGCTGTACTTGACCGTGCCGTTCTTGCGTCGTGCCTCGATGCACAGGGTAAAACGTGCCAGGTCTTTCATTCCTTCGTGCAACCAGTCGTACTGACTGCCCCCGGTGGGTCTGCCCATGCCGCGCAGGAAATCCGCGCGGTTGATGGTGGGGGCCTCACCCAGCAAGGCGGTTGTCTGCAGGTACATGGCGTGCATCCAGATGTCCGCGTGATCCTCAGTCAGCTGCTTGCCCGAGCCCTTGAGCAGGATGTTCGTGCCCTGCAGAAAGACGGTGTCATCGTGCAGTGCACGCCAGCCCCGGCGCACGGGCGCGAAGATGGCGCTACGGGCGATGTAGTTTGGAATGGCGCGGGCCGTCTCATTGATGCCGGGCACGATGAAGGGAGCCGGGGTGTGGGCCTCTTTTTCAGCGGCGGCGGCAAGGGCTTGCTGGGCTTTTTGCTGGGCGCGTTGCATGGCGGCTGACAGGCGCAGCAGGTTGCTGTCGTTGTGAAAGGGTAGGCGCGTGGATGTGGTCATGAAAAAACTCCAGACAGGCCCGGATAAGGCCTGCCTGGTCGTGTGCAGTGCCTCACACGGGTACAGGGGGATAGGGCCAGCAGACGGGGCTGCGTGGCCGTGGATGATGAAAGGGACGGGCTGCTTACCCCGGCCCAAGCCGTCGCGGCTCGAACCACAGTTCCTTCAACCGGAACCGCTCGAAATACAGCACGATGTCCACGGTCTGGCGCAGGAAGGCCTGGATGGTGGCCAGGTCCAGGTTTCCACCCGTGGGCGACTGTTTGATGAGCACGGCCAGTCGGTCGAACGTATCGGCTGCACCGTTGGCGTGGGTGGTCGTGACCGACCCTGGATGGCCAGTGTTCAAGGCGGCCAGGTAGTCCCAGGTCTCGGGCCCACGCAGTTCAGCCAGAAAGATCCGGTCCGGGGATAGGCGCATGCAGGCGGCCAGGCTGTCGGTGGCCGAGACCCGGCCTCGCGTACCGCCGTACATCAAGTGGATGCGGTTGCGGTGGCGGGGCAGGATGAGCTCATGTACGTCCTCGATGGTGATGAGCCGTTCATCGACAGGCACCCGGTCGATAAGCGACCGGGCAAAGGTGGTTTTGCCCGATCCCGTGGCCCCGGCCACGACCAGGTTCTTGCGCGCCTGTATGGCCGCGTGCAGGAAGGCGGGGATGTCGCCTGCCGATTTGAGCGCCATCAGTTTTTGGTCGATGCCGGACAAACCGCCTGCCGAGCATGCGGCAGCGGTGTCCGCCACCGATTCAAAAGCCCCCTGGGCCTGAAGTTCATCCAGCGTGAAGGCCGCCTGGGTGTGCTTGCGGATGTTGATGGCCATCGTCCCATCCAGGCAGGCCGGGGGCTGCACGATCTGGCCGCGTTCGCCACCAGGCAGCAGTACCGACAGGATCGGAGCCTTGGCCATGTGGTTGTAGGCTGCGAGGGCGGTTGCCAGGGCTTCCAGGTGCGGGTAGGTCAGCGCCTCGCAGTCATGCCGCAGCCAGGCCCCACGGGCGCGGGCGTAGAGCTCGCCCGCCCGCACGATGGCTATCTCGGTGACAGCAGGATCGGCCAGGTGTGCGGCCAATGGCCGCAGAAAGGTCTTGACCGCAATCGCCCGGTCAAAGGGCAGCGGCTCAGGGGATGGGTTCAAGGTCATAGACTTGGCTGAAGTCCAGGTCACGCGCCACCATGATGCCGATGCGCGTGCCCTGGTTCTTGTAGAGGGTTGGGGGGATGTCGAGCGACTTTTCCAGGATCTTGGCCACGACTTCCTGGCCGCCTTCTCGAGTGTTGTCGAAGCGGATGTTGTTGCTGCCAGACTGCCCTTGGTTGGCTGCCCAGCTGCCGAAGTCACCGACCAGAGACAGCAGGATGGCGTTGCCAAAGCGTTGCCAGAAGTGGTTGTCGATGTGGCCATCCAGGCCCGCTTCGCCCAGGGGGCCGGTGCCCGGTGACCCAAGATTGACGATCACACCAGCGGGCGTCTCCAGCCGGTTCCAGGTGACAAAGGCGCGGGCCTGGCCCTGCACGATACCGCCGGACTGATAGCCCGTGAACTTGGTTCCGGCATCGATCAGTTTCACCTTGCCATTGGTGCTCATCACGTCGTGCGTGGCAAGACACGTCAACAGCCCCGCCTGGGTACTGACGAGTTTGGTTTGCAGCGTGCAGTCGATCATCGTGCCCTGGGTGAGCAGGAAATTGCGGTCGCCCAGTTGGCCTGCGACAGAAGGGGCGAGCTCCAGCGGCCGCAGCTTGTCGGCCAGGGGACCGGCATCGGACAGTGGCCCGCCGGGGCCCGTGGGGTGGCTGGCAGCAGCGCTGCCATCAGCCGCACCGGCATTTAGGGGGCTCGCGAGCCTGCGCTGGGCGACTTCATCCACGGGCGGTGGTGCAGCAGGCATGGGCGGGGGCACATAGTAGGAGCGGCTTGGTTCTGCCGCTGGAGGCGGTGCTTCCGGCTTGATTGCTGGGGCCGAGCGCTCCACCTTGGGAGCAGTCAGGCGGTTGGTGATGCCGCTTTGGTCAGCTTCCAGGCCAGTGGTGCTGGTCTTCTCCGAATCGCGTCCCCAGGCCTTGAGCAGCACGCCTGCAGCCACGGCGACAGCCACAAGGATGGTGAGCCACAGAAAGGCCCGGGCACCGCGCGGGGCGCTGCGTCCAGCGGTTGCCAGATCCAGGGATTCGCGCTCCAGCTTCAGGTGATCGCGGCCAGGATTGTCCGGTTGGCCCGCTTTGTCAGGGGTAGTGGCCGACTGGCTCAGTGGCCCGCTATTCTGTTCATCGTTCATGGAATATTCCTTGCTGGGCTTGCTTCACCCGACGCTGCACGGCAGGCGATGTCGTCCCGGTATGCGCCGGTGGCGGCGTTGCGCTATAGGTCTCGTTATGGATGGCGAGCACTAGATCGCCCAGGCGCAGATGCCACAGGGCGGATGTCCGGTGCAGCACCATGGTGCGGTCGTTGGCCATATGGAAGTTGGTGATGACTTCCTGGCCGTCAGGCGTCACTCGATAGGCCGCCGGGATGTCTGCGCCGGGCGCAAATTGCAGCCAGGTCTGGCGCCCGTCGTCCCAGGCGTGGATCGGGGCAATCGCGGCGTCGCCACTGCGGGTGTAGGCGAGCCAGTTCACGCGGGTAGGGGTCGCCTGCAGGGATCGCTCGATAGCGGCTTGCTGGGCAGCCTGGTCGCGCTTGCGGGCTTCGATGTCTGGATACCGGATGACCAGCTTGTAGAGGGCCGGGGCGCTGCGGCTGTCGCTGTAGGACAGTCGAAAGCTGTAATCGCGCTGGTCGGTCACCACGGTCAGGTTGGTGTTCGCATCTTCGGCCGTGGGTTTGAAGAACAGATGGTTGTCCTTGTAGGTGAAAGCGTAAGCCTGGCTGTCGCCAAAGACGTGATAGACATAGCGTTCGTCTGGGGCTAGCACGATGTGGGTGGCCACACCGATCACGGCATCGAGCTGGATCACGTCGGCCGCGTTGTAGTTCACGTAGCGCACGCGATGATCCAGGCGCGAGGCCCTGGGGGTTTCCAGGGCCAGGGCGGGCCCTGCAATCGCCAGGCACAGCATCAGGGCCAGTGCCTGACGGCTGGGGAAGTGGTCAAACATGGGATTTCCTTCTGACGCAGTGGGGCATCAACGCGAGAGATCGGCGGCCAGGTCGTAGCGCGTCACCTGAAAGCTCAGGGGGTTGCGCCGGGCCACGGCTTCGGTGAGCGGCACATCGACGTACTGGTAGGCCATGGTGGCGATCAGGTGGCGCACCTTGGTGGTCTCGCCGGTAGTCACGTCGCGCTCGGTCTTGGAAAAGCGCACGATGGCGGCCTGGTTGGCCCCCAGAGTGATGGAATGCACCTGCACGTCCACTGTGCCCTGGGTGCCCAGGCGGGTGGTGACCGCCTCCGGGCCTTCGAAGCGTTTGCCGTAGGCCGTCTGGATGGGTGGCGAAGACAGCAGGGCGCAGGTGTCGAATTGCTCTTGGATGGTCTGCCAGCTGTAGCCTTCGCAGTTCAGCACATAGCTGTTCAGGAAATACTTGGCGATGCGCTGGCCGTAGTCTTCCAGCGGCTGGCCCAGGCGGCTGACATGCTCGATGCCGCCCGTGGCGTCGTCCACGCGCACCACATACATTTCGGGCGGTTGTTTCAGGGGCGTGAGGCCCAGCACGGCACCCACGGCCACCAAGGCCAGGATGCCAGCGCCTAGCGCCACCTGCCAGGCCCGTTTACGACTGGCGATGAGCTCGCCCAGATGGTCGCGCTCCAGGCCTCGGGAGCGCTCCAGGTAGGCGGCGATGTCTTCGGATTTGAGGGTGTCAGCCATGGCTCAGGCTCCGTCAAACGAGGGTGGCGTGGCATTGACTGGCACGCGGGGAGAATCAGCGGGCTGCGGGGGCTGGGGCGCATGGAAGGCGCAACCAGCCAGCAGCCCTGTGAATGCCAGGACGGCGATGAAGGATTTCATGGGTACAGGGCTCCTAGCCTGCCGGGGTGCGGCAGGCGGATCAGGGATAGGGAAATGCCGAGGCCTGGATCTGAGGCGATCAGAGCATTGGCAGGTGGATTACTTGGCGCGGGGGCGCAACATGCTGCGCAGGCGCAGCACCGAGAAGGCCCCGTGTGCGGCTGCACCGATGCCCAGGCGGGCACCGAAGCCGTTGGATAGGCCAGCGGCCAGGCCGGGGAGCATGATCATGATGACCAGGCTGGCGATGCCGACCAGCATCTGGGCCCCAAAGAGCGACAAGATGTCCTGATCACCGGCATTGATCTGGCTTGCAATCATGCGAATCAGCTGAATGTTCATTTGCAGCATCAGGCCAAAGATGAGGCCTGCCAGCAAGGCCAGGAACACGAAGTTCAGAGCCTGCGAGATCCAGCTATTGAAAAGCGGCTTGGTGGGTTCAAACAGAGTGGCAGCAATAAAGATGGGCCCGGCGGCCACGACGAGCGCCATGCCCACCTTGCAGACCACAATGATGACCATCACGATGCTGCCCAGGACTGCGGCGTTGATGCGTACCAGAGTGGCCAGGATGCTGACAAGAATCTTCCATGTGGAAGGAAGAAATCCCAGCACCGCTCCATCTTCATCGGCTCCCAGCATGATGTTCGAGGTCTTGCTGCTTTCGTTCTGGAGTTTGTCTACTTCCTGAGCCACATTGCCCGTGCCCATCGCGAGCTCAGTCACGTCGTCGGGTAGGGCGATCATGACTTTGGCAATGTCGTTCTGGTACAGCCCACCGGCGCCGAAGAACAAGGAAATGATGACCACCAGGATGGCTTTGCGAAAGAACTCCGTGACGGTCATGCCGCCCTGGCCGTGCATCAGGGCGAAAGCGTAGACCACGAACTGCAGCGTGAGGCCCACGACGATGACCGGCATCAAGGCCTCGAACAAAGCTTGCATGGGACTGTTGACCGCATCACTCAGGACATTCTCGGTCTGGGTCATGACCCATTGCGCGATTTCGCTGGGTGCTGTGGGTGGGCTGATAGGGGGAGTCAGGCCAGACATGATGCTGCCTTACTCAGTTGCGCCAGTGGTATCACCAGCCTTGTTGGCATTTCCGAACCAACCACCGTAGACGTGTTCAGCACGAGCCTGCAGCAGGTTGCGTTCGGCTTCCAGCTGCTGGGAGGCAAGCTGGATCCGGGCCTGTTCGGCCTGGATATTGGCCTGTTCGATCTGGATGCGTGCTTGGAGCTCCGCGATTTCCTTGGGGTTGGTGGTCTGGTTGATCTTGTCCTGCAGGGCGTCCACATTGGCCAGGCGTCGGGTCATGGAGTCGTAGGCCCTTTCGCTCATGGCCTTGGACGTGGCCTCGATGTTCAGCGCCCGTTTGGACAGGGCCTGGCGATCTTCCTGAAAATTTACTGGGCCCATTACCTGATCGGTGATGCGGTTCACGTCCCCATCCAGGCTGGATCCGCCAGACCGGTCCAGCAGATCCTGCGCACTGGCGGGCAGAGCTGCACGCAGCTGGTTACGGATGTCGGGATTGCCCACGACGTTGCCATAGCCGCTGGACTGGGTGAAGGCAGCCAACTGGCTTTTGGCGGTGGCCAGCTGTTCGGTCAGGTTCTTCAGCTGGTCCCGAGCAGTGAGCAGCTGTTCCTGCAGCTGGGCGATGGTGGCGGCATCGATAGTGGGGATGCCACTGGCGTGGGCAGGGGTCATAAAAGCAGCGGACAGGGCGATGCCCGCCGCAAGCAGCTTGCAGCGTGTCATGGGAATACTCCTGGAATGATTACAGGTGGCCGACGGGCATCGGCCTGTGGGATGCGTGAAGTGAGGCTGCCCGAGCGGGTCAGCTCTTGTTGATGACGCTTTGGTATTGCGCTTCGGTAATGCGGTGGGCCTTTGTGCGGCCCGACACGATGGCGTCTTCCTTTTCGTCGTAGGCCAGGTGAAGCGTGTCGGCTACGACCAATACGTTTTCAGCGTCCTTGATGACGGCGGGTACAGTGCGGGTGCGGTACCCCACCTTTCCGACGATGCTCCATGCAGTCTCTTTGAAGAGAAAGCTGTCGCCGTTGCGTGTGATATGAATGAGTGCCGGGTGGTTGCCTTTGTCAGCCTGCCAATACCCCACGAACTTCTCCCCATCCGGTTCCGTCTTGCATCCGGCCAGGATAGTCAGCAGGGTGGCGCCGGTAGCGGCAATGAAATGTCGTCGGTTCATGGGGTGTCCTGTGGTGATGGGTTGGTGGGGGTCGTCTGGTGCCGTTTGAAGGCGGCCCAGGCATCAGCCACGCTGCAGGCGGGCCCAGCTTTTGTAAGCCAGGTCGCGCGTTCCGATGGTGTCAGGATGTTCCACCAGGCAATGCCCATGGCTTCGTCGGCGGTGGGTGGCCGGTCAAGGTTTGCAGGGGTCACAGACATAGGTCGGGGCCCTCCTGTTCAGGCGTCGGTGCCTGCAGTTGCAGAGGGTGATCGAAGCGCACGCCGATGACATCGGCAATCCGCTGGATGTCTGCGGGTTCTGGCCGATGGCCGTTCACTTCGTGGATATGCAGGCTGTAATACTTGTGTACACCTTGCCCGAAATACTCCTGATCCTCGCGCGGAGTGCTGGACGAAAACCAGAGATAGGGCGTGTGGCGGGGATCGGAGGCCGACGGCAGGTCCAGGCCGTAGTCTTGGCCAATGCGCTGCAGTTCGTCGGCATCGACGGCTTCGCGTTCGATTTCAGCCGTGCCTTCGCTGAATTGGCCTGCCTCTCGGTCTTCAGGTGTCCAGCGTTCGCCATAGATCGAAATCAGGAAGCGTTCTTTGGGAGGATCGGGTTCCGATTCAGGGCCAGTCAGGCCCAGGCGGTCATAAAAGGCGGGGGCGTGCTGGTGATCCTGTGCCGGGTGGTGATTTTGTTTCGACTGCTCCAGATCCTGGCGGCGAGATTCGTCCGCGCGCAGCCGGTCCTGAGCATGGGGTTCATGCTTCATCGTGTGGTTTCCTTGTGAGTGGCCCATGGGTTGATCATCTTCGTGGTGTCACGAAATTGATCTGGCAGGCTTTGTGAAGTGGCCTGTTGCGGCGTTGGTGGCTGGACTGTTTAGCGGTGGGCCTGTCGGACAGCAGCCAGGTACACCGGCAGCCAGGCGGCAGGATCCGGCCCGGCCTGGGCCACCGCCTGTTCCGCAATCTCGGCCATGTCGGGACTGCCGGAGAACACCAGCAGCTCGTCTTCGCAGCCAGACAGGTCCAGCTGGGCCACGGTGACGCTCGCCCCTTGCTTGACCAGAAAGGTGCGGCTGGCTTCGCCTAGGCTTTGCAGCAGGGCGAATTCTGCGGGCGTCAGGCCAAAGCCTTCGATGTAATCGCGGGCGCGGGCCTTGGGGTTGGGTAGCAGAATCAGGGTTGCGGTCTGTTGCACCAGGGACGGCCCCACGGGGTTTTCGGTGATGGCCCCCGGTTCCTGGGTGGCAAAAGCCAGCACGCCGTTCTTTTTGCGGATCGTGCGGCTGGCGTCCTGCATGGATTCCTGAAAATGTGCGTCCTTCAGGGGATGCTGGCACTCGTCGTATAGATTGATGATGCGCCGCCCGTCGTGCAGGGCGTCGATCCGATGCTTCAGGTATAGGGTGGCGGCCCCCCGTACTTCGTCGTCATCCAGCAGTTCGGTCAGGTCGAACCCGAAGATTGCAGGCTTGCCGCTCGTGGTCTCCAGATTCAGGTGATCGCCGGGATTGTCGAACACCCAGCCGTATTCCCCGCCCTGACACCACGGGGCGAGTCGTGCATGGATGGTGCTGTGCGACTCGTCTTCGCTGTAGGGATCGGGCAGCAAGGTGTTCAGAGTGGACAAGGTCCGGGCAGGCCGGTCGATGAGCGTCACCAGCTGCTGCACGGCCTGGGTGATGTCGGCTCGCTGACGGGTGCTGACCGCTTCGCCCCGGCGTTCGGCCAGGTACACGACCAAGCGCACCATGAAGGCGATATTGCCCTTGGTGGGCTCCATCTGAAACGGATTCCAACCAGTGGCTTCGCCCAGGCGGATGTTGAAGTATCGCCCGCCCAGCGCCATGATGAGCACCTGCATGCCCTGGTCCTTGTCCCAGACCACGCAGGTTGCGCCAAACTTCTGGGCTTGCGTGAGCAGCATGCCCTGCAGCACGGTCTTGCCGGTGCCGGTCATGCCGATGATCATGGTGTTGCCGGGGCGCCGCTTGCCCGTCTCATCCAGGTCTTCGGTAGAGGCATGAAAGTTGAAGAAAAAGGGCGATCCAGTCTGAGTCTTCAGCATGGTGACCGCCGGCCCCCAGGGGTTGCCTGCAGGCTTGCCGGTGAGCTGATTGTGCAGGCTGGAAAAGCACAGGAAATTGAGCGAAGTGACCGGCACCGGCCGGGGCCGCCAGTGCCAGTTGCCCGGCAGCTGTGCCCAGAAGCCAGCTTCCAGAGCCCGATCCAGCGGCCGGAAACCGACCGCGTCTTCGGCCAGGGCCGTGGCCGTCTGGGCCAGTGCCTGGCGCACGCCTTCGGCTGTGTCGCCGTAGATGAGGATCGTTGCGTGGTGATCCCCCAGCCCCAGACGGGCCGAGGTCAGGTCATCCATCACGTCTGAGAGCTGCGCCACTTGGCTGGCCGAATCGTCGCCCGAATCGACCAGCAGCTTGTGGTGCTTTTTCACCAGTTTCTTCGCGGCAGCCCCCGTGTGGCTGCCCCAGGACTGGGTCAGCACGAATTCATGGGGCAGGCCCAGCAAGCGATCCAGGTGGCCGGGCTTGGTGGCTTCCGGGTAGTCGCGCAGTTCCATCATGCCAAAGATCCGGGATCCGGCCACGGTGCGCAGTTCCCCGAGTTCCCCGTGCCGTCCGAAGATGGGCCGTGCATGGGGCAGGGTCTCGCGCAAGCGCTCCCGGCTGATGGCCACGGGCCGGTGGGCGCCTGAGAGCAAAAATCCTAGGAATTCAGCGGTTTCGCTGAAGGCAAGGCCCTGGCGGTCCACGATGCCAAGGATCTGTGGGTCGTAGCGGTACAGGCCCGCTGTGAGCGCCCGCAGCATGCTGGTCAAGCGCTCGATGGATTCCGCCTGCCAGTGTGCCAGGCGCTGCCCGTTGGCTTTCTCCAGGCTCGCAAAGGTGCCCAGCACCGGGTCTTCGACCGGATGAATGAGCACCGTCAGGTACAGGTCGTTCACCATGAGACCCGAGGCGTCGAACGTCGCCCGATAGGCCGCGTCGAACTGGGCGGCAAAGGGCTGGGCAAAGGTGCTCTCCGGGTATTCGGTCACGCGTCTGCGGATGATGTGCGAGTAGAGGCCCAACGAGCCCATGGACAGGCCGCGCAGCACGTTATGCAGGGCTTCGATCCATGCTTTCAGTTCGCCTTGCGCGTAGGCGTCCGGTGCCCGTCCAGTCACTTTGATGACCGCCAGGTATTCATGGTTGTCGCAGGCGATGATTTGATCGGTGACGTGGTGGGAATAGGGCAGGTAGCGGGAAACCAGCCGTTCATCGACGGCGATAGCTGCAGCTGCTGTCATGGGTGATTCCTTCGGTGAATAAGGCGGCGCCAGGGGCGATCACGGTGATAGCCGTGGGTCGCGTAGCTGGATCCGCGCCAGAAGCGCTGGTTACGGTTCATGCGCCGGGTCTTGAGCTCCAGCCACAGAACGTCGAGCGCCTTGTCGTCGTCGCGGGTGAGAATGGCAAGCGCCGGCATCACCACAAAGAGCAGTCCCCACCAGGCCAAGCCCGCCGTCATGGCTATGACCGCGATGCAGACAAAGGCCCCGAGCATCAACGTCGTGGGAATGCCCATGAAGGTCGCCTTGCGCCCAAGGCCCTTGAACACGGGGTAGGTGTTGGGATTCTGGTGAGTGGCCGGTGTCTGGGCGGTGGCGTCCTGGTGGCCTGGCCGTGTGTTGGTAGTGTGTGCGGCCATGGCTTACTTCCAGAGCAGCACGACCAGTTCCGCAGCGGAACCCGCGAGCAGCACGCCAATGCCCCAGCGGATGGCGTCGTCCTTCCTCATGACTTCAGCGGAATACAGCACGAAGATGATGACGCCAATGATGACGGCGGCAATCGGCAGGATCACATCCAGATTGTCCTTCAAGGTCTGCAGCGTCGTCTGGGCGCGTGAAAGGCCACCCATGGACTGAGCAAATGCCTCCTGATGGACCCCGGCCAGTATCCAGAATGTCGCCAGTGTGCGGGCGAATCGTCCTTGAAGTGTCTTGTTCTTGATGCGTTGCAGTATCGGCATGGCATGGCTCCTGCCCCAGGCGCAGTCGTGCGCTGGGGTGATGGGGAAAAGGAATGGGAACTGCCCGGGCTGGTCTGACGCAGGTTTGACGGCCTGGTCAGCTGTCTGGGTCAAGAGGCTGAATCAGCGGGTAGGTTGCCTGAAGCCGTCGGCGGCTGGGTGAGCAGTGAAACCGTCTGGCGTACCCTGCTGGCTGGCGTTAGGGGGTCCGTCTTGCGGCTTGGGTGAACGATTCGGGATTTCCGGATCGTTGCCCGCCGTTATGGCGGCCGGATGTGATGCGGCAGTGCCTGTTTCTGCAGCGGCTGCTGGCTCCACCGATGGGCCGCCCGGATGGGCCACGGGTTTTAGGGCCGGTACCTGGATCCCGGCCTGGGCTAGCACCTTGCCCACATAGCCATTGGCAAAGCCCCGGTGAAAATTGCCCGTGTTGTAGCAGGACAGTGCAGCCCGCAGGGCTTGCTGCTGGTCCCGATGACTATTCAGCGCCCTGGCATAGCAATCGGACAGCACCATCTGGGCGGCCGCCAGATTCCGGCAGGGATCGAAGACCGTGGTGCTGGTAAGGCCCAACCAGTCCCAGTTGCGCACATTGATCTGGCCAAGACCCGCATCGAAGTCGATGCCTTGGGCAATCAGCTTTTCAGCTGCCTGGTTGGCTGCTTCCAGATCGTGCGGTTGCTGGGATAAGGCCTTGCCCTTGTGGTTCACGCCAATGGCATACTGCCGAGCACCAGACTCGTGACGGATCAGTGCATCGAGCGTGATTGGGTGGATGTTGGGTGCGCAGGCCAGGGCCAGGGCGGTCAGTTCAGCAAGCATGGATGACCACCTTCAAAGACTGCCACGCTGCCTGGGGTCAGACATCGAGAAGTTCCAGCCCTGGGCCCATTGGCCGCCGTGATCCGCATCCCAGCGAGCCTGGGCGGCCTCAAAGTCTTCGGCCTTGACCCAGCGTCCGCCCATCATGGGCCGACCCACATAGCGCACGGACAGTTCATAGGTCCAGTCGTGATCGTTGTAGGCGACGCACCAGGTCGGCAGCTGGGTGAGCGTTACCGTGGACAGCGTCTGAACTTCATAGACGGGCTCCTGATTGCCGGTCGCGGCATCGTATCGATAGCCGCGCTTGCGCCATTTGTAGGCGGTGTCGGCATAGCTGCGGTTCAGGTAGTCGGCATCACACTTGCCCGCGCCGTGCGAGATGGCCTCCACTCGCTCAGGCATGCCGGGATCGGCCGTCGCCGGGCACTGGCCCAGGAAGGACCGGCGGGCAGCAACGGTGGCATCCCAGTCCAGGCCGTGACGGTTGAATCGTTTGATGCCGAAATAGTGCTCCAGCGATGGGCTGCATTCACCAGGCCGCAGGCTGGAGGACAGGCACAACGTGGCTTCGCAGGCCAGACGCGGAATGCCGGTCAGCAGATCGGTGGTGTCGGCAGCATGGGTGACAGGGGCCAGAGCGCAGGCGAACGCCAGCGCCCCAGCCCGCAAGGCGGGAAGGGTTTGCATGGGGGATGTCTCCGGGGGAAGGTGAAAGAGAAAAGCAGGTGGCCGTGATCGGGCCGGGGATGGGTCAGCGCAAGCGCTGCAGGTTCTGTTGTGCCAGGTCGATCTGTTCAGGCTTGGCCATGGCGCGTACCAGGTGAACCGTCTCGACTGCCGCCATGCGGGTATCGCGCAGCTGGCCCAGGTCGGTCACGATCTGCCGCAGCAGTGTCAGCTCTTCCTGCAGGGTGTCGTCAGCCACCAGGCGGCGACGGACATAGTTCGACAGCGACAGCCCGGACAGGGCGGCTGCCTCGCCCAAGCGGGCAGCATGCGACGGGGTCACCCGGATACGGATGACCTCGGAGAGAGGTTCAGTCATTGAGATTCCTCGGCAGTAGGCCGTAGCGGCTTGATCAGTTCTGATTGAGCGCGAGCATGTTTTCGATCAGGCGGATCATCACATCCTTGGCCTTCGGATCAGATTCAGCAACCAGCAAAGCCAGAGCGGCCAGGCCGACATCATTGATGACTGGCTCACCATCACGTTGCAGGCGACCGTTGCGGGCCAGAAAATCGACGAACAGATAGGAGCCGATGCGCTTGTTGCCATCTGAAAACGGATGGTTCTTGATGATGAAGTACAGCAGGTGGGCCGCTTTGGATTCCACCGTGGGGTACGCGGGCTCACCGAATACGGTCTGTTCCAGATTGCCCAGGGTAGCGGCGAAGTTGTCTTCGCGTTCGTTGCCGAACAAAGCTGTGGCCTCGCTGCGGTTCATGAGATCGGCCTTCAGTCGTGCAATGCCGGAACGGGCCTCGACAGGCGAGGGTAGCGTGCCACCAGGGCTGCCAGATGGTTGGGTCAGCAGGCCTTCGTCATAGCGCTGCAGCCACAGGAAGGTGTGGGTGTACCGGGCAATGACATCCACCAGACCGCGCCCCTGGTCGGTGGTCAGGGCATCACCGGCTGCAGCCTTCTTTACCAGAGTCAGAGCGGCTTCCAGTTCGGCGGCGTTTTGCTCGAAGCGTTGGCGATTCAGGGTGTAGCCTTGCGTCAAGTGCTCGCGCAGGATGCGGGTGGCCCACTGGCGGAAATGCGTGGCGCGGCTTGAATTCACGCGGTAGCCCACGGAGATGATGGCGTCGAGGTTGTAGTGCTTGAGGTTGCGCTGTACCTGACGGCGGCCTTCGGTTCGAACTGCTAAGAAATCCTTAGCAGTTGCCGATTCGGTCAATTCGCCGGCTGCGTAAATGTTTTTCAAGTGCATCAACACGTTTTCAGGCGTCGTGTCGAATAGATCGGACATCTGTCGTTGGGTCAACCAGATGGTTTCCCCTTCCAGCCGCACTTCCACCTGCCCGGCGTCACCTTCAAAGATCACCAGCTGCTGTTCATCGTTCATGGGGTCTCCGGTAGGGCGGGGGGTAGAGCACGGGGTAGTGTCCGCATAGGAAAAGGCTTTCCTACGAAGCCAGCCTGTTATAACGTACCTTTCGGCAGCAGGGCGCGTGCGCGCGACCTTTTTGGCCGGGGAAAAAGCCAAGCCTCGCGTTTTAGGTATCTGTTTGGGTATTTCCAGGATGCCATACTTCTGAAACCAGCATGGTCATTGACCATTCGAGTCTCGCCGACGCACCACCGAATCGCAAAACCCGCATGGGCCTGAACCATGCGGGTTTTTTCATTGGTGTTGGCGGATGCAGGCCGGGGGCTCGGAGCCATGCAGGATCTTGGGGCCTCAGGG
>Ga0182743_1000662_pt1 | contig 39689 bp, 35 predicted proteins | sample eDN3rd30CKraftOP_FD_128522 | JGI IMG/M metagenome (GOLD analysis project Ga0182743, IMG submission 128522) | Enriched Organic Plus compost microbial communities from Emeryville, California, USA - eDNA 3rd pass 30_C Kraft OP (version 2) (version 2) ... | reverse complement strand
TTCAAGCTCAACCATCCCTGGTTGCTCCACGTGCGCGCCGTCACCGGCGTGCTGGGCGCGACCATGGTGATCTTTGCCTTCACCACCATTCCGCTGGCCGAAGTCTATTCGATCGCCTTCCTGGCGCCGGTCTTCGTCACCATCATCTCCGTGGTGGTGCTCAAGGAGCACGTGCCGCTCCAGAAGTGGCTGCTGCTGATGGCGAGCTTCGTGGGCGTGCTGATCGTCGTCCGCCCCGGCTTCCGCGAATTGCATTGGGGCCACCTGGCCGCCGTCGGCAGCGCCCTTTTCGGCTCGATGACCACCACCATCCTGCGCACGGTCGCCCCGCGCGAAAAGCGCGTCTCGATCTTCGGGGTACCTACCGCCTACCTGCTGGTCTTCAACGGCCTGATGATGATCCCGACCTTCGTCGTCCCCAGCCTCCAGCAGTGGGCGTTCTTCGTGGCCATGGGCGTGCTCGGCGGGGTGGGTCACCTCTGCTTCATCAGCTCGACTCGCCTCTCGCCGGCAAGCCTTGTGGCGCCCACGCAATACAGCCAGATCCTCTGGGCCATCATCTTCGGGGCCACCTTCTACCATGAGTTCCCCGACGCCATCGCCTATGTGGGCCTGGTGATCGTCGCGGCGGCCGGCATCCTCAACGTGGTGCCCGCCGAGACGCGCCGGCGCGCCATCGCCCGCTTCGCCATCCTGCGCGGCCCCGCCGCCGCGGCCGCCCCGCCCGCAGCCAATGACGTGAAACCGGCCCAGCCCAGCAAGAAGGCCGCCTGACCGACAGGGAGTTGCCCATGCCGATCGGCGTTCTGTTCGCCTTTGTCGCCTACGCCGTCTACTCGTGCGCCGACGCCCTCATCAAGGCGCTCGGCGGCTCGGTGGGCATCTTCGAGATCGGCTTTTTCACCTACATCTTCTCGCTGATCCCGGCCCTGTTGACCAAGCCGCCCCAGGAGAGCTGGCGCGGCATCTTCGCCATGAAGAACCCGGGCCTGGTACACCTGCGCTCATTCTTCGGCCTGGCGAGCGCGGTGCTGGTGACCTATTCGTTCATCACCATCCCGCTGGCCGAAACCTACGCCATCGTCTTCCTCATCCCGGTCTGCATCACGATTCTCTCAGTCTTCGTGCTCAAGGAGCATGTGAGCCTGCAGCGCTGGGTGCTGGTGCTGCTCAGCTTCGCCGGGGTGATGGTGGTCGTGCGGCCCGGCTTCCGCGAACTCGAACTCGGACACCTCACGGCCTTCCTCTGTGTCGGCTTTTCGGCCGGCACCACCACCATCCTGCGACTCATCGCCAGCCAGGAGCAGCGCACGACGCTCATCGCCATCCCCGCGCTCTGGGCCATCGTCTTCAATGGCCTGGCCATGATCCCAAGCTTCCACATGCCCAACCTGATGGAAATGGCGCTGCTGATCATTGCCGGCGCCGTCATCGGCACGGGGCACCTCATGCTCGTGCTGGCCGCCAAGCACGCCCCGGCCAGCGCCGTGGCCCCGATCCAGTACAGCCAGATCGTCTGGGGTATCTTTTTCGGCGCGCTGTTCTTTTCGGAATTCCCCGATGGCGTGGCCATCGTCGGCATTGTCGTGGTGGTGGTCGCCGGCCTGCTCAACGTCTTTGCCGACGGCGCCAGCGCCCGCATTGCCGGGCGCTTTGCCGAGTTCCGCGCCCGGCGCGACGGGGCGCGCAAGAATATTGTCGAGATCCAGGGCCCCGAGCCCTGATCGGACAAAAGAATAAGGCCGGCGTTTCCGCCGGCCTTCGTTTTCTTCCAATTAGCCCGCCAGGGCGCCCTTGATGGCCGCCAGCGCCTCGCTGGCCTTGGAGCCATCCGGCCCGCCGGCCTGGGCCATGTCGGGCCGGCCGCCGCCGCCCTGCCCGCCCAGCGCTGCCGAGCCGACGCGTACCAGATCGACGGCGGACACCTTGCCCACCAGATCCTCGGTGACGCCGACCGCCAGACCCGCCTTTCCATCCTCGGTGACCCCGATGATGGCGACGACGCCCGAGCCGACCTGCTTCTTAGCCTGGTCCACGAGCCCGCGCAGATCCTTGGGCTGAAGCCCATCGACGGCGCGGCCGACGAAATTATAGCCGTTGACGGTCTCGGCCGCGGCCGGCGCCCCGCCGGCGCCGCCGCCCATCGCGAGCTTCTGCTTGGCATCGGACAGCGCCTTCTCGGAACGCTTGAGCTGCTCCTGGAGCGCCTCGATCCGGTCGAGCACCTCGGTGGGGCCCGAGCGCAGGAGCGCTGCGGCGTTGGAAACGATGGCGGCATTGTCGTTGCCGCGATGGCGCGCCGCCTTGCCGGTCAGCGCCTCGATGCGGCGCACGCCCGCGCCCACGGCGCTTTCGCTGACCACCGAAATGAGCCCGATATCGCCGGTCCGGCGCACATGGGTGCCACCGCACAGCTCCACCGACCAGCCCACGGCATTGCCGGTGGGGTCGCCCATCGAGACCACGCGCACTTCATCGCCATACTTCTCGCCGAACAGCGCGCGGGCGCCCGAGGCCTTGGCCTCCTCCACGCCCATCAGGCGCGTCTCGACCGGCGAATTCTGCAGCACGATCTCGTTGGCGAGGTCTTCGACCTCGGCGAGTTCCTGCGGGCTCATCGGCTTGGTGTGCACGAAATCGAAGCGCAGGCGGTCGGGCGACACGAGCGAACCGCGCTGCGCCACGTGATCGCCCAGGATCAGCCGCAGCGCCTCGTGCAGCAGGTGGGTCGCCGAGTGGTTGGCGCGAATGGCCGACCGGCGCGAATGATCGACGTCCAGGCTCAGGAACTGCCCGTTGCGGATCTCGCCCTCGGTCACCTTGACCTTGTGCGTGAAGACGCCGTGATGCTTGGAGGTATCGACGACCTCGGCGGCGACACCCTCGCCCTTGAAGGCGCCGGTATCCCCGACCTGGCCACCGCTCTCGCCGTAGAACGGGGTCTGGTTGAGCACCACGAACCCTTCCTCGCCGGTCTTGAGCGCATCCACGATGGCGCCATCCTTGATGAGCGCGGTCACCTGGCCCTCGGCATTCTCGGTTTCATAGCCGAGGAATTCGGTGGGCCCGACCTTGTCGGCGACCGTGTACCAGATGGTGTCGTCGGCGCTCTCGCCCGAACCGGCCCAGCTCTTGCGCGCCTCGGCCTTCTGGGCCTCCATGGCGGCGCTGAACCCGGCCTGGTCGACGGTGATGCCGCGCGTACGCAGCGCATCTTCGGTAAGGTCGAGCGGGAAGCCGTAAGTGTCGTAGAGCTTGAAAGCGGTGGTGCCATCAAGCACGGCGCCCTCGCCCAGGTCCTTGGTTTCGTCGGCAAGGATCTGGAGGCCACGGCCCAGGGTCTTGAGGAAACGGTGTTCCTCGAGCCGGATAGTCTCCTCGATCATCGCCTCGCCGCGCACGAGCTCGGGATAGGCCTGGCCCATCTCGCGCACCAGCGTCGGCACGATCTTGAAGATCGCCGGCTCGTTCGAGCCCAGGAGCGTGGCATGGCGCATGGCGCGGCGCATGATGCGGCGCAGCACGTAGCCGCGGCCTTCATTGGAGGGCAGCACGCCCTCCGCGATCAGGAAGGACATCGAGCGCAGGTGGTCGGCGATGACGCGCAGCGAGGTGTTGCCGTCGCCATCGACACGCGCGCCGGTCGCCTGGGCAGCTGCCGCGATCAGCGTCTTGAAGAGATCGATGTCGTAGTTGTTGTGAACGCCCTGCATGACCGCGGCAATGCGCTCCAGGCCCATGCCGGTGTCGATGGAGGGACGCGGCAGGCCCGAGCGCGAACCGTCGTTCTGCTGCTCGTACTGCATGAACACGAGATTCCAGATCTCGATGAAACGGTCGCCGTCTTCTTCGGGCGAACCCGGAGGGCCGCCCCAGACGTGATCGCCGTGGTCGTAGAAGATTTCCGAGCACGGGCCGCACGGCCCCGTATCGCCCATCTGCCAGAAGTTCGACTTGGCGCCAAGCCGCACGATCTTGTCGTCGGAGAGCCCGGCGACCTTCTTCCAGAGGGCGTGGGCCTCGTCATCGTCCTGGTAGATCGTGACCGAAAGGCGCTCGCGCGGGAGCTCCCATTCCTTGGTCAGGAGGTTCCAGGCAAGCTCGATGGCGCGCTCCTTGAAATAGTCGCCGAACGAGAAATTGCCCAGCATTTCGAAGAAGGTGTGGTGACGCGCCGTAAACCCGACATTGTCGAGATCGTTGTGCTTGCCGCCGGCGCGCACGCATTTCTGCGCCGTCGTCGCCGTCGAATAGGGACGCTTCTCGACGCCCGTGAAGACGTTCTTGAACTGCACCATGCCGGCATTGGTGAACATCAGCGTCGGATCGTTCCGGGGCACGAGCGGGCTCGATGCCACCGGTTCGTGCCCTTCCCTGGCGAAGTAGTTCAGGAAGCTCGACCGGATGTCGTTTACGCTGGTCATGGTATAGGCGTTCCTCGCGGAAGGTGGCGCGCCCCCGAGCGCACCCTTGGAAATTTGACCGGGCTTTCTATCGCGCGGGTGATGGTTCGTCCAGCGGCGCGGTGGAGCATTGGAAGGCTCAGGCGGGGCAAGACGTCCACGGCGCTTGCCGCCTCCCGGCCTCCCTCCCCTCGTGGGGACGGATCGAGGTGGGGGAAAGGCCGCAGGCACCGAGGGTGGAGCTACCCCCACCCACCTCGCTTACCGCTCCTCCGCCTCCCTCCCCCTTGTGGGGAGGGATCGAGGGTGGGGGAAGGGCTGCAGGCACCGAGGGGGCGTTGCCCCCACCCTTGTTCCCTCCCCACAAGGGGGAGGGAGACCTGCCGGGGCGACTGAGGTCAACAGTCTTGCATCCAGGCGACTTGCTACGGGCATGGTTGAGCCGGATGTCAGCAGACTCCCCTGAGCGCGACTCAAGGGTCCCGAAACAAAAAGGGCGCCGCTTGTGCGACGCCCCAGAATCTCTCTTGGACGGAGGCGAGCTTATTCCTCGGTGCCCTCGGCATCCGATTCCGGCGTTCCGGCGGTGATCAGCGCATCGCCCAGCAGGCCGGCGCTTTCGCGCACGCCCTGCTCGATCTGGGCGGCGATCTGCGGATTGTCCTTGAGGAACTGCTTGGAATTGTCGCGGCCCTGGCCGAGGCGCTGACTGTCATAGGAGAACCAGGCGCCCGACTTCTCGACGATGCCGCTCTTGACGCCCAGGTCGATGAGCTCGCCGACCTTGGAAATGCCCTCGCCATACATGATGTCGAACTCGACCTGACGGAACGGAGGAGCCAGCTTGTTCTTGACCACCTTGACGCGCGTCTGGTTGCCGACCACTTCCTCGCGGTCCTTGATGGCGCCGATGCGGCGGATATCGAGGCGGACCGAGGAATAGAACTTGAGCGCATTGCCGCCCGTGGTGGTTTCGGGCGAACCGAACATCACGCCGATCTTCATGCGGATCTGGTTGATGAAGATCACCATCGCCTTGGACTTGGAGATCGAGGCGGTGAGCTTGCGCATGGCCTGGCTCATCAGGCGCGCCTGCAGGCCCGGGAGGGAGTCGCCCATCTCGCCTTCGAGTTCGGCGCGCGGCGTGAGCGCGGCCACCGAATCGACCACCAGCACGTCGATGGCGCCCGAACGCACCAGCGTATCGGCGATCTCGAGTGCCTGCTCGCCGGCGTCCGGCTGGGAAATCAGCAGGTCATCGACATTGACGCCGAGCTTGCGGGCATAGACGGGGTCGAGCGCATGTTCGGCGTCCACGAAGGCGCAGATGCCGCCATTGCGCTGCGCCTCGGCGATCACGTGCAGGGCCAGCGTCGTCTTGCCCGAGCTTTCCGGCCCGAACACTTCCACGATACGGCCACGCGGCAGCCCGCCGATGCCCAGGGCGATGTCGAGGCCCAGCGACCCGGTCGAGATCGCCTCGACCTCGATGGAGGAATTCTCGCCAAGGCGCATGATCGAGCCCTTGCCGAAATTGCGCTCGATCTGGCTGAGAGCCGCAGCGAGCGCCTTGTCCTTATCCATGCTTCCCTCGATAACGCGCAGTGGTGTAGTCGACATGAGTCCCGCTCCTTATTTCACGCCATCGGCACCGGTGCAACGCGGCTGAGCCGCTATTCCCCGTCCATCTAATGTGCCTATTTTGTTCTCATTTTGTTTCCAAACTGTCAACACGCAAAATGAGAACGGCAAAAACTAATTCACGCGGCCCGAGACCAGCTTTTCCTGCCGATACTCCCCCGCGCTCCTCCCGCCGCCAATTGGGATTTCTCCGTCTCCCGCGCGCACCGGTTTCCATCACGTTTTCCGATAAAGACCGGATTTCTGGATTGCTGCCCGTTTTCCCCCTTGCCCCGCCCCGCCAGCTTGCGTTTTATGCGCGCACCGCTTGAGGGAGGGCGCCAGGCAAATGAATCTCATCCAGTTCCAGAACGACAATGGCGACCGCGCCGTAGCGGCGATCGAGAGCGGGGTGGCCCGGCTCATCAAGGACGCAGCGAGCGTTTATGACCTGACGCTGGCCGCCATCGACCGGAACGTGGCCATCGGCACCATCATCGCCGAGAAGGGCCTGGGCGCCACGCTCGACCCCGACGCGATCATCGCCGAAGGCCGCCTGCTCTCGCCCATCGACCACCCAGATCCGGCCCATCTCTACGTCACCGGCACGGGCCTGACCCATCTCGGCTCCGCCGCCACGCGCGATGCCATGCACAAGTCGGCCGGCACCAAGACCGAGGAAAACCTCACCGATTCCATGAAGATGTTCCGCATGGGCCTGGAAGGCGGCAAGCCCGCACCGGGCCAGGTCGGCGTCCAGCCAGAGTGGTTCTACAAGGGCAACGGCTATTCGGTGGTGCCGCCCGGCCGCCCCATCCCCTCCCCGGCCTTCGCAAAGGACGCCGGCGAGGAGCCGGAAATCGCCGGCATCTACATCATCGACCAGGACGGCAATCCGCGCCGGCTCGGCTTCGCCCTCGCCAACGAGTTCTCGGACCACGTGACCGAACGGGTGAACTACCTGTTCCTCGCCCATTCCAAGCTGCGCGCCTGCTCGTTCGGCCCGGAACTGCGGCTGGGCGACCTGCCACGCCACATCGAGGGCATGTCGCGCATCCTGCGCGGCGGCAAGGTGCTGTGGGAAAAGCCGTTCCTGTCGGGCGAGGACAACATGTCCCACACCATCGCCAACCTCGAATACCATCACTTCAAGTACGACCTGTTCCGCAACCCCGGCGACATCCACGTGCACATGTTCGGCACGGCGACCCTGAGCTTTGCGGACGGCATCAAGACCGAGCCTGGCGACGTCTTCGAGATCGCCGAGACCCAGTTCGGCGCGCCGCTGCGCAACGCGGTGGCCTGGGACGAGGCCGAAACCATCGAGATCAAGCCGCTCTACTGAGCGGTGATCCGAGGGGGAGCCTACGCTCCCCCTATTCGCTCGTCTCCCGGTTGCGCAGCCGGTCGAAGGCCACGGCGATGACGATGAAGCAGCCTACGAACGTGCCCTGCCAGAAGGTCGAAATACCGAGCAGGATCAGGCTGTTGCGGATGACCTCGATCAGCACCGCCCCCACCACGGCGCCGAAGGCCGTGCCGGACCCGCCGGCAAGGTTCGCGCCCCCGATCACCGCTGCGGCGATGACCGTCAGCTCCATGCCCTGCCCCAGGTTGGTGGTGACGCTCCCCAGCCACCCGGCCTCGAGAAAGCCGGTGAGCCCGGCCGTGAAGGCCACGAACATATAGACCGAGATCTTGACCGCCTTGACCGGCACGCCGGTGAGCACGGCCGCCTTCTCGTTGCCGCCGATGGCGAAGAGATAGCGCCCCCACCTGGTCCAGTGCATGGCCAGCCCCGTCACCAGCGCCAGCACGGCGAGCACGTAGACGGGATTGGGAATGCCGAAGGTCGAGCCGCCGCCGATCTGGAGCAGCAGCGCCTGGTCGGGGCCGAACTGGTAGATCATCTTGTTCTGCGACATCACCATGCCGATGGAACGCGCCACCGACATCATGCCCAGCGTCACCACGAAGGGCGGCATGCCCATGATGGCGATGAGCACGCCATTGATGAGCCCGACAAGGAGCGAAGCGGCCATGGCCGCCGGAAACGCCACCGTGATCGGCAGCCCGGCCGACATCAGCACCGATGTGACGATGGCCGAGACCAGCACGGTCGAGCCCACCGAAAGGTCGATGCCGCCGGTGATGATCACCGCCGTCATGCCCACCGCGATGATCCCCACGAAGGTGAAGTTGCGGGTGACGTTGAAGAGGTTGCCGGGCGTGGCGAAAGTGGTGGTGAGCATCGAGAGGGCGAGGCAGGCCAGAATGGCCGCCAGCAGCACCCAGAACACCTGCCGGCTCAGCAGCCAGGCCACCGGCCCGCGATGTGTACGTCCCTCAATCGCCTGGCCCAGGGTTTCGTCTGCACTCATCGGACCGCTCCCTAAGCCTGCTTGATGGCGCCGGTGATCAACCCGGTCACTTCTTCGGGCGACGAATCGGCCACCCGCTTGTCGGCGACCTTGAGGCCGCGCCGCAGCACCACCAGCCGGTCGCATACGGCGAAAATGTCGGGGATGCGGTGGCTGATCAGCACCACCGCGATGCCCTGGTCCTTGAGCCGGCGGATAAGGTTGAGCACTTCGGCCACCTGCCGCACCGAAATGGCGGCGGTCGGCTCGTCCATGAGCACGATCTTGGGGTTGGAAAGGCGCGTGCGCGCGATGGCCACCGCCTGGCGCTGCCCACCCGACATGCGCCGCACCACGTCGCGCGGCCGCGTCTCGGACTTGAGCTCGGCAAAGAGCTCGCCGGCGCGCCGGTACATGGCGCGGTAGTCGAGGATCTTGATGAAGCCCCAGCCGATGGTCTTTTCGCGCCCGAGAAAGATATTGGCGGCGGCGGTGAGGTTATCGGCCAGCGCCAAGTCCTGGTAGACGATCTCGATGCCCTTGGAGCGCGCATCCTTGGGGCCGTGCAACTGCTCGGTGCCGCCATCGATGCGGATGATGCCGCCGCTGGGGTGGAAATTGCCCGCGATGATCTTGACCAGCGTGGATTTGCCCGCGCCGTTGTCGCCCACAAGGCCCACCACCTCGCCCGGTTCGAGCGACAGCGAAACATCGCTCAGCGCCTGGATGGCGCCGTAATGTTTGGAAATATTCTCAAGCTCAAGCACCGCCATAGCGGCATCCCCTCCCCGGAACTCCGCAAGCGCCTCCACGCCGATCGATAATCTATAGGGGCAGCACGCGCACAGCGTCAATGCACACGAAAGTTATCTGACAAGACGTTCATGCACCTTATCTGACAGGTTGCGCGACCAATGCTGTAGTTTTCCCAGATTTCTCTTCCCGTACTTGAGCTTGGCGCGAGTCCAGATAGCACTCGAAACAAAATTGTTTCGCTTTTCATCTCGCGGCACGTTGACGGAACCCGAAAGGGATCAGTAATATTCTGCTCGAGGAGACTTTTCTGCATCGACACCGGACGGCTTTAGCCAACGATTTGGCGCGTCTGCGCAAATCGGTTTGATGTACGTTGGTCAAGCTAATCCGCCTAGTGTCCACGAACTCGTCGAGGAGGTTTCGACCTGACGGCGCGCCGATATTTGCGCGTCCATCCTGCCTTATGACCGGCCTCGGGAGGTCCCCGTTGAGGGGAGCGATAATCGCAATGGGAGGACTAGTATGAGGAAGACCGCATTGTTAGTTGCCGGCGCAGCCCTCTTGGCTCTCGCCGCAGGCGCCGCTCAGGCGCAGGACAAGAAGACCCTCGCCATCGTCGTGAAGGGCCTGGACAACCCCTTCTTCGAGCAGATCAACCTGGGCTGCCAGCAGTGGAACAAGGACCACGCCGACAGCGAATACACCTGCATGTACACCGGTCCGGCCTCGAGCACGGACGAAGCGGGCGAAGTGCAGATCGTCAACGACCTGCTGACCAAGGGCGTGGCGGCCATCGCCATCTCGCCCTCCAACGCCCCGGCCATGGCCAACATGCTCAAGACCGCCGCGCCCACCATTCCGGTGATGACGGTCGACGCCGACCTCAACCCAGAGGACAAGGCGCTGCGCAAGACCTACCTGGGCACCGACAACTACCTGATGGGCGTCAAGATGGCCGAGGAGGCCATGAAGCTCAAGCCGCAGGGAGCCACCGTCTGCCTGCAGCTCGGCAACGTCTCGGCGGCCAATATCGCCGCGCGCGCCCAGGGCTTCCGCGACACCGCCGCCGGCGCCAAGAACGTGGACAAGCTCACCGGCCAGAACGGCTGGACCGAAGTTGAAGGCTGCCCGGTCTTCACCAACGACCAGTCCGACCTTGCCAACCAGCAGATGGCGGACGTCTTCACCGCCCACCCGGACCTGGGAGCCTTCATCCTCGTCGGCGGCTGGGCCCAGTTCGCCCCGCAGGCCTATGCGCAGGTGACCGACCAGGTGATGCCCAAGCTTAAGTCGGGCGACCTGATCATCATCGCCGGCGACACCCTGCCCCCGCAGACCCAGGCCTTCCGCGAAGGGCGCTCGAACGCCCAGATCGGCCAGCGCCCCTATGAAATGGGTCTGAAGGCGCCGGACGTGATGATCCAGCTCATCAACGGCGAGAAGGTGGACGACCCGCTCTATACCGGGCTGGATGTCTGCACCACCGCCGACCCCGGCTTCTGCAAGGACAACTGAGGACGGTAGCGGCGCCCCCGCCAGGGTGCGCCGCTACCCATCAGGAGGCCCAGGCGCGAGATGCCCGCCGGCAACTCGCGCCGTGCTTTTTTGCCCGCCCGGCTTGAGGCGGCTTTACCTCCGCCAACTAACATGTCAGTTAGAGGCAACCTGAGGGAGGGCCGCATGACCAGCGCTAAAACCACGTTCCAGACCCGCCGCATCGGCCAGACCAATCTCGAGATTTCGACCCTGGGGCTGGGCGGCGCGACCATCGCGGGCATGCGCGAAAAGGTCCCCGCCGAAGTCGCCCGCGCCACCGTCGCGCGCGCGCTCGATGCCGGCATCACCTATTTCGATACCGCCCCGCGCTATGGCACCGGCCTTTCCGAGCGACTGATGGGCGACGTGCTGCGCGACCGGCGCGAGGGGACGGTGCTTTCCACCAAGGTAGGGCGCCTGCTCAAGCCGCATTTCGGCCCGCGCCCGGCCGACTTCCAGTTCATGGGCGCCCTGCCCTTCGAGGAGGTCTTCGACTATTCCTACGACGCCATCATGCGCTCGTTCGAGGACAGCCAGCAGCGGCTGGGCCTGAACAAGATCGACATCCTCTACGTCCACGACATCGGCACCGCTACCCACGGGGTGGAGGGCAATAAGCCCTATTGGAAGCAGCTGGAAACCGGCGGCTACAAGGCTCTGCTCGAACTCAAGGCCTCCGGCCAGATCGGCGCCATCGGGCTGGGGGTGAACGAGTGGGAGGTGCTCATGGACGCCTTCGAACTCGGCGACTGGGATGTCTTCCTGCTGGCCGGCCGCTATACGCTGCTCGAGCAGACCTCGCTCGACCCGTTTCTCTCCACCTGCCTCAAGCGCAAGGCTTCGGTGGTGGCCGCGGCGCCGTTCAACTCCGGCATTCTCGTGGGCGGCACCACCTGGAACTACGTCAAGGCGCCTGACGACGTCATCGCTCGCGTCGGCGCCATCGAGGAGGTGTGCGCCCGGTTCGGCGTGCCGCTCCCGGCCGCCGCGCTGCAATTCCCGCTGACCCATCCCGCCGTCTGTGCCGTACTCCCCGGGCCACGCAGCCCCGAGGAACTCGACGGCATCCTCGCCTGGTGGGGCGTCGAGATTCCGGACGAATTCTGGACGGCACTGGCCGACAAGGGCCTGCTGGCCGACGGCACGCCCCTGCCTGGCGGCAAGGCCGCCTAAAGCGGTCGAAGGGGTAAACCGCGCCCCGAAACGCCGCACGATCACTGGGCCCCGGCCTTCGCCGGGAAAGAGGGACCGGAGGGGCAGGTGTCGTGCGGGGCGAACGAGCGTCCCCGCGCCAACCTTACTCGGCCGCCCCGCTTCCGGTGGCGGCGAGCACTTCCTTGACCTTGGAATTGATCTGGTCGAGCGAATAGGGCTTGGGCAGGAATTCGACGCTCTGGTCGTCCTCGATGTCCTTGCGCACGCTCTCCTCGGCATAGCCGGAAACGAAGATGACCTTGATGTCCGGCCGCTTCTCGCGCACGCGCTTGAGCAGCGCCGGGCCATCCATCTCGGGCATCACCACGTCCGAGATGATGAGGTCGACTTCGTAGCCGATCTCATCGAGCACCTCGAGCGCCTCTTCGCCCGAATCCGCCTCGAACACCTCGTAGCCGGTGGTCTTGAGGGCGCGGGCCGAGAAGGCGCGCACGCTCTCCTCGTCTTCCACGAGCAGGATGCGCTCGTGGCCGGTGAGGTCCCTGACCGGCGCGGCCACGGCCTTCTGCGTCAGCTCGCCCTCGGCGGCACGATGGCGCGGCAGGAAGATCTTGAAGGTCGTGCCCACCCCGACCTGGGACACCGGATAGATGTAACCTTCGGTCTGCTTGATGATGCCGTAGACCGTCGAAAGCCCCAGGCCCGTGCCCTTGCCGAGTTCCTTGGTGGAGAAGAACGGCTCGAAGATCTTCTCGAGCACCTGCGGGCTCATGCCCGTGCCGGTATCCTCGACCTCGATCAGCACATAGTCCGCCGGCGGCATGCCGGTGAAATGGAAGTCGGACGACTGCGCCGCCGTGATATTGGCCGTGCGGATGGAAATCTTGCCGCCGTTCGGCATGGCGTCGCGCGCATTGACCACCAGGTTGACGATCACCTGCTCGAGCTGCACGAGGTCCGCGCGCACCGGCCAGATCTTTTCCCCGTGGTTGACCTCGAGCGTGATCGTCTCGCCGATCAGGCGCTTGAGCAGCACCGTGAGGTCATCGATGTTGGTCGGGATCTCGAGGATCTGCGGGCGCAGCGTCTGCCGGCGCGAGAACGCCAGGAGCTGGCGCGTCAGGCCGGCGGCGCGATTGGCACTCTGCTTGATCGACATCAGGTCGCCGAACGAGGGATCGCCCGGCTTGTGCTTGAGCAGCAGCAGGTCCGAGAAACCGATGATGGCGGTCAGCACGTTGTTGAAATCGTGCGCCACGCCACCAGCGAGCTGGCCGACGGCCTGCATCTTCTGGCCCTGGGCAAACTGTGCCTCCAGCTTGCGCTGGTCGGTCATGTCGAGCGCATAGACATTGACGCGCTCGGCGGAATCCTCGCTCTGCTCGGAGCCCGAAACATAAAGGCGCACCGCATGGTCGCCCTCGCCCGCCAGCGAGGCATCGACCGGCGTGATCTCGGAGCGATTCTGCGTGGCGGCCGTCACGGCCACCTGGAAGGCCGCGCGATTGGCCTCCACCAGCAGGTTGACCAGCGGCATGTTCTCGAGCGCCTGCTTTTCGCCGGACCAGTTGAAGATGCGGCTGAACGGAGCGTTGGTGCGCACGATGCGCCCTTCCCCGTCGAGCGTGGCAATGGCGAACGGAGTATCGTTGAAGAAGCGCGAGAACCGCACCTCGGCGGCGCGCAACGCCTCCTCGCTGTCCGCACCGCGGCTGCGGTCGAGCACCAGCGTGCGGGTCTCACCCAGTTCGCCATCGGCAAGCCGGGCGGCGCGGTGCAGCAGGCGCACGGCCATCGAGGTGCCGTTGCGGCGCACGAAGTCGATATCGATGATCTCGGTGCGGATTTCGCCATCGCCGCGCCCGCGCATCAGGAGGCTCGCGTTGTCGCCGCGGCAGATGTCGTCGAGGTGCACCGTGCCGGCCTCGAACTCGGCCAGGTCATAGCCCAGCCAGTCGGCCAGCGTCGAGTTGAGGTACTGCACCCGCCCGTCGGCATCGGCGGAAAAGAAGCCCGCGGGCGCGTGATCGAGATAATCGATGGCGCGCTGCAGCTCGAGAAAGGCGTTTTCCTGCCGCTCGCGGTCGCGCGTGATCTCTTCCACGGACCAGAGCACCAGCGGCTTGTCGGCCCCATCAACCTCAGGCAGCGCCCGCACGGCGACGCGATACCAGAAGGGGCGGCCGAAATCGCCGGCTGCGCCCTCGAGCCCGCCGACAAGACGAATGTCCTCGGTGGCCGGACGGCCATCCTGGGCGGCGCGCGAGAGGCGATAGACCGCCTCGCTCGCCTCGGGCTGGCCGGCAAACAGACGCGGCACGCTCACCGGCACGCCGTTGGAAATACCGCCGGCGAACCCGCCATACTGGGCGTTGACGTAGGAAATCTTGCCTTCCCGGTCGGTCACCACCGCTCCGAACGGCAGGCTGTCGACCACGGCGCGCGAAAGCGTGCGCTTTTCCTCGTTGCCGGCGAACCGGAAGAGCCCGGCAGCCAGCGCGAAGAGGCAGAAAACGCCCACCACGGCCAGCAACCCGAGCGCCAGCAGCATGGCGTCGGCCGGTATCTGCTCGCTGAAAGCGGCATAGGCACTGGCCAGGGCGATGAGCACCACGGCGAGCGCGACGACGCGCCACAATCCCGACCCGCCACGGGGCCGCGAAACGAGAGGTTCGGGATAAATGTCCTCGTCGAGCGGAGAAGCTGCCATGCGGGTTATGTCACCACCGAATCAAGCCTATCCTGTGGTAGCAAATGGCTTAACGCCTTGGGTAGGCCAAAGGCTAATTTCGCGGTTCAGAACCTCGCCAGGAACGCGTGTTCTTTAGCCGCATGACGTAGCCGATGACCTGCGCTACCGCCTTGAAGTGTTCGGCGGGGATGGTTTCGTCGATTTCCACGCTCGCATAGAGCGCGCGCGCCAGCGGCGGGTTCTCCACGATCGCCACGCGATTCTCTTCGGCCACGGCGCGGATGCGCAGCGCCACCGCGTCCACGCCCTTGGCCACGCACAGCGGCGCCTGCATGGTCTTGTCGTATTTGAGCGCCACCGCGAAGTGGGTCGGGTTCATCACCACCACAGTCGCATCGGGCACCGCGGCCATCATGCGCTGGCGGCTCTTTTCCATGCGGATCTGGCGGATCCGGCCCTTGATCTTGGGATCGCCTTCCATCTGCTTGAACTCGTCGCGCACTTCCTGGACCGTCATCTTCTGCCGCTTCCACCATTTGTTGCGCTGGTAGAGGTAGTCGGCGAGGGCGATGAAGGTCACCGCGATCAGCGAGGAAATGATCACCTTCATGCCCAGGGACTGGAAGGTATCCAGGATGATCGCCGGGTCGGTGGTCATCATCGTGTCCATGCGGTCGCGCTCGGGCCACACGGCCATGAAGATGGCGGCGCCCACGATGCCGAGCTTGGCCAGGCCCTTGGCGAAGTTGACCAGCGCCTCGCTCGAGAACAGGCGCTTGGCGCCCGCGAGCGGGGAAACCTTGGAAAGCTTGGGCGTAATCGGCTCGAGCGAGAGCAGCGGCCGGTGCTGGATGAGATTGGCCGCCACCGCGCAGGCGGTCAGCACCACCAGCGGCACCAGCGCCACAAGGATAATCGAGCCCCACAACCCCCAGAGGAACGCACCCAGCGCCGGCCCGCCCACCTCGAACTGGTCGGCATTGGCGATGAGGGTCTTGAAGGTGCCGCTCAGGTTCGCGCTCGTGGACGGCGCCAGCATGGCCATCAGCGCCGCGGCGCCCAGCAGCATGAACCAGGTCGTCACCTCCTGGCTCTTTACGACATCGCCCTTCTTGTGGGCGTCCTCGAGCTTTTTGGCGGAGGGGTCTTCTGTTTTCGAGGATTCTTCGGGGGCTTCATCGCTCATAGGCGGCCCCCGGCGGAATCACTCGATGCGCTGCGCCCTGCTCCATCACACCCTCAAGGTGGCCAGTTCGGCCTCGAAATGGGTGAGGTACCAGCCCATCATCATGGCCAGCAGCAGCCCGAAAAGCAGCAGCCCCACCCAGATATTGGCGGGCATCGCCATGAAGTAGACCTGCAGCGCCGGCATCAGGCGCGAGAGGATGCCCATGCCCAGGTTGAAGATGAGGCCGAAGACGATGAACGGCGCCGCCATCTGCACGCCGACGAGAAACGAGCCCGTCACCGCCCGGATCGCCGCCTGGGCGGCATCGCCCACCATCAGCGGTTCGGTGGGCGAGAACACCATGTAGCTGTCGTAGATGGCGCTCAGCGTCATGTGGTGGAGATCGGTGGCGAAGATCAGCGCGATGCCCAGGAACGACAGGAACGTGCCGAACACGGCCCCCTGCACGCCGCCCTGGTTGGGGTCGGCCATCATGGCCGCCGAAAGACCGACCTGGAAGGCGATGATGGCGCCGGCAACCTGCGCCGCCGAGACGAAGAAGCGCATCAGCGCCCCCAGCATCAGCCCGATGATGATCTCGTGGAAGAGCATCATGATGATGGCCATGATCTCGGTCGGCAGCGCCGGCAGTTGCGGCCGCAGTAGCGGATAGAGCACCAGCGCGAATACCAGCGCGAAACCCAGGCGCATGCGCGCCGGAATCGAGCGCTCGCCCAGTCCCGGCATGAACATGAGCATGGAGCCGACGCGCGCGAAAACGATGAGATAGAGGTAGGCGGTTTCCGGCAGCCAGTTGAGGCCGATCGTCATCGATCAACCGCCCGTGGCGATCAGGTCGGAAACGTGCACCATCAGCATGGCCATCTCCGCGCCGATGAACGGCAGCGCGATCAGCATGGTGATAAAGATGGCCAGGATCTTGGGAACGAAGACCAGTGTCTGTTCCTGGATCTGGGTGAGCGCCTGGAAGAGCGCGATGATTACGCCCACGACCAGCCCTACCAGCATCATGGGCGCCGCCACGATGATCAGCGTCCATATGCCTTCGCGGGCAATATCGAGGACTTGGAGTCCAGTCATGCGAGTCCCTTGGGGGCCGTGCCCCGGGCTAGATCGGCATCCGCATGATTTCTTCGTAGGCCGAAATCACGCGGTCGCGCACCGTGACCATGGTCTCGACGGCCATTTCGGTCTGCGAGATGGCGGTCACCACGTCGACCACATTCGCCTTGCCGTTCACAAGATCAAGCGACAACTGCTCGGAATGGTGGCCGCTATCCACAACAGATTGCACGCTGGAGGCCAGCATGCTGGCGAAGTCGGGGCCCTGCCCGCCCTGATTAAGCATTTCGGGCGAGGCTTCGCTCGCCTGGGTGAGAAGCTTGGCCGCATTGCCGTATGCGGCCGCTGCTGCGTTGAAGGGAGTGGCCATCGTCTAATTCCTTATCCGCGAAGAATGCTGAGCGTCTGCCCGAGCATGGTGCGGGTCGCCGTCACCACGTTCAGGTTGGCTTCGTAGGTGCGCTGCGCTTCACGCATGTCCATGGTTTCCACCAGCGCATTGACGTTGGGGTAGCGAACCATGCCGCTGGCATCCGCCGCCGGATGCCCGGGTTCGTACCGAGTGGTGAACTCGCTCATGTCGTAGGCGAGCTTGCCGACCTGGACGGTGGTGCCGCCCAATTCCTGGTCGTACATGGCCTTGAAGGTCGGGATCTTGCGCCGGTAGGGGTCCTCGCCGGGCGTCTTGCCGGCCGAATCGGCGTTGGCAAGGTTTTCGGCGATAACGCGCATGCGCGCCGTTTCGGCATGCAGGCCCGTCGCGGCGATCCGGATGGAATTGTAGAAGTCGCTCATCGCTTCCCTCCTCAGGCAGACTTGCCCAATGCGGTCCGCAGGAGCCGCACGGAGCGTGTGTAAAGGGTGGTGACGGCCTGGTAGTCCATCTGGTTGCCAGTGACCTTCATCATCTCGTCCTCGAGCGTGACGCCATTGCCTTCCGGCGTGATCTCGAAGCTGTTCAGCCGCCGCGACTGGAAACCGTCGCCGGTGCCGCTGGAAACCGCGATATGCTTGGGGTTGGTCGCCGTGGTGGTGACCTCGGCCGTCGACTTGTTGGCCATGTGGTCTTCGAAGTCGAAGGCCTTCAGGTCCCGCCCCTGGTAGCCGGGGGTCTCGGCGTTCGCTACGTTCTGCGACAGCAGGTTCTGCCGCGCCTGATGCCAGCGCATCTTTTCCGTCATCGCTGCGAACAGCGGTATTTGCCCGAGCCCCATTTGGTTTCTAGTCCCTTAACCGAGTGGGCAATTTGTGCCGCCCAAATGGTTAACAGGTCGTTAATCCTAGGGTTTTAACGGACCGAAACACTCGCAATTTGCAATTGGCACGGTCTATATAGGCAATTACTTCCCACCTGTTGTCGACGTGCGTGATTCTGGAGACGCCTAGATGCAATTTTTGACGGGCCTGTTCGGGGGCACCGAAGGAGCGATTCTCAACGCCATCCTGGCGCTGGGCGTCGTTCTCGTACTCATCATCCTTGCCCTATGGCTGCTCAAGGTCGTTTTCCGCGCTTCCAACAACGTCGGAAGAGGCAAGAATCGCAGGCTTTCCGTGGTGGATAGCCTGGCTATCGACCCCAAGCGCCAGCTCGTGATCGTGCGGCGGGACGATGTCGAACACCTCATTCTCGTAGGTGGTCCGCAGGACCTCGTGGTCGAGGCCGGCATTCCCGCCGAGCCGATTCCGCAGCGCCAGCCGGCGGCTCGGCGGCCTGCTCCGGCCCAACCCCAGGTGCAGCCGGCAACCCCTGCTCCGGCCCCCGCGGCCGACCCGGGACCCAAGTTGGCCTCGGCCAAGCTGCGTGAACTTGCCGCACCCCATGCCCAGCCCGCGCGCCCCACTTCCCTGCGCCACACCGGCTTCATGCGCGCCGGCGAGGACACCGAACCTGTGGCAATCCTCGCAAATGGCGATTCGGTCGGCGACGACTCAGCTAGAACGGGCCATTCCCACGAAGAGACGCAGGCGGCCGGTGGTGACAATTCTCAAAGCGATAACCCGGCAACCGAAAAGGCCGGCTCGCACTAGCCACGTGCGCAAGGCACTCGGCCTTGCGGTCCTGCTCGGCGCGCTGATCGTCCCGGCCGTAGCCTTCGGCCAGGACCTCAATATCGACTTCGGCGCCGATGCGTCGCTGACCGAGCGCGCCGTCCAGCTGATCGGGCTCATCACGGTCCTGTCGCTGGCGCCTTCGATTCTGGTGATGGTGACGAGCTTCACCCGCATCGTGGTGGTGCTCTCCCTGCTGCGCACGGCCATCGGCCTGCAAACCGCCCCGCCGAACTCGGTGATGGTCTCGCTCGCGCTGTTCCTCACCGCGTTCATCATGGCGCCCACGCTGACGCAGACCTACAATGTCGGCATCGCGCCGCTGATGAACAACACCATCACCATCCAGCAGGCGTTCGAGCGCGGCTCGGTGCCTATCCACGATTTCATGGCCGCCAATGTGCGCGACAAGGACGTGGCCCTGTTCTACGACCTGTCCGGCCAGGAGCCACCTGACGAGCCGGCGGCCATTCCGCTGCAGATCCTGATCCCGGCCTTCATGATCTCCGAGCTCCGCCGCGCCTTCGAGATCGGCTTCCTGCTCTTCATCCCGTTCGTCGTGATCGACATGGTCGTGGCCTCGGTGCTCATGTCGATGGGCATGATGATGCTGCCGCCAGTGATCATCTCGCTGCCGTTCAAGCTGATCTTCTTCGTGCTCGTGGACGGCTGGAACCTGGTCGCCGGCTCGCTGGTGCGAAGCTTCATCAGCGGCTAGCACTGGAGGAGCGGCGCTTACGCCGCTCCGGCCTTGTCGGGCACCAATGCGCCCTTGCCGCCATAGATCTCGTGGTACGAGGCCAGGAACGCGTTGAGCGAATCCATGCCCGACACCGCCGCGGCCACCTGCTTGAACTCGGCCGGTGACGGCGCCGAGATCTGGCTGGTCACGAAATCGAACATCGCCCATTGCGGGGAGTTGGCCATCTGGTCGCCGAACTTGGCGCGGATGCGCGAAAGCCCGAGGGAATCGTTGCTGAGCACATACCCGACCGCGGCCTTCACCACTGCCAGACGCCCGTTCTGCGAGAGCGGCGACCCATCGGTCGGCGGCGCGTAAAGCGCCTCCATCAGCTCGGCCGCCTTGGCGTAGCGCTTTGCCTTCCAGTGCGCGTCCACGCGCAGGAGGTCGATGTCGCGCCCGTTCATGCGCGAGAGCATGTCCAGCGCCAGGTCGTCGCGCCCGGCATCGATCATGGCCCGCGCCTCGAGCACGCGGCGCTGCCGCTCGAGCGGAGGCGCAAGATCGGCGAGGCGCGTCTTGTTGAGCACGCGCAGGGCTGCTTCCGGATCGCGGTTGGCAATGTAGATGACGGCCAGGTCGGCCCCCACCTGCGCCTGCGCCACGCCCTTGAGTCGGCTGTCGATCTGGTACTGGAGGAGGTCCGCGGCCTGCGCCAGCAGGTCTACCTTGACGAGGCGCCGGGCCAGGTTGCGGATCATCTCGTCGCCGCGCGTACCCGGCGGGGTCAGCTCGCGATAGTCATAGAAGAGGCTGAGCGCATCCACCGGATCGAGCGCATCGGCGCGCCCGTTGAGGTAGAGCTCGGCGAACTCGCCCGCCGCTTCCTCGGCCAGCCTGTTGGCCGGCACGCTATCGCCGTGGAAAGTCGAGGCCTGCTTGGCCACTTCGAACCCGGCGCGATATTCGCCCTGCTCGAAATAGAGCTCGGCCAGGAGCTTCTGCATCTGCGCTTCCAGCTCGCCGCCGCGCCAGAGCATCGACTCGGCGGAAAGCGTGGCGGTCGCCTTGGCGACGTCGATGCGCCCCTCCTGCTGGAGGATGGCGAGCGTCCGGTAGACGGCCTCGGCACGCGAGGGACGATAGTCCGCCGCGATCACCTGCCCATAGGTGTCGAGCGCCTGCTCGTTATTGCCCATCAGCTCGTCGACACGGCCAGCGAGCACACGCAGGTCGCTGACCTGCTCCGGCTCCAGCCGCGCCACGTCAACCATGCCCATGAAATGAGCGGCTAGCGAGGAATCGTTGGTCTCGACCGCCGCCCGCAGCGCCGAGAGCAGGAAGCGCGAGCGCACCCAGGCCGGATAGCTCTCGAGCACGGCCTCGGCGCCCATCGAGTCGCTGCGTGCGCCGCGATAGTCACCCGCATCGGTCTTGGCGATGGTGCGCCAGAGCAGCGCATCCATGTCGTCAGCCATCGAATCGGCATTGAGGACTTCGAGCGCTTCCTTGGGACGGAAGGCTTCGGTATTGGCGATGGCGGTCGTCAGCAGCATCTGCTTCTTGAGCGAGGCATCCGAAAGCGACCCCTCCATCACCCGCAGCACACCGAGCGCCTCGATGCCGAAGCGATTGGCCGTGAGGAACTGCGCCAGCTCGAGGCGGGCAGCGTCCCGCGCCTTGCCTTCCACCCGGCTCGCATCCTCGAGGAGACGATCGCGGTAAATGGCCAGTTGCAGCGGATTGGTTTCCTGGAGCGCGTTGAGATTGATGTAGCTGCTGCGAGCCGCGTTCTGGTCGCCGAAATCGACGACGCGACGGGTGTCCGCGGACGAAACGGTCAGGCCCGCCGGGCTGTGGATCACGGCGAGGCGCGAGTCGATATTGACCTCGACGCCATCGCGGTTGGGCCGCACGACGAGCCCATGAACCGAGCGCAGCGCCGAAAAGTCGACGAACGCCTGGTCACGGGTCACCCCGCGCGCCGGCGGATAGGCGGTGACGATGGTAAGCTTGTCGCCCACCACCGGATCGGAGAACTGATGCACCCTGCCCGGCCGCTGCAGGTCGGCCGTCATCTCATAGAGCCCCTCGGTATCGAGGCGGCGATTGATGGCCAGCGGTTCGGTGGGAGTGAGCAGGACGTCGCCGAGCGAAAGCACCCAGGCCTTGCCCTGCGAACCGAGTGTCGCCAGCCGGTCGCCATTGAGTTCGAGCTTGATCACCTGCGAGTCGCCCGAGGGCACGATGGTGAAGCTCCTGGCGATGGCGTCGAACCCGGGATTGGCCGGCGGCGGATTGATGCCGGTCATGGTGTCGAACACCATCCAGAGCGAGTCGCCGCGCCGGAAGACGGCGGCGGGCGTATCCTGGTTGAACGGGAACACCAGGCGCACCGTCGAACCCACGGCCGCGAAGAACGGCGTGATGCTGGCCATAGCCGGCCCCTGGAACTCGCCGTCATGGGCTGCGCTGGCGGCGGGCTCGGCAGGCTTGCTGGCCTCGAGCAGCGCCGCCGCGTCGATCGGCTTGGCCTCGACCGGGGCCTGCACGTCGAGATCGATGATGAACTGCCGGTTCGAGGTCGCGTAGAAGCGCGGCGTCACCCCATCGGCGACGCGGAACTTGATCTCGCTGCCGGCGGGCCCGACGACATTGTCCACGACCTTCATTTCGGCGGGCATGTCGGCCTTGAGCTGCCAGAGCTCCACCGGCACCGGCCAGTTGAAGGTCAGAGTGCCGACATTGCTCATGTCCATCTTGAACGAGGCCTTGGTGTCGGCGGTCCAGTCGAACTGCAGGCGGGTGAAGGTGGGGTTGCGACCCACGCGCAGCTCGGCGGTGGGCTTGATGATGGCCGCTTCCTCCGCCAGGCGCTTCTGCTCGGCCAGCTGCGCGGCTTCCTCGGCGCGCCGCGCCAGGTCAGCGACGATCTCGGGCGGCAGCGCGGGAGGCATCCCCTGCCAGGTCGGCGGCATCAGGTCGAGGAAGAGCTTTTCGCCGGCTTCCATCGGGTTGAAGTTGAGCTTGGTGCGCAGGGCAAAGCGCACGCCGCGTCCATCCGGATCGACCCGCGCCACGGAAATGTAGTCGGGCAGGATCTTGGTGACGTCGGGCAGCACGATGTCGATGGGTTCGGAGAAGGTGACGGCGAGCACGCCGTTGTCGACCTTCACCTGGTGCGGAGGCATCTCGTAGAGGCCCGGGAAGCTCAGGATCATGCGGCCGAACCCCTGCTCGGCCGTCACGAACAATTGCGCCTTGTCCGCCGCCCAAGCCGGCACCGACAACGCCACCACCAGGGACATGGCCATCGCGCACTTCACCGCCGCGCTGGCAACCGCCCGCCTCACATACGCACTCACTGATACTAACACTGTCCGACCGCGCCCAGATTTACCCAGGCAAATTAGCGGCTTGGACTTAACGGGGCGCTAAAGCAGTCCGGAGGCTTTTTCTGCGCCCCAAAACAAAAGGCGGGCCGGAGCCCGCCTTCTGCCTGCCTCCAGAGCAGTATCTATTGTCCGACGATCTGCGGAAGGTCCGACGGCAACCCCGCATTGGCGATCGTGGTCGGCTGGGTGATCGGGCTCACCGCGGCAAGCTGAATGGTCAGCACCTGCGCCACCGTCGGGCTCATCTTGGCCATGATCGGAGCCATCTTGCGCGGGTTGATGGCCTTTGCCACCCGCACCAGCACGTCCACGTCCAGCGAGTCGAAGATCTTGGCTGCATCCGCCGGCTTCATGTTCTCGTACATGGAGACCAGGCTCTTGAACTGGGCCTCGTCCACCGCCTTCTGCTGGTCGACCATGCCGTTGATGCGCGCCTCGATAGCCTGCAGGGCAGCGGTGCGTTCGGCCAGCTTCTGCTCGGCGGCCTCGACGAGCTGCTGGCGGGTCGCCAGTTCGCCCTCGATACTGTCGAGTTCGGTACGCCGCTCGGCCAGCCGGTTGAGGATGGTCCGCTCGGTTTCGTTGAGCGGCTGGCCCTCGGCCAGGGCCTGTGCATCGGCCGCCGCGGCATCGCCGTGATCGGCGGCGTCCCCATGCCCGGCATCCTGTGCGACCTCCCCATGGCCGGCTTCGGCAGCGGGATCGGCGGCAAGATCGGGCACCGCGACTTCGGGCTCGGGCGCGGGTTCGGCACCGTGGCCACCGCCTTCCCCGGCTGCTGGCGCAGCCTCGCCATGGCCGCCAGCGGCCGCCTTCTGGTTGAGCGCCATGGTCGGCGCCCCGTCATCGATGGTGGGCGACTGGTCCTCGAGCGTGGGCTCGGGCGGAATGGTGATGGTCTCTCCGGGCGAGGCAGCCTCGCCTTCGGCCGGGGCCGAATGCCCGCCGCCACCACCGGCCGCCGCGACTTCGGTCGTGCCGGTCAGCACATACCCGCCGCTGGTAACCAGCCCGATCGTCTTGAACGCCAGCAGTGCCAGCGAAGCGAAGACGACGATCGGGAGAAGTCGGATCGATTTCACGCTGCGTTACCCCGCATGCGTTCATGCGTCGACAGGCGGTTGAGCGCTTCCTTGACCAGGCTCGGCTCGTCGGCGCGCGGCTCGGGTTCGAGCGAGCGCGAATGGCGGGCGGCGCTGGTGAACTTGGCCACGCGCTCCATCAGGGCCTGGCCGGCATTGATGTGGCTTGCCAGTTCGACCCCGAAGCGCTCGGCTTCCTCCAGGCGCGCATTGAGCGTCTCGTCGGTCTCGATGGCGGTGGCCTTGAGTTCCTTGATGGCGGCGTTGGCCAGGTTCGTGGCCTGCACCAGGTCCGCCACCGTCTGGCGCAGCGCATCGCGATCGCCATGCAGGCGCTTGAGGCGCGAATTGAGCACGATGCAGTAGCCGATCGTGACGGCGAGCAGGATGGCGACAGAGCCTTCGACCAAAATTCCAAAAGTCATTTCTTAAATCTCCCCGGCCGCATCGATCGCCTCGAAAGCCGCCATCGTCACCTTGGGCGGATTGAGAGGACGGATCGTCCGGACCGAAACATTATTGCCAATATGCCCCATGATCGCCTGCGTCAGGTCGATGTCCCCGCAACGCAGCTTGACCGGATCGTTCGGGCTCCGGTCGAACATGATGGTTTCGCCCCGGGCGAGGCTGAGCACGCGCGAAAGCGGCAGTTCCATCTCGTGAAGCACCGCCTCCACGTCCACGTCCGCCGCATAGATCTCGGTGGCGAGGTGCCCTTCCCAGATCGGGTCGCGGCCGAACTTCTCGCCCATGAAATTCTGGAGGAGCTGTTCGCGGATCGGTTCGATCGTGGCGTAGGGCAGGAGGATTTCGATCTTGCCGCCGCGATCGTCCATCTCGATGCGCAGCTCGATCAGGATCGCCGCATGCGCCGGCCGGGAAATGGCCGCGAAGCGCGGGTTGGTCTCGACGCGCTCCAGCTTGAAGTTGATCTGGGTCAGCGGCTCGAAGGCCTTGTGGATGTCATCCAGGATGACTTCGATCATGCGCCTGGCCAGCGCCATCTCGATGGTAGTGTAGGGACGCCCCTCCACGCGCACCGCGCTGCCGATGCGGCGACCGCCGAGCAGCACGTCGATCATCGAGTAGATGAGGCTCGAGTCGACGGTGAGCAGGCCGAAATTGTCCCACTCCTCCGCCTTGATGACCGACAGGATCGCCGGCAGCGGGATGGAGTTGAGATAATCGCCGAAACGCACCGAAGAGATGGAATCCATCGACACTTCGACGTTGTCGGAGGTGAAATTGCGCAGCGAAGTCGTCGACAACCGCACCACGCGGTCAAAGACGATTTCGAGCATTGGCAGGCGCTCGTAGCTCACCAGGGCCGAATTGATCAGCGCCTGCACGCCCGACAGCTCGACATTGCTGCCGGCGCTGGCGTCGAACCCGAGGAGGCTGTCGATCTCGTCCTGGTTGAGGACGCGGTCGGCGGTGTCGCCGGCATCGAGCCCTGCCCCGTCATTGTCGAGCATCGCCGCCCATTCGGCGCTCAGCCCGGAATCGCTCGATTCGGCGGAGTCGGAGGAACCGCCCTTGGTGATCTCGTCGAGATTCCACTCGTCCGAAATCTTGTCCTTGTCGTTCGGCCCCGCCATCACTGCACCAGGATGTCTTTGAAGAGGACGTTCTCCACATGCGCGGGCGCGATGGCCACGTTCACGCGGCGGAGCAGTTCCTCCTTGAGCCGGTAGATGCCGGCCGAGCCGTCCAGGTCGCTCTTGCGCAGCTCGCGCAGGTAGACCTGGAACGCGTCCACCACCTTGGCCATGCGCGGCTGGATGGACTTCATCATCTCTTCGTCGGCAACTTCAAGCGCGATGGTCAGCTTCATGAAGTTCTCGGTCCCTTCCGGGCTCGAGAGATTGACCGTCATTTCGGGCAGGTTGAAGATGAAGGTATGTGGAGCGGCCGCTGCCGAGGCGGTGTCTTCCACCGTCGCGTTAGGCTTGTTGGCAAACAGGAAGAAGTAGCTCCCCGCGCCAATCACGATCACGGCGGCCGCAACGCCCGCGATCAATAGCATACGGCCGCGACCATTCTTCTTGGTCGCAGCGGACGCACCAGCGCCCTCTTCGATTTCGGCTTCAGCCGCCATAGTCCTGAAAAGCCCCCAGAGCCCCTGCCGCCGGGCGATTCCGACGGCCCGTTAACCTTCGCGCGAGGTTGGTTAACGAAGCGTTACTTTCACCCTTCCAGGCGGCAGAAATTGCCGGGCACTTTCTGCCCCGGGCAATTCCTTTCCTGCCGATTGCAAACTGCGAAACACCCTACATTTCATTGTTTTTACTGCGTTTTTCGACTTGGCACGCTTTCTGCAATGAAGGTGTCGGGCCTGCTGGCTTGGGGAAGCAGGGCAGGTCCGGGGATTATTAACGGGGTATCGCGCCATGGAAAATGCGCAGCTCATCAGCCTCTCCAAGCAGATGGCTCTGCAGCGGCAGATGGATGTGGTGGCCAACAATCTGGCCAACATCAACACAACCGGCTTCAAGTCCGAGAACATCCTGTTCGAGGAATACAAGAGCCCGACGGCGCGCGACCGCGACTTCGCCTTCAAGGACCAGATCCTCTCCTATACGCAGGATTGGGCAACCGTGCGCGACATGACGCAGGGCGCCTACCAGCAGACCGGCAACCCCTTCGACCTGGCACTTTCGGGCGACGGCTACTTCGTGGTGCAGACCCCGGCCGGCGAGCGCTACACCAAGGCCGGCTCCTTCCAGATCGCCTCGGATGGCACGTTGGTCGACCTCTCGGGCAATCCGGTGCTCACCGAATCCGGCCCGATCAAGTTCACCGGCCAGACCGACGACGTCACCATCAACGCCGACGGCTCCATCACCACCTCCCAGGGCGGGCGCGGCAAGCTGCGCGTGGTCGAGTTCGCCGACCCGCAGGCGCTCGAGCATACCGGCGGCAACCTCTTCACCGGCACCGGCGCCAATGCCGCCGCCAACACCCGCGTCATCCAGGGCGTGGTCGAGAAATCCAACGTCTCGGGCGTCACCGAGATGGCCGAAATGATCCGCGTCTCGCGGGCTTACGAAAGCCTCTCGAGCCTCATGCAGCAGCAGAACGATCTGCGCCGCACCGCAATTCAGCGCCTCGGCGATACCCAGGCCTAAAGGAGTTAACCGATGAAAGCGCTCTATATCGCATCCACCGGCATGGCCGCCCAGGAACGCAATGTCGAAGTCATTTCGAACAACATTGCCAACATGCGCACCACCGGCTTCAAGCGCCAGCGTGCCGAGTTCCAGGACCTGCTCTACCAGGCCTACCGCCGCGCCGGCTCGCAGACCTCGGACCAGGGCACCCTCGTCCCCGCCGGCATCGAAGTCGGCTCGGGCGTGCGCACCGTGGCCACCCCGCGCATCATGAGCCAGGGCTCGGTCGCCGCCACCGAAAAGGACATGGATATCGCCGTGCGCGGCGAGGGCTTCTTCATGATCCAGCTTCCGGACGGCCGTACCGCCTACACCCGCGACGGTTCGTTCGAGCGCGATGACACCGGCCAGCTCGTCAACGTCAACGGCTACCAGGTGCAGCCGGGCATCACCATTCCCGACAAAGTCCCAGACCTTTCGATCTCGGCCGACGGCATCGTGGAGGCCACGCTGCCTGGCCAGACGGCGGCCACCCAGCTCGGCCAGCTCCAGCTCGCCCGCTTCGTCAACAAGGCCGGTCTCGAGTCGGCTGGCGACAACCTCTTCCTGGAAACCGCCGCCTCGGGCGCCCCGCAGATCGGCACGCCGAACGTGGATGGCACCGGCAACCTCATGCAGGGGTACCTGGAAGCCTCCAACGTCAACTCGGTCACCGAAATCGCCGACCTCATCGCCGCCCAGCGCGCCTACGAGATGAACGCCCGCGTCATCTCCGGCGCCGACGAGATGATGCAGTCCACCACCCAGATGCGCTGATAGGGAGTCGTGAGAATGTCCCATAAGCTCCTCAAGACCTTCCTGGTCCTCCCGGCGAGCCTGTTGACGCTCAACGCCGCGCTCGCCGCACCCACGCTCAAGGCCGACGTGATGGTCACCACTGCCATCGTTACCGTGGGCGACATGTTCGACGGCGCGGGTCTCAGGGCCGAGCAGGCCATGTTCCGCTCCCCTGCCCCCGGCACCGCCGGCGTCGTCTCGATCGAGGCCATCCGCGCCGCCGCCATCAAGGCGGGCGTCACCAATTTCGACGCCGAAGGCATCGACAAGGTGCGCGTGGCCCGCCAGGGCACCGCGATCGACGAGACCATCCTCACCGGCCTCATCGCCGCCGACCTCAAGAACCGTGGCATCCTGACCCCAGGCATGACCGCCCAGGCCAGCTTCGACACCATGCTGCCCCAGATCAACGCCGACAACGCCACCGACCCGGCCAAGCTGGTCTCGATGCGCTACATGCCGGCCAGCGGCGCGTTCGCCGCGCGCTTCGTAGTCTCGGGCGTCGATAAGCCGCTCGACGTCACCGGCCAGATCAGCCTGATGATCGAGGCTCCGCACCTGGCGGCCAATCTCTCGGCCGGCACCGTGCTGACCCCGGCGGACGTCGAAATGAAGCTCGTGCCGCTCCGCTTCGCGGAGAGCTCTGGCTTCACCAGCATCGACCAGCTCGTCGGAAAGACCCTCGAGCGCCCCAGCCGCGCCGGCATGATGCTCAAGGCCACCGACGTGTCGGACCCGGAAGTCGTGGCCCGCAACCAGGCGGTGACCGTCTACTTCCGCAACGGACCGATGACCCTGACGGTCAAGGGACAGGCCCTCAATTCGGCCAGCCTCGGACAGCCGGTTTCCGTCCTCAATTCGATGTCCAAGAAGGTCCTCACCGGCGTGGCCCTGGCCAACGGCGCCGTCGAGATTAAGGCCGGCCCCATCAACGTCGCCGGGCTCTAAGGAGTAACGAGAATGAACCCCTTCAAGATCGCGACCGTCGTCGCTCTCGCTTCGCTCCTGGGCGCCTGCTCCACCATGGACCGCCTCTCCCAGGTCGGCCAGGCTCCCCCGCTCACGGCCATCCAGGACCCGACCACCATGGCCGGCTACCAGCCCGTCTCCATGCCGATGCCGCAGGCGATCGAAGACACCTATCTGCCGAATTCGCTCTATCGCACCTCGGCCAAGGGCTTTTTCAAGGACCAGCGCGCCCACCGCGTCGGCGACATCCTGACCGTGCTCGTCACCATCGACGACCAGGCCCAGATCTCCAACCAGACGGCCCGGGGCCGTACCTCGACCAACACCGCCGGCGTCGGCGGCGTGCTCGGCTCGATCTTCAACAACGTGGTGCCGGACGTCGACTCCAGCGCCGCCATCGACACCACCTCGGGCATGAACGACAAGGGCACGGGCTCGGTCAACCGCAAGGAGAACATCGAGACCTCCGTTGCCGCCGTGGTCACCCAGGTGCTGCCGAACGGCAATCTCGTGATCGAGGGGCACCAGGAAGTGCGCGTCAACTTCGAAGTCCGCGACCTGATCGTGTCCGGTATCGTGCGCCCCGAAGACATCCGCGCCGACAACACCATCCCCTCGGCCAAGATCGCCGAAGCCCGCGTGGCCTACGGCGGCCGCGGCCAGATCACCGACGTCCAGCAGCCGCGCTACGGCCAGCAGGTCCTCGACGCGATCCTGCCCTTCTAGAAATCCCTGCCTCGCCGCAATTCCCCCAATGTGCGGCGAAGGCAACCGGCTCCAGAACAGAGCCAAATGGCGCAGCCCCACACCCCGTGGGCTGCGCCTTTTAGTTTTTGGAGGAGACTATCCCGCTTCCCCCGAACTTCCGCCTAGTCCCGGCCCGGAATATTGAGCGCCCGCACGGACGCCGGTCGGGCGGCGGCGCGCTGCATCCAGGCCATGGTGCGGGGGAAATCCTTAAATCCGATCACCGGGTCGGCCCCGTAGAACCCTTCGAGGTTGCGCACCCATGGGAAGGCGGCAATGTCGGCGATGGTGTATTCGGATCCCATGATCCATTCCCGGTCCTCGAGGCGAGCCTCCAGCACGCCCATCAGGCGGCGGGATTCGCCCGCGTAACGCTCGAGCGGACGCTTGTCCTCCCATTCGCGGCCGGCGAACTTGTAGAAGAAGCCGACCTGGCCGAACATCGGCCCGACTGCGGCCATCTGGAAGAACACCCACTGCATGGTCTCGTAGCGCGCCGCGCTATCCTTGGGCATGAGCATGCCGGTCTTGTCGGCCAGGTAGACGAGGATCGCGCCCGATTCGAACAGGCCCAGCGGCTCCCCGTCCGGCCCGTTCGGATCGATGATCGCCGGAATCTTTCCGTTGGGATTGAGCGAGAGGAATTCGGGCGTCCAGGTCTCGTCCTCTCCGATCTTGATCAGGTGCGGCTCGTAGGGCAGCCCGGTCTCCTCCAGCATGGCCGAGACTTTGACGCCGTTGGGCGTGGGCAGCGAATAGAGCTGCAGCACGTCCGGCTTGCTCGCCGGCCAGCGCTTGGTGATGGGAAAGGTGGAAAGATCGGCCATCGGAGACTCCTGATATACGAGGCGCGGCACCATGGCGCGGGGGCGGCTCGGCACGCAAGGCCCTCCATCCTGACAAGCTATTGAACCTAAGTAGGGCCCGGTTCCCCCTTCCCCGACATTGGGCTAAACCTGTCGCTCCATTCCTGCGGAGCCTGCCATGTCCTTCCAGAAGCTCGACGAACTCGGTCACAAGCTCGAAGCCCTAGAACACGCCCTTTCCATCCTCGGCGCCGACGAGGCGACCCACATGGCCCCGGGCGGCGGCGAAAAGCGCGCCGAGGCCATGTCGAACCTGGCCGGCATGTACCACGAGCAGGCCACCGCGCCGGAAATCGCCGACTGGATCGAAAAGGCCGCGTCCGAAGACCTCACCGAGGATGGCCGCAAGGCCCTGCGCGAACTCAAGCGCAGCTACACCAACGCCACCTGCCTGCCCACCGAGTTCGTGCGCCGGCGCACCCAGGCCACCATGCTTTCCGAGCAGTTGTGGCGCGAGCTGCGCGCCAAGAGCGACTGGGAGGGCTTCCGCCCCGCGCTCGAAGGCGTGGTCCAACTCGTGCGCGAAGAGGCCCAGCTGCGCGCCGCCGCGCTCGGCCTGGCCCCCTATGACGCGCTGATGGAGCAATACGATCCCGGCAACCGCGTTGCCGACATCACGCCGGTCTTCGATCGGCTCAAGAGCTTCCTCAAGGGCTTCCTGCCCGAGGCCCTGGCCGCGCAGAACCGCCGCCAGACCCTGCGTCCGCTCAAGCCCTTCGAAGGTCCCTATACGGTCGAAAAGCAGCGCGACCTTGGCCTCGCCGCCATGGCCGCCGTCGGTTTCGACTTCCACCACGGGAGCCTGGCGGTGTCGCACCACCCGTTCTGCGGCGGCGTGCCCAGCGACGTGCGCATGACCACGCGCTACCGCACCGACGAATTCCTGTCCTCGCTCATGGGCGTGCTGCACGAGACCGGCCACGCCCTTTACGAGCAGGGCCTGCCGCCCGAGTGGTCGCACTGGCCGCTCGGCAAGGCGCGCGGCATGGGCGTGCACGAAAGCCAGAGCCTGTTCGTGGAGATGCAGCTCGCCCACAGCCCCGAATTCTGGGAGTTCATGCTGCCGCTCGTGCACAAGCACCTGGGTCGTGACGCGGTGCGCGGCTGGGATGTCGAGGACGTGCTCAATCGCGTCAACCACGTCGAGCGCGGCTATATCCGCGTCGACGCCGACGAGGTGACCTACCCGCTCCACGTGATCCTCAGGTTCGAGCTGGAGCAGGACCTCGTCAACTCCAAGCTCGAAGTTGCCGACCTCCCCGAAGCCTGGGACGCCAAGATGAACGAGTACCTGGGCCTTTCGACCCTGGATAACCCCAAGGATGGCCCGATGCAGGACGTGCATTGGCCAGGCGGCGCCTTCGGCTATTTCCCGTCCTACACCCTGGGCGCCATGATGGCGGCCCAGCAATGGGCAGCGCTCGAAAAAGCAACACCCTCGGTCCGCGACGATATCCGCCAGGGCAATTTCACTCCGCTCAACGACTGGCGCCGCGAAAACATCTGGCTGCAGGGCTCGCGCTGGTCGACCCCCGAACTGATGACCCGCGCCACCGGCGAACCGCTCAACGCAGACTATTTCATCGCGCACCTGAAGCAGCGCTACGGGGCATAAGAGGCACGGGCCGGGACTCCCCGGCCCGTGCCCCGCCACCGGTGTCCTCCGCACGTCCCCCGATCTTCGCCGGGGGCCCTACAGCCCCCTCCCGAGTGGTGCCACCCATGGCCTCCGGCGCTCCGGCCAGGCAGAGGGTTTGTGGCGCCCCCTTGCCATCGCATCCCGACCTCCCTATGTTCGCGCCATCCGCAACACCAACAGGACGGTCCCGTATGGAATCCACCTTGAACGACTGCTTCGCACGCATCGCTCATCAGGATTCCGTCATCAATGCCCTCCTTCGTTGCCCTCAATTCCGTCAGCTATTCAACGCCTGACGGCCATTCTCTCTTCCAGGACCTGAACCTTGCTTTCGGCCCCGCCCGCACGGGACTGATCGGCCGCAACGGCACGGGCAAGTCCACCATTCTCAAGCTCATCACCGGCGAGCTGCAACCGGCCTCGGGCGATATCGCCGTGTCCGGAACCATCCGCATGCTGCGCCAGTCCGTGCGCGTGGACGGGGAAACCGTGGCCGATACGTTCGGCGCGACCGAAGCCCTGGAGCGGCTGGCCCGGCTCGAGGCGGGCGAAGGCACGCTGGAGGATGCCGGCGAGGCCGACTGGACCCTGCCCTCACGGCTCGAGGCAGCGCTCGAACGCGTCGGGCTGCCCGCCCTTATCCCCGAGCGCCCGCTCGCTACCCTCAGCGGCGGCCAGCGCACGCGCATTGCCCTGGCGGCGCTCATCTTCGACGAACCAGACCTCATCCTGCTCGACGAGCCGACCAACAATCTGGACGCCGAAGGTCGCGCCGCGGTGGCCGAGGTGCTGCGCGGCTGGCGCGGCGGCGCCATCGTGGTCAGCCACGACCGCCAGTTGCTCGCCCAGATGGATGCCATCGTTGAACTGACCACGCTCGGCGCCAAGACCTATGGCGGCAATTACGACCACTACCAGGAGCGCAAGGCGCTCGAACTGGCGGCCGCCGAGCAGAACCTCGCCTCCGCCGAGCGCCGGATTGCCGAGATCGACCAAAAGGTGCAGGCGGTGCGCGAGCGCAAGGCCCACAAGGACGCCGCCGGCGCCCGCAAGCGGGCACGGGGCGACATTCCCAAGATCCTGCTCAACGGCCGGCGCGACAACGCCCAGAAGACCGCCGGCGAACAGGCCAACATCGCCGCCCGCCAGCGCGAGGACGCCGCCCGCGAAGCCGCCGAGGCCCGGGCCCAGATCGAGATTCTCCAGAACCTGTCGGTGCGGCTCGCTCCGACCGGCCTACCCTCTGGCAAAACGGTGCTCGATGCCCACGGGCTGACCGGCGGTCCCGAGGCGGACACGCCGGTAGTGCGAGATTTCAACCTGACCATGATCGGTCCCGAACGCCTGGCGATCACCGGCCCCAACGGTTCGGGCAAGACGACGCTGCTGCGCCTCCTGACGGGGGAGCTGGTTCCGCTCGCCGGCACGGCGACCATCGCCGCCCGCCACGCCCTGCTCGACCAGACGGTGAGCCTGCTCGACCCCGAGCGCACGATTCGCGACAATTTCCGCGCCATCAATCCGGGGGACGACGAAACCACGGTCCGCTCCGCCCTCGCCCGCTTCATGTTCCGCGCCGAAGCGGCGCTGCAGCCGGTGGGAACGCTGAGCGGCGGCGAGATGCTGCGCGCCGGCCTCGCCTGCACCCTCGGCGGCTCCCGTCCGCCCGAGCTGCTGATCCTGGACGAACCCACCAACCACCTGGACATCACCGCCATCGAAGCAGTGGAAGCGGGCCTGAGCGCCTATGACGGCGCCCTACTCGTGGTCAGCCACGATCCGGCATTCCTCGAGGCGATCGGGGTGACGCGGCAGATAAGCCTGGGCTGAGCCTGCGGCCCCTACCCTCAATCCCTCCCCTCTGTGGGGAGGGAAGCGATGCCGGCGGGTCTCCCTCTCCCACGTGGGAAGGGAACAAGGGTGGGGGGCAAGCCGCAGACAAAAAAGGGCCCGCATCGCTGCGGGCCCCGGAATTCGTGCCTCTTCGGCTTATTCGTCGCGATAGACCTTTTCGCGGCGCTCGTGCATTTCCTGCGCTTCGAGCGACAACGTCGCGATCGGACGCGCATCCAGGCGTGCCAGCCCGATCGGATCGCCCGTCTCTTCGCAATAGCCGTAGGTGCCATCCTCGATGCGCTTGAGCGCCGCATCGATCTTGGAGATCAGCTTGCGCTGCCGGTCGCGCGTCCGCAACTCCAGCGCACGATCGCTCTCCGACGAGGCCCTGTCGGCCATGTCCGGATGGTTCTGGCTCTCTTCCTGGAGGTTCTCGAGCGTCTCCCGGCTTTCGCGCAGGATCTCTTCCTTCCAGTTTTCAAGCTTGCGCCTGAAGTACTCCCGCTGGCGCGGGTTCATGAACGGCTCGTCTTCGCTGGGCCGGTACACGTCTAGTTCGGCAACAGATGACATTCCTTGGACTCAACTCCAATGCGCCCCTGAGGACGGCCTATATAGTGAACAGCCGTTAACCGGGCAAGCACGGATCGCAAAACACGTTAATTCGTGAGTGGATTAGAAAGCCGGGTATTGCCCGAGCTTGGCCAGTTCCACGCGCGCCCGCAATTCGATGTCATCGATAAGGGCGTCCAGTTCCGGGTCGCATTGCTCGCGGGCCTGGCCGATGAGCGCCATCAGATGGTTGAGTCGGCTCTCCCCGACGCGGCCGAGCAGGAGGTCTGCCTTGATGGCCTCGAGCGTATCGAGCAGGGCGCGTCCGCGCCGCACGGTCTTGCGCCGCTTGAGCACCGGATCCTCGATGGCCTGCAGCGCCAGGATCGCGTCGATACCGGCAGTCGGACTGATGGCGCGGGCATTGGCCACGCGCGGCATTTCCCCCATGTCGGGCTGGAAGACGGCGCCCGACGCACTGCTGCGACTCGCGCCAGCCTTGCCCCCTACACCCGCCGTCCTGGAATAGCCTTCAATACGCAAATCAGTCTCACTCGTTTCAACACCGGCAAATTCTGCCCGTTTGGGTTAACAACGCATTAAGCGGCCCGGCAGGAATTGCCGCTTTCGCGTCGATTACGCCGCGCTCCCGCAAAAAACCCCGAAAAATCAGCGCCCTAAGAAACTGGCACGGTTCTGGCAATGCAGACGCCGAGAAATCGCTGCCCATGGGGATGGGCTGCTACTGAAACGGGGAACGACCATGAACAAGAAGGTTTGGAGAAGCATCTTCGCCGGTCTTTTGACCGCAGCGACGATCCTTGCACCCTTCGCTCCGGCCCAGGCCGCCAGTGCGCGCATCAAGGACATCGTCAATATCGAGGGCGTCCGCGAGAACCAGCTTGTCGGCTATGGCCTGGTGGTCGGCCTCAACGGCACCGGCGACAGCCTCAACTCCTCCCCGTTCACCAAGCAGAGCCTGCAGGCCATGCTCGAACGGCTCGGCGTCAACACCCGCGGCGAATCCGTGCGCACGGCAAACGTTGCCGCCGTGATGGTGACCGCCAACCTGCCGCCGTTCGGCACCCAGGGCTCCAAGATCGACGTTTCGGTCGCCGCCATGGGCGATGCCGGCAGCCTCCAGGGCGGCACCCTGCTGGTCACGCCCCTCCTCGGCGCCGATGGCGAAGTCTACGCCATCGCCCAGGGCCCGGTGACCATTAACGGCTTCAAGGCACAGGGCGATGCCGCAACTGTGATCTCCGGCGTCCCCACGACCGGCCGCATTTCCTCGGGCGCCATCATCGAGCGCGAGATCGGTTTCGAGCTCGGCGCCCAGCGCACCCTGCGCCTGGCGCTGCGCAACCCCGACCTCACCACCGCGCGCCGCGTCGCCCTCTCCATCAATGATTTCATCGGCGTGCCCACCGCCACCCCGGAAGATCCCTCGACGGTGCGCGTGACCCTGCCCAAGGGCTTCAACGGCAATATCGTGGACCTGCTGACCGACGTCGAGCAGCTCGTGGTCGAGACCGACGCCCCGGCCAAGGTCGTGATCGACGAGAACTCGGGCATCATCGTCATGGGCCGCGACGTGCGCGTCTCGACGGTTGCCGTGGCCCAGTCGGGCCTCACCGTCACCATCGCGGAAAACCCGACCGTCGTGCAGCCCCTGCCCTTCAGCAACGGCACCACCCAGGTGGAGCCCTCGACCAACCTGAACGTCAACCAGACCAACAGCGACCTCACGGTCGTGCCGGAATCGGTGACGCTGCAATCGCTGGTGGATGGGCTCAACGCCCTGGGCATCACCCCGCGCGACCTCATCGCCATCCTCCAGGCCATCAAGGCCACCGGCGCCCTCCAGGCCGAAATCCAGGTGATGTGATGAACGTCTCGGGCATTCAGACCACTTCGGCCAACGGCCATACCGATCAGCTTCGCGGCCAAGCCGTCGAGCTGGAAGGCGTCTTCCTCAACACCCTGCTCAAGGAAATGTTCTCGTCCATCAAGACCGACAGCGCCAGTTTCGGCGGCGGGTTCGGCGAAGAGACGTGGCGCGGCATGCAGTCCGAGCAGCTCGCAAATTCCATAGCTGAATCCGGCGGCGTTGGCCTCGCCGACCAGCTCATGGATGGCCTCCTTCAGATCCAGGAGGCCTCCCAGACCAACTCGCAAGTACAAGTACCAGTAAACGGAGCCTACCGCTGATGTCCGCTGCCGAACGCCTCGCTGCCCTCGATGACATGCCCGCAACCGAGCTCTGCGCCAGCGCAGAAGCGGCCCTCAACGAACTGGTGGCGATCATGAACGAGGAGACCACTCTCCTGCGCGCCGGCAGCTTCCGGCAGGCCAGCCACCTGACGCCCGAAAAGACCCGGCTCGCCCAGGACTATGTGGGCCTGGCCCGCTCGGTGCAGCGCCAGATCGCCCGCCTGCGCGAAGAGGCGCCGGTCGAGCTCGACCGGCTCCAGAACGGCCACGAGCGCCTGGCCACGCAGATGGCCGAGAACCTCAAGGTCATCGCCAGCGCCCGCAACCTCACCGACACGCTGCTGACGGAGACCGCCAACGTGGTCGCCGCGCGCGAGCGCACGCGGACCTATGACGAATCCGGCACCATTCCCGCCGTCACCCAGGGCTCGGCCGGCATCGCCATCCGCAAGACCCTCTGAGCGGCAGCGCTTCGAGACGACCAGGGCGCCCGGCGGGCGCCCTTTTTTGTTTGCGCCAATCGATAAAAATTGAATCGAATCGGGCGCCTTTGCCAAACACGCGCCTAAGCATTTCTGCCTAGCCTGGGTCCCAAAGATTAGTGGCCTAGGAAAGCGCCCATGACCGCCAGGATCGCACCGACTCCGGTTTCCATGTCTGCCATCGGTATCGATGAGAGACAGCCCCGCCCCAAGCCCCAGCAGCAAAGCCACGATGATTCCGCCCAGCAGGAAGCCACCCGCCGCTTCCATGCTCTGCGCAAGAAGGCCCGGGCCCTGGCCGCCGCGGTCGACACCGACGAGTCGCTGCCCGCCTCCACGCTCTTTGCGGCAACCCTGTTCGCCAACGGCATGCGCCAGAGCGGCGCCAAGCCCGAAATCCCGCTGCGTCGAACCCAGTGGGCGCCCCCGGATTCCGGCCTGCGCCTGCGCGACAAGACCATCTGAGCCCGCCCGACTCGCGCTCCGATACGATCCGTTAGCCATTGCGGTAAGTGTAACCGGCATCGAAATCTTTTTCGCTGCGCGCTGCGCCGAAAACCTGTCCGAAGGCCCTTCGGACAAGGGTTTTTGCGTACCTGCCGATGGTCGCAATGCACTGGCGCGTTTAACCAATTTTTATCGGCTCGGTTCCATAGTCAGCGACGCCTCAGGAAGAGGCACTAGCAAACTCGGATACCCAGAAGGAAAGCCATATGTCCGATATCACCCTCACGAAATCGGTTCGTACGAACCTGCTGTCGCTGCAGAATACCGCTTCGCTGATGGCCAAGACGCAGGAGCGTCTCGCTACCGGCAAGAAGGTGAATTCCGCGCTCGACAACCCGACGAACTTCTTCACCGCTTCGGCGCTGAATAGCCGCGCGTCGGACATGTCTTCCCTGATGGACTCCATGGCCAACGGCGTGAAGACCATCGAAGCTGCCAACAACGGCATCACCTCGATCACCAAGACCGTCGAATCGATGCAGTCGACCCTGCGTCAGGCTCGTCAGGACAAGTCGTTCCAGACCGGCACCTACTCGGTGACCGCTGACTCGACCCTGTCGGTCACCGGCGGCCAGTTCGGCGCCACCCCGCAGACGATCAAGCTGCAGACCTCGGAAGCCGGCATCAACGCTGAAGTCAAGTCTTCGGCCGCTACCGCCTACCTCGGCCCGCAGTCGACCGACGCTTCGGCCACCGGCGCCGGCGCTCGCAGCCTGATCACCCGTACCGGCCTCGCCGGCGGCGACAGCATCACCGTTGGTGGCGTTGCCGTGGCTCTGGTTGGTGCTGACGTCGCTTCGGACGCCGCTCTCGCCACCAAGATCCAGACGACCCTCGACGGTTCGGCTGAAGCTGGCAAGTACACCGTTACCGCTGGTACCGGCGCCAATGCTGGCAAGGTCATCGTCGAAGCCGTCGACACCTCGGCTGCTTCGCCGACCGTCGACGTCTCGGGTTCCTCGCAGGTTGACGTGCTCGGCACGACCACCTTCAACTGGACCGACGTTTCCGGTGCGATCACCGTGGGTGGCCAGACGGTCAACTCCGGCGCGACCGCCGAAGACTTCCTGGCAAGCCTGCAGGCCAGCGCCGAAGCCGGCGGTTACACCGTCGACTACGACTCCGGCACGGGTGCCTTCACCCTGACCAACGTTGCCTCGGGTGCGACTTCCCCGACCGTGACCGGTATCCCGGCTGCAGTCAACAACGCTGGCACCGTCGGTACCAAGGTTGAAGCCGTTGCCGCCGAGAAGGACGAGTTCACCGTCACGTTCGACGGCAAGAGCGCCGATATCTCGATCTCGGGCGTCAAGGGCGGCATCGGTTCCGTTGCCAACGCTCTGGACAAGAAGAACTGGCAGGATGCCACGATCGCTCAGGTCAACGCTCAGCTGAAGGCCGGCGGTCTCGACTCCGCCCTGGAAGCCAAGTTTGACGCCGATGGCAAGTTCTCCATCGTCGCCAAGACCGCCGAAGCCAAGACGATCGCCATCACCGGCACCGACGCTGTCTCGACCTTCGGTTCGAGCGCCGTGTCCACCGGTAAGGCCGAAGTGAAGCCCTACTCCTCGACCGGTGCTGTTGACCAGTTCGTCGAAGAGATCAACCGCTCGTTCGCTGGTCAGCTCCGCGCTTCCAACGACAACGGCAAGCTCCGCGTCGAGAACCTCTCGACCCAGGAACTCGACGTTTCGTTCGACGAAGACGGCGCTGGCGTTGGCCCGGCCGTGTCCTCCAAGATTGCTGGCAACACGGTCCGCGACAACCTGGCCAAGCAGTTCAACGAACTGCGCGACCAGCTCGACAAGCTCGCTGATGACGCTTCTTTCAACGGCATCAACCTGCTCCGTGGCGACCAGCTGACGATCACGTTCAACGAGAACGGCTCGTCCTCGATCAAGATCCAGGCCAAGGACGCGAACGGCAACGAACGCGCCATCACCGCGGCC
>Ga0182743_1000660_pt1 | contig 39794 bp, 35 predicted proteins | sample eDN3rd30CKraftOP_FD_128522 | JGI IMG/M metagenome (GOLD analysis project Ga0182743, IMG submission 128522) | Enriched Organic Plus compost microbial communities from Emeryville, California, USA - eDNA 3rd pass 30_C Kraft OP (version 2) (version 2) ... | reverse complement strand
GGTCACGTCACACTTAGGCCGTAAGCCCAGGCGCCCCCAGGCTTCCCCCAACTCCCAGATCCTGGCGGCAGGGCAAGGGACGCGTGAGCTCCTCACGTCCCCAGTCCTGACGCCAGCCGCCGCGGCACCGCGTACCGTGCCTCGCCGTTGGCGGAGGGATGGGGAAAGTATGCGGGAGGGACGGTGAGCGGGGATAAGTGTTTTGAGTTTTGTCGAGATTGGGGTGGTGGGGAAATCTCGGGGATACGTGAGCGCGCTTGGGGCGACGTATTAGCCGGCAGGTCTCCCTCCCCCCTGTGGGGAGGGAACAAGGGTGGGGGTAGCCCACCCTCAGAGTCCCATGCCCACCCCCACCCTCGATCCCTCCCCACAAGGGGGAGGGAGGGCGGGCGGGAGCGACCAAGATCCGAGGCATTCCATGCACACGCCCCACCTTATCCACACGCCTCAATCGCTGCTCTTGCCATTTTATAGATTATGTGGACTCCTCCTATCATCAGAGAACCAAATTATCTATAATTTTTCACAGGAGCTCTCATGTCTGGAATCGATACCTCGACCCTTCGCCGCGCCGGTGATCCTTTGGCGCTGGGGACGCGGTCGCTGGCGGTCAAGGTGGCGGCGGTGGTGGCTGGCACCGCGGTCCTGGCGCTTTCCTCGCAGGTGGAAGTGCCCATGGTGCCGGTGCCCATGACCATGCAGACGCTGGCCGTCACGCTCGTCGGCGCGCTCTATGGCTGGCGCCTGGGCGCCATCACGGTGATGGCCTGGCTGATGGAAGCCATGATCGGCCTGCCCGTGCTCGCCGGCGGCGCCGCTGGCTTTGCCCATTTCGCCGGTCCCACCGCGGGCTATCTCTGGGTGTTCCCGGTGGTGGCGGCGCTGGTCGGCTGGCTGGCCGAACGCGGCTGGAGCGGCGGCAACGTCGTGCGCAGCTTCCTGGCCGCAGCGATGGGCAACGCCCTTTGCCTCGTCGTCGGTGGGGCCTATCTCGCCAGCATGATCGGCTTCGAGCAGGCGCTGGCCGCCGGCGTGACGCCCTTCATCGTGGGCGCCATCCTCAAGTCCGGCCTCCACGCGGCCGCGCTCAAGGGCATCGACACCGTCCAGGCACGTCGCTCGTGACGGTTCGGCTGCGCGCACATCACCTCTTGTGCATGCTGACCTATGTCGGTGAAGGCTATTCGAAAGCCTTCACCGCCAACTACGACCGGATCGTCGCCCGCCTCGGCGCGGGCGAAGACATCCAGCTCATCGACGGCCCGGACGATGTCTGCGCCCCGCTCCTCGATGGGGCCGAGCCGCATTGCCATCGCCAAAGCGTCATCGAGCGCGACCGGCTGGCGGCGTTGGCAGTCGCGGAGATTCTCGGGCGCGCGGTCGCGCCGGGCGACAAGCTCAGCCTCTCGGCGAGCCTTCTGGTGAGGATGCGAAACGCGTTCGCGGCCGGCGAGAGCCGCGCGGCCTGTGCGTCGTGCGAATGGTCCGACCTCTGCACGCGCGTGGCGGAGGCCGGTTATCCCGAGACGCGGCTAGAAGCGGCGCGAGGCGTCTAGCGCCAGGCCGAGCCCGACGCTGCCGAGCACGTCTGTGCGCACCGTGCGCGCGGCAGGGAACATCTCGCCCAGGGCCGAAACAATGGCGGGCACCAGCGTCGAACCGCCGGTAAGGATGAGCGTCTCGATGGCCTCCGACCCCACGCCCGCCTGCGAGAGGGTCGCCTGGATGGTGGCCCTGAGCCGGCCCACCGAGTTTTCGAGGACGGCATTGAAATCGTCACGCGAGATGCGCGTGCCGATGGTGTGCTCGTGTCCCTCGAACGTGAAATCCACCGCCTCGGCATCCGAAAGCGCGATCTTGGCCTCCTCGACCGTGGCGCCGAGGCGATGTCCGAGGCGATTGTCGACGATGTCGATCATGCGTTCGACGAGTTCGGGATGCTCGGCTTCGTTGCGCGTGCTGCGCAATTCGGAAAGCGTCTTGGCATTGTAGAGGCGGTTGATGCGGTGCCAGGTGGCCAGGTCGTAATAGGGCGCCGAGGGCAGGACGCGTTTGTGGTCGGCGGTTTCGGTCTGGTAGCCGAGCATCGGCATGACCTTGCCGAGCGACAGCAGCCGGTCGAAATCGGTGCCCCCGATGTGGACGCCCGCCGTCGCCAGGATATCGCCCGCCCGCTCGGTGGAGCGGGCGCGCTCGGGCGACACCCGGATCACGGTGAAGTCGGAGGTGCCGCCGCCAAGGTCGACGACCAGCGCCAGCTCCTCGCGCTCGACCGTGCGCTCATAGTCGAGCGCGGCGGCGATGGGCTCGAACTGGAATTCGACGTGCCGGTAGCCCTGCTGGCGCACAGCGGCCTCGAGCTGGGCCTGCGCCTGTGCGTCGGCGACATCATCCTCGTCGACGAAGCGGACGGGCCGCCCCACGACGACCTGGTCGAGCTCGCCGTCGAGCGCCGCCTCGGCGCGCTGCTTGAGCTCGGCGATGAAGAGGCCGAGGATATCGGTGAACGGCACCAGGTTCTTCTTGATGCGCGTCTTGTCGTTGATGAGGCTGGTGCCCAGCACGCTCTTGAGCGCCCGCATGATGCGCCCGTCCCCGCCAGTCACGTATTCCGAAAGCGCCTTGCGCCCGAAATAGGTGGCGTCTTCCTCGAACGAGAAGAAGATGGCGCTCGGAATGGTCTGCTTGCCGTCCTCGAGCGGCAACAGCCGGGGCACGCCATTGGCGGCCACGCCCAGGGTCGAATTGGACGTGCCGAAATCAAGGCCGCAATTGAGGGTCATGGCGCCACCGCAAACGTGAGGGAGATCGAAGGGAGCGGCTTCTTAACGGGTCGCGGCGGGCAAGGGAACCCTATTTCTCGTCGCGGTCGGGCCACGCTGCCAGCAGGATGTCCTCGAGCAACTCGTCGGCCGCCGCCAGAGGCGTGGCGGCGCCGGCAAAGCCGGAAAGCTTGCCATCCAGAAAAAGCTGCGCAATGCCATGCGCCTGCGACCAGGCAGCGACCGTGAGCGCCATGATGCGGCGGTCCGCCGGATCGAGCGGCAGGTTGTTGATCCGCGCGACTGTCAGCGCGATCTGCCCCATCGCCGCATAAGCCGCCTCGTGCAGGCGCTCCTCTTCAGGCAGGTGCAGGTCGGGCCGGAACATCACGCGGAAGCGCCCGGGATGGGTGAGCGCGAAACGCACATAGCCCGCCGCCTGCGCCCGCAGCAGGGCCGTGCCGCTGCCGGCGAAATCGGCGATCTCGACGTAACGGCGCAATTCCTCGTAGCCCAGGATGGCGATCTCGGTGAGCAGCCCCCGCACGCTGGCGAAATGATAGGCCGGCGCCGCCGCCGAAACCCCTGCCCTTCGCGCCGCGGCGCGCAGCGTGAAGCCCTCCACCCCGTTTTCGGCGAGGATGGCATCGGCGGCACGGATCAGCGCCTCGCGCAGGTCTCCGTGGTGATAGCTCTGGCGCGGAGAAATGTCCGCTTTACCGTTTGTCATCGCACGTGCATCTTTACAGCGTTAAAATCGCTGACTTAACATTGTTCAGATAATATCGAACCCGATTGGAATCGACCATGGCCCATTGGACTGCCGATAACATACCCGACCAGACCGGACGCACCTTCATCGTCACAGGCGCCAATAGCGGGCTGGGCTATGTGACGGCCCTCGAGCTTGCCCGGCACGGGGCCACGGTGATCATGGCCGTCCGCAACGCGGCAAAGGGCCAGGGCGCCCGCGACGCTATCGCGGCGGCAGTTCCGGGCGCGAAGCTGGAAGTGGCGGCGCTCGACCTGGCCGATCTCAACTCGGTCGGGGAATTTGCGCGATCCATCGTCTCGACCGGCCGCCCGATCGACGTGCTCATCAACAATGCCGGGATCATGATGCCGCCACGCCAGCTGACCAAGCAGGGGTTCGAGCTGCAGTTCGGCACCAACCACCTGGCCCATTTCGCGCTGACCCTGCAATTGCTGCCGGCGCTGGAGGGGCGGCCTGACGCGCGCGTGGTGACGATGACCTCGGACCTGCACAAGCGCGGCCACATCCATTTCGACGACCTGGGCGCGGTCAAGACCTATTCGCGCACCGGCGCCTATTCGCAATCCAAGATCGCCAATGTCTATTTCGCGCTCGAGCTAGACCGGCGCCTGAAGGCGCAGGGACTCCCCATCAAGAGCGTGCTGGCCCATCCGGGCTACGCGGCGACCAACCTGCAGTCGGCTGGCCCCCGGGGCCCCCTCGCCTGGCTGCTCAGGCTGACGAACATGTTCGTGGCCCAGCCGGCCGAACAGGGCGCCCTGCCCGAGCTTTACGCGGCGACGGCGCCGGGCGTGGAAGGCGGGCAGTACTTCGGACCGGACGGCGCCAACGAGATGCGCGGCTACCCCAAGCTGGTGCAGCCGATCGACCGAGCGAAGGACCCGGATATCGCCAAGCGCCTGTGGGAAGTGTCCGAGGAGATGACGGGCGTGCGCTGGCCCTGAGGCCAGCGCATCCGCGTTCGATCAATCAAGGGTCCGGCGGCGATATTCGCTTGCCAGGACAATCACCACAACCGCGAAGGCCCAGCCGGCGACCATCTGCACCCAGTTGACGTGGCTGAGGAGGTCTGCGGTGAAGCGGACCATGTCCACCGGCCCCAGCGTCAGGATCTGGTTGCGCACCGCGTTGCTGGCCCAGGCGAAATCAGCCCGGTAGCGCAGGTAGTTGAAGATCACGCCCCCGTCGGGGCCCTTGAAGAAGACGTTCTCGAGCAGCACCAGGATCGCAGGGATCAGCGCCGCCAGCGGCATGGCCCAGCGACCCACCACCGTCGAGAGTGCCCCCACCCAGGCCAGGAGCGGCGCGATCCACAGCAGCACCAGTGCCAGGAACACGATCGCGACCAGCCCCAGGCGCCAGAAGCTGTTGAAGGCGGCCAGGAAATCGGGCGCGGCGAACAGGGGGAACTGCGCGTGGACCATCAGGGCCATCACATAGGCCCACGCCCCCGAGAACAGCATCGCCGCGAACACCAGAGCCGGAAACACGGTGAGCCCGGCCGTCATCTTGGAAGACAGGATCTTGAGGTCGCTTACCGGCATCGACTTCCAGAACAGCATGGCGTTGTTGCGTTTGTCCGCCGAGAACGCGTCCGCGTAATAGAAGAAGAGCGTGATGATCAGGTAGATCGTCCAGCCGCCGATGGCGGCGATGAAGGCCACCTCGTAGAACTTGAGCGTCCCCTCGATCTGGTCGCCGAAATAGTCGGCGCGGAAGCGCCCGACCAGGAACGGCATCACCGTTCCCGCCACCAGCAGGCCTATGATGATCAGCGGGCCATAGAGAAACGCGCCCCGGTGTTCGAGGTATTCGCGCTTGACCAGGGCAACGAACGATTTCATTGGCCGGCTCCGGAATTGCTGGGCGTGCGCTGCATGAGGGCGACGAAGAGATCGCTCAGCGTCGGGGTGGATACCTGCCCGAGCGCTTCGAGTTCGGAACGGTCCACGCCATCGAAGACCATGGCCGTCTGCCCGAACCGGGTTTCCTCGTAGATGGGGCGCAGAGCACGCGCCGCTTCCAGGTGGTCGGGCCCGACGATCAGCTGCGCATACTTGCCGCTCACTGTCTCCATCTGCATGTGCAGCACCAGATCGCCATCGCGGATGAACATGATGTCGGACAGCATGAACTCGATCTCGTCCACCTGGTGGGTGGTGATGAGGAGCGTGCGTTCCTCGGTCATGTAGTCCTCGAGCAGGCGGCGGTAGAAGCGCTTGCGGTAGGTGATGTCGAGCCCGAGCGTGGGCTCGTCCAGCACCAGCAGCTTGGCGTCGATCGCCATCACCACGGCCAGGTGAAGCTGGGCGATCATGCCCTTGGAGAGCTGCTTGATCTTGGCTTCCATCTTGACGTCCGTTCCTTCCAGGAACGTCCGGGCTTTCTGCTGGTCGAAATTGGGATGGATATTGGTGAGGAGCGCGAAGAGCTCGCGGACGCGCAGGAAGCGCGGCAGGCTCGCCACATCGGAGATGAAGGCGACGTTCTCCATCAGCTCGGCGCGATGGGCGAACGGATCCTTGCCGAGCACCCGGATGGTGCCCTCGGCGCTGGTGAGGCCCAGGAGCGCATTGAGCGTGGTGGTCTTGCCCGCCCCGTTATGGCCGATCAGGCCATAGATGCGGCCGGGCGGAATGTCGAAGTCGAGCCCGTGCAGGACTTCGGTCTTGCCGAAATGCTTGCGCAGGCCACGGGCATGCACGATCGGTTCGGCACTGGCGGTTTCGATAGTGGTCACGGCGTTGCTCATCACTGTGCTCCTGCCTTGGGTTCTTCCTGCTTGAGCAGTTCGTCGATGTTCAGCTCGAGCGCCTTGATCTGCGCCTTGATACGCGGCCATTCCTCGGTGAGGAATTTCTCGCGCTCCTGTGCCAAAAGCTTGGGTCGCGCGCCCTCTTGCACGAACATGCCTAGTCCTCTCCTGGTTTCGACAATCCCGGTATCGACCAGGGACTGGTACGCCTTTGTCACGGTCAGCGGATTGACCGAGAGATCGGCCGAGATCTGGCGCACCGAAGGCAGCGCCTCACCCTCCTTCACTTCCTGCCGCAAGATCATCTGGCTGATCCGTTGTCGGATCTGGATGAAAATGGGTTGGGTCTCGTTCCACTGGTTCATGTGTGTTGCCTGCATAGTGTAGTACATTAGTAACACACTAAGACGGAGAGTCAAGCCACCGCTTTCCGGCACCGTCAACCGGCCACCAGCGCGCCCATCATTGCGTAAGGATTACGGTGGCTTGCAGCTCTCAGCCGGCCTGCCCGACAAGGACCTCGGGGCGTCCACGTCTGCCCCAGGCTTCGTAGGCGAGCGCGAAAACGGTGATGGCGAGGAGAATCGCGATAGCGACGAGCGCCGCCTGCCAGAACTGGTGGATGGGCTGCCCGAAGCGATTGCGCGCGGCAAAGATGATGAGGTTGCTCAGGACCAGGTACATGAGCACATGCCGCCCCGGCGTCAGGATGACGGCGGGCAAGGAGAAACGCGCAATGGCCTGCGAGAGCGCCACATAGGCCAGCAGGAATGCGGCAGGTCCGATGACCCAGGCGATGCTTGGCGGAAAGCGCGAGGGAAAGCCGCCCGCTTGCGCCGTCTGCCAATAGAAGTACCCGGTCGCCACGAGCGCCACCGGCCAGTACCACCAGCGCAGCCGCCCGCCCTCCTGGCCCAGCCGGATGCCGAAGAGGAACCACGGCAGGTAAGCCAGCAACGGGAAGTTGGCGTAGTTGGTATTGGCGACGATGGTCGCCGACAGCGGCACGTTGACCGAGGTCGTAACGAACGTCGAGGCGAAGCAGAGCGCGATCGCCACGGTGAGCAACCACCACTTCCCGGCGATGGCGACGAGCGCCGGGCGCGCCACCACCAGCAGCAGATAGAGCACGAAGAAGCTCGCTAGGAATTCGCTCCAACCATAGAGCACCCGCAGCGAAAGCAGGTCGACAAGCAACTCGGGCGAGAGCGGGCGTCGATCCACCAGCAGCACGAAGGCGAAGGCCGACACGTAGCTGGCCGCGAGCATCATCCAGACAGGCTTGAGCCGTGCCGAAAGCGGCCTGGCCCCGCCGCGCGACAATCCAACCCCGATGCCGAAGGCCAGCATGAAGCCGGAAAAGGTCACCAGGTTAATGAAATCGGAAAATCCGTTCGAGAACGGAATCGGTCGCACCCTGATCCCGATGAGCTGGATTACATGTGCCAGAACCATGCCCACGACCAGCAAGGTCTTGAGCAGGTCGAGATATTGCGCCCGAACGCCTTTGGCCTGCATGTCCGGCCCTCCCCTCGCGCCCTTGGTAGCGGCGGGGACGGGAACGGGCAAGCGCACTCAGTTGCCGGCAAGGATCATGGTCTTGAGCCTGGCGTACTCGGCTTCGGTGATGGCGCCCTCGTCATAGAGGTTCTTGGCCGCAGCGATCCGGTCGGCCGGCGTCTTGCCGATGGCGTTGACCATGTATTCGTCGGCCCGCTCAGCGATGGCGCGCTCACGCTCCATCTCGCGCTGCTGCAGGCTGTCCCCGCGCACGATCAGGTAGACCAGCGCCGTCGGGAACGGCAGGATGATGAGGATGATGGTCCAGCCGGCCTTGGCCCAGCCGCTCAGCGTGCGGTCGCGCATGATGTCGGCGAAGACGAACACGACCAGCATGAAATAGGCCAGGACCACAAAGGTCGAGACGATGGTCCAGAAGAAATTCCAGAAGGTCGCGCTCATCGGGTGCTCCTTGGCCGCGGATACCCGACAATAGCGGCACGGGGACCGGCCCGTGATGGGCCCTGCGTCCCCGCTGTTGGCAACCCGTCTCAATAAGCCGGGCGCACGCCCTCAGATCTCCTCGGGCGGCTCGTATTCGGGCCAGTCGACCGCATGGTCTTCCCACTCGCCCGGCTGCACCGAGAGTTCGCTCACCGTGCGCCCGCGCACCGAGACGCCCACGTCCTCGATGGCCTGCATGTCGCCCGCGATGAGCGGATGCCACCAGGCCAGGCCCTTGCCCTCGGCCAGGCGCCGGTAGGCACAGGTTCGCGGTATCCAGGGGATCGTCAGCACGTTTTCCGGCGTCAGCTTGATGCAGTCGGGCACCTTGGCCTTGCGGTTGGGATAGTCGGTGCAGGCGCAGGTGTCGCCATCGAGCAGCTTGCAGCGCACGTCGGATGTGATGATCTCGCCGCTGTCCTCGTCTTCCAGCTTGACCAGGCAACAGCGACCGCAGCCGTCGCAGAGGGCTTCCCACTCTGCGTCGTTCATCTGCGATAGCGATTTTTCTTCCCAGAAGGGCATGTCGTTAACGTCAATTCTCTTAGGGTATGGCGGCTTTGCACTTGCGCTCGCGAGCCGCCAATCATAATCCAGCGAGCGCCTTGCCAATGTGGCCGAAACCGGGAGAATCCGTGGCACGGGCGCGCTAAGGGAATTTCGGATGCAGGATCCGTTCTACCACAAGGAAAAGCGCCAGAAGAAGGGCCGCATGCTGGCGGCCGACGCCTGGCTCGATTCCACCCTATATGAATCCTGGCATGCGCTCGGCCGCGGTTATACGCGCTTTCGCGACTTCATGTCGATTTTTCGCGTCTCGGGCATCAAGCGTCTGTTCGTCGAGCTGTTCTCGGACGCGCTGACCTTCGGCACGATCGGCCTGGTGCTGATGACAGCCCTCGCCCTCCCTGCCTTCGACGCCACCGCCTCGGGCCAGTTCAACAAGGCCGAGGACATCTCGGTGGTGTTCCTGGACCGCTATGGGAACGAGGTCGGGCGGCGCGGCATTCGCAGCGACGATTCGGTGGCGCTCGACAAGTTGCCCGACTACCTGATCAAGGCGACCCTCGCCACCGAAGACCGGCGCTTCTACGACCATTTCGGCATCGACGTGATGGGCACGCTGCGCGCGCTCGTCTCCAACGCCCAGGGCGATTCTTCGCTCCAGGGCGGCTCCTCGATTACCCAGCAGCTCGCCAAGAACCTCTTCCTGTCCAACCAGCGCACGCTCGAGCGCAAGATCAAGGAAGCCTTCCTCGCCCTTTGGCTCGAAGCGCACTACACCAAGGACCAGATCCTCAAGCTCTATCTCGACCGTGCCTATATGGGCGGCGGCAATTTCGGCGTGACGGCGGCGGCAGAATACTATTTCGGCAAGCCGGTGACCGACATCAACCTGGCCGAAGCGGCCATGCTGGCGGGCCTCTACAAGGCCCCGACCAAATATGCCCCACATGTCGATCTCGCCGCCGCGCGCGGCCGCGCCAACCAGGTGCTCTCCAACATGGTCGACGCCGGCTACCTGACCGAAGGCCAGGTGACGGCGGCCCGCCGCAATCCGGCAACGCCGGTGGATCGCGTGGCCGAGCTCAATTCGCCCAACTATTTCCTCGACTGGGCCTTCGACCAGGTCAAGACCATCGTCGCCAACCGCCCGGACTCCAACAACTTCATCGTGCGCACCACGATCGACCCCGTGCTTCAGTCCTATGCCGAGGACGCCGTGACCTCGGTCATTCGCGAACAGGGCGCGGCCTACAAGGTCACCGAGGCGGCCATGGTGGTGACCGAGCCCAACGGCTCGATCCGAGCCATGGTCGGCGGGCTCGACTACGGCAAGAGCCAGTTCAACCGCGCCATCGTCTCCAACCGCCAGCCCGGTTCGGCCTTCAAGCCCTTCGTCTATTCGACCGCTTTCGAGGACCTGGGCCTCACGCCCACCTCCACAATCGACGACCACCCCGTCTGCATCGGCAACTGGTGCCCGCAGAATTATGGGCGCAACTACAAGGGCCGGGTCTCGCTGATCTCGGCCTTCGCCCTGTCGATCAACACCGTGCCGGTGACCCTCTCGATCAAGACGGGCCGCCAGCCCATTGCCGACATGGCCCACCGCATGGGCATCACCAACGATTTCGAGGTGACCCGGTCCCTGGCGCTGGGCGTGGCCTCGGTGAGCGTGCTCGACATGGCCTCGGCCTATTCGGTGTTCGCCGACGATGGCTACAAGACCCCCGCCTTCGGCATCACCCGCATCAATACGCTGCGCGGCGACCTCGTCTACGAGGCCGATCCTGATGCCCACCGCGAGCGCGTGCTTTCCGAGCAGACCGTCGCCTACATGAACCAGATGATGCGCGCCGTGGTGACCTCGGGCACCGGCCGGCGCGCCGACATTCCGGGCGTCCCTGCCGTGGGCAAGTCCGGCACGACCAGCTCCTACCGCGACGCCTGGTTCTGCGGCTTCACCGGCAATTACGTGGCCGCCGTCTGGTTCGGCAATGACGACTATCGCCCGACCAACAATCTCACCGGCGGCACGCTGCCGGCCATGACCTGGCAGAAGTTCATGGCCTATGCCCACACCAATGTGGAGATCAAGCCGGTGTTCGGGGTCGACTTCACGCCCACCCAGCCCGAGATCGTTCAGGCCGAGGCGACGACGCCCACACCACCCGTCGAGGAACGGCCGCCTGCGCTCAAGCCCGCCGCCGCCCAGAAGCTGCTCGACGTTGCGGACCTGCTCGACAACGCGCTCAAATCAATCCAGCTTTCCAATGGCTCGGCCACCCTGGTCGTATCGCAATCGACGCCGGATCACTGACGCGTGCGCTTCCTCACCCATCTGCTCTTGATGTTCGCGGTTGCACTTGTGGTGGGCTTCGGCCTTTCCTGGTACGCGCTTTCCGACGGACGCCTGTTCGGCGCCTACCGCGTCGGCCCCTGGGCCGCCTGGCCGGCCGCCGGCTCGCCCACTCCCGATCCCTATACCCGCGCCCACATTGCCCGCACCGGGGCACTGCAACTGGGCCAGAGCGAGGGGCTGGAATTCGTCGCTTCGACCGATAGCCAGGGGCGCCCGCTCGACCGCGCCTGCACCTATCGCGTCCACGGCACCACGCCCGTCGCCAGTTTCTGGACGCTGGTCGCCGAGGCCCAGGACGGCACCAACATCGCGCGTTCCGAGGGCGAGGAGGCCATGCACAGCGCCCGCCTCGCCCGCAACGAAGATGGCACCGCCGTGATCTTCGTGGGCAAGCGCCTCTCCCCGCTCAACTGGCTCGAAATTACCGGCGACGGCCCGTTCAGCCTGGCGCTCACCCTCTACGACACCGCCGCGTTCGGCGGCGTCGGCTCGGGTGCGGACACCCTTCCGGCCATCGACCGGGAGGACTGCGCATGATCCGCACCCTCCTCTGGCTGCTGGCCGGCGTGCTGCTGGGCGGCATCATCCATATCGTGGTGATCCTGGCCCTGCCCTATTTCGCCACCGAAGACGTGTGGAGCCGCGTCGCCGCGCTCGAGGCGGTGGACAAGCCCGTGGTACTGCCCGTGCCCAAGCCCGGCGAGCCCAATCCGCTGCGGCTCGATCCGGATATGGTCTATGCCGTGTGCCAGGTGAACCTGGCCGATGGCCCCGGCGTGCTTTCAGGCACCCTACCGGACGCTTTCTGGTCCATTGCGGTTTATAACCGGGCCGGCGCGGTGATCTATTCGACCACCAACCGCGACGGCATCGGGCAGAACCTAGACCTGGGCATCTTCAACGCGGCCCAAACCCGCCTGCTCGCCCAGCAGCAGCTCGATGTCGCCGAGGGCCTGCTCATCGTCGAATCGCCCCAGAACAACGTCTTCGCGCTCGTGCGCCTGGCGCCGCCCCACCCGGCCATGCAGGCGCGCTACGCAGAAGCGCTCTCCCAGCTCGAATGCGGTAACATCCAGTAACGCTGTCGAAATCCGCCAACCGGCATTTGCATCCCGCTCCGCCGGCCCTTATATTGAAGCTGCCGGCAACGGCTATGGCGATAAACGGCCATCATAATAAACCCATCGGACCCGGGGGCAGTACCCGGCGCCTCCACCAATTCCCCTGTCGCGGCAGGGGCCTACGGGGGCGAAATAGGATCGACGAGGGCGTAAAGGGTGTTGCTTTCGCTCGGTATGGTACCCGCCGACATCGGGCCATCTTTATAGTTGCCAACGACAACTATGCTAAGGTTGCTCTCGCTGCGTAATGCGGCGCGATCGCCTGAAATAAAGCCCTCCTGCTGTAGCAGGTAGGAGGCGGGGTTCGCAGGCACCTGGCAACAGAAGCCTGCACTTCCCTTCACGGCCTGCCCTGCTGTTTGCGCTTGAATTATCCCCCCTGTTTGGGCTGTATGGGGGCCTCGAATCTCTCCCGTTAAGACAAGGCGCGCCGATGGCCGAAGATCTCATCCGCTATGACATTCTGGCTCAGGAAGCCTTGCGTGGCGTAGTTCGCAAGGTTCTCTCGGAAGTCGCGCGGACTGGCTTGCCCGGGGAACATCATTTCTTCATCTCCTTCGTCACGCGCGCGCCGGGCGTGCGCCTGTCCGAGCGGCTGCTCGCGCAGTACGACAAGGAAATGACCATCGTCCTGCAGAACCAGTACTGGGACCTCAAGGTCACCGAGACCGCGTTCGAAGTCGGGCTCTCGTTCGACGGCCAGCCCGAAATGCTGGTCATCCCCTTCTCGGCCGTTAAGGGCTTCTTCGATCCCTCCGTGCAGTTCGGCCTGCAGTTCGAGCCCGAACTGGCGCTCGATCCTTCCGATGAAGGCGAAGCCGCCGAGGGCGAGGACGAGGATGATGTCGCCGCCGAGGAACCGGCTGCCGCCATCGCCGCCGAAAACGCGGCCGAAAAGGTCGTCAGCCTCGACGCGTTCCGCAAGAAGCCCTGATCGCGCGCTTTGCAGAAGCGCTCCCTGACCATTGCCGGCCACCGCACCAGCCTGGCTCTCGAGGCCGAGTTCTGGGCGGGGCTGGAAGCGATGTCGGCCGAACGCAACCTGCCCCTGGCCGCCCTGATCCGCGATATCGACGAAGCGCGCGAGGAGCCCAATCTCTCCTCCGCCGTGCGCGTAGCGGTGCTGCGCTGGTATCAGCAGCAAGCCGGCAGCTAGTTACTGGCCGGCCGGCGTCGAGGGCGTGAGCTGCAGGTCGAGCGGCGGGAACGTCATCGGCGAACCGGTGATATCGGTGCTCGGGCTCGAAGCCGGCGGGGTCTGCGGCACCGGCGATGACTGCGCGGCAGCATTGGCCGCTGCTTCCTCAGCCGCCTTGCGCGCCGCCTCCTCTTCGGCCGCCTTCTTTGCCGCCGCTTCCTCGGCGGCCTTCTTCTGCTCGGCGATCAGGCGCGCCCGTTCCTCGGCGGCGGCCTTCTGGCGCGCTTCGTCCTCGGCCCGCAACTGTTCGAGCCGGTCGACTTCCAGTTCATAGGCCCGCACCTTGATCGCATCCACCATCGCCCCGAGGTCGAGCTTGCGCTGCGGATTGGTGAGCGAGCCGGAAAGCACGGCGGTCACCTGCGAGGTGGTGGGCGAAATCAGCCCGGCAGCATCGACCGTCTCGGTCGGCGTCAGGGAGAACGAGCCGTCCAGCCCGAGATCGGCCAGCCGCAGCGAGGTGCCGCCGAAGAGCTGGGCGTTGCCGCTCTGCACCGAAAGGTTCTGCGAGCGCACCGTGCCGCCGGCAATGGTGAACGCCCCCGAGAGCGAGGGCGCGGCGAATGGCCCCCGGTCGAGCGCCAGCGCCACGATCGAAGTCAGGGCATCGGGCTCCAGCTCGAGAATATTGTCGAGCCCGGCCACCGTCTCGAACACCTTCGGATCGAGCCGCGCGATCGAAAGCCCATCGATGGTGTAGCTCCCCTCGCCGGCCAGCGTCCTGAACATCGCCGCGATACTGTCGCCCGTGCCATTGAACTGCGCTCCGCCCGTAATGGTCCCGCCAAGCGCACCTGCCGAGCCCGGTGGCAGCAGCGCGTCGATCTCGACCTTCTCGACGTTGAGGCGCCCGCTGGCCTGCTTTTCGGCGCTCGTGCCGCTGCAGCAGACGGCAAGTTCCAGCCCCACCGTGCCCCCGCCGAGCGTGCCGGTGAAGTTGCGCAGGCGCATGTTGCTCTCGTCCCAGGAGAGGTTGAACCGCGCGTCGGTGATGGCGGTCCGCCCGCCGACATCGAGACTGGGCACGGCAATGGCGATGTCCCCGCGCGTCGTGCGCGCCGCCTGGCCCACGGCGATGGGGCCTTCCGGCCAGACGCCGTCGGCCGTCGGAATGAGCGCGGCGGGCCCGGCGATCAGCCCGGCAAGGGAAGCAACGTCGGTGGCGCCCAGCCTGATGTCGCCCGTGACCGAACCCAGCGCGCCCTGGCGCTCGAGCCGAAGCGTGCCGCTGAAGTCCTGCCCGCCCGACGTTCCCGTGATCTCGCTGAGCGCCAGGCTCTTGTCCCCGCTCCAGGTGAGCTTGGCACCGCCCGAGATCGGCGGCACGTGGACGCCGCCGGCGCCCAGCAGTTCGGCGAGCGGCGAGGCATCGGAAAGCGCCACTTTCACATCCCCGGCTCCCTTGAGGGCGCTGGGGTCGGCGGCCACGATATTGCCGGTGAACTCCAGGCTGTCCCCGCCGCCGGTGGCCGAGATCGAGGTGTCAAAACTGTTGGACGGCGAGCCCTCCAGCACCACGCGCATGCGCACCGGCTGGCCTTCGGGGAAGAGGCTCGTCGGCCCAAGGCCGAGCTGCTCGGTCAACGCCGCCGGATCGTCCGAGGCCAACTCGGCCGTTATCGAAACCGGGGCCTCCAGAGCCTTGGCGAGCCCCTGGCCGAGTTGCGCCGAAAAGCCGAGGTCGGCCGTGCCGGTGGTGCCGGTGACGGTGAGCACCTGTCCGCCCTGGTCGCCGGGCGGCTCGAGCGTCACCTTGAGATCGGCCGGCAGCGCCCGGGCCATTGCCGCCCGAACCGCCGGAGGCGCCGACATCGCATCCTGCGCCAGCGCCAGGATCGGCGCGTCAGGATCGGTGACGAGCACCGTTCCGCTCGCCGCCACGCGCGGTTCGGCAAGCGTGCCGGCAAGCTTGCCGTTGAGGTCAAGGCGCGCCCCACCGAGATCCTGGGCGGAGAACTGCGTCACGTCGATCCCGTCCGATCCCCAGGCTGCATTGGCCACCAGTTGCGTGCCTTCGAGGCCCGAGAGCGCAACGCTCTGGGCACTGGCCGTCAGGTGCCCCTCGGGGAACGTCACGGCGAAGCCGCCGCCCGCCCCGGTTTCGGGCAGAAGCGCGGCCAGCGCCGTGCTGTCGGCAGCCGAAAGCGCCGAGAACTTGGCCACCACGTCGAGCTGCCGCTCGGGCCCGAACCCCACCGCACCGGAAACGGCGTGCCGGCCTTCATCGAGCGTGAATACGCCCTCCTTGAACCGCAGGTCGTCGCCATCCAGTTCGACACCTGCCTCGAACGAAGCCGGGACGTTGAAAAGCGGATTGTTGTCGGCGGGCTTGCGCCAGAGCGCCGCCAGGGCATCGAGCCGCGAGGTCGAAATGCCGAACCGGCCCGCAAAGCTGGGCCGATCCTCCACGGCCGCCAGGCGGCCGCTGAGCTTGACCTGCGTATCCCCCGGAAGCCGGCCGGTCATGCTGTCGACGCTCCAGCCCTTCCCGTCCGAGCTCGCCTTGACGGTGATATCGCGCAGGTTCACCCCGCGCATGTCGAGTTCGGCCAGGTCGAGCGCGATCGTGCCGGGCATGGGCGGCACTGGCGGAGGCGGCAGCTCGCCGAGCAGGCGCACCAGTTCGTAGGGCTGCACGCCCTCCTCCTTGGTCGCATCGCGCGGCGGCAGGGCCACCACCCCGCCCGAAAGCGTCGCATCGAAACTGCGGCTCTCCCCCAGCTTGATGATGGCGCTGCCCGTCAGCCGCGTGCCGGTGCGGTTCTCGTCGGGCACGAGCGTGAACGAGGTCATCTGCACCTGGTCGGTATTGGCCTCGACCTTGCTGGTCAGCACCAGGTCCCCGCGCACGCCTTCGGCCCGGTCGGCTGGCGGCGGCGATTGGCGGAAGGTGATGTCACCCGCAAAGCGCGGCGCCTGGCCTGTGGAGAAGAGGCCCTCGGCCCCGAGCGAGAATGCCTTGCTCTCGGGCTGGGCAAAGGCCGTCAGGCGGGTCGAGCCGTCACTGTCCATGGCCGAAGTGGTCACCCGCAGCGCATAGCGCTCCTGCCCGATGACGCCGCGTCCGGAAAACGCGAACGGGCCGCGCAGCGCCTGGAGCTTGAGTTCGCCATCGAGCTCGGAGAGGCTCATGGTCTCGCCCGAACGGGAATCCGCCACGTTGAGCGCGCCGCCCACCACCGTCGCCTTGCTGACCGAGATGTTGGAAGTGGTCACCTGCTCGGGCAGGTTGAGCCCGCTCACGAAGATGCCGTTGTTATCGAAGGCGAGGTTGAGCACCGGCTGGTCGAGCACCAGGCTCGTCACCGAATAATGGTCGCGCAGGAAATCGACGAGCGAGAAGTCGGCCTTGACGTGCCCGACCTTGAGCACCGGCGCATCGGCAGGGCCCACCGCCACATCGGCGAACTCGAGTTGCGGTGCGGGCAGCAGGTTGAAGCGGATATCGCCCAGGATTTCGACCTGGGTCCCCAGCGCCTCGGTGGCCATCGCCTCCATGCGCCCGCGGTAATCGCCCCATTGGATGAAGCGCGGCACGATGAACGCTGCCGCCAAGGCCAGGATCGCCAGGATACCAACGACGATGAAAATGCGGTTGAGCACGTACCGAGTCACCTGAATTTTGCTGGAGTGTAGGGAAGTCGCCACATTCCGTCACCCCGCATGAGTGCCCGCCGGGGCAAGAATTTGGCGCAGCGCACCAAATACAAGAGGCCGGGCACTTCTGCCCGGCCTCTCACGCGATTTTGCTTTGAACGCGATTACTTCACTTCGCCGATCGACCAGAAATAGGTCTCGCCCGAGGAGTCATCCACGCCGTCATTGTCGGTGACCAGGTACCCCACGCCATTGGCGTCGATGCCGAAGCCCTCGACCTTGTCGACCACGTAGCCGCTGCCGGCCTTGAGGTCGGCAAGGATGTCGTGGAACTCTTCCTTGGCGACCACCGGCAGCTCCCCGCCGAGCTTGGCCGGCACGAGGTCGGCGAGCTTGACGCGATAGAGCTTCTTGAGCTGGGCCTTCTCGCCGATCTGGTTGTCGCGCTCGATGATGTAGGCGTAGTCGCCGTGAGCGGTGATCTCGGAGAGGCCGACCCAGGCGCCTTCGGAGGGAGTGTCGAGCTGGTAGCGCACCGCGCCCCATTCCTTGCTGGCGGGCTTGTAGGCCAGAAGCTTGACCTGCCCCTTCGGGTCATCCTTCCACTCGCGCTGGATGGCGATCCAGAGCGTCATGTCGTCGCCCGAACCCACGGCCGTGATGCCCTCGGTGCCGAAGCGGATCTCGTTGGCCAGCAGTTCGGCCGGGAACGGCACTTCCGCCAGGATCTTGCCATCCGCATCGACGTGGTAGAGCGCGTGCGGCACGAGCTTGTCGCTATTGCCTTCCGAGGCGAGCCAGAAGCCGCCCTTGCCGTCGAGCGCGATGCCCTCGAGGTCGAGCTTCTGGGCAGCGTCGCCCCCACGGGTCACCACGGTCTTGTGGGTGATGCGGGCCGGCGTGGCATTGGCATCGATCGTGTAGATCGAGGGCTGGGCCGAAAGCACGCTGTCGCTGACGGCATAGAGGATACCGGGCTTTTCGGCATCGCCCACCAGGGCCGAGAGCGCCGCCCAGCCGATGGGACGGCCCTTCTCGTCCATGTCCGAGATGATCTGCGGGAACGCCGCCTCGCCTTCGGCGAGTTCATAGACCATCACGTGCGAGCCGATGAGGCCGTCGCCGCGCAGGTCGGCTTCGTTGGCGGTGGCGATGAGGTTGCGCGAGGGGATCGCCACGATGCCTTCGGGCGAAATGCCCGAGGGGAGCGACTGGATGTATTCGGGCGCCGCGTCCGGCCCGTTGTCCTTGTAGACGGCGACGAGCGAGGAACGCTCCTCGGTCACGAAGATATAGGTGGTGTCGCCGAACTTGGCCACTTCAAGGCCTTCCGGCTCGACGCCCTTCTTGTTGCGGGCATCCGGATAGTGGCCGAGTTGGGCGGCGGTGTCGTCCAGCTGCGTGCCTGAATCCCAGAGCAGCGTGCCGTCCTTCTCGAAGATCGAGAAGCCGCGCGAACCGCCCTTCCAGTCGCCTTCATTGGCGATGGCGAAGCGATCGTTGTCGATCCAGTGGACGGCATCCGGCTCGCGGGGCACGTCTTCCATCTTGCCGGTGAACTTGAGGGCGCCGTCCTTCTTGGTGTCCACGCCTTCGAGCGAGACCGAGCCGGCCGGGAAATTCGCCGTCACCGTGCCGGTCTTGCCGTCGATGATGACGATGTGGTTGTTCTCCTGAAGCGTCAGCGCGATTTCGTCATTGCCGTTGAAATCCACGAATTCCGGCTCGGGATCTTCCGGCGCGATGGCGGCGAGGCCCGTTACGTCCACCTTCTTGACGCTGGCCGGATCGACCACGCCGTCCTTGACCGAGACGATCACCACATAGCCTGCCGGCATCTGCGGGATGACGCCGTCATTGAGGTCTTCGTCGCGCTCGTTCTCGATGGCGATGGCCACGAGCGTTCCCGCTTCGTTGTGCGCGGTGGAATCGGGCTGGCCGCCCAGGTCGATGGTGGTATCGACGGTCTTGCTGGCGATATCGACCACGGCGAGCTTGCCCGAAGGGTTCGCCTTGCTCTCGGAGGTGTTGACGCCCACATAGGCCTTGGCGCCGATGATGGTCACCGAAGTGGGTTCGCCATCGAGCGAAAGGAAGCCGAGCGGCTTGGGCGCCTTGGGATCGGTGATATCCACAAAGCCGATGCCGCCCGCCGGGCTATCCGAATAGACCAGCGTATTGCCATCTTCGCTCGCCACGATGATTTCGGACGAGGTGGCTTCCGCCGCTTCGTTGTTCTGGGCAACCGGGAAGCTGGAAATGCGGTTGAAGACCTCCGCCGCCATGATCGGCGTGGTCGAGACCATCAGCGTGGCCAGCAGTGCCGGCAAAAGACGTTTAGTATGCATGGAAGAGCCCTCCGGTGATCAATGAGGGCCCGCAATAGGCATGCGGCGCTACGGGGTTGTGACACGGCGATGACGCTTCCGTGACACTCCACCGCCCTCGCGCCGCCCAAGGAGTAACGATGATGAAATGGCTCGCCGCGCTCGCCGGACTGATGGTGATCCTCTTCGCCGGAGCGCCGGCCCATGCGGCCGACGCCTGCGCGACGCCGGGCAAGTTCGTCTTCGCCAACGTCGCCACCCAGCGTGCCGCCATCCCACCCCGGGAACACACGACCTATGCCGCCCTCGGCCTGCGCGCCAAGCGCAACGGCTGTTCGCTCGCCATCGTCTGCACGCCCGCGGTCACGGGCGAGGATCGCTACAAGATCGCCGGCCAGCGCTGCGCCGCCGTTCGCCAGGCCCTCGCCCGCTACGAACGCCGGCCCGAATTCCGCAGGGCCATCCAGGACTCGATCGAAAAGCTCCCGCCCAAGGGCCTGAACTTCCCCGCCGGCTCGGTGGTCGTGATCCTTCGCTAGTCGCGGCCGCATATACATTCACCCCCGCCGCACCTATATTGCGCAATGAGAACAAAAAGAGATTCGTCAATCCCGCATGCCCGCTGAACCGCAAAGACTCGCCCCGTCCGCAGGAGGCCCGATTACCAGCCAGCTCGGCCGGCGCGGACCTGACTATCTGCAGGGGCTCAATGAAGAGCAGCGCGACGCCGTCCTGACCATCGACGGGCCGCTGCTGGTTCTCGCCGGCGCGGGTACGGGCAAGACGCGCGTTCTCACCACCCGCATCGCCCACATCCTTTCCACCCGCAAGGCGCGCGGCTCGGAAATCCTGGCGGTGACCTTCACAAACAAGGCCGCCCGCGAGATGAAGGAGCGCATCGCCAGTCTCGTCGGCTCCTCGGTCGAAGGCATGCCGTGGCTGGGCACGTTTCACTCCATCGGCGCGCGTATCCTGCGCCGCCATGCCGAACTGGTGGACCTCAAGCCCGCCTTCACCATTCTCGATACCGATGACCAGATCCGGCTCATCAAGCAGCTCCTCGAAGCCGAGAACATCGATGAGAAGCGTTGGCCGGCCCGGCAGTTCGCCGGCATGCTCGACGACTGGAAGAACCGGGGCCTGCTTCCCCGGGACGTGACCCCCGCCGAGAGCGGCTTTTACGCCAACGGCAAGGGCGCCAAGCTTTACGCCGACTACCAGGCGCGCCTCAAAACCCTCAATGCCGCCGATTTCGGTGACCTGCTGCTCGAATGCATCCGGCTCTTCCGCGAGAACCCGAAGGTGCTCGAGGAATATCACCAGCGCTTCAAGTACATGCTGGTGGACGAATACCAGGACAGCAACGTAGCCCAGTATCTCTGGCTGCGCCTGCTCGCCCAGGGGCGCCCCGCCAACGAGGCCAATATCTGCGTGGTGGGCGACGACGACCAGTCGATCTACGGCTGGCGCGGCGCCGAGGTCGACAACATCCTGCGCTTCGAGAAGGATTTTCCGGGCGCCAAGGTGATCCGGCTCGAGCGCAACTATCGCTCCACCGCCAATATCCTGGCGGCCGCCAGCCATCTCATCGCCCATAACGAGGGCCGGTTGGGCAAGACCCTACACACCGATGTCGCCGAGAAGGGTGAGACGGTTGCCGTCACCTCCGTCTGGGACAGCGAGGAGGAAGCCCGCCAGATCGGGGAAGAAATCGAGCAGTTCCAGCGCCAGGGCGAAACGCTCAACTCCATGGCGATCCTGGTGCGCGCCTCGTTCCAGATGCGCGAATTCGAAGAGCGCTTCATTACCCTGGGCCTCAACTACCGCGTCATCGGCGGCCCGCGCTTCTACGAGCGCAAGGAAATCCGCGATGCGCTGGCCTATTTCCGTCTCGTGGCGCAGCCCGCCGACGACCTGGCCTTCGAGCGCATCGTCAACACGCCAAAGCGCGGCCTGGGCGACTCCACGCTCAAGATCCTCTTCGATGCCGCCCGGCACCAGAACGTGCCCCTGCTCTCGGCGACGCGCATGCTCATCGAGACCGAGGAGCTTAAGTCCAAGCAGCGCACCACGCTGCGCGATCTCGTGGGACAGTTCGACGATTGGTCCGAGCGCCTGCGCACCATCCCGCATGCCGAACTCGCCGAGCAGATTCTCGATGAGAGCGGCTATACGGCCATGTGGCAGAACGACAAGTCCGCCGATAGCCCGGGGCGCCTCGAAAACCTCAAGGAACTCGTGCGCTCCATGGAAGAGTTCGAGACCATGGGCGGTTTCCTCGAGCACGTCGCATTGGTCATGGACCGCGACAGCTTCGAGGCCGACGACGCCGTTTCCATCATGACGCTGCACTCGGCCAAGGGCCTCGAGTTCAACACCGTCTTCCTGCCGGGCTGGGAGGAAGGCCTCTTCCCCCATCAGCGCTCGCTCGACGAATCCGGCCGCGCCGGGCTCGAGGAAGAGCGGCGCCTCGCCTATGTCGGCATCACCCGCGGCCGCAAGCGCGTGCGCATCAGCCTGGCCCAGAACCGCCGTATCCACGGTCTCTGGCAATCGGCCATCCCCTCGCGCTTCCTCGATGAACTCCCCGCCGAGGTGGTGGAGGTCAAGGATACCGGATCCTCCTATGGCGGCTACGGCTATGGCGGGCGCACCGCCAACCGCTTCCAGTCGGTCGACCCCTTCGAGAGCGTCTACGAAACCCCAGGCTGGCAGCGCGCCCGCGCCCAGCAGGCCCAGCGCAAGGGTTCGGGCCCGCTCACCATCGAAGGCGAGCTGGTTGCGCGCTCCGTCGATCTCGGCCCCGGCTCGGGCTACAAGGTCGGCGACCGCGTGTTCCACAACAAGTTCGGCTACGGCGAAATCGCCGCGATCGAGGGTAACAAGCTCACCATCGATTTCCAGACCGGCCGCAAGAAGGTGCTGGATAGCTTCATCCGCAAAGCCTGAAGCCCAGAGCCTGCGGCCCCCCACCCTCAGTCCCTCCCCGCAAGGGGGAGGGAAGCGTTGGGGCACTATCGAGCCAGCAGATCCAGCTCCCGGGAAGCCATGTGGCAGCATCATGCCAGCAGGTCCCTCCCCTTGTGGGGAGGGAACAAGGGTAGGGGTCCCGGCACCACCCCGCTCCGATTGACTCTCCCGGCCTGAGGCTGCATGAACGGCGCTTCCCATAGCACCGAGCTTCACATGACCGTCGACCAGGTATCCGTTGCCCTCACCAAGGATCAGGCCTATGCGCTGGTCGATGCCGTCATGGAGCGTGACGACCTGGCGCTGACCGCCTCCGCCCATGAAGACGCCGAGACCGGCGAGTGGGTATTCGAGGCCACGGTCGAGAGCCCGGCCAATCTCGAAGCCTTCAACGAACTCGCCCGCCAGACGCTGGGTGGCGATGTCGCCTTCGCCATCGAGGCCATAGACCCCGAGATCAACTGGGTCGCCAAGTCGCTCGAAGGCCTGCAGCCGGTTTCGGCCGGCGGCTTTTACATCTACGGCAGTCACGAGACCGCCCCGGTTCCCGAGGGTCTGATCGGCCTCAAGATCGAGGCGGCCCAGGCCTTCGGCACCGGCCACCACGAGACCACCACCGGGTGCCTCGAAGCCATCGAGCGCGTGCTTGAACGTGCCACCCCGGCCAATGTCATCGACATCGGCACCGGCACCGGCGTTCTCGCCATCGCCATCGCCAGGAAGACCGGCCTCAAGGTCCTCGCGACCGATATCGACCCCATCGCCGTCACCACCACGGTCGAGAATGCGCGAGACAATGACGTGGGCGAACTGATCGAGGGCGTCGTCGCCGAGGGCCTGGAGAGCGACGTCATCGCCGGCAAGGCGCCCTACGACCTCATCCTCGCCAATATCCTGGCCGGCCCGCTCATGGGCCTGGCGCCGGGCATGTCGCGGATCGCCCAGTCGGGCGCATCGATCATTCTTTCGGGGATTCTGGAAACCCAGGCCCAGGCTGTGATCGCCGCCTATGCCGAAAACGGCATGCCCCTGCTCCAGCGCCTGCAGCGCAAGGAGTGGACGACGCTCATCCTTCACAAGCTCTGAGCGCGGCGCCCTGTCGCGGGGCAATCAAACCGAAGCCTGAAAAAGCAAATCCCCGGAGGGCAGGTCCGGGGATCGTTTAGTATCGGGCTGCATGGGACCCGACTGGAGGTAAACTCTGGAGCTTACGGGCGCTTCGCGAAGGACCCGATCAGCTGATGCTGCATGCGATAGCTGACCTGGCGCTTCGACTCACGCGAGCGCGCGTCGATAATGCCGTCCAGCGCTTTGCGAAAGTCGTTCTTGGTCTCGGTCATTTTTTTCTGTTTCATCCAAATTCACCGGCACCCCTGTGCCGACGCCGTTCAAATAACCATTGCAATCGCTTTCGGTTAGGGCCCATTTCGAAAGTCAGCCATGACTAAAACGCAGACCGGCACAAAGAGGCATGCAATGACGCCCAAGGACCCGTCCCCTTCCTTCCCGCCCGCGCTCTTCCAGAGCTTTGAGGAACGGTCCGATCCGCGCAATGTCGCGCCGCGCCTCAAGGCCCTGCGGGCGCAGATGGCAGAAGCCGGACTCGACGGTTTCCTTATCCCGCGCGCCGATGCCCATCGCGGCGAATCCGTGCCGCCGGGCGAGGCGCGCCTGGCCTATGTGACCGGCTTCACCGGCTCGGCCGGCATCGCGCTCGTTGGCCCGCGCAAGGCCGCGCTCTTCATTGATAGCCGCTATACGCTTCAGGCCCCTGCCCAGACCGACACCGCCAAGGTCACCGTCATCGAAGCCCTGCAATCGGGCATCGCCGCCCATATCCCAGCTTTCGTGCCCAAGGGCGGCCGCATCGGCTACGATCCGTGGCTCCATACGCCGGGCGAAATCAAGGACCTTGCCGAAAAGCTCGCCGGCACCGCGAGCCTGGTCGCCACCGGCAATCTCGTCGATCGCATCTGGGCCGACCGCCCCGCCGCGCCCGTCACCCCGATCGAGTTCCTCGGGCACAACCGCGCCGGCAAGAAGGCCGAAGACAAGCTGGCCGAGCTTCAGGCGACCCTCGCCGCCGAAAAGGCGGACGCCACCGTGCTCACCCTGCCCGAATCGATCTGCTGGCTCTTCAACATCCGCGGCCGCGACGTACCCAACACCCCCTTCGTGCTCGGCTTCGCCATCGTGCCGCGCAAGGGCAAGCCCACGCTCTATTTCGACAAGGCGCGCATCACTCCCGAACTGCGCGCCCAGTTCGCCGACATTGCCACGCTCGCCGACACTGCGGGCCTCCAGGCCGCGCTGCGCAAGCTCGGCGCCGTCGGCAAGCATGTCTGGGTCGATCCCGCCTCCGCGCCCGTTGCCGTGCTCAACGCCATCAAGAGCGGCAGCGACGACGCCCGGGTCATCGAGAAGCGCGACCCCGTGCTGTTGCCCAAGTCCCGCAAGAACGATGCCGAACTGGCCGGCATGCGCGAGGCGCACCGCCTTGATGGCGTGGCGCTGGCAAAGTTCCTGGCCTGGTTCGACGCCGAAGCGCCCAAGGGCAAGCTCAACGAGATCGGCATCGTCACCGCCCTAGAGGCCTTCCGCCGTGAGGAGCCGACCTGCGTGGATGCGAGCTTCGACACCATCTCGGGCGCCGGCCCCAATGGCGCCATCGTCCACTACCGCGTGACCGAAAAGACCAACCGGCCACTCCATCCGGGCGAACTGATGCTGGTGGATTCGGGCGCCCAATACCTCTCGGGCACCACCGACATCACCCGGACCATGTCCACCGGCAAGCCCTCCGCCGAAGAGAAGGATCGCTTCACCCGCGTCCTCAAGGGCATGATTGCCATTTCGATGGCGCGCTTTCCGCGCGGCACGTCGGGCGCCCAGATCGACGTGCTCGCCCGCCAGTTCCTCTGGCAGGCCGGCCTGACCTATACCCACGGCACCGGCCACGGCGTGGGCGCCTACCTGGGCGTGCACGAAGGCCCGATCGGCATCTCCCCGCGCTACACCCTGCCGCTCGAAGTCGGTCAGGTAATCTCGAACGAGCCTGGCTACTACAAGGACGGAGGCTTCGGCATCCGCATCGAAAACCTCGTGCATGTGGTGGAAAGCCCTGTCGGGGAGGGCAAGTATCTGGAGTTCGAAACCCTGACGCTGGCGCCGATCGACCTGCGCCTGGTCGAAAAGAAACTGCTCACCGACGACGAGCGGGATTGGCTCAACGCGTACCACAAGCGCGTCTGGAAGGAGATCGGCCCCGAGCTCAAGGGCGAGGCCAAGGCCTGGCTCAAGGAAGTCACGGCGGAACTTTGAGGCGCTAGTTCAGCATCGGGTCGGACGCCAGCAGCTCGCTCAGGCGCCCGCCGTCCGGCCAGGCGATGTCGTCGATCTTCCAGCCGCCGTCTTCCTCGACCATCGAGAAGACGCTGGTGTAGTCGTTCCCGACATTCTGGAAGTGCACGGCAACTGTGGTCACCCCGTTCTCGACCACCGGATCGGCGATCTCGACCTTGCCCAGCTCTACCTCCTGGCCCAGCACGAACGGATCGAAATCGAGGGCGCTCATGGCGTCCTCGCTCTCGCTGGCCCGCTGCCTGTCGGCCGCGAACAATTGCTGCAGGCTCAGGGAATAGATGTCCTGTTCTTCCTCGGATTCGCCTTTGGCATACTGCCCGTAGATATGCTCGAGCAGCGCCTTGGGAGTCCCATAGCTGGCCGCCAGGGCCGGCGCCGCCAGCGCCATCAGCAGGGCCAGACTAGCCGCGATCAACCGCATCAATTGCCGTTCGCCTCCGTCAGGATCTCGCGCAGGCCCCAGGGATAGTCGCCGCGCGCCTCGATATCGTCCACGCGCCAGCCGTCGCTTTCCTCGACCAGCGTATAGGAGAGCACGGTCTTGCGCTGGGCATCCGCATTGACGAACGTCACCGGGATCACCACGACGCCACCCTTGGATTTGGCCTTGCCGAAGTGCACGTCATGGGGCTGCGGGTCCTGGCTGTCCGAAAACGGGTCGAAGTCGAGATTGCCGATCTCGCCCGGCGGCGTGCGCGCCTCCTCCGCCCTGACGAGCTCCATGAGCCCGGTCGAGAACACGTCCTCGCGCTTCGGCCAGCTATCGGGCCCATAGGCCTCGTAGATATGGCGCAGCGCCGCCTCTGGCGTCTTGAAGCCACCTGCGTGGGCAACGCCCGCGCCCGCCACGACCACCAGGGCTGCCAGCAGCCCGCTCCACAATCCGCGCAAGTCCGTCTCCCGCTATTGCGCCACCGTCGGAACCTCGCCGAGGATTTCCGTCAGCGTCCACTGCACCTCGCCCTCGATGGACTGCACGTTGTCGACCTTCCAGCCGTCCGGCTCCTTGACCATCGAGATGACTACGGTGTTCTTTTCACCGAAATTGGCGAAGCGCACCGTTGAAGTGGCCAGGGTCCCCGAAATCTCCGGCTCCCCGATCACGAGATCGGCCAGGTCGTAATCCTGCGCGTTGATGAACGGATCGAAGTCGAGCGCCCCAACCTCGCCCTCGGGCGTGCGCTCGCGGTCGGCTGCGAACAGACGCTTGAGGTGGGCCGAATAGATCTCCTCGCTGTCCTCGGGAAAGCTGTTGGTCGAATAGGATTCGTAGATCGAATCCAGCAGCGCCTTGGGGCTGTCATAGGTTGCGGCCAGGGCCGGGGCGGCCATCGCCAGGATGAAGCCGAGGGCGGCGAGAACGAGACGCATTGCAGAACTGTCCGTCAGTTGAAGAAGAAGGCGTAGCCGATGAGGTTTTCGCCGAAGACGCGATTGGCCTCGGCGAAATCGGCCGCACTCGCCACCGGACCATCCTTGAGGAACGGAATAGCGCCATATCCGGTCAGGATCATGACGAGGTCTGTGCGCGTGGCGGTCTCGAAATAGGCCTTGAGGTCAAAGCCCTGCCGGAACCGCCAATGCGGTACGAGCAGCTTGCCATCGAGGATCGCGTCGGCCGTGTCGAGCGTCTTGAGCCAGGCGTCCACCATCTCCTGGCTTACCTCGCTGCCCGGCAGCGTCGCGGTCTGGCGCGGCGAAGGGATGAACTCGTGGTCGTCATCGGTCTCGGCAAGGATCGCCGCCCAATTCGCCCGCGAGAAGGCGGTGATCGCCTTGAGCCGCTCGAGCACGCGCTTGAGCCGATCGGGTTCGATCACCGGCCAGTCCAGCGTGTGGATGGCCGCGATGGCATCGGCGGCGGCCGCGTCCGTCCGCGGCTCCATGAAGATCGAACCGCCCTCCGAATAGTCCTGCATCGGCAACCCGGCCCGCGGAAACAGGCGATGGAAAGCGACGTTGACGAGGTCCGAGAAGTCGTGGGCGAGAAGGAAATCGCCATGGCTCGCCAGCACCTGGCTGTACCCGGCCATCCAGAGCGCGTCGGCCCGGTCGAAGCCGAGCGTGGTATCGGGCGCCTCGGGCGCCTGGGCCGGGTTCTTGTCGCTCCCCGCCGGCTGCGCGGCCGCCTCCGGCGTCAGCGGAATGCCCAGCTGCCGCTCGACGATGGAACGCATGCTCTCGGCATCGGACGCCTGCCCGTCTCCGTCGACATCGAACCGGATCCGGAGCGGATCGATCAGCACGACATAGTCGCCGCTCTCGCCCGCCGCAGCCAGCGAAGTCTTGGCCGCGTCCATGTCGTCGACCAGTTGCGCCAGGATGCCCCTCACCTTGGCATAGTCGAGCTTCTCCGGGCTCGGATTGGGCGGAATGGGCACCGTCACCAGCGGCCCGAGCATCCCGGCGTCCGGCCCGACGAGACCGTGGCGGTAGAGCGCCTGGACGAGATGCTCGACCCCGCTCGCCAGTTCCAGCATGCCAAGTCCGAACCGGGCTTCCTGGTCGCCGCCCTCCGCCATCGGCGTCAGCTGCTCGATGCCCTGGGCGAAGGTGCCCGCATAGAGATTGTCGCGCAGCGCGCCCCCCGCCTCTCCGGCGTGGACGGGCAACGTCAGGAACACGGCAAGGCCGGCTCCCAGGAGCGTCGTTCGCAACATCGGCACTCTCCTTGCAATGCGCCTATTTGGCGATGAGATCGAACCAACCGTCTTCGTCGACAACCCGAATACCCAGTTCCTCGGCCTTCTTGAGCTTGGAGCCCGCGCCGGGGCCGGCCACGAGGATATCGGTGGCCGAGGACACCGAACCGGCGACCTTGGCGCCGTGCCGCTCGGCCATGGCCTTGGCCTCGCTGCGCGACATCTTCTCGAGCGTGCCGGTGAACACCACCGTCTTGCCGGCCACCTGGCTTTCGGCCGAAACGGTGACGACATAAGGCTGTGGCCGCACCTCTTCGAGCAGCCGGTCGATGACCTCGTCATTCTGCTCGTTGCCGAAAAAGCTGATGAGCGCCCCGATGACCGTATCGCCGATCCCGTCGATCGATGGGAACACCGCGTGCGGATCATCCGCATGCGCGGCGGTTTCCTTGCCGATGCGGATCACCTCCTCGATGGTCGAGAAGGTGCGCGCCAGGATTGCCGCCGTCGTGCTGCCGATGTGGCGGATACCCAGCGCGAAGATGAACCGGTCGAGCTCGGGCTCGCGCCGCGCGTCGATAGCCGCGAAGAGCTTTTCGAGCCCCTCGTAGTTGCGGTCCTCGACACTGCGCACGTTCTTGCGCACCTTGCCCGTTGCCGCCTCGCGCTGGCGCGCCTGCTCCTCGCGCCGCTCGGCCAGCGCCTTCTGCACTTCGGCGCGGCGATCCCTGAGCGTGAAGATGTCGGCCGCCGTCTTGACCAGCCCGGCATGGAAGAAGAGGTCGATGTTCTCGGCCCCCAGCCCCTCGATATCCATCGCGCCGCGCGACACGAAATGGCGCAGCTTCTCGATGGCCTGGGCCGGGCAGATCAGCTCGCCCGTGCAGCGCCGGCGCGAATCTTCCTTGCCCGTCTTCTCGTTGACCTCGCGCACCGCCGGCGAGCCGCAGACCGGGCAGGTATGCGGGAACTCGTAGGGCACCGCGTCGGCCGGGCGCTTCTCGATCACCACCTTGACGATCTGCGGGATGACATCGCCGGCCCGCTGGATGACCACCGTATCGCCGATGCGAATGTCGATGCCGTCGCGGATGGGCGCCCCGGCGCTGTCGAAACCCTTGATATAGTCCTCGTTGTGGAGCGTGACGTTCTCGACCACCACCCCGCCCACCGTTACCGGTTCGAGCCGCGCCACCGGCGCCAGCGTGCCGGTGCGCCCGACCTGGATGTCGATGCGCTTGACCACGGTCGTCGCCTGCTCGGCCGGGAACTTGTGCGCGATGGCCCAGCGCGGCTCGCCCGTCACGTACCCCCAGCGCTCGCGCAGGTCGAGCCGGTCGAGCTTATAGACCACCCCGTCGATGTCGTAGCCGAGCGAGGAGCGCTGCGCCTCGATCACCCGGTACTGGCGCAGCATCTCCTCCTCGGAGGCCGTCCGCTCGGTCAGCTCGTTGACCTTGAATCCCCAGCTCTTGATGGCCTGGATCATGCCCCATTGCGTATCCGCCGGCATGCTCGAGGCCTCGCCCCACGCATAGGCGAAGAAGCGCAGGTTGCGCTGCGCCGTGATGGCGGGGTCCTTCTGGCGCAGCGAGCCGGCTGCCGTATTGCGCGGGTTTACGTAATCCTGCCCGCCCTCGGCCGCCGAACGCGCCTTGAGCGCCTCGAAATCGGCATAGGTCATGTAGACCTCGCCGCGCACTTCGATGACCTGCGGCCAGTCGCTGCCCTCGAGCTTTTCGGGAATGTCGGCGATGGTCCTGAGGTTGGCGGTGATATCCTCCCCCACCGTGCCGTCGCCGCGCGTCGCGCCCTTGACGAAGACGCCGTTCTCATAGCGCAGCGAAGCGGAAAGCCCGTCGATCTTGGGTTCGGTGACGAATTCGAGCACCAGGTCCTTGTCCCGCTCGAAGAACCGATGGCCACGTTCAATGAAGTCGATGACGTCCTGGTCCGTGTAGGCCTTGGCGAGGCTGAGCATGGGCACGGCGTGCCGCACCTTGGCGAAGCCTTCCGACGCCGGCGCGCCCACCTTGCCGGTGAGGCTGTCCGGGCGGCGCAACTGCGGAAACGCCGTTTCGATCTCGCCGTAGCGGACCTTCATCGCATCGTATTCGGCGTCCGTGATCTCGGGCGCGTCGTTCTGGTGATAGGCGATATCGGCTCGCAGAATCGCTTCGTGGAGCTTGTCGAGCTCCTGCTTTGCCGCCGCTTCGGAAAGGTTCTCGACCTCGTCCTCGAACTCGATCACGATACCTCCGAAATCAACTTGGACGCGGCTGCGCGCGCCTCCTCGGTCACCGTGGCGCCGGCAAGCATGCGGGCCACCTCTTCGCGCCGGTTTTCCCCGTCCAGCCCGCGCACATGGGTGCGCACGAACGCGCCCTCATCGACGGCCTGCTTCTCGATCAGCAGATGGCTCTGCGCCCGGGCCGCCACCTGGGGCGCATGGGTCACCGCGAGCACCTGCACCTTGCCCGCCAGCCTTGCCAGCCGGCGCCCGATGGCATCGGCCACCGCCCCGCCCACGCCCGTGTCGATCTCGTCAAAGATGAGCACCGGCGCCGAACCACGATCGGCGAGCACCACCTTGAGCGCCAGCAGGAACCGCGAGAGCTCGCCGCCCGACGCCACCTTGAGCAGCGGTCCCGAGGCGGTGCCCGGATTGGTCTGCACATGGAACGCGATCTGGTCGAAACCGGAGGCTGCAACGCGTGCCTCGTCCACCGCGTGATCGACGATGAAGCGGGCATTGCCGAGCTTGAGATCGGGCAGCTCCCCCTCGACCGCCTTGCTCAGCGCCGCGGCAGCCTTGGCGCGCTGCGCACTCAGCTTGGCAGCGACGGCCTTGTAAGCCGTGCGCGCCGCCGTAGCAGCCTCTTCCAGCCGGGCCAGCGACGCCTCTCCGTTCTCGAGCATTTCGAGGTCGCCCCGGTATTTGGCCAGCACTGCCGGCAACTCGTCGGGCGCCACGCCATGCTTGCGGGCCGCCCCGCGCAGAGCGAACAGCCGTTCCTCGACCTTTTCGAGTTCCTGCGGATCGAAGGCCATTTCGCGCTTGATGGTCTCGAGCGCGTCCGAGGTGCGATCGAGCGCCACCAGCGAGGCGTCGAGCGCCTCGACCAGCGGCTGGAACAGCGTATTGCCCGTATCGGCCTTGCGCATCAGCCGGCGCATGAGCGAGGCGAGCGCCGGGCCCGGCGCGGCTGTGCCATTGATGATCTCGTCGGCGTCGCGCACTTCCTCGGCCGCGCGCTCGAGCTGCATAAGCCGCTGCCGCCTCTCGGCCAGCGATTCTTCCTCGCCGGTCTCGGCGGCCAGCGCCGACAGCTCTTCGACGACATGGCGGGCATATTCCTCGCGCGCCGCCGCCTCCGCGACCATGGCGCGCTGCTCGGCAACGGCGCTATCGGCCGCCGCCAGGGCCTCATGGGCCGAGCGCACCGCCGCCACCTGCGACTCCCCGCCGCCAAAGGCGTCGAGCAGGTCGCGGTGGGTGTTGACGTCCACCAGCGCGCGATCGTCGTGCTGCCCGTGGATCTCGACCACCAGCGCCCCGATCCGCTGCAGGAGCGCTGCCGAGACCGGCTGGTCGTTGATGAAGGCGCGCGTGCGGCCATCGGCATACTGCACGCGCCGCAGAATCATCTCGTCGTCATCGGCGATCTCGTTCTCGCGCAATGCCTGGCGCGCCGGGTGATCGTGCGGAAGCTGGAGCACCGCTACCACCTGCCCGCTCTCGGTGCCCTTGCGCACCAGCGAGGCGTCCCCGCGCCCGCCCAGCGCCAGGGTCAGCGCATCGAGCAGGATGGACTTGCCCGCACCCGTCTCGCCCGTCAGTACGGTCAGACCGGTATCCAGGCCGAGATCGAGCTGGTCGATCAGGACGATATTGCGAACGGACAACGCAGTGAGCATGGCGGCACACTAGCCGGAAAGCGTGTGCCGAAAAAGCGGGAGGTGAAGGGAATTCAGAAGCGATATTTGCAGGAAGGGAGTGGTGGTGCCGCACTCCATCAGCCATCGGCGCTTGCCTTACCCCCTTCCCTCTTTCCCTCCCCACAAGGGGGAGGGAAGCGTTGGGGCACGATCAAGCCGGCACGTCTCCCTCCCCCTTGTGGGGAGGGAACAAGGGCGGGGGTGAGCAACCCGCACAAAACGCTCGGGAACGCCCCCCCCAAACGCAAAGCGCCCGACCAATGGCCGGGCGCTTCCAAACTCAAATCCTTGAACGAGCCTTAGCTCTTCTTCTGCGTGTCGGCGATCCAGTTGCCCGCCACCATCTGGGGCTGCAGGCCCTGCTTGCCGAGCAGGTCATAGGCGCGCTTGTACCATTCGCTGGCCGGGTAGTTGTGGCCGAGCACTTCTGCGGCGGTCTGCGCTTCGCCGATGAGGCCGAGCGACAGATACCCTTCGGTCAGGCGATAGAGCGCTTCCTCGATGTGGGTGGAGGTCTGGTACTTCTCGACCACCACGCGGAAGCGGTTGATGCCGGCCAGGTACTGGCCATTGCCGAGATAGTAACGGCCGACCGACATTTCCTTGCCGGCGAGCTGGTCCACCGCGATCTTGATCTTGTCCTGGGCGTCCTTGGCGTACTCGGACTTGGGATAGTTCGAGATCAGGAGGCCATAGGTGTCGATCGCGTCCTGCGAGAGCTGCTGGTCGCGCGTGATGTCCTTGATCTGGGCGAAGGCAGCGGTGCCCTTGAGCCAGAGGACGTAGGGAACTTCCTTGGACGAGGGATAGAGCGCCAGGTACCGGTCAGCGGCAAGCGTGGCTTCCTCGAACTTGCCGATGCGGTAGTTCGCATAGACCTGCATCAGCTTGGACTTCTCGGTGTAGTCCGAATACGGATGCTGACGGTCGAGCTTTTCGAGCGTCTTGATGGCGGTCTGGTACCGCTGCGCATCCATGTCGTTGAGCGCCGCCTGGTAGAGCGACTGCGGCGGAACGATCGTCTCTTCCTTGATCTTGGGCGGCGAGAAGAGATTGCACGCGGCCAGCGTCACAACGAGTAGGCCAACCGTGGCCACCCGCAGGGCCCGATTGGTAAATCCCGCAAGAGCATTAGTAGTCACGAGCAATACCGTCCCTTTTCAAGCCGCGCCCAGGCGCAGCGGCCTAAGGAGCAATTCGTTCAAAACTGTGGCGAATTCGGTCGTGGTGTCAGCCGACGGACCGGAGATATGGGTTGACGACGGCGCCCTCGGGCATGTCGTCCAACGCATCGAACGCCAGTGGAAGATCCTCGGCGGACACTATCTCATAGTTGGCTTCACTCGCAAAGAGCGAGGAAAGCACAAGTGCATTAAGGGCATGGCCGCCTTTGTAGGAGCGGAAACGGCCGTAGATGGCCAGCCCGCCGAGGGCCAGGTCGCCGATGGCATCGAGCAGCTTGTGGCGCACGAATTCGTCCTCGTAGCGCAGGCCACCCGGGTTGAGGATGCGGTCTTCGTGGACGGTGATGGAATTATCCAGGCTCGAACCGAGCGCGTAGCCGGCCTGCCGCAGGATCTTTGCATCGCGCACGAAACCGAACGTGCGGGCGCGGGCGACATCCTCGACATAGCGCCGCGGCGTCCAGTCGAAGATCATGCGCTGGCGGCCGATGACCTTGGAATCGAAATCGATCTCGAGATCGAGCGCACGCCCGTTATAGGGCTCGAGCGCCGCATAGGCGTCGTTGTTGCGCACGGTAACAGCGCGCATGATCTTGATGTATTTGCGCGGCGCCGCCTGCACCTGCAGGCCCGCCTTGAGGATGGCTTCCACGAACGGAAACGCGCTGCCGTCGATGATCGGGCATTCGGCGGCGCTCAGGGTCAGCAGGGCGTTGTCGATCCCCAGGCCCGAAAGCGCGGACACCACGTGTTCGATGGTCGAGACGCGCACGCTGTCGCCCAGGTCGAGCTCGGTGCAAAGCGTCGTGCGCGCCACGCGCGAAAAGTGGATCTGGACCGGACCGGCGCGACGCCCGTCCTCGAATTGCCGCGCGATCAGGTAGCCGCTATCCGCTGGTGCCGGTTCGATGGTGAGGGTAACAGGGAGCGCGCTATGGACGCCGAACCCGCTGAACTCGACCGGCCCGGCCAGGGTGCGCTGACGCGCCGACAATTTCTTCATACTCGAGGACTCCAGTACCTCAGCGGACCCCTGCGTCCGATCCGCTGTGTTTACTCGCAAAAAACCCGGTGCGGAAGCCGCGCCGGGTTCAGTTATGCACCGCTCGATATGCGCTTCTAACCGTGTTTGCGCAAGAAGGCGGGAATCTCAAGATGGTCTTTTGCCGGCTGAGGTTGTGCCGGGCGACCATAAGCATCGGTGTTGCCGCGCGCGCCCTGAGTCGGAGCGGAAACCCTTGATCCGCCTGCCTCTATGGCGCTGCGAGCCGCCGCATCGTCGGTGTCTCGCTGCATCTGGGCCTCATCCTCGGGCTCCGTGCGGGGGCGCGACGAAAGGCCCACATTGGAGGCGAGGCGCTTGAGCAGGGCACGGGCCGGATTGGCCTCGGGCTCATGACGTTCTTGGGCGTCAAGTGACCTTCGTGCAACAGCGGGAAGCTCCTCGGTCCGGGGCATGCGGCGCGCTTCGGGGCGTGCGGCATTGGACGGCACGTAGACGGAGGGAATCGGCTGCTCCTGAACGCGGGCCGGCTCGTCCATCGAATCGTGGGTCACCGCTGCGGACGGGATGTAGGGCTCAACCATGATGCCGTCGTCTTCGGCGTCCTGGGCGAACGCCTGCTCGTAGGACGGCTCCTGAGTGACGATCGCTTCGGCGATGGCGTGCTCGACCTGCTCTTCAATCTGCTGCTCGACCATGCGCGGGGCCGGCGCGGGCGCGGCCTGCTGGGCGGCAGGAGCCTCGTAGGGCACATGCGGGCGCTTGACCGCGATGGCGCGGGCGGCGTTCGGTTTCACCGGCTCCATGGCCTGGACCATGGTGGCATCGGTGCCGGTCGCAACGACCGACACCCGGATGGTGCCGTCCAGCGTCGGGTCGAACATGGCGCCCAGGATGATGTTGGCGTCCGCGTCCACTTCCTCGCGGATGCGGCTGGCAGCCTCGTCCACTTCGTAAAGGGTGAGGTCCGGACCGCCGGCGATCGAGATGAGGAGCCCGCGCGCGCCGTGCATCGAGACATCGTCCAGCAGCGGATTGGCAATGGCGGCCTCGGCGGCGTGACGGGCGCGATCCTCGCCCGAAGCCTCGCCGGTGCCCATCATGGCCTTGCCCATGCCGCGCATGACGGCGCGCACGTCGGCGAAGTCGAGGTTGATGAGCCCTTCCTTGACCATGAGGTCGGTGATGCAGGCCACGCCCGAATAGAGCACCTGGTCGGCCATCGCGAAGGCGTCGGCGAAAGTGGTCTTCTCGTTGGCGACGCGGAAGAGGTTCTGGTTCGGGATGACGATCAGGGTATCGACGTGCCGGTGCAGCTCATCGATGCCGTCCTCTGCCAGGCGCGCACGGCGGTTGCCTTCGAAGGCGAAGGGCTTGGTGACGACGCCAACGGTGAGGATGCCCTGCTCGCGGGCAGCGCGCGCCACGACCGGCGCGGCGCCGGTGCCCGTACCACCGCCCATGCCGGCAGTGATGAACACCATGTGCGAACCCGAAAGGTGATCGTTGATCTCGTCGTAGCTCTCTTCGGCCGCCGCACGACCGACTTCGGGATGCGAACCGGCACCCAGGCCTTCGGTGACGCCAACCCCAAGCTGGATGATTCGGCTGGCCTTGGACAGCGCAAGGGCCTGCGCATCCGTGTTGGCCACTACGAAATCAACTCCGTCCAGGCCGGAATTAATCATATTGTTAACGGCGTTACCGCCGGCGCCGCCGCAACCGAACACAGTAATGCGGGGCTTAAGTTCCTGAATATCCGGGATTGTGAGGTTGATTGGCATGCTTGGCCCCATAGTGGCGTTTGACCAAGATTTACGCGCCAATTCGTTAACCACACCCTAACAAGACCACCGAATTCGTTAACGGCGCCGCAATTTGCGAGTGGGAAACGGCCGGAAATTAAGCGCGCCTTAACCATGCCGGGGCGGCCAGATGAGTCCCAATGGTGCTGGGTCTCACCCCCTAGCCCCCTTCCCCGGACGAAGAGCCGATGCCCATTGCACCACAGTCGAGACAGCCGTGCCTCCCCGGCTCTGCGACCGGGGAGAACGTGGGCGTTGGCGTATTGGGGCCGTGAGACAACCCCCTACGCATTTACCGCAGCGTCTTGAGCGCTCCGGTCCACTTCTTGAGCTCGGCGAGCATCGTGCCGGCAGCGGTTTCCATGATCGGCGTCGGGTTCAGCTTGCCTTCCGCATCGATGAGAGAGGTGAACATCGGGACGGTCACCGCCTCGGGGATCGGCATCATCTTGAGGGTGGTGTTGAACTGCTTGAGCATCTGCACCGAGCGCATGCCGCCCGAAATGCCGCCATAGGAAAGGAAGCCGACGGGCTTGTAGGCCCACTCGGCCGCCAGGTAGTCCAGCGCATTGATGATCGAGGGCGGCGCGCCGTAGTTGTATTCGGGCGTCACGATGACGAAGGCATCTGCCGCGGCCACCGTCTTGCTCCACGCCTTGGTATGCTCGCCGGCATAATTGCCCAGGCGCGGGTGCTGCGGCTCGTCGAACATGGGCAGGTCGATCTCGCCCAGGTCGGCGACCGAGACGTTCCAGTCCGGATCGGCCTCGGCCACGCTCTGCAACCAGGGGGCGAAGACATGGCCCTTGCGGGTCGGACGGGTCGAGACGGTGATGATAAGCAGGTTATGCAAGGCTGGGCACTCCGGGTAGTTAGCCGGTAACTGCGCCCCATGCGCGCGAGGGTAAACGCGACCAAACGTCACGACTGGCGATGCGCATGCAGCCGGCCCCGGAGAACTGCGGGGCTAGAAACTCGTCCGCAGCCAGTTCCCGACGCGCGCAAAATAGCCGTCCGTGCCGGTAAGGCGATGGCCCCCGCGTGGCTCGACATATTCCTGCTTGCACACCTGCGGATAGATCAAGAGGCCACCCACGGTGGCGAAGGCCGCGCCCTTGGCGATCTCGGGGAGACCGGCGATGCCCATGGGGCGCCCGTTGCGGACGTTGCGCGCCAGCACGCGCCGCGCCACTTCGGGCAGGCCCGTCAATTCCGAACCGCCGCCCGTCAGCACGAACCGGCGCCCGCACATGTCCATCATGCCGGTCGCCTGCATGCGGTCGCGGATGGCGGTGAGGATTTCCTCGATGCGCGGGCGCATGATGCGGGTCAGCACCGAACGGGCCACCTGCCCCGGCGCCTCGTCGTGGGTCGCACCCACCGGCTGGATCGGGATCATGTCGCGCTCATCCGCCTGCCCCGGCAGCACCGAGCCATGGAAGCACTTGAGACGCTCCGCATCGGCCACCGAAACGGAGAGCTGGCGCGCCAGGTCGAGCGTCAGGTGATGGCCGCCGATGGCGATGGCATCGGTATAGACCACGTGCCCTTCCGAGAACACGGAGACGGTCGTCGTGGCGCCGCCGAAGTCGATGCAGGCCACGCCCAGATGCGCCTCGTCGTCGACGAGCGTCGCCAGGCCCGAGGCATAGGGTGTGGCCATCAGCGCCTCGATTTCGAGGTGGCAGCGATTGAGCACCAGCTCGATATTGCGCATGGCCAGCGTCTCGGCGCTGATCACCGCGACGTCGATCGAAAGCTTTTCGCCCACCATGCCCTTCGGGTCGCGAATGCCCTTCTGGCCGTCGAGCGTGTAGCCGATTGGGAGCGCATGGACGATCGAGCGCTCCGGACGCACCGAGCGGTCGTTGACAGCGCGCAGCACGCGCTGCAGGTCGCTCCGCTCCACTTCCTGCCCGCCCAGCGACACCGTCGCCGAGAAGGTCTCCGAACCCAGCCGTCCTGCCGTGACGTTGACGATGACGGATTCAACCGTCAGTCCCGCCGCGCGTTCGGCCATGCCCACCACCGAGCGCACCGCCTGCTCGGCCTTGTCCAGATCGGTCACCACCCCGCTCTTGACGCCCGATGAAGGGCCGTACCCGAAGCCGATGACCTCGGCCACGTGCGTGCGGCCCTTGAGCGCCTTGCCCTCGGGGCGAGGCGTCAGTCTCGCGATCACGCAGCAGATCTTGGTGGAGCCGATATCGAGCACCGCCACGAGCGAGGTACGCCCGGGCTGCAAAGGCTTGAGCCGCGCGGTCATGGAGTCGGTGATCATGGCGGTTAGTTCCCCGAGGCTTTCTCGGCTGGCGTTTCGTAGGAGGAGTCGACGACGATATTGGCTTTGGGTTTGGCCTTGGCGGCGGCCTTGGCCGCGTCGGCAATCTGCTTCTGGGCGTCCGCCGAAGGCGTCACCGCCACCATGTTGGGCACGCGCAGGTCGATCAGCGTCACGTCGCGATCGAGCAGCGCATAGTCGCGCTGGTAACTGTTGAGCCGGTCGATGGCCTGGGCCACGCCCTGCTCGGGCAATTGCACGCGCAGGCCGGTATCGTAGATGAGGTCCCAGCGCCGGTCCCCGATGCGCGAGAGCGCCGCCAGGTGCGCCTTGAGCGCATCGTACCGGTCGATAGAGCGGATCATCACCAGCGCGTCGTTGGCCGCCCCGTCCCCGATCACCAGCGGCAGGTCGCCATAGGCGCCCTTGTCTTCCCCGATCTGCTTGCCGGCCCCGTCGATGACGAACGTCACCCCATCCACCCGCCAGCGCGCGATGGGCACGCGCTCGACCACGGACACGACCACGCGCCCCGGGTAGATCTTGCGCACCGTCGCGCTTTCTACCGATGGCAGTTCCTCGATGCGGGTCCGCGCCGCCTCGGCGTCGAAATTGAGCGTTGAAACCTTGGGCTGGAGCGCCAGGGCCTGGACGATGTCGCTTTCCTGCGTCAGCGCCTGCCCGGTGATCTCAATCGCCTGGACGCCGAAGCCGGCCTCGGCGAACTCACCCTGCACCATTCCCGAAAGCGTATCGAACCCGGTGCCGATGGCGTCGCGCGCCTCGTAGATGCCGACGGCGGCCAGCAACACGACCACTGCCCCGATCGAGCGCACGACGCGCCGCCGATGCAGCACCCAGGCGTGGCTGGCGCGCACCATGAGGCGCCCTCGCGGGCGGCGGATCGGGACAGGAAGCCGGCGCGGATCGACCACCACTGCATTGGCGGTCATCACACTTGGCTTTACCTGTTGCAACTCGCGTCCTCCACCATCCAGGTGACCAGGTCCTCAAATGAGTGACCGGCGGCGGCCGCCTGTTCGGGGACGAGTGAGGTCTGCGTCATGCCGGGTTGGGTGTTGATTTCCAGGCAGACGAGCTCACCGTCTTCGCCTGCCTTGTCGTTGTAGCGGAAGTCTGTCCGCGTCACGCCCCGGCAGCCGAGCGCGGCATGGGCCTTGAGCGCCATCTTCTGCACTTTG
>Ga0182743_1000656_pt1 | contig 40130 bp, 37 predicted proteins | sample eDN3rd30CKraftOP_FD_128522 | JGI IMG/M metagenome (GOLD analysis project Ga0182743, IMG submission 128522) | Enriched Organic Plus compost microbial communities from Emeryville, California, USA - eDNA 3rd pass 30_C Kraft OP (version 2) (version 2) ... | reverse complement strand
GGCGGCATGGATTTCGAATGGGCCGAGCGTCCCGAGGATCGCAGCCGTTTGTGGGCGGCACGGCATGCTGCCTATTTTGCCGGCCTGCAACTGCGGCCGGGATGCCGGGCGAGCACGACCGATGTGTGCGTGCCTATTTCGCGTCTGGCCGATTGCGTGCGCGAGACGGTTGAGGAACTGGATCGCGCCAGTTTTCCCTACACGATCGTCGGCCACGTCGGAGACGGTAATTTTCACGTGCTGATGTTGTTGGATCCCGACAATGAGGCGCAGTGGCGCGAATCGGAAACGATTAATCACAATTTGGTCCGGCGTGCGATCGCTGCCGATGGCACATGCACCGGCGAGCACGGGATTGGTCTGCACAAGATGCAATTCATGGCAGAAGAGCACGGCGAAGACGCGCTGGCGCTGATGCGTAGCCTGAAACACGCCTTCGATCCCAATAACATCCTCAATCCCGGCAAAATCATCAACTGGTAAACCGCGGGGGCCGCAGCTTGTAGAGCTGCCGGCTGGGACAAGGATGATGTGGCGGATGCGGGTAAATCCGCTCTGCCACGATTGATAGCGACACGCTATTGTGTACAGATGAACTCATTGGTTGAGCCCAATTTGCGTCACACCGAGCAATCGTTTTCTGCGAGTCCGGTTCTGGACGCGCTGCACAGTGTATTGCCCACGCATTGCATCCTGCATCGCGAGGAGGACACGCGTCCTTACGAATGCGATGGCTTGTCTCTCTATCGAGCATTGCCGCCTATTGTGGTGTTGCCCGAGACCGAGGAGCAGGTCATTGCCGTCATGCGAGTCTGCAAACGGTTGAGTGTTCCTATCGTGGCCCGCGGCGCAGGCACAGGTCTGTCGGGGGGCGCCATGCCGCACGCACAAGGCGTGCTGCTGGGCCTGGCGAAATTCAACCGCATTCGGCGAGTGGATCCCGTCAGCGCCACGGCGGTCGTTGAGCCTGGTGTACGCAACCTGGCAATTTCCGAGGCTGCGGCACCTCATGGTCTGTATTACGCACCCGACCCGTCCAGCCAGATCGCATGTTCCATCGGTGGCAACGTGGCGGAGAACTCCGGGGGAGTGCATTGCCTGAAGTATGGCCTCACGGTTCACAACGTATTGCGAGTGCGTGTGGTCACCGTAGACGGCGAGGTAGTCGAGTTGGGGTCCGAGGCGCCGGATGCGCCAGGGCTGGATTTGCTCGCTTTGTTCATCGGTTCCGAAGGCATGCTGGGGGTGGTGACGGAAATCACCGTCAAGCTCATTCCAAAGCCCGCATGTGCTCAGGTCGTCATGGCCAGTTTTTCCAGTGTCGAGGCCGCCGGACAGGCCGTGACCGACGTGATTGCGGCCGGCATCATTCCTGCAGGCCTGGAAATGATGGACCGCCGCGCCGTGCAAATGGTCGAGCCCTTTGTGAACGCCGGCTATGATGTGACGGCACAGGCCATTCTGCTGTGCGAGTCCGACGGCACAATCGAAGAAGTGGCGCACGAGATCGAGCGCATGGAGGCTATCTTTGGCCAGGCCGGTGCGACGCGTTTGCAAGTTTCGCGCGATGAGGCCGAGCGCTTGTTGTTCTGGGCTGGACGCAAGAACGCCTTTCCTGCAGCAGGGCGTATTTCGCCTGACTACTATTGCATGGACGGCACGATTCCTCGCCGTCATCTGGCGCGTGTGCTGGGTGCGATCGAGCAGATGGAAGACGAGTTCGAGCTGCGTTGCGCGAATGTCTTTCATGCGGGCGACGGCAATCTGCATCCGCTGATTTTGTTCGATTCAAACAAGCCCGACGAGGTCGAGCGGGCAGAAAAATTTGGCGCGGCAATTCTCGAATTGTGCGTGCAAGTAGGAGGCACCCTGACTGGGGAACACGGGGTGGGTATGGAGAAGATAAATCAAATGTGCGTGCAATTTTCGCGTGATGAGCTGGAGGCATTTCTGGCTGTCAAGCGGGCGTTTGATCCGCCCGGTCTGTTAAACCCTGAAAAAGTCATTCCGACCCTGGCACGCTGCGCCGAATACGGCAAGATGCATGTACACGGCGGAGAGCTGCGCTTTCCCGATCTCTCGCGCTTTTAGGCCGGGCGCGTATGGAATTCGTTCTGTCGGAGCTGTGTGATCAGGTCATGACGGCGCACGCCGGTCACAAGCCGTTATTCGTCTGTGGCGGCGGCAGCAAATCGTTTTACGGCAATCACCGCCCGGTGACGCCGCAAGACGGGCATTGCCTGTTGGACATGACCTCCTATAACGGCATCATCAATTATCAGCCGTCTGAGCTCGTCGTGACGGTGCGCGCCGGCACGCCTCTGGCCATGCTCGAGGCCGAACTGGCCGAACACGGCCAAATGCTGGCGTTCGAGCCGCCCCATTTCAGCGCCACGGCCACGGTCGGCGGATGCGTAGCGGCCGGCTTGGCCGGCCCGCGCCGCATGACGGCAGGCGGCGTGCGCGACTTTGTGCTGGGCGCGCGCCTGCTGGATTCGCAAGGCCGTCTCCTGTCATTCGGCGGGGAGGTCATGAAAAACGTGGCAGGCTACGACGTATCGCGCCTGCTCGCAGGATCGTTGGGCATCTTTGGAGCGATCGTAGACGTTTCTCTCAAGGTCCTGCCCAAACCGTTCGAAGAGTGCAGCTTGCGATTCGAGGCGACGCAGCAAGAGGCGCTGACGTACTTTGCGCAATGGCGCAGTCAACCATTGGCGATCTCGGCGACGAGCTGGAGTTCGGCCGATGGCTACGACGCTGGCACTGCACGGGCGGATCATGGCGCCGAGGCGGCCATTGGTGCTGACGCTGCGGATGTGGCCAACACCGCAGGCTATGTCACCGTGCGGCTGTCAGGGGCGCCGCCTGCCATCCGTGCCGCCAAGGCAAGCATAGGCGGTGATGAGTTGGACGCTGAGCAAGCCCATCTGTGGTGGACGTCGTTACGCGAACAGGTGCATCCTTTTTTCAAATCAGATCGACCTCTGTGGCGCGTCGCGCTGCCTCCGACCACACCGGCCCAGGACTTTGGCGTGCCGACATTGGTAGAGTGGGGCGGCGGCCAGCGTTGGCTGAGCGGCAATCTCGATGCGCAGGCCGTGCGGGCGAGGGCGGAGCAATTAGGCGGGCATGCCACCTTGTTCCGCGCTGCCGGCAGTGCGATTCCGGCCGATGGGGTCTTTCATCCTCTATCGTCCGGTGTTGCCGCCATCACACGGCGATTGAAACAAGAGCTGGATCCTGCGGGATTATTCAATCCCGGCCGACTGGTGTTGGAGCTATAGCGCAGCATGCAGACCAATTTAGCTTCCTGGGTGCGAGACACGAATGAGGGCCGCGAGGCCGACGCCATTCTGCGTCGTTGCGTGCACTGCGGATTTTGTACGGCGACGTGTCCGACCTATCAGGTGTTGGGCGACGAGCTCGACAGTCCGCGCGGCCGCATCTATTTGATCAAGCAGGTCCTGGAGGGCGCGGAGCCCACGCAGGCCACGCAACAGCATCTGGACCGATGCCTGACATGCCGCAACTGCGAAACCACGTGTCCGTCGGGTGTGCAGTATGGGCATCTGATCGATATCGGCCGCCACTTGGTAGATCAGAAGGTCAGCCGGTCTTGGTCTGACCGTATGCGCCGCCTGTTGTTGCGTAAAGGCATTAATTCGTCGTTGTTCGGCCCTGCGATGCGTCTGGGGCAGGCGCTGCGTCATGTGTTGCCGGATACGCTCAAGCGCAAGGTTCCGGCGCGTCGTGATCCAGGGCAGTTGCCCTCGGTGGCACAGCACACACGCCAGGTGCTGATGCTGACCGGCTGTGTGCAGCCTTCCATGATGCCGACTATCGACGCAGCGACGATCCGGGTGCTCGATGCGATAGGCATTGGTGCACGGCTGGCACCTGGCGCGGGATGCTGTGGCGCCGTGAATTTTCACCTCGATGCGCAGGCAGACGCACTGGATCAGATGCGTGCCAACGTCGATGCGTGGTGGCCTCTGATCGAAGCAGGCAACGTTGAGGCGATTGTGATGAATGCGTCTGGCTGTGGCGCGATGGTGAAGGAGTACGCGCACCATCTACGCCATGATGCTAATTACGCTAGTCGTGCGGAACGCATTGTGTCTTTAGTCAAGGACGTCGCGGAAATCGTTGCGCCGCATGCTGAGTTGCTGCGTGCGCGGCTGGCGCCGGGTGGGCGTGCGGCGTTTCATCCTCCATGTACCTTGCAGCATTGGCAAGGGTTGCGTCCGTTGAGTGAAAGGCTGCTTCGTGATTTGGGTTTTGAGTTGCAGCCGTTTACGGATACGCATCTGTGCTGTGGGTCGGCGGGGGCGTATTCGGTGCTGAATCCAGAGATGGCGTTGACGCTACGGGATCGCAAGCTTGCGGCGATTTCACAGACGGAGCCCTCGGTGATTGTTTCGTCGAATATTGGGTGTGTATCGCATTTGCAGAGTGGGACGGATGTGCCGGTGCGGCATTGGATTGAAGTGGTGGATGAGAGGTTGGCGGCGCGGGGGTGAAGAGGGTTTTTGCATGCATGCAGGGTGATGGCATGCGTAGTTTTGGGTTCTTGAGGCGCCGCGTGTTGGCGGGCAAATGCCATGCCGGCCCTATCGCCCGGTCTGGCCGCCTGCGCGGCCAGACTCCCCTTCACCTGCCTCGCCAGGCGGGGCGGCTGGGCAAACTCGCTCCGCTGCGCTGCGCTCAGACATGCCCAGCCGACTGCCCCCCCGCCTGACAAGGCAGGTTCGGCGGGCTCTACGGGCCGGCATGGCATTTGCCCACCAACACGCGGCTCACGTTGTCTCCAGGCTACGGATTCATAGAGACGTCCAGGCAAGTCAACAACTATCAGGCCTCAAAGCTCATCTCCTCGATACTCGACGTAGCTACATTTCTTGGCGCCCAAAGCCCTTAATGTGGACGGGGGAATTGAACCCCCTGCATCGAGTAAATCCGTGGGTCCGGGGAAGACGCGATAAAATCCCGCCATCATGTCTTTATCTCCCCATTCTCCCACCGGCAAAGGCCGCGTCGTCGTCGGCATGTCCGGCGGCGTTGACTCTTCGGTAACCGCCTGGCTGCTCAAGCAGCAGGGTTACGAGGTCATCGGCCTGTTCATGAAAAACTGGGAAGACGACGACGATTCTGAGTACTGCTCGACCCGCCAGGATCTGCTGGACGCAGCCAGTGTGGCCGACTTGGTCGGCGTGGATTTCGAATACGTCAATTTCGCTGCCGAATACAAAGACCGCGTCTTTGCCGAATTTTTGCGCGAATACTCCGCAGGGCGTACGCCGAATCCCGACGTCTTGTGTAACGCCGAGATCAAATTCAAAGCGTTCCTCGATCATGCCATGACGCTGGGCGCCGACCACATCGCGACCGGGCATTACGCGCGCGTGCGTGCCGTCGAGGGTCAGAACGGTACCGAATACCAGTTGCTCAAGGCGCTGGATGGCAGCAAGGACCAAAGCTATTTCCTGCATCGCCTGAATCAGGCACAACTGTCGCGCACCCTGTTTCCGTTGGGCGAGATCCATAAAACCGAGGTTCGCCGCATTGCACACGAAATCGGTTTGCACAATGCAGCCAAGAAAGATTCCACCGGTATCTGTTTTATCGGTGAACGGCCGTTCCGTGAGTTTTTGAATCGCTATTTGCCGACGGAGCCGGGCGATATCCTGACGCCAGAGGGCAAGCGAGTAGGGCGTCACCACGGCCTGTCGTTTTATACGTTGGGCCAACGCAAAGGCCTGGGCGTAGGCGGTGTCAAGGGCAGTCAACGCGACGACGGTACGGCAGACGCCTGGTATGTCGCCCGCAAGGATCTGGCACGCAATGTGTTGTACGTCGTCCAAGGGCATGATCACCCTTGGCTCTTGTCAGACCGTCTGCAGGCGCTGGATGCCAGCTGGATAGCCGGTCGACCGCCTGAGGCAAAGGATTACGGCGCCAAAACGCGCTATCGGCAGCCCGATGCAGCCAGTCACGTGGTGTCGGCAGATCAGAGCGCATTCGAGTTGTCGTTCAGCCAACCGCAATGGGCGGTGACGCCCGGGCAATCGGCCGTGTTGTATGACGGGGATGTATGCCTGGGAGGAGGGATCATCGCGTCAGCAGAGACGTAATGTCGTAGCGGGGGCGTGCTGCGCGCGCCCGATGGCGTGATGCGAGAATCGTTCGATGCGTTTCCTCGGGTAATACCGCGATGCGCCTCAAGCGCATCAAGATGATTTGAGCCGCCGTCCGGAGGGGATGGCGTTATTACCTGAGTCACGGCATGTGCCGCGATGGTCTCAGGCATGTTGTTAACGAAGAGGAGGTCGAAGTGGATGTCAATGTCGTGCTAGTGGTGTGCTTGCTGGCGTTGGGAGCGGTTGCCGGGTTCGCAGCAGGGTTGCTGGGCATCGGCGGTGGAATGTTGCTGGTGCCGTTCCTGACGATGTTGTTTGCCTGGAATGGCATGCAACCAGACTTGATCGTGCATGCTGCGATTGCCACGTCGATGACTTCGATTCTGTTCACTTCGCTATCGAGTGTGCGGGCGCATCAGCGCAAGGGCACCATCCAGTGGAAGATCGTCCTCGCGATGGCGCCCGGCATCATCGCGGGCGGCCTGTTGTCGGGCGGCGCTGCATTTGCCGCGATCAGTACCGCCTGGTTGTCGCTGTTTTTCGCCTTGTTTGTGAGTTACTCAGGCTGGAACATGCTGCGTAACTCCAAGCCCAAACCATCTCGCCAGATGCCGGGCATCGTCGGCACGTCCGCCGCGGGGGTCGGGATCGGCTTCATCTCCGGCCTGGTGGGGGCAGGGGGCGGCTTTCTGTCTGTGCCCTTCATGGTGTGGTGTAACGTCGCTCTGCATGCGGCGGTATCGACGTCGGCTGCCTTGGGCTTTCCGATTGCACTGGCCAATAGCGCGGGCTATATCATCTCGGGCCTGGGCCAGAGCATCTCGCAGCCGGGCATGCTGGGTTATATCTATTGGCCCGGTCTGCTGGCACTGGTAGCCACCAGCGTGTTGACCGCGCCGGCGGGCGCGCGCATGGCGCATCGGTTGCCGGTCAGCACGTTGAAGCGGGTTTTTGCCTGCCTGCTGTTTGCGTTAGCGGCCTATATGCTGTTCAAGGCTATCCAGGCGTTCAGTCACTGAGCGACAAGCGGTATGCGGGCTGTTTTTCACCAGACGGCCCTGCGCAGACGATCGTGTTTCAGGAAAGGCCGCCCACACCGTGCTGTGTCGAGAGCCCGCTCCAAAAAAAGCCCCGCAGACCGGACTCGAAATCCGGCCTGCGGGGCGTTTTTTTGACCTTGTTCAGGCTGCCGGAGGCGGCGGGACGCTGTCGATAAATGATTGGCGTGCCGAGAGCTTTTCGTAATGGCGTGCCAGATTGGCATGGCTCTCGCGCCAGTTCAGATGCGAAAAACGCAAGTCCAGATAGCCCAATGCGCAGCCGACGGCGATGTCCGCCAGGCTGTAATTGATGCCCATGCAGTGAGCCTGCTCGCCCAGGCTTTCGTCCATGGCGTGCAGGGCGGCGTCGATTTTGCCGTATTGGCGTTTAATCCAGTCCGCGCTGCGTAGCGCCTCAGGGCGCTGGTTTTCGCGGACGATCAGGATGCCGGCGTCCAGCAGGCCGTCGGCGATGGCCTCCCAGCATTTCACCGCGGCGCGGTCACGGCCGGACTGCGGAATCAGCCGTGCTACAGGCGAGAGCGTGTCCAGGTACTCGACGATGACGCGCGAATCAAACAGCGCACCGCCGTCTTCCATGACGAGGCAGGGCACTTTGCCTAGCGGGTTGTAGGTTTGGATTTGCGTGTCGGGTGACCAGACATTTTCGAGTTCGAGCTGGTAATCCAGCTTTTTCTCGGCCATGACGACTCGCACTTTGCGAACGTAGGGGCTAGTGAGTGAACCGATTAGTTTCATGAGGGCCACAGGCGAAGTCCAAAGCGGGCGAAGTATAGCAGGGCAGGCCCCGCAAAAATGCAAAGATCGCCCTACGTGACGTTTTTACCGCATGATGACCCAGTCCTGGGTGATAAAATCACAGGTTGCCTATTTCTTTTTCATCCGTTCACGCCATGCAGATCGCCGACCAAATCAGTCACCTCAATGCTCTTTCGCCGCTAGATGGCCGCTATGCCGCGCGCGGGGATGCGCTGCGGGGGTTGTTGTCCGAAGCAGGCTTCATGGCACACCGCGTCGAGGTCGAGGTGGCCTGGCTGGTGGCGTTGTCGGATGCCGGTCTGCCCGAGCTGCCGAGCTTTTCGCAAGGCGCGCGGGCGCGCCTGGCCCAGTTGGTCAGCGACTTTTCCGAGGCTGATGCCGCTCGTATCAAAGACATCGAGCGCACCACGAACCATGATGTAAAAGCGGTCGAATATTGGCTGAAAGAAAAGGTCGCTGGCGATGAAGAACTGGCCCGGGCCGCCGAGTTCATTCACTTTGCCTGCACCTCCGAGGACATCAACAACACGTCCCACGCCCTGATGTTGACGCGCGCTCGCGCCGAGGTCGTGGTGCCGCGTTTGCGCCAGATCGCGGATACGCTGGGCGACATGGCTCGCCAGTACGCCGACCAACCCCTGCTGTCGCGTACCCACGGCCAGCCTGCCAGCCCCACCACGCTGGGCAAGGAGTTCGCCAACGTCGCCGCGCGCCTGCAGCGCGCGATCGTCGCGATCGAGGCAGTCGAGCCGCTGGCCAAGCTCAACGGCGCCACGGGCAACTACAACGCGCATTTGTCGGCGTATCCCGAAATCGATTGGCCCGCTTTCAGTGCGCGCGTGCTCGGTGGACTGGGTTTGACACAAAACCGTCACACCATTCAAATCGAGCCGCACGACTGGATGGCCGCCTTGTTCGATGCGGTGGCTCGCGCCAACGTCATCATTCTCGACCTGGACCGCGATATCTGGGGTTATGTGGCGCTGGGCTATTTCAAGCAGCGCCTCAAGGAAGGCGAGGTCGGTTCGTCCACCATGCCGCACAAGGTCAACCCCATCGATTTCGAGAACTCCGAAGGCAACCTCGGCCTGGCCAACGCCGTGCTGCGCCACCTGTCGGAAAAACTGCCGGTGTCGCGCTGGCAACGTGATCTGACCGATTCGACCGTGCTGCGCAACCTCGGTGTTGGTTTGGGTTACAGCCTGGTGGCGTGGGATTCCTGCCTGCGTGGCCTGGGCAAGCTCGAGGTCAACGCAGCGGCCATCGATGCGGACATCGATGCCTGCTGGGAAGTCCTGGCCGAGCCCGTGCAGACCGTCATGCGCCGCTATGGCCTGCCGCAGCCCTACGAGCAACTCAAGGCCCTGACCCGCGGCAAAGGCATTACCGAAGCCGCCTTGCGCGAATTCGTCAGTGGTCTGGCATTGCCGGAAGAGCCCAAGGCACGTCTGTTGGCCATGACGCCGCGCTCCTACATCGGGCTGGCCGCGGGTCTCGCACGAGAGGTATAGTCGTGTGTGCCGGCTCGTCCGGCACCTCGTCGCACCTATCGGGAGATCCCCCTATGAAGCAATTCCCCTTGCTGGCCGCTGCGGCCTGTACGATCGCTGTGTCTCTCTGGTCCGCGCCTGCGCAGGCACAGTTTGCCAAGCCGGCTGACGCTATCAAATACCGCCAGGCCGCTTTGACGCTGATGGCCTCGCATTTCGGCCGCATGCAGCCAGTGATCAAGGGACAGGCCCCCTATGATGCCGAGCAGATCAAGGCCAATGTGAAATTGCTCAATACCCTGGCCGAACTGCCCTGGGCGGGTTTCGGACCGGGTACCGAGGGCGGCGAGGCGCGCCCTGAGATCTGGAGCGATGCTGCGGGCTTTCAGCAAAAGCGCGATGCACTGAAAGAAAATCTGGCCAAGCTGCAGGTGGCTGCCGACTCCGGTGACCTGGACAAGGTCCGTGCAGCGTTTGGGGGCGTAGGCTCCAGCTGTAAATCCTGCCACGATAGCTATCGCGAAAAGAAATAAGCGCGAAGCCATCCGCCGACAAACCCACCCGAGGCATCAAGCCCCGAGTGGGTTTTTTCATGTCATTACCAAGAGGCCGTGATCGTCGGCGGTCCTTGATGTGTGGGGAAATGCGGCAATACGTCTTCGGCCAGTTCCTGAATTACCTCGGCCGCTGGCCGCCGTGCGAACTGTATCCCCAGTGCGGCATGGTTGACACCTGCCGCCTGCCATTCCTCCAGCAAGGTGATCAGGCCATGACGCCCGGTGCGCAGAACGTAGCCGCCTTGCAGCGGCGTGCGCGGATGGTCGGGGTCATCCACCAAATCCACCCATTCGTTCGTCATGTGCGGACGAAAGCCGCCATCGGGAATGAGGTCGCGCCAGGCACGTATTTTTTGGGCCAGGCGCTGCGGACCCGTGGGCGTATTCGTGGCATCAGGATACGTCAGCCAGCCATCGGCGTGCTCGGCGATCCAGGGCAGCGATTGGCCTGACGAGCCGGTGACGATCAGCGGGATCGAACCGGTAGTGGGCTGCGGCAGAAATTCCGCATTCTCAAAACGCCCCAGGGGCGAGTCTATCGCCAGCTGGCCAGCCTGCATGAGTCGGCGGAAGTAGGCGACTGCCTGCGCAAACCGCTCACCGCGCTCCCCGTGTTGCAGTCCATAGGCAGGGAACTCAATGGGCCGGTCGCCCGAGGCGATACCCAGCACCAGGCGGCCGCCCGATAGCTGGTCGATGGTGGCCGATGCCTTGGCCAGGTCAATCGGATGGCGCAGCGAAAAAATGGCGCTACCCGTTGCCAGTGCCACGTTCTTCGTTCGTGCGGCGAGAAAGGCCAGATAGGTGAAGGGGTCGAAAACCTGCCCGGCATCGCCAAACCTGGGATCGAACAGCGGCACGTCACGCACCCACACGGCGGCGAAGCCGTGGCGGTCGATGATTTCCACCAACTCTGTCTGCCCGTTCAGGACGCGCATGTCACCCTCATAGAAGCGCAGTGGCAGAAAGAGGCCGATAGTCACGCGGTCGGGTGCGAACATGCGCCGGTAGCCGGGATGGGAGTGAAACGCTGTAGACGGCGTGTTTTTGGTGATGGGCCGAATCGTGCTCGTCGTGTTCATCGTGTCGGCCTCCTTCATGCGCCCGTTGCCGGTTCGGGTAGCGTGACGCCCTTGCGCACGGCGGGCCGCTCCGCTATCCGTTCATGCCAGGCGTTCATGTACTTGTGCTGGCCGAAATCGAAGCCAACGATCCGCGCGATGTGCGTCCAGCCAAAGTGCGCAATGTCGGCGATCGAGTAATCATCACCGGCCAAGTAAGGATGCTGGCTCAGGCGGCTGTCCATCACGGCAAATACGCTTTCTGTCAGGTGGCGGAAACGGTCGATCGCAACCGGTATCTTTTCCTCGGCGAACAGCTCGAAATGCACGCGCTGCCCGATCATGGGGCCGATGCTGGATGAGTGGAACTGCAGCCACTTGATTGCTTCCCAGCGCGCCGCCGGGGTCTGCGGCAGCAGCCGGCTGGTCTTCTCGGCCAGGTAGAGCAGAATGGCGGCCGACTCGAACAGCGTGATGCCGGTTTCATCGTCTGTGATGACTGGGATGCGGCCATGCGGATTCAGCGCCAGGAACGCCGGCTGCCGGTGTTCGCCCGCGTTGATGCGGACATGGTGCACGCGGTAGGGCAGTGCCAGTTCTTCCAGGGCAATCGTCGCTTTGAAGCCGTTGGGCGAACTGTCGGTGTAAAGATCGATCATCGCAGCATCCAAAATTAAGGTTTACTAAAGACAATTCACAGCACTAAACTTCGTGCATCATCGCTGTATCGTCGAGCAATTGAAAGCGATCATTTCTAGCTTCTGTCTTTAGAAAAACTAAATCTAATGGCTATCTCACTGCCTCTGCCTGCGCTACGTACCTTTGTCGAAGTTGGCCAGCGCGGCAGCATCAAGGCCGCCGCCGAAGCCCTGCATGTCACCTCCGGTGCAGTCAGTCAGCAGATTCGATTGCTGGAAGATCGGCTGGGGATGGCGTTATTCACGCGGGAACGGCAGGGGTTGCGCCTGACCGAAGCTGGCGCCGGCGTCCATCCTTCGCTGCTCGAAGCGTTCGCGCAGATCGACAAAGCCGTGGATACGCTGGAAGCATTCAAGGGCCGCCAAACGCTGACCGTCAGTACCGTCGCCACCTTCGCCGCATCCTGGCTGGTGCCGAGATTGGGTCGCTTTAGCCAGCGGCATCCGCAGATCGAGGTGCGCGTCGAGGCGACTTCCGCCTTGATGGACATGCGCCGCGACCGTGTGGACGTGGCGTTGCGTCACGGGCTCGGCAATTACCCCGGCCTGGAAGTCACTCGCCTGATGGCTCCGGTGCTGGTGCCGGTGGCCTGCCCGGATCTACTGGCGCATAGCCATGCCATCCGAGAGCCGGAAGACTGCCTGAACTATCCGCTCCTGCACGATTCCGACCGGGTGGACTGGCCGCTTTGGTTTGCCGCGCACGGTGCGGCCAAGGATCCTCGGGCGCAGCGCGGCACGGCGTTCGAGGACGACTATCTGCTGATCCGGGCTGCTGCGGCCTGTCAAGGGCTGGCCCTGGTGCCGCAGGAATATGCGCGCGAGGAAATCGCCGCCGGCCGCCTGGTGCAAGTGCTGGACAAGCCCTGGCCGGCACGCTTTGCCTATTACCTGGTCACGCTGCCGGGCGCCATGCAGCGCCCCGAAGTCAGGGCGTTTGCGGAATGGATCAAAGAAGAAGCGCAGGATGCCAACGCTGGCCAATAGAGACGCCACGCTTGCGCCCAGCGTCCCATGACGCGCCACCATTGCTGGGTAGCGCTCGTCACGACACGCGGGTGATTACGAAAACGAAAAATCCGCCACGAGTTCCAGCGAGCGGATCCACAACACCAGGGCGGTCACCGCCGCTGCGATGATCGCGGCGCGTAGCCAGATCATGGGGCCGTCTTCGGTCGGCGGCGTGCCAGCCGGCAGGTCCTGGGGCCGGGCGTTGCCGGTGATCATCGGGCCTACGATACGCCGCCGGCGTACCGCGACGTACCACACGATGGCGACCAAGTGCAGGGCAACCAGCCCGATGATGATCCATTCATTGCGCTCATGCCATGACGCGAGCCAGGACGAGATGCTGTCGTCGACCCGGCCATATAACGGACCTTGCGTCATGATATCGTCGCTGATGAACAGGCCGCTGATTGTCTGAAAACCCAATACCACCAGCATGGCAATGACGGACAAAGCGCCCAGGGGGTTATGGCCGGCAGAAGTCGCAGCGCCCTGCATATAGCGTTTGATAGCGCCGGGCCCGCGGACAAAGGTGGAAAAACGCGCATAGCGTGGGCCGATCAGCCCCCAGAGCACGCGAAACAGGATCAGGCCTAGCGTGGCCAGCCCGAAGCGGACATGCCAATCCATGTACAAACCGCCCAGCTTGACGCTGACGTAGGCGCCGATGACACAGATGGCCAAGGCCCAGTGGAACAGACGAGTGGGAAAGTCCCAGATGCGGATACAGGAACGCGTGTGCAGCATGGGCGAAGCCGGCTCGGAAAAAGGGAAAACCACTTTATCACGGCCTTGCTGCTGCCAGCGTTTGGAGTTCAATGCTTAATCGCCCAACGCGCCGTCCGTAGGCCGAGTGTGCCGCATCAATTGCGGCACACTCGGCCTGGCAGTCGCTGGGGCTAACCAGTCATATGACGGGATCAAGCTGCCTGCTTGCGTACGGGCTCGATTCGATGCACGTGTTCGTGCCGGAAGCGGATGCGCATGCCGCGCTGATCCGCGCAGCCGCGGGGGCGCACGACGTCGGTCGTGTACGTCACCGTGCCGTTGATCGGCGCGTTGTAAATCACCGTAGCGCGAATTGCAGGGCCATTGGCCGGCCGCAGGTGCACGATATCGCCGACGTGGATCGGCATCTGATCAAGCTTGGTATGGGCGCGGCGAGGTAGCAGTTCAGACGGCGTAATGGGATGAATGTAGTGGTTCATTTGAGTTCTCGTTATGGTTATGGAAATGCAATGACAAGCCTTGAGCAAGCTGCCTAAAAGCAGGAATGACCAAAGGGGTGTCAATCTCTAGCCGCAAATGCTGCACGGACGTTGGCCGTATGCGCAATGCGGCGAATGCCTCGGTTGGGGCGGGGCAATTTAAACAAATGGCCAACGGCCACGGAGTCAAGGCAGGATGGCGGATTGATGTTGGGTATATTTCGCCAAGGCTGCCGCCGGGATGAATTATGGATCTAAATAATGTGCCAGGCTTTTGCCTAGCGGATCCCGGGGGCATTTACTGCCAAGCTTTCTAATATAACGCTAAATTATTGTTTTGGCAAGACTTTTCTTGGCAATGGTACAAGCCGACGTTTCTTTTCTTTAAGTCGGCCCATACATGACAGAGTATTACTGACGCATTGCGGCCTGCTGGTGCGCCAGGCGTTGAGCTTCGATGATTTGGTCTTCGAGCTCTGGCGACATTTCCAGGGCGACTTGCGGTGTGCCGCCAGGGGCGGTGGTATCCAGTTTGAGGAGGATGCGCTGGCCATTGAACGCCGCGGGTGCTGCCTGGATGTCTATATATCGTTGAACCAAGGCGTCGACCGCTTGCTGTGCGCGCGCCATGGCAGCGGCGTCCAGCGATTGGCCGGCCAGCTCCTGGTTCACCACGCGAGCGAGGTCCGATGTGAAAAACAGGAATGCCGACGAGCCTCGGCAGTCGGGATGGGTGTAACCCCAGGGTTGCGATTCGCTGGAGCTGGTAACAGAAGGCGAAGAGTTGGATGCGTTCATGTCGCCATTGTAGGGTAGTCTATGCGGCGTAAGCGGTCCGGCTGCGGCGTGAGCGACAGGCAGCCAGCGCAGTATCGGCGTATTTCAGGAGAATCATGCGTATCGCCTTTCAGTTCATCAGCATCGTCTTGCTGAGTATGGCCATTGCCGGCTGCGTCAATAAAGAGCCGGAGCAACGTGCCGCGTTTATTGCATGGCTGCAGACTCAGGTAATTGATACGGCCGATCGCCGCGTTCCCGCGCTGGACGAGACGCAGCGTGATGCTTTGGGCGATTATGCCGACCAATATGCGGTGCTGAGTGCCGTGGACAATGCTGTCCAGCAACAAATGCAGAATCTGGCGAATGCTTTCGAGCACGAGGAGCTGGCATCGCTAGCGCAGCTGCAGGCACGCCACCAGACCCTGTTGGCCGACCGTCAAGCCCTGGCTGCCGGGCAAGAGGCACTGCGTCAGGCACAGGCTCATGCGCAGTCCGAGCGTGCCGAATGGGAGCAGCCTGCGGACCTGCAGCCGGTGTACACCAAAGCCTACGACAAAATCGCGACCCAGCCGGTCGGCGTCCTGGACGAGCTGACTGCTATAGCCCTGGCTTCTTTGGATGACGCCCTGCGTGTAGCGGATTTCCTCACCAAGCACGCGGATCAGATCACGATCGAAGCCGACTCTGCCGCTGTGCGCGATCCCTCTGTGCAACGCGAGCTCAACCAACTGCTCGATACGTTGAATAGTCACGCTGCCGCTGTCGAGCAGGCACAAGCTCGTTTGCAGACATTGCAGCCCCTATGATCCGACCATTTGTACAATCGCAGCACTCGCGGCCAACGCCGCGCATGGAATTCACGCTATGAATGGCTCCAACCTGCATTACCGCTTTTTCCTGTTTCTCCTGGTGGTCGTGTCGATCGCCTTTGTCTGGGTATTGTGGCCGCTGTATGGCGCGGTTTTCTGGGGCGCGATTCTAGCCATCATTTTTGCGCCGATTCATCGGCGCATCGCCGCCAAACTCGGCGGCAGGCGCAATCTCGCGGCACTGATCTCATTGATGCTGGTGTTGGTGGTGGTGATCGTACCGGTGACGTTCATTGCCGGCTCGCTGGTGCAGGAGGGCAGCAGTCTGTATCAACGCGTCAAGTCAGGGAATTTGAACTTCGGTTCTTATGTGCAGCAGATCCTGGATGCGATGCCCGCCAGCGTGCAAAACATGATGGATCGTTTCGGAATCGGCGATCTATCCAGCATGCAGGACAAGCTGACTGCCGGCGCCATGCAAGGCAGTCAGTACATCGCCACGCAGGCATTCAATATCGGCCAGAACACCTTTGAGTTTCTGATCAGCTTTGGCGTGATGCTGTATCTGCTGTTCTTTTTGCTGCGTGATGGCTCGATTGTGTCGGCGCGATTGCGCGAGGCAATTCCCTTGAGCGATACACACAAATTGCACTTGCTGCGCAAATTCACCACCGTGATCCGGGCAACCGTCAAAGGCAACATCGCTGTGGCGGCTGCGCAGGGGGCGCTGGGCGGGGTGATTTTTTACATACTTGGCATCCAGGGGCCGGTGTTATGGGGCGTAGTGATGGCATTTCTGTCATTGCTGCCCGCCATCGGCGCAGGCTTGGTCTGGGGGCCGGTCGCCGTCTATTTCCTGGTCTCGGGCGAGCTGTGGCAGGGCGTGGCGTTGGCTTTGTACGGTGTGCTGGTGATCGGCATGGTCGACAACGTATTGCGTCCCTTGCTGGTCGGTAAAGACACCAAGCTCCCCGACTATGTGGTGCTGATTTCCACGCTGGGCGGGATGGGGCTATTCGGGCTGAACGGCTTTGTGATCGGGCCGTTGATCGCCGCGCTGTTCATTGCATCGTGGGACTTGTTTTCGTCGGATTTTGCGACCTTGACGGGTCAACGAAAAGGGCAGCGTTCGCAGCGGCGTGACAGTCATGAATGGCGTATGCCGCAAGACGGATCATCCAGCCAGGCGCGCCCCGCTCAAGCGCCTCGTGTGGCCCATGCGCAACGTTCTACAGATACAAAATCGGGGGATTTCACCTCGGGAGCGCAACATTCCGACCAAAATAACCCGCCCCGTCAAAGTGCTCGCTCCCGGGGAAAACGGCGATCCGACAAGATCTGATGTCAAAAGCCGGGCGCGAATGTACTGAATTATGGCTTATGTAACTTTTTCGTAATGGTTTTCAAAGATTGCAAATGGCCATAGTTTGATCATGTTCTTGGTCTACTCTGAATGGGCAGGACATCATCAGGGAGATCCGCTATGGACACTTATGCTGCGTTCGCTTCCAAGGTGAGCTATACCATTCGTCCTCGTGTGCACGAGGCCGACCTGGGCGAATACCGGGGGTGTGTCGAGGTCATTGGCCGTGAATCCGACTGGACGTTCAGCTTTACGCGTTTTTGCGAGGTTGCCCGTCCCAGCCGCGAGCGGGCGGAACATGACGCCATGCGTCTTGCGCAACATCTGCGGGACACCGAGTGCGGTGATGGCAAGAGCTGGATCTTGCCAGGGCAGATCAGCCAAACAGGCGAGCAAGCGCTGCTCGCCGATATCCCGAGCAGCCTGCTCAACCCCAGCCCCAGCCCCGCCACTGGCCGCCGCGGCAAGCGGCATCTGCGTGTGGCGGCGTAGTCGCTGCAGTCAGGCCGCTAGTCCAGTTTGAGATTGGCGGCCTTGATGACCGGTTTCCATTTTTGGAGGTCGTGCTCAATCGTTTGCGCAAATTGATCAGGCGTCGTCGGCATGGCCGTTGCGCCTTGAGCTGCCAGCGCGTCTTTAATGTCCTGGAGCGCAAGAATCTTGTTCAGCTCCGTATTCAACGTCTGCACGATATGCTTGTCTGTCTGTGCCGGCGCCAGCAAACCATACCAGACGCGTACGTCGAAATCGGGATAACCCAGCTCGGCGACGGTTGGTACGTCTGGCATGGCAGGGCTGCGCTTGGGCGAGGTGACCGCCAAGGGAATCACGGTGCCTGCTTTGATCTGCGGTGCTGACGAGGGTATGGATGTAAAGATGATGGGGATCTGTCCGCCCAACAGGTCGGCCATCGCCGGACCAGAGCCCTTGTATGGCACGTGCACCAGTTTGATATCGGCCTTTTGTTGCAGCAGTTCCGCAGCCAGATGGGTAATCGTGCCTGCACCGGGCGAACCATAGTTGATGGTGCCAGGTGCTTTCTTGGCCGCTTTGATCAAATCGTCCAACGACTTGTAGGGGCTGTTCTTGCCCGCCACGACGATCAGCGGGGCTTCGCCGACGATGCCGATGGGTGCAAAGTCCTTGATCGGGTCATAAGTGAGTTTGCTATAGAGCGAGGGCGCGACGGCCAGATTGTCGGTCTGGCCCATGACGATTTCGTAGCCGTTGGGTTGCGCGCGTGCTGCGGCCGAGATACCAACCGTGCCGCCCGCGCCGGCGCGGTTTTCTGCGACGACGTTCCATTTAGTGGTCTCGGCCAATTTCGCCGCAACGGTACGAGAGAGAAAATCGGTACCTCCGCCGGGGGTGAACGGTACGATGATGCGAATCGGTTGGTCGGGATAATTCTTTTGCGCCACGGCGGGCATTGCAAGGGCCATAAAGCAGCCCGCGAGTAGGGTGGCACGTAGCATGATGTCTGTCTCCTTTGGGGGTTGTGCGCTGGTCATGATGCCAGCGTTGTGTACTGCTCGATGCGAATAAGGCCCGAGTGCAGGCCTTGTGTAGGTATTTCAGATTTTGCCGGCTTGGCGCAGTTGGGCGATGTACTCGCGAGCGAGGCCCAGTTCGGTGAGCACGTCATCGGTGTCAGCACCGAGCGCTGGAGACGCGCGATACGCCCGGCAGGGGGCCTCGCTGAATTTCACCGGAAAGCCCAGCATGCGTACCTGTTGGCCATCCGGATGCAGGACGTCAATCGCCATTTCTTGATCTGCGACTTGAGGGTCGGCAAAGACCTCTTGCAGGTTCATCACTGGTCCGCACGGCACACCGTAGCGATTCAAGCGCTCGATCCAGTAGTGTGTAGGTTGTTCTCGAGTGCGTGCCTCGACGATGGCCTTGATCGATGTCCGGTTCAGCATGCGATCGGCGTTTGCCTGAAAATCGGGATGGGTCCGCAACTCCTGTAATTCCAGCGCATCGAGGAGTTTTTCATACATGGCGTCGTTGGACGGCGCAATCGCCACCTGGCCGTCTGCCGTTTCGAACAGACCGTATGGCGCGACGATGCCGTGATCGTTGCCGGTGCGGGCAGGCAGTTGTCCATTGGCGAAATAGTTTGCCGCATGAAAACTAAGCAGGCCTATCATGCTGCTCAGCAGGCTGACGCTGATCGTATCGCCGCGGCCCGTGCGGTCACGCCGCAGCAGTGCAGCCATGACGCCCAACGCGCCATTCATTCCAGCAATCAAATCACTGATAGGCGGTGCGGCACGCATGGGAGGATCACTTTCCGCGCCATTCAGGCTCATGAATCCGCTCATGGCTTGGGCGATGAAATCGAACGAAGGCCGGTCACGGTAGGGGCCCGATGTGCCGAATCCGTTGATACTGCAGTGAATGATGTCGGGCCGCAGGGCCTTCAGCGCGTCGCTGCCCAAGCCCATTTTTTCCATGATGCCCGGGCGATAGTTCTCGATGATGACATCGCAGCGCGGGATCAGGCTGCGCAAAATGTCCTTGCCTTCCTGGCTGTACAAGTCCAGGGTCACGGATTTCTTGTTGCGGTTGTAGTTCGCGAAATACCAGCTCAGGCCATCGCGAATGACACCCTGGCGGCGTACTGGGTCACCTTCGCCCGGCGTTTCGATTTTGATTACCTCGGCGCCCATATCCGCCAGGATCGACGTGCAGTAGGGGCCAGAGATAATTCGAGTCAGATCGAGAACGCGAATTCCCGTCAATGGCATGTTCGTGTCTTGTTCAGATGGATGCATGTGTCAGCCGCCCAGGCTGGGTAGCCATAAAGTCAATGGAGGAAAGGCGCAGATCAATGCGAGGACGATCAACGACCAGATAAAGAACGGAATGACCTCGCGTACGATAGGGCCGATAGGGGTGCGGCCTACCGCAGAGGTCACAAAGAGCAGAATGCCGACGGGCGGTGTCAGCATGCCGGTCATCAGATTCAGGATCAAAATCATCGCGTACTGGATCGGATCCATGCCTAGTTGTGCACCGATCGGCAACAGCGCAGGCAAGGTGATGATCATGGCGGGCAGGGGTTCCAGGATCTTTCCGACCAGGATAAGAAAAACATTCACCGTCAACAGGATCACCCAAGGTTGATCCGATATCCCCAAAATGGCATGGGCAATCGAGGCCGCGACACGAGATTCGCTGATCAGCCAACTGAACGGGCCCGCCGCCGCGAGCAGAAACAACACCACCGCCATAGTGCGGCCGGCCGAATAGAACACTTCGCTCAAATTTCCCGGCTTCAGTTCGCGATACACCAGCAGGCCAACCAACAGGGCATAGACCGCGACAAAGGCGGCCGCTTCGGTATCCGTCAACAGGCCAAAACGAATTCCCACGATGATCAAGATGGGCATCATCAACGCCCAGATCGACGCACGCGTCACGCGAGCACGTTCCGGCCAGCTGGCCCTGGGCCGCGAGCGATAGTGATGACGGCGCGCCTGCCATGCGCATATGGCCATATAGCCTGCCAGCAACATGAAGCCGGGAATGACGCCTGCCAGGAACAGGCGGATGATCGACAAATTGGCCAGCACAGCGTAGACGATCATCGGGATGGAGGGCGGCAGGATAGGGCCCAGCATGGCGCCGCACGCGATGACGGCCTCTGGGTAGCCGCGTCGATAGCCCTCTTGTTTCATCGACGGAATCATCGCCGTGCCAATGGCGCTGGCGTCGGCGACGGCTGAGCCGCTGATGCCGGCCATGACCAGATTGGTGGTCAACGAGACCTGCGACAGACTGCCGCGCAAGTGGCCCACCATTGCCATGGACCAGTCGATCAGGCGCAGGGTGACGCCGCCGCGGTTCATCAGCTCGCCAGCCAGAATGAATAGGGGAATCGCCACCAGGGCAGTTTCGTCGATGCTGCCGAGCATTGTCAGCGGCGCCTGCACGATGTCTACGCCGCCGCCCGATTTGAACAGCATGCCCACCATCGCTGCCGTAATCATCGAAAAACCAATATCCAGGCCTATCAATATCAGCACAATGAACAGAATGACCGAGCCGATGATCATGACGGGTCTCCTGGCGGCACCGCCGTATGGTCCACGTCCGGCTCGGTGTGAAAGACATCCTGTGGAGGCGGCGCCTGAGGAATGATCAGACGCAGAGCCAAAAACAGGATGAAAAACACCATGCCCGTTGTCAGGGAGGCATAGCTCACAGCATAGGTGAACGGCGTCCCTACGATGTCTTGAAACTGGCCGACGGCGACCACATCCAATCCTTTGACGAACAGCGTAATGGCCAGCACGAGCAGCAGTGCATCAAAAAGTCTGTCTCGGACCTTGCGCACGCGTTCAGACAGATATCGGTCGATGATATCGATGACCACGTTGCGGCGTTCCCGCAGCGCCATCGCCGCACCTAAAAAGGCAGACCACAGCATGCCGATACGCGCTATCTGGTCCCAGGCGTCGAACTGGGTTTTCAAGGCATAACGGTCCAGCACCTGGAAAAAACAGGATATCAGCACGACGGCCAGCGTCAGGACGACGCTCAATCGGCCGATCCAGCAAACCACGCGGTCCGCTCGCAATACCCACGAACGCCAACCGGTGGCGCTGTGCAAGACAGCAGAGGAGGGTGCAGCCGCGCGTATCGGCACGCTCATGGTTCACTCCTGCATTTTTTGAATGCGCTCGACCAGGCCTTCGGGCCAATCTTTGCCCTCGTATTGTTTGTAGACGTTGGCCAGCGCGGCCTGGAACGCGGCTTTGTCGGGTTGCGTATAGGTCACGCCGGCATCTTTCAGGATTTTGACGGCGTTGTCGTCCAGTTCCTTGTCCAGTTTCGTCGCGACTTGGCCGCCGGCCTTGGCAGCGGCGACAAGGGCAGCACGCTCTTTGTCGCTCAGGCCCTGCCAGGTGCGTTCGGAAATGAACCAGCCGGTGAGTTCATAGGCGTGGTCTGTCGCAGCCCAATATTTGGCTTCCTCATGAAAGCGCAGCGGAATGGACAGATCGAAACCATTGTCCTGCCCGTCTATCATGCCTCTGCCCAAGGCGGTATAGATCTCTGTCATGCCCAAAGGAACCACCTGCGCGCCCAGCGTTTCAAACGTGGTCTTCAGGATCGGAATGGACGGAATGCGCAGTTTCAAGCCTTTCACGTCCTCCGGTTTGTTGATCGCGCGTGAGACGGTCTGCAGCGCGCGGGGCGATCGGATGCCGAAAGCGGCAAACACCCGGACGCCGGACTTCTTGGCGACCTCGTCGAAAAGTTCTTGGAATTCTTCGCTATTGACGATACGTTCGGCTTGCTCGCCGCTTTTGAATAAGTAGGGCGCGTACAGAATGTTCAGGGGTTGCGCGCCGCGCAGAAAGACCACCGAACCCAGGCCAAAATACCCCATGTCCAAGGTGCCCAACTGCATGGACGAGAGGATCTTGCTGATATCCCCGAGTTGTCCGTCGGTATAGACATGTACCTTCAGATCGTCTTGTGACTGTTTGGCCGCCTCGTCAGCGAAGGCTCGCATCGCATGGTCCCAAGGGCTGTTTGAGGCGGCGATGGTGGCGATCTTCATCTCGCGCGCCTGCACGTCGCCTGCGAAACCTAATGTGCCGGCGACGAGCGCGGCGGCCACCGATACCGTCAACAATATTTTTTGCCTGCAGGCCTGCGTAAGCCATTGCTGCTTCATGATGTCTCCTCCTTGGGGGCTCGTCGTCTACGGACGTATTGCCTTTGTGATGCGCATGTAAATCGCGCCGATCTTTACCAGTTCCAGTGCACGGGCTTCAGGCCAGCGGCAGGGGCGTCGAACACCGCCAGCGAGGTCCCGTTGATGCATCCCATATATGCCGTTTTTCTATCAGGTCCGCCAAAGGCCAGGCTGGTGATGTTCTGCAGCTTGACGCTGTGGTTGTCGTACACCAGGGGGCGGCTCAGGCGATTCGCCAGGTATTCAGTTTCCAGCTTGTCGATATGTGCGGTATCGAGGTCTTCGATGATCAGTTGTTGTTTGCCGTCAGGACTGACGCGGATGACGCGGTTGGACACAACGCTGATGACCCAGATATGGCCTTCTTCGTCTACCGCCATGCCATCCGGATAGGTGCCTTTGCCAAATTCGGTAATGACAGTGCGTTCACTCAGGGTGCCGCGCGCTCCGATGCGAAAGCGCAGCAGGCGGCGGCCGAAGGTCTCGTTTACATAGAGGAACTGACCTGTGGGATCCGCACGGCATTCGTTAGTCCAATGTATGTCCTGTGCGACGACGCGCACGCCTTGCCGGTCCTGTACTGCGATGAATCCATCGGCTATATCGCGGCGGAACTGATGATCGCCTTTGCGTACGGTGCTGACGCAAATCCACAATCGTTCCGCGTCATCCAGCCAGACAAAATTTACACTGGGTAGCGCGACGCCATCGATCTCTTGGATATGGGGCGCCGCCTGTCCATCGCGGGTAATGCGCCATACGCCGCCGTTATCGGCCAGATTGGCGACGGTAAAGGATCCGTCGCGCATCAGGGCAAAGCCATTGGGAATGAGGCCTGGTTGGGCGCCGATCAGGCGGGCGTCGCCATTGGACTGGATGTGCCGAATACCGCCAGCTTTATCCGAAACGTAAAGATCCCCCGCGGCGGTGCAAAGCACACATTCCGGACGGTTGAGATTGACGGCAGTTTCACGTATCGCCGAGAGCGGCAGTGCCGCGGGCGATAGACCGGTCGTATCGTTCATCAAGGCTCCTCGGCGTTAACCCACAGCAGCAGTGGCGGCATGCACATCATGCAGATTGAGACGCGGGCCCGCCTTCATCAATTGCCCGGGCAGGCGCCGTCCTACTACGCCTTCCAGACGCTGTGCAATGCGGATCAACGCCTGCAGGTCAATGCCGCTGTCGATGCCCATTTCGTCCAGCAAATAGACCAGGTCCTCGGTACAGATATTGCCGGTGGCGCCGGGTGCGAACGGACATCCGCCAAGGCCTGCCAATGAGGACTCATAGGACGTAATGCCTGCACGCAGGCCTTCGACAACATTGACCAGGCCTATGCCGCGCGTGTTATGAAAATGCAGGGATATCTTCATGTCGGGGGCTTCGGCGCGCAGGGCTTCTACTGTCTGCCGTACGAGCTTCGGTGTTGCCATGCCGGTGGTATCGCCCAGCGTTACCGCGTTGAATCCCAGGTCTACGAAGCGGTTGAAGATGGTCTTGATCACCCCCAGGTCTACATCGCCTTCAAATGGACAGCCGAAGGCGACGGCAATGGCGCCCTTGCGTTGCAACGGTTTGTCCTTGAGCAATTCGGCGATCTCTTCGATATCGCGTAGCGACTGCTCGATAGGTCGGTTCAGGTTTTTCAGGTTGTGGCTTTCCGTGGCCGACAAGAAAATCACTACTTCGTCTGCCTCAGATTCCAGCGCACGCTCGACGCCTTTGCGGTTGGGGGCCAAGGCACTCAGTACGACCCCCGGCTGTTTGCGCACCCCTGCGAGCACGTCGATCGCATCGCGCATCTGCGGGACGGCGCGCGGGGACACAAAGGAGGTAGCCTCGAAATGCCGCACGCCGGCATCTATCAAGGCGTGGAGAATATCGACTTTCGTGTCGGTAGGCACAAACTCGGATTCGATCTGCAATCCGTCGCGCAGGCCTACCTCCACGATCTTGACTCGATCTGGAAGCGTCACGGCGTCTGTCTCCTGATGGCCAGGCTGGCAGCGGTCGAGCCCGGCGTGCTGATGTCGGTTTTTATGTTCCGAGATCAGCGCCGATGCGACAATTCGTGAATATTCGATGGGCCATCGCCAAACGCGATGGCTGATGCAGCAAGCCTTGGCGTCGGGGCGATGCTTTTCAGCCCGGGCGGGATGGCCAGCCACAGCGCGGATCAGGCGGCTTCCTGGATGAGATGGTCGAGCAACCGTCTGGCGGCGCCCGACAGCGCTTCATTGCTGCGTACGCACAATTTCAATTGGCGTTGAGCCCACATGTCCTTGAGCGGGACGATGCGCAGGTCCTCGGTAGTATGTATCGACAGGGCCTTGACCGGCACGATGCCCAGGCCCAGATTGGCACGGACCATGGCCACCAGCGCATCGTATGAGGTGACCTGAAAACGCAGGCGCAGCGTCCGGTTGATCGCCGCGGCCTCGCGCGTAAACAGATAATTGGCGGCGCTGCCGCGATGCATGCCGACGTGGTCATAGTCCAGCGTTTCGGCAAACGCGACGGATTTGCGTCTGGCCAAGGGGTGATTACGTGGGATGACCACGGCCATCACGTCGCGGTGATAGGGAAAGACGTCCAATCCCTGTTCGTCATCGGACTGGGTATAGACTCCGATGTCGGCCGCACTATCCAGGACGGCACGGGTGACGCCTGCGCTGACGGATTCTTCCAGATCAATCTGCACATTGGGGTGCTGATCCATGAATCGACGCAGCTCGGCCGGCAGAAACTGGGCGATCGAAGACAGGTTGGCCGCCACACGGACGCGGCCGCGCAGGCCGGTGGAGTAGTCGCGTATCTCGGACGCCAGATCCTGCGTTTGATGCAACAGGGCCCGAGCACGCCGCGCCAGCGCGCGGGCGGCGCTGGTCGGTTCTACCCCGCGGGCGTGGCGTTGAAACAGGGTGACGTCGAGCGTGCGTTCCAGCTCGGAAAGCCGCTTGGATAAAGCCGAGGGTGCAATGTGCTCGCGCACGGCGGCAGCGGCGATACTGCCTTCTTCGAGCACGGCCAAGAAAACCTGCAGGGAATAAAGATCTAGCCGAGTGCTCATGTTTCGCAAGGTTTGATGCCTGCGTATGCTCATCCGGACGCTGACGCATACTCGCGTCAGCGTTGCCGGGCCTGGCTGACTACTTTATCCCAATAAAGGGCAGGGCAGAGCCGGGGACCTGCGTCTCGGGTAGTTTGCCGTCCCATTTTTCGACGGCATTCAGGTTGACGAGATTGGTGTTGGTGGCCAACGCGCGGGCCTTGGCTTCAATGGCTGCGGCTTCAGCATCGCCACGCAGTTTGATCCCGTCGGCTTCGGCTTTGTAGGAGGCTACGCGCGCGCGGGCGGCGGCTTCTGCCTGAACGACCTGGATTTCCGCCTGGATTTCTGCGGTCTGCTTCTGCTGGCGGGTCGTTTCGATCTGCACCTGGGCCAGCATGCGTTTTTCGATACTGTCTTCGTAAGCTTTTGAGAAGCCGACTTCTTCGATTTGCACGCTCACAACGTTGATGGGCACATCCTGCAGCGCCGCACGCATAGCAGTGTTGGCATCCATGCCCATTTTTTCGCGCTGTTGAATCGCGCTGGCGGCGGTGTATTTACCGAAGACGTTCTTGATCACATCGAAGGTGCGGCGCTCGATCACGCGCTGTTCTACGTTTTCGAGGGTTTGATATTCGGAATACAGCTCAGCGACTTTGGCGGGCGGCACCTGATAGGTGATCGACACGCGCAGCGTGGCCGGTTGCTGGTCATAGCTGTAGGCTTCCAGCGGTGCGGAATGCTGGCCGCCAAAAGTAATCGTGTGATCTCGCACGGAAATCGGATGCACCGCATCGATGACCGGTATTTTGAAACCCAGGCCGGGCTCGGCCACCGCCACGATTTTGCCGTTGCGCAGCACCACGCCGCGATCGCCCTGGTCCACCTGGAACCAGGATCCAAAAACGAGCGTCACAATGATCGCAAAGATCACGATGCCCAGGAATCCCCACTTCACTGCCCCGCGCGCCTGTTGTGCGACGTTTTCCATTTGCTGCTTGGTTGCCATGAGGCTCTTCTCCGATTATCTAAAACGGTTGCCGTTGCGTTCGGCAAAATAGGCTTTGATGCCTTTGACCAGAAAGAAAGCGACCACGGCTATCCCGATCAGTATGAATACGGTACGCATGCGTATTATTCCTTTTTTGCTGGTACGGGCCGAATCATACGTCATCTACAATTGAGCGCTGTGCCGGCGATAGAGACGCGCCGGCCCGCAGCCTCATAAAAGCAGTATGACCCGCCCCAAGAAATCAGCCCCGAAAAAGAAACGTTCAACTTCCAAGACGCAATCCAGACCGGCCAATCGCTTGATGCGATTTATGCGGGCATTCGTCGTTGCCGGGATAGCCGGTTTCAGTGCCGGCACGTATTTCCTGAATCCGCAATGGGATATGCCGTCTCAGTGGCGATTGCCGAGTCAATGGCAGTTGCCGACATCGGCAAAGGAAATCCTGACTCATTTGGGTTGGCCGTGGGAGCGACTGACCCAAGGCGCCGGGCAGGGGACATCTGCCCAGACCGCACCCGCCGTCAAACTGAGCGGCCCATCGGTTCAAACTCAATTTTTCGCGTGCCCGCAGTTTTTCCCCAGCCAGCATCCGCCCATCGTCCCGGCAACACAGGGCTTGCGCGAGTTGTGCTTTTCCGGATTTGCCATCCTGCACAGCGGCCAGACCAAGACGCCGGTTTTTGTGGCCGAGCGCTTGAATCGCCAGCTGTTGACGCAGGCCCAGGGATTACAACGGACCGACAAGTTCTATAGCGAAGCGCGTTTGCCCCCGGCCGAGCGGGCCGATCTGGACGACTACAAGGGCTCGGGTTATTCGCGCGGCCATATGGCGCCTGCCGCGGATATGTATAGCTCGCAGACCATGGCGCAGAGTTTTTCGTTGGCCAATATGGTGCCGCAGGACCAGACGCATAATGCGGGCCCCTGGAGCCGTATTGAGCAGGACACGAGAAAATATGTGATGAGGGCGTCGGGCGACGTTTACCTGTTCACCGGTCCGGTTTATACCGAAAACCCGAAGGCCATCGGTGACGGGGTTGCGATACCCGCCTATCTCTACAAACTCGTCTACGACGCGACGACGGGACGGTCATGGGCATATTGGCAGGCCAATAGCGCCAGCACCAAGGCAGGTCCACCGATTACTTACGACGAACTGGTCAAACGGACCGGGATACAGTTTTTGCCGACAAGGGCTGCGGGGACGGCATCGGCGATGCGATCCGGTGGGGCAGCTGCGGGCTCGTCGGCTCAGTAATAGCCCGGCGCCATCGCCTGTCGAGTGAGTATTTTCAACAGAGATGCTTCAAATGTAATCTTTATTAACTGTCATACGGCTGGCATCTCGAAAATCTAGCATGGTCCCGGAAATGTCATAGTCGGATCAGAGTATCCGTGCTCATCTAACACCTGGATCGAGTTAGGGTCATGAATAGAGTCGTTGTCGCAGAGACCGCCCTGGGCGCGGTGCTGGAATTCAAATGCATGCATGGACGAGAAGCGCTGTCCGAATTGTATGAATTTGAAGTAGAGCTCGTCGCGAAAACAACGGCTATCAGCGGCACCGCGGTATTGGGCAAACCGCTGACGCTGGAAATAGAAACCGAAGGTGGCGCAAAGCGTTATTTGAGTGGCGATGTGGTCCGGTTTGCCTATATCGGGCAGGAGTCCGGCGGTCTGCGTCTGGCACGTTATCGCGCCACGGTCAGCCCCTGGCTGTGGTATCTGACGCGCAACCGCGACTGCAAGATCTATCAGAACAAGAGCGTGGTCGAAATACTGGACGAGGTGCTGGGGTCGTATTCCGGCTACGTTTATGAGAAACAGCTGCAGGGCAGCTACCGGACCCGCGAATATTGCGTCCAATACGAAGAAAGCGATTTCGATTTCGTCAGCCGGCTGATGGAACACGAAGGGATTTATTATTATTTCAAGCACGAAAAAAATCAGCATATCCTGGTGCTGACCGACGATATTGGCGAGCACAAGCCTTTACCGGATTATCCTGCTTTGGATTATTTTCCCCGGGACAGGAATGTCCTGGCCAGCGAGCAGACGATTCATGCCTGGAGCAGTGGCGAAGAGTTACGCGGCGTGGAATACGTCGTTAATGACTATAACTTCAAAAAATCCAGCTTGAACCTGCATAGCCGACTCAAAGAGGCATATCCCGTAGAGCAGGCCAATCGCGAGATCTATGAATGGCAGGGCGGGTACGCCGATATTCAGGACGGTGAGCACTACGTCAAGATTCGGCTCGAGGAAACTCGATCGGCCAGTGAGCGGAGCAGCGGCAGCGCCAATGTGCGTGGGCTGGCTCCCGGCTATACGTTCAAGTTGCGGCGCAGTCCGCGCAAGGTGGATATCAAGGAGTATCTCATTGTCTCGGTCGAGTATTTTCTGACCGAGGCGGGTTATCACTCTGGCAGCGAGGACGGTGAATATCGGTTCGAGTTCACGGTTCAGCCGACGAGTCTGCCTTTCCGGGCGCCAATGAACACGCCCATTCCCAAAACCACTGGTCCACAGACAGCGGTCGTGACGGGCCCGGCGGGAGCAGAGGTCTATACCGACGAATACCAGCGCGTGAAACTGCATTTTCGTTGGGACAGGTATAACCGGCCCGATGAAAACAGCTCATGCTGGGTGCGCGTATCGAATGATTCGGCGGGTAATGGCTATGGAGCCGTCAGCACGCCGCGCGTTGGCCAGGAAGTCGTAGTGGATTTCATCGGCGGCAATCCCGACCGTCCCTTGGTGACGGGGCGCGTCTATAACGATCGCCAGATGCCGGCGGGCGGATTCACCCCATCACCGACTATTGTGGGATTCAGCAGCCGTTCCCATCACGGCACTCCCGCCAATGAAAGCTATTTTTATATTGAAAATAAGCTGGGTGCCGAGTACGTGCGACTGCATTCGGAAAAAGATCTGCATGTAGTCGTCGAGGGCCTGGAGACGCGTGATGTGGGCGAGTCGCGCACCACCACGATCGGTGATTATGAGGACAATACGGTCGTCGGCTATCAGAAGAACCTCGTCAAGTCCTATCGGGATACGACCATCGAGGGATACGACAAGCTCACGGTCACCGGGGGCGATCGAGAAGAAACCTTCAAGCACAAATACAGGAACACGACCACATCGGACATTGACATGACGTCGACCTCGGGCCATGTCCACATTAAAGCGGACAGCGGCTACGGCGTATTCGAGGCGGATAACTATATACGCGTCAAATCGACTGGCGACAACAGTGTCTGGCTGCAAAAGGGCGGACCGGACCATCAGTTGGAATTCGCCGGCGACAATGCCACCCTGAAAGCGCCTACTGACGTTTATATCGATGCGACCGGCGGCAAGGGCGAATTTACGACGGCCACCAGCATGAAACTGTTTTCGGATGCTGGGCCGCTGGATATTCAACGAGGCGGTGCGGATCATTCCATCAACATGACGGGTGGCGACATGATGGTGAAGTCGCCCAGTACGATCACGCTCAAGACCAGCCAGCTGATCATGGACGCGCCCACGGTCAAAGATGTTCATAAATCGAATTTCACAAAAGGCATATGGAAAGGCGAGGCCTTTGTGGAGATATTTCAGTTCCGCGCTTTCCATCAGTCGATTTCGGCGGCGAGACATCAGTTGAACGTGTCGCAGAATACGTACTACGTGAAAAAGCTGGATCTGGGAGTGCTCAAATTGGATTACTGCGCATTCCGCGGCCAGAATGAGCCGGCCAGGTTCGAGATGGGTGGTCCCAAGGTATTGCTCAAGGCGCTGCTGCTGGTTGTTTGATGAAAGTCCTGAAGCCCAATCGCCTATCGTGCCTGACTCGCCCATATCGGTATCTGAACAATAATTACCTGGCGGTCAGCGCATATGTGATGATTGACTTTTCCTCTGATTTGTTCCTGGAGACCGAGCAAAGGCTGTGGGGCATATTCAATGAAGAGTCCATCCTGAACTTCGGTGTCGAAGCTTTGGATCTGGGCATTCCCAAGCGCACACCGGAAATCATTTTGAACGCCTATGGCTTCGGTGCCTATGCGATCGATGGCAGGACGGCTGTATCGCTGTCCGTCAACAATGTCAGAAAAGATCTATGGGTAACCGGCGAGCGCTATTGGTCAGACGGCAGGCCCAGCCGCGCACTGCCTTTCGACAGGATTCCCATCAGTTGGCGCAATGCCTACGGTGGACCAGGATTTGATGAGAACCCGGTGGGCAAAGGCTATGTGGAAACCGACGTCAACGGCCTGCGCGCCCGCTTCCTGCCCAATGTCGAAGATCCGGCCTACCCCGTCAATCGCGAAGGACAGCACTATCACCCTGCCGGGTACTCGGCGATTGCCATTGAATCCCCGGGCAGGAATCGGATGCTCGGGACCTACGATGAGCAGTGGCGTACGCACGAGTTTCCCGGATTTGCTCGGGATATCGATTGGAGCTATTTCAATCAGAGTCCGCCAGGGCAGCGGCTGAATCGGCTCGAGGCGGGGGATCAGATTACGTTTATCCATCTGCATCCAGAAAAGGAAAAGCTGGTCACGACGGTCCCGCCGTTGGCTGCCAAAGCGTTTATCAAGCACGGGGCAGATGCCGCGACGAATAGTGGGTTTTTGAAAGACGTTCCGTTGAGCCTCACGACCTATTGGGCCTATCCGCACCTGGAAAAGGCGATTCTGGTGTATCAGGGCGTGGTGGAGATCAGCGAGGATGACGCCAGTGACATCAGCCATATCGTGTATGCGGTGGAGCACCACGATTCGCCCAAGGCATTGGCTTACTACGAGGATATCTTTCACAAGCGTATTCACCCCGAAACGGGGGGGTTTCATGCGCTGTTGGACAAGCAACTCGTTGACGCCCGTTTGATTCGTGCGACCTCGCTGGACGAGGTGGAGCTCTCTCCGCTGTTGCGTAACAAGCTCAGAAAACTGGAGAAGGAGCTGACGAACAACGTTCTGCAGGATGTTCCAAAATCAGAGAAATCCGCGGCGGTGCTGGAGGTGGAAGCAGAGCTCGCCTGGCTGAAAAAAAGTCAAAACGGAAAAATCGCGCAGGACGACATGATCGAAGAGGCGCTCAACCGGCAGCGTCAAACCATGACGCTGAAGGCCGCCAAGGAACGGTTCCGCAAGGGACGGCAAAAAACTGCGCCAGACGCCGATGATGTGCCGCAATCGATGGTCGATGCGCGCGAGCGGTTTCTGAAGGAGCAGCAAGAAGCGTTATTGGCCTCCCTGAGAGAAGAGGCCCAGAAACAGGTCGAAGCAGTCGGGGGAGCGCAGGCTGGCACTGCCAGCGCCGCACATAGTCAATTGCAGCAGTTGCGGCGACAGCAGCTCAGGCAGTTCGAGGACACGGTGGCGAGAGCGCCCGGCGCCCGGACGGGAAAGCGCGACTATTCCGGTAATCCGAGGACCTTGTATCGTATCTTTGGGCTGAATCAACGCAATACCGAGCCACTGCCTGAGGGCTTTGACGGCTACGGGTTGCAGGAATTTATCGCGACCAGTACATCCTATTCAGGCTGGGATGTGAGCGGCATGGCCATCAGAGACAGCCGTATTTCGGATTGTGATTTCGCCAAAGCGAAGATGGCTTGTTGTGATTTTGATCGCGTCGTTTTTACCGGCTGTGATTTTTCGTCGGCAGATTGGACGCGGGCGCACTTTAATGAGTGTCAATTTATCGATTGCCGATTGTCTGGCGTGCAGTCGGATAAGGCACGCTTTGAAGCCTGTCGCTTTGTTCGATCGGATCTGCAGGAATGGATGCATTTCAGGATCAGGCTGAAAGACTGTATTTTCGAGCGCTGCCGCTTTGTCAATTTCCCCGTTGTACGGGGCAGATTGGAGCGCGTGGCCTTTGAGCATTGCCATTTCTTAAGGCATACCTTTCTCAAAGGATCGATTGACGGGTTGCGCATGGAGGCTTGCCATATCGATTCGATGACATTCGTCGAAATGCAAAAGCTGCAGGCGTTTCACATAATCGAAAGCAATGTGTCCAAGCTCTATATTGCGCCCTCGACCATGATCGAAGACATCGAGATTTCTCATTCGACTATCTCGGCCTCCAGCTTCAGAAAGCTCGACCTTATCCGAGCAAACATCCTGGCCAGCGATTTGAGTACCTGCGATTTTTCAGAAACGAAGATGCGTGAGGTCAGTCTGGCGGATAGCTTCTTCAAGCAGAGCTTGTTTATCCGGACCGATTTGTCTGGCGCACGCATCATCAATTCGGATTTCAGCGAGGCACAAATGAAGTCCGCCGACTTGAGCGCTGCCACGATGCAGCACGTGTCTTTTTTCAGTGCCGAGCTGGCCATGATCAAAGCCGATGCAGGCACGGTTCAGCGCGATATGTTGATGGAACGGTCCAATATTTATCCCTTGCGTAAATAAATCATGGAGCAAGCAGCAGTACAACAGCAGTTTTTGTCTAAAGTGAGCGAGGGAGACTCGATCGAGGGTTTTCTATGGAAAGACCTGCATTGGCAAGGGATCGAATGGCACGGTGCCGAAGTCCAGAAATGCATTTTTGAGCACAACCGGTTTATCGGAATGGACTGGTGGTCATGTCACCTGGATACCGTCGTGTTCGCTGGAGTCAGTTGGTCAGAAACAAGACTCAGAGATTGCGTATTTACGAGCTGCAGATTCGTGAACTGTGTCTTCGAGAGGACGGTCTTTAATGCGCATCAGTTTGTCGAGTGTGCCTTTGAAGCCTGTGTGTTCAGCGAATGCCAGTACCTTGAGGGCGCGTTGGCCAATTCGCCGGTGCTGGATTTGAGAATAGAGGCTTCTCGCATAGAGAAACTCGTTATGTCCGGCAATCAACAGGTACATCTGCAGTTCAAGGACTCGACCTTTATGCATCTCGTCTTGACGGACTTTGATTTCAAGTGCCTGACTTTGGAGAATACCGCCTTCACGAATCTGATTGCACTGGAATGCACTGCTAGGAACTATAGCTTTCAAGGCACACAGTTGACCCAAAGCCAGTTTACGGACAGCGATATGTCGGGCAGCGACTTTTCGCACGCGAATCTATTTCAGGCCTGCTTCAAGGGGTGTGAATTACAGGAGTGCCGATTCGATCGTGCAGATATGCGCCAGGCCTTAATGATCGACGCCAATGCTGCTCACGCGATTTTTGCGGGTGCGCAGCTAGAGTGCGCTAATTTGTCGGGCACTAACGGCGAGCGCGCCGTATTTTGCGGCGCCAACATGACGATGACTGCACTCAATCGCTGCAATCTGCAGTATGCGGATTTTTCCGATTGCAGCATGGAGTTCACGGATTTCTCGTACGCCAATATCAGCCATGCCGATTTTCGGGGCGGGCGTTTCATGCGCAGCAAACATCATGCGGTGATTGATGACGGGACTCGTTATGGGTCCAAGCAGGGCATTCTCCCGCCCGATCATGAATTATTGCGTGCTGAACAATGGGTGAAATTGTGATGAATCATCGTCAATCGGATAGCAATATGCAGGTCGATCTCGATAGTGAGGCAGGTAATCAGATCGGGCAACCGGATACATTGCAGCCGCTGCTGCAAAAGAGGGCGAATTCGCTCAATGGCGATACGCATGTCCATAGCGCGTTTCTGGTAGAGGCGCATGATCATGCCCGTTTCACGGTCAGCAATCGTGAACACGGACGTCGGTATGAGGTCAAGCGCGCGGCGAGCTGCCTGCTATTGCCCGAGCCGGGCGACAAGGTCCTGGTATCGGGGGACGCCGCGGGCGGGCTATATATCATTGCCGTGCTGGAACAGCGTACGGCCGGTAGCATGACCTTGCAGGTCGATGGCGCGCTGACGGTCTGCGCAGACGAGCTGTCGTTGCAGGGTGGCCGCCGTCTCGCGATGAATACGGAAGCCTTCAGCCTGGAAGCCGGTTCTGGGGCCGTCGACGCGAAAAGCTGGACAGTCAAGAGCCATTACCACATGCTGGCCAGCGCAGAGCTCAATGTCGTGGCGCGGGCATCGAAATATAGCGGCGACCAACGAGAGTCGTATTACCGGTCCGTCACGGAAACGGTGGGCCAATCGTCACGGTATGTGGCAGGCACAGATACAGTCAAGGCCATCAATCTGGACTACGCCGCGGATTTCATTGCCCGGCTCAGCGGCAACACCACGTTCGTCAATGGCGAGACCGTGGTGAAGGCCGATGGCAAACAAATTTTGGTGGGTTAGCTGTCAGCTCCCGTAAAGGAAAACGTCATGTTTGCAAATGCACAGTTTGGCGGAATGGATCTGGGTTTTCCGGATGTCTGCAAGACGCCTATTCCACCGATTCCCTATCCCAATATTGCCCTGGGGCCGTTGACTATTCCTATTGCGTTCAATGTGCTGGCTGGCGGCGGGCCGTGGCATAACCTGATGAGTGTCCGTCCGCTGACAATGGGTGATACGCCCGGGATTGGGTTGGGGCTCGTTTCACAAACCGTGATGTCCAGGCAGCAGCATGTCACGGGCGCATTTACGGTTATCGTGAGGGGCACGCCGAGTACGCGGGTAACCAGTATCGGTCCGGCTAATCTTATCAATTGCCCGCTGTCATGCCGCATCGTTCCCAGCCAGCTGAAAGTGCTGGTATGTGCGCCTTGATGATTGCGCACGGGTACAGTGTGATGGCTATCACGGATTCATCGCTATGAGCGAAACACTGATTTCGTTGCTGGTGTGGATGACGGACGAGGTATGGCCGTTTCCGGTTCTTATTCTCGTTCTGGTGCTTGTTGTATTGCTGATTGCACGGCTGATGCGCGTGCCTCAATCTAGCAAGGGACTGCTCGCCGTACTGGTGGTCCTGATGCTTTTCATTCCATTCGGCACGCCAGCCTTGCTTATTTTTGGCTCCAGCCTGACCGCGCCGTTGATCTATCACTACGGCGTCCCGGGGCAGGCGGTAATCGTCTCTAGCGCACAGACCAGCAATATCTATAACAATCAGCCTGTCGAGCGTTATACCGTCGAACTGCAAAAGGCCGATGGGCAAAAGATAGCCACGCACTTTGATAGTTCAGACTTCAACGTCTATCCTTCGCGAAATCAGGTGCGCTATCCCGCAGCTGGTCGACCATTCGCGGTGCGTTATCTGGCCAGTCGTCCGGAGAGTTTTGTGATTTTGGTGGAGGGGGCAGGGCCTCAGGTCGAGCGCTGAGTGGCCGGTGTCCAGGGTTATTTCGGCATCGTCCAAGCAACCGCTCTGAACATAGGTAATAAAAAAGCCCCCACGTCGGTGGAGGCTTTTTGAATTCCTTGGTGGCGCATCCCTGATTCGAACAGGGGACCTGCGGATTATGATTCCGTCGCTCTAACCGGCTGAGCTAATGCGCCTTTGCATCTGAGGCGGCCAATGATGTCGGCTGAGCCTCTGCTGCAATCTTGCGAAGCGTCGTGCTAAGCAAGAACGAAATTCTAGCACGAATTTTTTTACGGATGCAAATCGAAATGACCTAAAAGAAAAAATTCACCAGCAAAGGTCGTTACGAAGTGGCCAGCCTGGTTTCATTGTTTGGCAATACACTTGCGTCGCCTCAAATTTTCGGAAATAGGTTGATGAAACTCCTCTGTACCTTGGCCGTACTTGCCGGCCTCTTGGGCGGTTGTGCGGTCTATACACCAGACGGCGCCGTGATCGTGGACCCGCACGGTGTGGGCGGTGGCGGCGGCGGCGGATTCTGTCCCCCGGGCCAAGCCAAAAAGGGCAACTGCTGATCGGATAATGTAGGCAGGGGCTTTGCCTATACGTCCCGCGCCAGCCGGATTCCTGAAAACTGCCAACGCGCCTCGGGCGGAAAGAAGTTCCGATAGGTCGCCCGGATATGGCTCGCAGGCGTCACACAAGATCCGCCACGCAGCACATATTGATTGCACATGAACTTGCCGTTGTATTCGCCAACGGCGCCAGCTGGCGGCGCATAGCCCGGATAGGCGTCGTAGGCGCTGCACGTCCATTCCCAGACGTCGCCGAATAGCTGTGCGGGATTGCCGCCGGCAGGGGCGGCAGGCGCCGCGATGGGGCGTAGGTGCCCGCTTTCCAGCAGATTGGCGGCGGCCAGGCTGCGATCGCTCGGTATTTGCTGGGCTGCATGTTCCCACTCTGCCTCTCGGGGCAATCGCACGCGCGCCCAGCGTGCGTAGGCATCGGCTTCGAAATAGCTGACGTGCGCGACGGGCGCCTGCGGGTCGAGGGGGCGCAGCCCATGCAGTGTGTAGATCTGCCAATCGTCCTTTTGTCCTTCCCAATACAGCGGTGCACGCCATTGTTCCGCGCTGACGCGATCCCAGCCTAACGACAGCCAGAGATCGGGGCGCCGATAGCCGCCATCACGAATGAATTCGAGATATTCGCCTTGGGTGACGAGACGGTCGGCCAGATAAAAGGGCGGCAATAGAACGTCATGGGCGGGGCTTTCATTATCAAAGGCGAATCCGGAGCCTTGATGGCCGACTCGCGTACGGCCACCTTCATACCGCACCCAGCCCGGCGTCGCGCCGCTCGCTCCTGCAACGGCATCGCGCTGCGGCATATAGGCTGGCTGCAGCGGATTCAACGATAGCGCGTGTTTGATATCGGTCAGAATCAATTCCTGGTGCTGCTGTTCGTGATTCAGGCCCAGTTCCACCAATTGATCAAAGACGGGATCCGTACCTGCCATACGGATGAACAGGCGGCGCATCGCCTCATCGATGGCATTGCGATAACGCCAGATATCGTCCAACGGCGGGCGCGACAGCAGTCCGCGCTGGGGGCGCGGATGCCGGGCGCCGATGGCGTTGTAGTACGAATTGAATAGCATCCGGTACTGGGGATGAAAGGCCGGCCGGTCCGGTTGAAAACGGTTCAGAATGAAGGTCTCGAAAAACCACGTCGTGTGTGCCAGATGCCATTTGACGGGGCTGCAATCAGGCATGGACTGTATCTGGCAGTCTTCTGGGCTGAGCGGCTCGGCGAGTAGGCGGGTCTGCTGGCGTATCTGCTCATAGCGAGCGGCCAGCGCGCGTGTGGGGTCTTGGCGCGTCATCGGATGGGTCAGCAGGCAGGCGGGATCCATGAAAAGAAGGGTTCCTGTTCTGTCGCAAGTGGCATGCCCAGGATCAGGCGCGTGCGCTGAATACGGAAAACCATCCGCATGCATCCGACCAGTGTTCGACGTACGAAAAGCCAGCTCGCGTCAATAGATCGCGAAAACCCTCTGGCGTGTATTTGTACGAGTTCTCGGTATGGATGCGTTCGCCTTTGCAAAACGCTCGATGTCCATGGGGCCAATGAATATCCACGTCGGTCTGGGCTTGCAGGTGCATTTGAATCCGGGCATGGGCTTCGTCGTAATGCGCGACGTGTTGCCAGTGCTGCACATCAAAATCACTGCCGAGCCGTTGATTCACGTGGCGTAATAAATTCAGATTGAACGCGGCGGTCAGATGCAGCGCGTCGTCGTAGGCCGGCTCCAGGATGTCGCGCGATTTGACGCGGTCTACGCCTATCAGCAGGCCGCCTTCGTCACAGTATGTCCGGATGCGGGTCAGCAGTGCCAGCGCGTGATCGGGGTCCAGGTTTCCGATGCTGGAGCCAGGATAGAAAAACAATCGACCCGATGGTGGAATGGTATCGGGCAACCTCAGATCATGATGAAAATCTTCACCGATCGGAGCGATGTTCAGGTCGCGGTACGTATTTTTCAAACGTTGTACGGCGCTATGAAGATACTCGACCGAGATATCAATCGGGATATACATTTCAGGACGCAGTGACGGAAACAGCTTTTCTGCCTTGATGCAGTCGCCTGCGCCCAAGTCAATCAATGCTTTGACTTTGCCTACGTGCTGAGCGATGTCTGCGGCATGATCTCGCAATATCTCAGCTTCGCAACGGGTGGGGTAATACTCGGGCAACTGCGTGATCGCGCTGAACAGACTGGATCCCAGTGCGTCGTACAAATACTTCGGTTCGATGTGGGCGGGGCGAGCTAGCAGTCCCGCCTGCAATGCTTCGATAGCGTGCGGGGGGCCGTGAAAGAGGGGGGCCACATAGTCGGATGGCTCCGTGGCTAGCATGCTGCTGGACTGGAACATGTGGTGGTTCCTTGCAGAGTTGCGTTGCGCGAAGCCTATTGTGGCCTAACCCCCCTTTGCGTTGTCAAGCTCTGCGTGCTGCGGCGCGTCCATTGGCATTTTTGTTTACTGCTGTTTCACACTGTTGTGCGTTGCCGTTCATAAATGGGATATGGCTGTGCAGGGGTGGGGCACTGTGTCAGTACCTCAATGCACTGCAGGATGCGTCGGGAGCGCATTACGGCGTCGCCGGTGCGGCAGCATTTGGCGTGAGCGCGGCAGGGGCCGTTGTTGCGTTGGTCTGGGCCAAGTGTATGGCGGCCAACGCTGCCGTCACGTCGTGCGCGGGCTTGAACGAATCTGCGCGCGCCATGGACCACCCCACTCTGAATACCGTGTGGCGGAATTCCCCGCGCAACAGTTCGCCCGGCTCCAGCTCGGGAAATAATGCCGACAGCAGTCGAACCTCGCTGGGCGAGATGCGGCGGGCGATGTGATGTGGACGCAACTGGTTCGGATGCGTGAGCCCGGCGGCCTGCAATAGCTCGGCCAGCGCGTGCAGGCTGTTGCGATGAAAATTCGCGGCGCGTTGCGCCTTGTCGGGGACGACGAGGGCGCGTTGGCGCACGGGGTCCTGGGTGGTGACGCCGGTCGGGCATTTGTCCGTGTGGCAGGCCTGTGCCTGGATGCAGCCCACGGCGAACATGAAGCCGCGCGCCGCGTTACACCAGTCGGCGCCCATGGCCATCACGCGGGCCATATCAAATGCGGTGATGATTTTGCCCGAGGCCCCCAGGCGGATGCGGTCACGCAGATTGACGCCGATCAAGGTGTTATGCACGATGCGCAGGGCTTCGCGCAGCGGCGTGCCGACATGATCGACGAACTCGACGGGGGCCGCGCCCGTGCCGCCCTCGGCGCCATCGACGACGATGAAGTCGGGCGTAATGCCGGTTTCCAGCATGGCTTTGACGATGGCGAACCATTCCCACGGGTGGCCCATGCAGAACTTGAATCCGACGGGTTTACCGCCCGATAGCGTGCGCAGCCGCGCCACAAAATGCAGCAGGCCTATAGGCGAGTCGAACGCACTGTGGCTGGAGGGCGAGTTGCAGTCCTGACCGATGGCGACGCCTCGGGCTTCGGCAATTTCTGCTGTGACTTTGGCGCCGGGCAGGATGCCGCCATGGCCGGGCTTGGCGCCTTGCGACAGCTTGATCTCGATCATCTTGACCTGCGGCGTACAGGCGTTGCGGACAAAGGCTTCTTCGGAAAAGGCGCCATGTTCGTCACGGCAGCCAAAATAGCCCGAGCCGATGTTCCATACCAAT